>Ga0075425_100004436_pt1 | contig 14479 bp, 10 predicted proteins | sample SoiMethybrSBSTD4_FD_75300 | JGI IMG/M metagenome (GOLD analysis project Ga0075425, IMG submission 75300) | Bulk soil microbial communities from a Populus tree surrounding site in Tennessee, USA - Soil MetaG P. TD hybrid SBSTD4 | ecosystem: Environmental > Terrestrial > Soil > Tree plantation...
TTTTTACCCAGGCTACGCTCACACCTTTACCGAGATTGGAAGGGAGCGCGGATGGCCTGAAATGACACGCGCGGATTTTGACGCCCAGAGAGGCCCATACGGTGCCTTGCTCGTAGGCGATCCGGAGGAAGTAATAGATAAGATCATCCGACATAGCAAAAGTCTGGGTGGAATATCCCGGATCACTTTTATGATGAACCCCGCCTCATTGCCCCATGAGAAACTAATGCAAGCTATCGAGTTAGTTGGCACACTTGTTGCCCCTTCGCTTCGCAGTCAACTCGCTAAATATAATAAGAAAGATGGCTAATTCAAAATACTATATTCGAGGAGACTATCGTTATATCAAAATGTCATTTCTGGCATATTGATGTAAAAAATGATTCGATGGAGTGGAACTCAGGCAGATTCAATAGTGTGACGGGTATTACAGAAGATACGCAAGAGCAGGAATAAGTAGGGTTGGTCTTTTTTCAGAAATAGAACGACGAAATTAGAATTTATAAAATTGTTAAGTGTTTAGCCTTCTCTTCAAATCAACATAGCACCATATATGCCTCATTTACAATAGACCACTAACAGAACTATTTAACGTAAAATAATCGATAGTAAACTCACATATATCATTTTGACTTAGAAATATCTGTGAGCGAGTACGAAAATATGCGTACAGCCGATATAGTAGCCGACGCACTATTAGACTGGAACGTCGATACCGTTTTTGGCATACCAGGCGACGGAATTAATGGATTTATTGAAGCGTTGAGGAAGAGAAAAGATAAGATCAAATTCATTCTCGTAAGACATGAAGAATCAGCAGCATTTATGGCTTGCGCTTATTCAAAATATACCGGAAAATTAGGAGTCTGTGTTGCTACTTCAGGACCTGGTGCTATTCACCTACTGAATGGATTGTATGACGCGAAGTTGGATAATACTCCAGTACTTGCGGTAACAGGGAGTACGTATTCTGACCTTATGAATTCAAATTACCAACAAGATGTTAATCTTTTACAAGTTTTTTCCGATGTTACTGTCTATAATAACATGATAAATAAGCCAGAACATGCTGAGATGACTGTCGATATAGCATGTAGAACGGCGCTAGCTGAAAGAGGAGTTAGTCATTTGACCATACCAATTGATGTACAAGAATTAAGACTAAAAGGAGAATATTCAAGGCATAAAGTAGCTGGCCATACCTCTGATTTTTATGCTGATATTACCATACCCGAAAGAGGATTGCTTGAACAAGCCGCAAATATTTTAAATTCGGGAAAGAATGTTGTGATGTTGGTAGGTCAAGGTGCTCTTGACGCAGGTGAAGAAGTAATTCAAGCAGCTGAAAAGTTGGGTGCTCCAGTTGTTAAAGCATTACTTGGTAAAGCAGTAATTCCAGATGATCACCCTTTATGTATAGGCGGTATTGGACTTTTAGGGACTGAACCAGCCACTGATGCAATGACCGAGGCTGACACACTATTCATGATTGGAACTTCATTTCCTTATATAGACTACCTTCCAAAACCTGGTCAGGCAAGAGGAATCCAAATAGATATCAAGCCAACTAATATAGGATTACGCTATCCCATTGAGATTGGATTAGTTGGAGATTCCAAACTCGTATTGTCTGAACTTTTGCCCAAGTTGCATCATAAGAGCGACACGGAGCGAGAATTTTTAAGGTCAAAGCAGAAAGCCATGAAAGATTGGATTCGTTTAATGAAAGAGCAAAGTAGTAGAACCGATAAACCAATCAAGCCACAAGCAATTGCAGATGCAGTATCCAAACTGCTTGAAGACAATGCCATAATTTCTGTCGATTGTGGAACAAATACTTCTTGGGCTGCACGATACATCAATATTAGAAAGGGAATGAAGTTCTCTTTGTCAGGAACATTGGCTTCTATGGCATGTGGTTTGCCGTACGCGATTGCGGCGCAGATTGCATTTCCGGAACGACAATGCGTCGCTTTTGTCGGAGATGGTGGACTTACAATGTTAATGGGAGAATTCGCTACAGCTATTCAATATAATCTTCCCATAGTAGTAATTGTTATAAAAAATAATTCACTTGGCATGATTCGATGGGAACAAATGGCTTTTCTAGGGAATCCCGAGTATGGGGTAGAGTTTACGCCCATAGACTTTGCAAAGTTCGCTGATGCTTGCGGCGGTAATGGTTATACTATTAAAGAGCCAAGAGAAATAAAACCAGTTTTAGAACAGGCGTTAATAAGAGATAAGATTAGGAAAAGGCCGGTTTTAGTTGAAGCGTACGTTGATCCCTACGAACCTCCAATGCCACCGAAGGTTGAGGCAGAATTTGTCAAGAAAATGGCTGAATCATTTGTAAAAGGACAACCAAATGCCAAGAGAATTGGCCTTACTCTTTTTAGGAACCAAGTCCACAACATTTTGAAAGATATACACTCCCATTCCAGAGAAGATGTTTAGTTAAATAAAGCGAATGAAAAATTTTTAAACTGAATTGGAATTGATAAATCAAAGTAAGCAGACAAATTAATATCTAGCGGAAATGATTTCAAGCAAGGACTAGACTAGTTCAAAAACTGTTTCTATCTATAATATTCAATGAAGCTAGGTTATTTTAGTTCCGTTCTGAGGATCTAAGAATAGCTTGCTGGCAGAGTGTCCCGCAGTAAAATTGAACATATTCAATATTGAACCGGCCTTTGCATCAAATGATTGGTTGCCTATCCGTCCCAAGTTCCAGTTGTCCTCAATAAATTTCAAAATGGATGTTTGATCAATTATCTGATGGTCCACATAATTTACTTTTGAAAACGGAGAGACAACTATTATTGGAAGACGCGGCCCATGTCCACAGCGGTCTTTGTACGTCTCAGGAGAAGGTTTTCCACACAAATTACTTCCCAACAAAGCATCGGTCTTTGGATCATCAGATTGACTAATGATGGGAGGCATTACATGATCATACCAACCATCAGAATCGTCGTAAGCAATTATTATAGCAGTGTTATTCCAATCAGAAAGATTTTGGATACGATTTATGGTATCGACAATAAATGTCTGTTCTTCTAATGGACTTGAATATCCTGCATGTCCATCTTGGAAGGCTGGAGCTTTAAGAAAACTGACTGAAGGTAGATTGCCTGAGGTAGCTGCTTCCCAAAAATCTGAAATATCGTATTGATGATTTGCTTGATCGGTATGGCCGACGGTTTCCATGGATCTCGGTGGTAAATGATTTGGGTTTGCTGTAGTCTTATAGTACTGAAATGGCTCGTGGTGGGGTAGATAGTCGAATATCTGTATTCCTTGAGAGTTTATATGAGCAGACCCGCATGTTGGATATCCATCAGCGGTCATATTTGTAGGTTTGAAACCACCTTGAAACCACCCCCAAGTTACATTCTTTTTGTTTAAGAGATCCCCTATGTTGGTTCCATTCATAGACGCTAGTGGAAATGACTTTGTAGCCGGGTTGAAGCATTTGTCATATAGTGGATTTGCATCAGATATCAAAGTACCATTGGACACGTATACCATATTTTGTCCTTTGTTAGAAGCATTCAGGTTCTGAGGATCAGCACCGTGTGTTTGTCCTGATATAAGATTAATGGCGCCAGGAGTAGAAGAACCAAATGTTGTCCCAAAAAAGTTGTCACTAATGGCAAAATTCTGGGCATAATTCCAAATGGCAGTAACTGTGTTCCCATCAAAGTAACCCATAGTTATTGAAGGATTGCAATTTTTGCTGACGATATTGGTCTCAACAAACTTATCCATGAGCCCCCCATTATACGCTTCCTGAAGTCTGGTGTATGAATGATCATTGTCACAAGTAGATGCATTAGAACGAGGTATGAGAAATGGATTTACCTTATTAGGATTGTCTGTTAAGAATGAAGCTGATAGACCGTTAATGGATGGAGTGTTTCCTTTGGGAATGAACTGAGAATCACCAAGTTTATTGGAAGCATTTGGGTAGGTGCCAAAATAATGGTCAAAAGAAACATTTTCTTGAAAGATAACGATTAAATGCTTTATTGGCGTAGTAGAAAAAGCAGCAGTTTGTGCAATAGCGTTATTTTCCTGCAAAATGGAACCACTAGCAGCAATTAATAATATTAATGCTAATGACACTATGAGTTTTCCCACAGGCATTTCTTCTCGCTAATACTCTGATGATTCAATATATAAACATGCGATTTTAGCTACAATGTTTTATTCTATCATAAATGCCATTATAACCTTGTAAAGAGTAAATTTTTTTGTATATTGATGATTAATCCATTGTTAAAAGTATTATTTAATGTTCTCCATGCGTCTTTTTAGCGCACTCCTTACGGTGCTTATAACTATCGGAATTATCCGAGGATCGTTCACTTTCGGTATGATGTAATCATTTTTTAGATGTGTACTATCAACAATATCTGCAATAGCATAAGCGACAGATACTAGAATATCCTCACTGAGGTTTTTAACTCTCAGATCTAGTAACGATCGTAACATGGCAGGAAAAACTAGAGCGTTATTCACTTGGTTTGCAAAGTCTGATCGACCTGTAGCTACGATTTTTGCTCCTGCTTCTAAGGCATCATGTGGGAGTATCTCCGGATCCGGGTTGCTTAACGCAAAGACAATCGCATCATGATTCATACTCTTTACTATGGCTTTGTCTACTAAATTCGCTTTTCCAGACACACCAATAAAGACATCGGCTCCTTTAAGAGCATCCGCAATACTACCGCTCAATTTCATAGGATTGGTTTTGTTAGCAATTTCTTGCTTGTACTGATTCTCCAAATCTTTGGCTCTCTTCTGATATATCGCTCCAGCGCTGTCCACAACAATAATATTTTTGCATCCTGCTTCCTCCAATATTCTAAATATACCATATCCTGCAGAACCAGCCCCGGCTACTACGACTCGTATATTGCTCATATCTTTATGAACAATCTTTAATGCATTTTTCAGAGCGGCGAGAGTAATTACGGCTGTACCGTGCTGGTCATCATGGAATACAGGAATTTGAAGATCGTTGCGTAATCTGTCTACAATTTCCAAAACTTTCGGTGATTCGATATCTTCAATATTTACGGCACCAAAAATAGGCTCAATCATTTTAACAAATCTTATTATTTCTTCTTTATCCTTGCTAGCAATGCAAAGTGGATATGCATTTATTCCACCTAAAATCCTGAATAAAACAGATTTTCCTTCCATTACAGGAAGCGCTCCTTCAGGCCCAATATTTCCCAAACCAAGGACTCTTGTTCCGTCACAAACTATGGCAACATTATTCCATTTTGAAGTATAATCATACAATAATTCTTTATTCTTACTTATCTCTGTTGCAACGTATGCTACACCCGGAGTATATATTAAACCGAGTGTTCCCTTTTCTTCGTCGAAGGCATTTTCTACAGAAACCCGATTTTGAATTTCGATCTTTCCCTTAAGCATCCGATGAAGGTTTATAGCGTCTTCTCTAATGTCCAATATGAAATCAAATTAATTACAAAGACACACTTATTATTTCTATTTGCCGTACTTTCGAAAATAATTTAGCAAATATAGATGGATGTGAGGGTTAGAATCTATCGGTTTAGATATTCTTCATACCTTGGTGGCAGATAAAATATTCTATCTGGTTTTATCTTTATTATGATTCTTTTTATAGAAGGAGAATGTCCAGGGTATTTCTCGGCTTTTAAATATTTTTTTGCAAGCTTATCAATATGCTCATCAGCCCCATCTTTAATCTGGTCTACTACCGTTCCTTGAATTGTTACCATGCTATATGGATTATTTTTGTCTACGAGTGATAAAGAGACCCTCGGATCTCTAGTTAAATTTTTATGCTTTATTCTCCCCTCTGCAGTATTTATTAGAATATTATCATTGTCAAAGTCTATCCAAACTGGAGTGACTTGAGGCCTACCATCTTTCATAAGTGTTCCTAAAAAAGCAAAATTAGGTTCTCTCAATATTCTGGCTACTTGTTCCGTCATTCCATTGCTTTTATGCTTACTATTTCCCATTTGATTCATTTTTCTTTAAGGATAGTCTTAGATATAGTTGTAGTCCTAGTCTAGCATTACGTCATTTGACTGAAGAATAGATTATTATCATATAATCGATATAATAGTACAAAATAGGTATTTTGTCATAAATCAACAGATATCCTAAGTTGTTTACCCTTCAAACCATTAGCTATCCCAGACAGATTTGAAGGAATTAATATAACAAAAATTCCATCGGTCTCTTGGACTTGTCCATAAAATTCAAGCTTTGGCATATTTCTAAAATAAACTTTGGTTGATTTAAGTGTGAGTGACGAAATAAATGAATAAACAGGGTTTCCCGCCTGAAGGCCGATAGCTAATCTTTATTTATGCAACAGCCAAACAAAATTTTTGATTCTTTCTTAAGGCAAGTAATCCATTCATTCGGTATGTTATGCAATAAGTTGTGTGAAAAGTTGAAGTTTGGAAATAAAGCCTATGTAAAGGGCGCAAAACATTGTCTTGGTTGTAACCTGTATATAATAACAGAAAGTGCCCTTTGTGCGTGTTGTGGGAGTCCTCTTGGTTACACCGTTCGCACGCCCCCTGACTTTAGGAGATCACACAGGTATAGTAATAGTTACATACCCCGGGAATATTAAAACTCAGGCTTGATCCCTAGCTAAAACTTAGGGACCAATAGATGCTTGAACATACATATTATAGACGCAACAGGGATAATGAAACTTTGACAACTTCCATTACATCAAAATGCATTGGATGTTATTGCCTATTGACTATAGCTTGCCCTTCGGGCAACTTTAAGCGAGGCTTAACCTAGTTAATCAATCAATTATAACCTGATTTGTATATTGTATACTGCATAGTACCTAATATCCAACGGCTGGAGAGTTGTTGTAATCCAATTTCTCTCTCCATTCCGTTGTATTTTAGTCAATGAGATTGATGTTAATTTTGAATAATAAACGGTTTCTCGCCTGGATTAACCTAGTTCAGCAATTCTCTTTAAACTAAATTTTGTACCTTTAATTTGACGCACGATCTCAGACAAATAAGTTCAGGTGGGGGGTTTTCCAATTTCCCTCCAGCCTGTTTCATTCTAAATATGTTGTAATAAAATGAGAATATGAAAAATCCAGACAAATTGGATTGAAACTAGAATCGCCCAAACATCAATCCGCATCACTTTGACAGATAATACGTTACTACTATCCATCTTGACAGTCTATCTATTCAAGAGCTTTAGCATAATCCTTTGCAAACTGGGAAAATAATATTGGTCTTTTTCCTGTGATTTCCTCAATTGTATTAGTTATTTGAGAGGCATACCCTAATCTAATAATGCCATAAAACTTCATTATATCATCAATTAGCCAATCACTCATACCTACTTTTTTCATACCTTTTCTGGCTTCTTCTTCAGATACATCGATGTGTGATATTTTTCGCCCGAGCTCTTTGGATAGTATTTCCGCTGCCCGACCGTACGATAATGCTTCCTTTCCAGTCAACTCAAATGATTTATTCTTATATTTAGTATCATTATTGGTTAGTAATTGTACAGCAACAGAAGCTATGTCTCTCGCATCAATGAAACCAATCTTTCCCTCTCCAGCAGAGGTAAAAATTGCATTTTGTTTCCTAATTGTTTCTCCAAAATAGCTAACAAAGTTTTGCATAAAAGCCCCCGGGCGTAAAAAGTTATATTCAATATCAGCATCTTCTATCATTTTTTCTTCCCTTCTGTGTAATCTTCCTATGTTGATTTCTGATTCAGAGTCAGCTCCTGCAGCAGATAATTTGACTATGTATTTAACCCCCTTATTTTTCGCCTCTTGTATTATGTTAGCATTAATATTGTCCCTATTGGGGGTAATTGGAGTAACCAGAAATAGCTTGTCAACTCCGGTCAAAGCGTTACTTATAGTTACTGGGTTTGCAAAATCGATTTTCACAATATCCACTTGTGGAAACTGTCTAAGATATTCAGCCTCGTGAGTGTGAATGGCAGCTTTTATAACATCTCCTGATGTGGCGAGCTGTTTTACAACCTCGCTTCCAACAGTTCCAGTCGCACCAGTGACTAGAATTGTATTCGCATTCTCATTTTTCATTACTATCACCTTATTTTTAGAAAAAATATTATTTAAGGCTAATTTGCCATAATTAGCTAAATGGCATTAATTAACTACAGCAATCAATAAGTAGCAATCTATATGACCTCGCTGGCCTCTGATAGCTTATTAAAAGATTATTTTACCTGGCTGAATTAAATTTACTAATATGAAAAAAGAAGAAGGGTTTCCGCTAGATTAGCTAGCCTGTGCTATTTGTTTCAGCTGTAGTAGTAGTTGTAGCGTTAGATCCAGCACCTTTAACCTTAATTATTCCTGCTATCTCACCATCAGGATGTGCTTTGGTATGAATATTTACAAATGTGTCATTACCTGCCATTGCTGTTTTAAGGTCGTCTAGCGTTTTGCCACTTAGAGAGCCTGTTAAACCAGATGCAGTAATGTTACCTCTCATTGTCATTCCTTTTGGGTTATCAGAATGCTTACTTACCTTCAAAAGATCAACGACAACATCCTTACTTTGTCCAATTTTACCTTTAATGATATTTGCTCCCGTAGCATCTGCAATTCCAGTAACATTCATTTTCCATGTCATCGCATCACCTTTTGTCTTGAAATTTATCACAGCTTCCGATGTTGTATTTACTGGCGGAATTTCATTATCACCATCTAATTTCGCTCTATATTTTTCGTTCTGTGCGTAGGAACTGTTGATCGCAAAAATAAGGGAAACCATTGCAGCTCCTAAGACTAATAAGGAAATATTCCTAGTATGTCCCATACACTGCTAAATTTGTAATAATACTTTATAAATATGCCACTATTTTTTTTCGTTCTATATTTCTTGACTAGAACTAACATAATATAAGAAGAATCTAGTATCACTCAAAAAAGTATATCTCGACAATTGATGACAGGAAGTTAACATTTGATACTAGGCCCACAATTTTAGGCCCTTATTTTGTCTTGACGGCAATCAGCATAATTTTTGTTATTTTCGGAGATGTAGCTAGTTTTCGGGTATTACTCGGTTTCAGTAATGAAAAAGAAGTAAGGAGAGGGAGAGTACGCTAAATGAGGTAAAGTTTTTCTCTATCACTAGCCTGTTGTAGTTGGTAGAGCGATAGTTTCGTTCTCTGATTGACTTAGAGCATTTTTGTAAGCGTTAGCCACAATCTCAAGATACTTCGTAGGATATATGGATTCCTTTCCTGTTACTTTGTCAGTGGTTACATTTGCTAGATTAAAATTCGGGGTGTCGTTTGGAACGAAGGACCATTCCCAAAAAGCTGCACCCCACACTCCAATTCTTTTAAATTCATTGACTATTTTGTTGGCTTGGGCTTGATTTATGTCACTCATAGTCTCGTCTATTATCCAAACTGATTTGCCATTTTCGAATGTCTGAACTCGTTTTACATTGTTCCACTCTCCAATATACAGTGGTACACCGGATAGTTTGCTGGTATTCTCAAAGAGACCAAGCTTATCTGCTTGATAGCCGTCAGATGGAATTCCATATAGTGAGAATTTAAAGACAACATTCTGTTTATTGTGGGGTGTCATCTTAGCCAGATTCTCAGCATTGACTTTTATCGGACTTTTTAAGTCGATTGGAATATTCATGCTGTAAACAATGGTCTTACCTGTAATCTTTCTGAGTCCATCTGTCAAGAAAGAGTTGTATTTTCCTATCTTCGCCCACTGATCTACTGTATGGACTTGAGGTTCACTCAATATCTCATAACCTAGTGTACTTGGATGCTTATCTACAGCTTGTACTATTTTTTTCAGAAAATCAAGTTGAAGTGTCCATCCATCAGTACCATTAGCTTTTATGGCATTGTTCCACCAATTAGTCCACCAAGTCTGGGCAGCAGGTGACTTGGGTGTTCCACCGCTATCCTGTGGATAAAGTTTAGTATCAGCAAAAAGATATGTAGGAAAACCATTACCCCGACTAGGATTCATCCACGAAGAAGTATGAAACTGGTGATTATCGTATATGACCTTCAAGCCATATTTGTCTGCCATATTTGCCACGTCTTCAATTTCTTTCATGAAGGCACTAGAGTTTCTAACGAAGGATTCCCAATAGAATCTGTATCTGATGTGATCAATGTTATGATCATTTGCTATGGCTTTGAAACTAGAGTCATAATAATTTTCAGGAAAATTAACTTTAAAGTCCCTTGATTGGGGCATACTAGTATAAAATCCACGCATATTAATACCGAAATGTTCTTGGGTAACATTATTACCTGCGGGAGGTAACACCCTGCCATTTTCCAACCCCTGTTGTGAGAATACATTGCTTATCCCACTGAAGACAAAACTGGTAACTAGTATAGATAAAGCAACCGTTATGAATGATTGATGCCTCATAACTAAGAAAGAGATCGACTTAGGTCTATTAAGAGCCTTTCGAAATTAATACTGTATCTTCGGCCCTTATTTTGTTCGCTATGAAAATCATATGATTTCATTTTCTAGGATAAAGCTATATTAGAAAACCTTATAATGGAACTGTTGATTATGAGAGGCTATAATCATTACAGACAGATGTTTTGGTAATATTTCCCCAGGTCAAAGCCATAGCTCTCGGTATTAGTCAAATGGATATCAGCTGAGAGATAATATTAGCCCTAAAAACGCAATAAATTGGCTTAAAAGTAACCTATTATAGATTATTAGCCACAAATTGTTTAGATTAAGGCCAAACTTTTCCTAAATCTTATTAGATTCTCCTACTATTACTATTATGAATTATGCCAATCGTGAATATTTCACTTTATGCTGGCAGAACCCAGACAGAGAAGGACAGGCTCGCCGAAGCAATCACTGATGATGTTTGTAGGATATTAGATGTGACAAGGGAGGCAGTAATAGTAGTGTTTCATGAAAATCCAAGGGGGAACTGGTATGCCGAAGGTAGACGTCTATGAGAAATTCGCCCAATTTGAGACCAATATATTATTTTTATTTTCTTATACTTTACTCTACTAATTGTGGTTCTTACCCGCATCTAGTTAGGAATATGTGGTGATTACAATCCTTTCTGATTAAAGGTGGTATTTTTTTTCGAATCCTACAAACGGAATTTAAGAACAAAAAGTGATGAGATATTGCAGTTGTACCAAGAAAGGGTAACATCAAGGTAGCGATAATATTATATCTTGAAAACCGTCTGGAAAAATTTTTATTTATCAATTTTTTAGCGAGGGATTAACCTTAAATTATCTTCTATGCATGGGGCATCTTGAAGTAAGTATGAAAGCATTACGCAAACCTCCATCAAAAATTAAGTGGAAGTTGCATGTTTATTACTTGGATGCATGTAACTGCGATTGGGGATGTCCTTGTCAATTTAATGCCAACCCAACGCATGATACGTGCGAGGGATTAAGTGGAATTCATATAATAAAGGGCAATTACTCAAATATTAAACTGGATGGACTCAATATGGCATTTATCGGTTCTTGGCCCGGTCCGATTCATGAAGGACACGGAAAGGCATCATACTTTATCGATCATCGCTCCGACGATAGACAGTTTGATGCATTATCAAAAATAATTACAGGAAAATCAGGCGGAGCCGGCCCATTCTCTCTCTATGCTAGCATTATAGAAGAATATAACGAACCTGTAAGATCACGCATTACATTTCAATCAAAGGGTACAAGCAGTCGCTTGATGGTGGGAAAGAATAAAGATAATTTGGAAATTGATGCATGGCTTGAACCTATAAGGAATCCTGTAACACACAAAATTCATCGTGCGATAATTGAATTGCCAGAAGGTTTTGAAGCAACTAGGATGGAACAAGCGTCTACTAAAAAACTCGAAGTAAATAATAGTCTCATTAACTTTAGTTATACTGGAACTTATGGAAGCTTTTCCGAGAATGTTTGGAATGGTTAGTATCGAAATAAGTACGACTAGATTATAGGCGCCTAACTTATTTTAGTAGATAGATCAAAAGTCATCTACTCCTGAAAGGCCAGAATAGTTATATTTCAGCCCCAAAAAATTTGGGACTGCCTTGTTGTTTCGGTTAAACTTGTTTTGTCTTCTGTTATGTCCTATATGTTCTTCTGCTATCCAAAAATACCTGTCAGTTTTTTAAAGGCTGTAGCGTTTAGTGAGCCTGTAGTATTTGTCTGGTTCTCACAAGATGTGCTGCCGCTTTTTTCACTACTGTTGGTTGATTCCTTTCCATTTGATTTACAGCTAACAATGGAAGTTGTTTGGATTGACTTGGAAACATTGCAATTCTTGTCGCCCTGACAGTCCTTTGAGTGATGTTTAGCCGCAAAAGTTGGTGTTGCCGATATGACCGCAGAGAGTATCATCGATGTTGATAAAAGTATCAACATAGCAAGACCTCCTGCATTTCCTTTGTTGTTGAGAATACCCATAATTGTTCTCCATCTTAATGTTTTCTCTAAACTATATCTGGACTTGCTGACACTTGCTAATAACAAATAATTTATCAATTTTAACCTAAAATATGATCGCAAGATTTGACGGAGACAACCATTCATCGAAAATCAGATACAAAATTTGAATTTATGATAAAATATTTGAATTGTTTTTAACAAATAATTATTAGGTCAGAATTTGCCTGCATTTACAAAGCAAAAAATGTATAGCTTATCAGGCTATTGAAACGGATTTCCTGACAAATTAGTGTTTGAGGATTTCGAATTGTCGATAGATGTTTTAGAATCATCCAAAGTAGTGGGTTCGTCTACATTATTTGAGTCATTCTGTCCTAGATCGGCCTGACCAGAGGTTGAGGTCTCATTTCCACCCAACAAATATTGACGATTTGTTGACGTGATCGTATCGCATCCATTATCTTGTTTGTCGCAGTGTTTTTTCTTCGCAAATGCGGGGGCTACAACATAGCCTGAAGTTAATAACGTTGAGGCAGTTAACATTCCTATTGAGAGAATCAATAACATGAATAAATTTTTTCCAGTGCCCATTTATTATTCCCTTTAGCAGGGTGATTATAATATAAGTGGGCTGCGGAAAAACTGATAATAACAAAACTTTGATATTATTACCTGTTTGAAAGCTTGGAAACAAGAGTCTCTTCTTCTATTGATATCTATTAGAAGATCATGATCAACTTGTTTCCTGAGAACCCCATTAAGGATTTCATGAGTGTTGGACTATAATAATGAAGTAAACAAATCCAATTCAATTCTCTTGTTCTGTCAGATTCATGGGACTAGGTCATTGAGAACTTGGAAGCCTTAGTATTTTCTTTCACGACTCATATTTTGCAGTTGGCATAATAGACCAGAATGGTTTAAAGCAGGCTAGAAATTTCCCTGCGGGTGATTTGAGAATTAACGATCGGATGGAAGGACTAACTAAACCGCAAAACTCGTTATGAGCCATGAGCCATGATATTCAAGCAGTATAATTTTTCAAAATTACTTACCCTCTGTGAATTTGTTATGTGATACGTTGAATAGTCCGAATGACTCAATAATTTGAATATATAGAAATAGCAATGTATAGAGAAGCAACTCAGTCCAATCAATTTGTAAGTCACCCGCTCTTGCGAGAGAAAACAGTTGAATTCAGGGAATATCAAAATAATATATCCAAATCTGCGTTTCAAAAGAACACACTCGTAATACTTCCAACAGCCCTGGGCAAGACTGTAATATCTTTACTTGTATGCGCAAATACCTTATACTTTCATAAAGATAAACGCATCCTAATATTGGCCCCGACTAGGCCGCTTGTAATGCAGCACATGGTTTCATTTTTTTCTGTTATGAAAATAATGGAAAACCAGGTGGCGATGCTTACAGGAAAAATAACCCCTACCGAGAGGAGAGCAGTTTGGAACAACACGGATATTAGGCTCGTTTTCGCTACACCAGAAGTTGTAAAAAACGACATTCAAGAAAATAGAATATCATTAAAAGACTTTACCTTGTTGATCTTCGATGAAGCACATAGAGCTGTAAAGGATTATGCATATACTTACGTAGCGAAGGAGTATGTCAAACAATCTGTATATCCAATAATACTTGCTCTGACGGCAAGTCCTGGTTCGCAGAAACAACGAGTACAGGAAGTTTCCGACAATCTCTTCATTGAGCAGATAGAGTATAGGGGTGAAGACGACGTTGACGTAAAGTCGTATATTAACCCTATAGAAGTAGATTGGAAATGGTTTGATCTTTCCTCAGAATATCAGTACATACGATCTTCATTGAAAAGCATGTTGGATGAAAGAATCAAGTGGCTTATTCGTAGACAATTAATAAGGAAAGATCCTAAATGGATTTTCAAGCGGGATTTGATAAATGTTGGAGATCAGCTTCGATATAACTTGGAACTTACTATGGAGGAGAATAG
>Ga0075425_100004437_pt1 | contig 14478 bp, 13 predicted proteins | sample SoiMethybrSBSTD4_FD_75300 | JGI IMG/M metagenome (GOLD analysis project Ga0075425, IMG submission 75300) | Bulk soil microbial communities from a Populus tree surrounding site in Tennessee, USA - Soil MetaG P. TD hybrid SBSTD4 | ecosystem: Environmental > Terrestrial > Soil > Tree plantation...
GGGCTGACGTCCAGGCGACCCACGACCTCGGCTCCAGACAAGGCGTGCCACCGGGACGTGACGGCGATCTCCGGCGATGGGCCGCGCCCGTCGGATCGCGTGTTCACCGCACCGTGGGCGATGGCGATGACCAGGCGGCGCAGCTCGGTCCGACCGGCGTCGAAGACGACGAGGACGTTGCCGGTGATGACGCTGACGCGCACCTGACGGACGGCGCCGTGGGCCAGGAGCGCTCGCTCGACGCGATCGGCGAGGAGGCGGTTGTCGCGGAGGCCTTCCACGTGTAAGCGCGCCCGACCGGGGAGCGTGGAAAGGGAAAGGATACGGGGAAGCCGGGAACGATGCCGCGTCGATCGGCGAGCCGCGGTCTTGATCACGGCGCGCCGGTGGGCCGGCGTGTGCCGGGGTGAGGCTCGGAGATTACGGGGTGCGCGGGGCCGCCGTCTCGTCCGGCGGCACGAACCCCCGTGTTTCGAGATACCGAAGCATGTCGGTCTGGAATCGGCGGTTCTTCGACGTGATCTCCCCGAAGATCGCGTCGCCGACGAGCGCGGCCAGGAGCTGAACCAGCATCGAACCCTCCTCGCTGAGGTCGAGTGCGATCTACCTGGAATTCAGCATACCGGCCACCTATGACTATTCGATTACGAAAAGTGCACATTTCAGCGGGGGACCCGTAACCTGCGCGTCACGGGGCGATGCTCGCCCTGGCGAGGGCGGCGGCCACGGTCGTCCCGTGGCTGAGCAGGATGCTGGTGAACGGCCGCGCCAGCCCGAGGGAGGCCAGGCCCAGGACGGCGAGATTGGCCGCCCCGGCGACGCGCAAGGTTTGTCGGACAGCGTCGACACCCTCCTGGGCGAGGTCGAGGGCCCGGATCACCTGAGCGAGCCCGCCCTGCAGGAGGACGATGTCGGCGGCCTCGGTCGCGACGTCGGCCCCCCCGGGCACGGCGATGCCGACATCCGCTTCGCTGAGCGCGAGACCATCGTTCACGCCGTCGCCCACCATCGCCACGATGCGGCCTTCGAGCTTGAGCTCGCGGATCAGCTTGGCCTTGTCGTCGGGAAGCATCTCCGCGTAGTGATGGCGCAGCCCCAGCGTCTCGGCGATGAGGCGACTGGGCACCGGATGGTCGCCGGTGAGCAGGATCACGTTGCGCATGTGGCGGGCCCGAAGCGCCTGAACGGCCTCGTGAGCGTCCACTCGCAGCTGGTCCTGCAAGACGAACATCGCCGCCAGCCGTCCCGCGATGGCGACGAAGATCGGTGAAGCCCCGATCGCGTGGGCGGCCGCCTCGTCCTCGCCCGCGGCATGCAGGTCGACGCCGCGGGACTCCATGAAGCGCCGGCTTCCCACAAGGACGTCCTCGTCGTTCACCCGGACCTCGACACCGTAGCCGACCCGGCTCGTGACGACGGAGGCGTCGGGCACGACGACGTGACGGGCGCGGGCGAGCTCGTCGACCGCGCGCGCGATGGGATGCTGGAATTGTCGTTCCGCCGCGGCGGCCAGCGCGATCACGTCCCGCTCGGACCACTGCCGACCGTAGACGACGACGTGGGCGACCCGTGGCGCCCCCGACGTCAAGGTCCCGGTCTTGTCGAAGACGACGGTGTTGACGCGGGCGAGATCCTGGAGCGCCCGCGGCCCTTTCACGAGAATGCCGACCCGCGTGGCGCGCTGGAGCGCGGTGAGGCTCGCCGTCGGGATACCGACCCGCGCCACCGTGCCGTAGTCGGCCACGAGGACGGCGATGCCGGCGTCGATGTGGCGCGCCATCCCCGCGCCCAGCGCCGCGAGGACGAGCGTACGGGCGACTTCGCGCTCGGACAGCGTCTCGGCAAAGAGCTGGATCTCGGACTTCTCGTCGGTGGCGGCTTCGATGTGGCGGACGATGCGGCCGACCGCGGTCTCGAGCCCGGTCCGATCGGCCCGTACCTCGATGCGGCCCTGCTCGACGGTCGTCACCGCGAAGACCTTGTCGCCGGGCGCACGGTCGACGGGCAGGGCCTCGCCCGTCATCGTCTGCTGGTTGACGAGCGCCTCGCCGGCCGTGATCGTGCCGTCGACGGGAATGGACTGGCCGGCCTCCACGACGACCACGTCGCCGGGACGCAGCGCGGCGACGGGGACCCGCGTCTGCGGATCACCGTCGGCGAGGGGCACCGTGCGGTCCGACGGCACGACGATCTCTCGCAACGAGCGCCTCGTCGTCGTCACGCTCCGCGCCACGACGTAGTCGCCGACCGAACGAAGCCAGGAGAGGAGCGCTCCGGACACGTACTCGCCGCGGAGGGCGAGGAGCGCCAGCGTGGAAGCCTCCAGCAGGTCACCGTTCGGACGCCGCTGCCGGGCCACCGTGCGCGCGGCCTGGTTGAAGGTCGGCAGCCCGCTCGCGACGACCAGGCCGGCGAGGACGGGCGAGGGAAGCGGAAGGCAGGCGAGCCCGAGCACGGTCGTCGTTCCGAGGAGCGTCAGGAGCGGTGCCCGCCGGATGTCGATTTTCGCCGGCGCCGTCGTCGCCTCGTGCCGCGGCGGCGCGGTGAGCTCTCTGGCCAGCGCGTCGAGTGTTTCGACCAGTGCCTTCTCCGCGAGCGCGAACGGGTCGTAATCGATGAGGAGACTGCCGGTGAGCTCGCTCCCGCGAGCAGTCCGCACTCCGGGCACGGCGCGCAGGCGCTGCTCCAGCGTCGTTCGGCGATGCTGGAACCACTGCGCCGGATAGCGGACGCGGAGGCGGCCCCGGACGGAATGAGCGACGCGGTGCATGTGTCAGAACCGATGGCGGGCGGCGTAGTCGCGGAACAGGCTGTGCGCGTACCACAACGCGCTCGACCACGAGAGCGGCGTGACCTGCGGGCGCAGCAGCTGACGAAACGCCCACACGCCGAGGGCCAGGGGGACCAGGATACGGAGATCGAGTCGCCCGCCCGTGGCGCGGGCGACCGTCGTGTTGGCCCGCGTCACCGTTGATTCGATGACTTCCGCCACCGGCGTCTCGCGGGCGTCGCCACTGCCCTCCTCGTGAGGAGCGACGACACCCGCATGTTCGGCGACGGTCTCGATGATGGCGGCGGACGTGGTTTCCTCAGGTCGATAGTGAACGAGCAGACTCCGCGTGCGCTCGGTCCACGCGCAGGCCGTAACTCCGGCCGCGGCGCGGATGACGTCGACGAGGTCCAACGTCTGGGCCGGGATGGGCAGGCGAAGCCGTAGACGTCCCGGCATCGCATGGGCCACCGCGAGGGCGCGGCGCTCCATCGCTGAGCCTCAGGACGTCCGACGGCGACCGGCGGTGGCCCCGCGCCGCCGGGCGCGCGGCGTCGCCGACTCGTCCGATGTCGTCTCGGTCGGCTCCTCGGTATCGATGTCCGGATGGCCGTTCTGCGCGGCCGCCACGAGCTCGGCGCGTCGGGCGCGCGCCTCGGCGGCGATGTCCTCCAGGGTTTCCATCTGCGTCGCGACGACCCGCCGTCCTTCCGCGAAAAGTCCCATCCCCGCCGCAGCCGCCTCGACGGCCAAAGGGCGCAACACGCGGCTGAACAGCGGAACGAGGCTGGCGGCACCGAGGCCAAGAATGAACGACAGGGGATGGATGCGCATCGATGCCCTCCGGAAGCTTCTGGGTTACCGAAACCTTACCAACTGCCCGGCCGACGGATTGTTGCGTTTACGTTACGTCGCCTCGCCTCCGGTTTTCGGCGTCCGGCCGCGCCGCCGAGCGGGAGCCCGACGACGTGCGGCGACCTTGGCGGCCGGCTTCCGTAACACCCGCCGAGGTCGGGTGAGATCCTCACGCAGCTCGTGAACGCCGCCTGCTACGCCGTCGGCCGCGCGCTTGGCGAGGTCGGCGACATCATGCGCGATGGCCACTGAGGCTGCCTGGGTACCGCGGACGGCCTCCCGCGCCATCAGCATGAGCTGTGCGCCGACTTCCCGCGCGTTCTGCAGCGCGGTCTGGCCGGTGAGGCCGGCCAGCCGCAGGACGCTGCGGCCGATCGTCGGGGAGAGCGTGGATGTACGGGGCGGGACACGACGTGCGCGGGCCATGGGCACCTCCTCGTTCGACACCCGCTCCCACCCTACCGCGACGCCGCACCAAATGCACCCGGATCGAGAACCGTCGTCTGGACCGGCGATTCCGGCTGGATGTCACGGTGGTTTCCCGGCACGGTCGGTTCACCAAAACGTTGTTGCCCCGTGACGGTCCCGTAACTGCCGCTCACTAGGTTCTGGGCAGGTCACGAAGTGCACACGCGGAGGCGTAGGCCTGTCTGAGCTGGTGGCGTTACTCGATCTGGGCTCGAACGCCGCCCGCTTCCTTCTCGTCAAGATCCGCCCGGGACGAGGCTTCGAGATTCTCGACGAGCGCCGCATCCAGACGCGGCTCGGCGGCGACCGTCACGGCCGCTTGCCGGGGCCGGCCGTGCGCAAGACGCTACGCGCCGCCCACGCGTTTCTCGACCCCGTGCGGCGGAGCAATTCCACGCGCGTGATCGCCCTGGCCACGGCCGCCGTGCGTGACGCCGACAATGCGGACTCGCTGCTGGTACCGCTCCGGCGGGGTTACCACCTCGACCTTCGCGTCCTCAGCGGGCAGGAGGAAGCGCGTCTGGGGGCTCGCGCCGTGCTTGCCAGCATGCCGATCGCCGCCGGTGTCGTCTTCGACCTTGGCGGTGGCAGCCTGCAGATCACCCGGATCCGGCGCGGTGAGGCCCTGGCGGCGGTCAGTCTCCCGCTCGGCGCCATTCGGGCGACGGTGCGGTTTCTGCACCACGACCCGCCGACCGCGGCCGAGCTGCGCGCCCTGCGCCGTGAAGTGCGCGACCTCGTCTCCGGTCTGCTCCCGTCGGCGGTGGAGGGCGAGGTGCTCGTGGGACTGGGAGGGACGGTCCGGACTCTCGCCCGCATCCATCGGGCGGTCCGCCGAAGGGGCAAGGCGCTTCACGCGACCGTCCTCGCCCGCGCGGACGTCGGGGCGATACGTGAGCGCCTCGAAGCGATGCCGTTGCGGCGCCGGCGCCGCGTCGAAGGCCTGAAGCCGGACCGCGCGGACATCATCGTGGCCGGCGCCGTCATCGTGGAGGAGCTGATGGAGCTGGGCAGCTACGAGCGTCTGGTGGTCTGCGCCCACGGTGTCCGTCACGGCGTCCTGGTGGAGGAAACATTCGGGCCTATGGTCTCCGCATGAGCGCAACGCCGACGCTCTTCAATCGCGAGCTGTCGTGGCTCGAGTTCAACCGCCGAGTGCTCGAGGAGGCCGAGGATCCCGGCGTCCCCTTGCTCGAGCGCGTGAAGTTCCTGGCCATCGTCAGCTCCAACCTCGACGAGTTCTTCATGGTCCGCGTGGCGAACCTCAAGCGACGCTGGCGGGCGGGCGACGACGCGGCGGGACCGGATGGCATGACGGTGAGCGAGACGATGCGGGCCATCGGCGGCCGCGCCCGGCAGCTCAGCGATGAGCAACACCGGTGCTTCCTCGACCAGCTCGAGCCGCTGCTCGCCGCCGAGGGTATCCGCCTCCTGGCTCCGAAGGACCTGACGCCCCAGCAGGAACGCTTCCTCGGGAGCTACTTCCAGCGCACGTTGCTACCGGTGGTCACGCCCCTGGCCATCGATCCCGGCCACCCGTTTCCGCACCTGGCGAACCGGACCCTCTGCCTCGTCGTCTCGCTGCGATCGTCGATCGCCTCGCCGCTGCCCGACACGACGCTGTCCGTGATCCATATTCCCGCGCAGATCCTTCCGCGGTTCGTTGCCGTGCCGGCGGCGGCCGGGCAGCAGGCCTTCGTGCTGCTCGAGGACGTGATCCGACTCCATTTGCCACGCCTCTACCAAGGGTACGAGATCGTGTCCTCTCACGCGCTGCGGGTGACGCGCGACGCCGACCTGCGCGTCGGCGCGGCGCGGCCGCACGATCTTCTGACCAGCATCGAGCAGAGCGTGCGGAAGCGCCGGATGGGTTCCGCGGTCCGGCTGCAGTACGACAGTGAGCTGCCCGCCGCGGTCCTGGCCACGCTCGTCGAGGAGCTGCAGCTGACGGAGGACGATCTGTACGAAGCGCAGGGCTTCATCGCCTTCGCCGATCTCTTCCAGCTCTACGCCGCGGTGGACCTGCCGCACCTGAAAGACAAGCCGCCGCAGCCGCATCCCGTGTCGCGATTCGAGGCCGCGCCGGACGTGTGGGCCGCGATCCGTGGCGGTGACGTGTTGGTTCACCACCCCTACCAGGCCTTCGACGCGGTCACCCACTTCGTCGAGGAGGCGGCCGAGGATCCGCGCGTGCTCGCCATCAAGATGACGCTCTACCGCGTGAGCCCGACCTCGCCCATTGCCCAGGCGCTGACGCGGGCGGCCGAGCGGGGCAAGGAAGTCGCCGCGCTCGTCGAGCTGCAGGCCCGCTTCGACGAGGAAGCCAACATCCGGTGGGCCCGGGCGCTGGAAGGCGTGGGCGCGCACGTCGTCTACGGGCTCATGGGCTTCAAGACGCACTGCAAGGCGTGTCTGGTCGTCCGCGAGGAGCCCGACGGCATCCGCCGTTACTGCCACCTGGCCACCGGTAACTACAACGTGCGCACGGCCGGCATCTACTCCGACCTCGGCCTCTTCACGTGCCGCGAATCGTTCGGCGAAGACCTGACCGAGCTGTTCAACCTGCTCACCGGCTACACGCGGCCCACACGGTTCCACCACCTCGTGCTCGCGCCGACGTCGCTGCGCACGGCGCTCGTGGATCGGATCCGCCGTGAGGCCGAGCACGCCCGGGCCGGACGCCCCGCGCGCATCGTGGCCAAGCTGAACAGCCTCGTCGACGCCGCCCTCATCGAGGCGCTCTACGAGGCGGCGGCGGCCGGCGTCGAGATCGACCTCATCGTCCGCGGCATCTGTTGCCTGCGGCCGGGCGTGCCCGGCCTGTCCGAGCGTATCCGGGTCGTCTCGATCATCGACCGCTATCTCGAGCACGCGCGAATCTTCGTCTTCGACAACGGCGGCGCGCCGGAATACTGGCTGGCTTCCGCCGACTGGATGGCGCGCAACCTCGATCGCCGGGTCGAGATCGCCTTCCCGGTGCTCGAGCCCGCGCTGCAGGCGATGATCCGCGAGATTCTCGACGTCGAGCTCGCGGACACCGTGAAAGGGCGCGTCTTGCTGGCCGATGGCCGGAGCCGACGTCGGGCGGCGACGGAGCATCCGCTCAGATCGCAGGAGCGCCTCTACGAGATCGTGGGCCGTCGGGCCTGACTCGCGCGTTCGCGGCGGCGCCGCAGGGGGCGCGAGAGGCCGCGGGCTACGAAGCGATCAGGGGTCGCTTCAGAGGCCGGAGGCGTCGACGAGCGCGGAGAGATCGTTGACGTTGACCCAGCCACCGCGGTGGTAGACGAGCCGGATCGGATGTCCCTGGGCGAGCACGTGCGCGAGGAGGTCCGACAGCTTCGCCGCCCGCAGCGTGCCGTCGGCTCGGAGCGCGGCGATGGCCTCGCGCAGCCACCCGGCGCCGTCACGGCCCGCGTGGAGCAGACCGATCCACACGCCGTGACTGCCCTCGATCGGAACCGCATCGCCGATCGCTCGCAGTCCCACCTCCTCGAAGATGAGTCGCCCGGTATCGGCGCGATCACCGAGCACGCGATCGGGCTCGTCGGCGCCCGCCTGCGCGCTGTCCACGGCCAGCGCAACGCCGGGGCCGGCTTCCTCCAGGAGCGCGTGGACGATGTGGCGCTTGAGGACGATGTCGCCGAAGGCGATGAGGGTCTCGCCCGTCAGCTCGGCTTCGGCCAGGGCGAGTGAGTATGCCTCGCCCGTAGAGTCGAAGTCGGGGTTGTCCACGAACCGCGCGCCGGCGACGTCGACGGCGTCGGCGCGGTAGCCGCGGACGACGACCGGCGAGCGACAGCCGAACCGCGCGAAGTCGTTCAGCAGTCGCTCCAGGATCGGCCGCCCCTGGACCTTCAGCATCGTCTTGGGGACCCGCGCGTTGAGACCGCCGAAGCCGGTGCCGGCGGCCGCGGCCAGGACGATGGCCGACAGCGTCGGGCCGGGCGCGCTCGGAAGGTACCGGCGCTCGGCGGCCTCGAGCTCCTCGTCGCCCTGCAGCCGGAACACCTCGTGGAGCGGCACCACCTGCGGCTCGACGCCGATCAGCGCCTGGTCCTGGTGGAGCTGGCGCGCCGTCGCCTGCATGGCGGCGATGGACGCGCGCAGGAGATGGTTGGCCCAGATCACGACGCTCACCTGGCGCGCGCGGAACTCTTCCGTCGGCGTGCGCCAGTACTTCGTCGGCACGAGCACCACCGGCGCTCGGGCGCCCCACTCGGCGAGGAACGCGAAGATCTCGGCGGGGCTCGCCTGGCGGCTGTGGATCAGGATCGCGTCGGCCCCGGCCTCGTGATAGGCCTCGGCGCGCTTGAGCGCCTCGGCCAGGCCCCAGCCGGCGATGAGCGCCTCCACACGCGCGACCAGCACGAAGTCAGGATCCGTCTGGCTGTCCTTGCCCGCCTTGATCTTGCCGCAGAACTCGTCGACGTCCGCCAGCGGCTGCTGCTCGGCACGCAGGAACGAGTTCGTCTTCGGGAACACCTTGTCCTCGATGGTGACCCCGCCGACGCCGACCTGCTCGAGCTTGCGTACGAGCCGTCGCATGTTGTTGAAGTTGCCGTAGCCGGTGTCGCCGTCGAGCAGGAGGGGAATCGACGTGGCGTCCGCCATGAACGCGACGTGGTCGGTGACCTGGGTCCACGACAGCTCGTTGTTGTCGCGCACCGCGAAGGCCGCCGAGATCGTGAGCCCGCTGCCCCAGACTCCCTCGAAGCCGGCCTCCTCGACGATTCTGGCCGAGAGCCCGCTGTGGGCTTCGGCCAGGAAGGCGATCTCGGATCGGGCGACGAGCTGACGCAGGCGGGTGGTCTTGCGCACGCTGGCAGGCAGTCTATACCGGCCGAGGGCCTCGGACGAGCGCAATTCGAGCGAGAGGGCCGGCGTCGAGCCGGCCCTCCGATCGTCGAGTTACTGCGCGCAGGTCGTGGTGTCGGCCGCGCAGCTGGCGACCTCGGACATGAGGCTCTCGGCGCGCTCGATGAGCTGGCGGGCGAGGACCTCGCCGGGCTCGACGTCGTCGAACGCGGCCGCGTGCAGCAGCGCCCGCATGTCGGCGGCGAGCGCGTCACGTCGCGTGGTCCAGCTCGTGATCTTGCTCTGGAGCGCCGTGTACGTCGCGTCGCTCGGGGCGTCGCTCGCGAGGGCCACCGTCGCCACGTCGAGCGTCTTCATGGCCAGCGCGCCGAACGGAGCGTTGATCTGCTTGTAGAGCGCGGACAGCTGCGGCAGCGTCTCACGATGGCCGCGCAGGCGCACGGGCAGCGCGTTCTGCTCGATGGCCTCCGTGAGCACGCGCCCGTCGTGGACGTACGAGTCTCGCAGGCCGGCCAGCGCCAGCATGGTCGGTCGGACGTCGCTGTGATCAGACCACGTCGCGGCGTCCTCTCCCCGACGCCGGATGCCGGGACCGACGAAGCCGAGCCACGTCGTCGCGATCTCGGGCTGGATGTCGCCGTGGTTCCACGCGAAGAGCGGGTTGATGCACGTCTTGCAGGTGCTCGGCGGAAAGTCCGCGAGGAAGTAGTTCGGGTCGGCGAAGAACACGAACGTCGCGTTCCGGGCTGGGTCGCCCGTCGTGAACATGTGCAGCGTCTTCATGGCGGTCTGGTCCGCCATGCGCACCATCAGCCGATCCGTCGCCAGGGTGTAGGGGTTGACGGCGGTGAGGCCGGCCACGCTACGCTCGAACTGCCGCGTGACGGGATCGGTCTGAGCCAGCGGGCCGAGGCCGCGCCGGGCCAGGTAGAACGGCGGAGCATCATCGGCGTGCACCGTGAACGTGTACGGCGCGCTGGCATCGAGGAACTGCGCCTTGAGCAGCGGAAACTGCTCGCCGATCAGGGTGTCGATGTTGGCGTTGATCTCGCCGACCTCGTTCGCGCCGTACACGCACGGCGTGACGATGCCGTCACAGTTCGTCTTGTCCACGCCCACGAAGTGGTCGCCCTCGTCGACGGTGAAGACGAAGAGCGTGTTGTCCCGCGTGATACCGGCGGCCGCCAGCTGGTCGAAGAAGCGCGCGAACGCCTCGTCGTAGGCCTTCAGCTGGGCGACGTAGCCCTGCGAGCCGGGACCGAAGGCGACGTGCTGGTTGCCGGCGACGCCGTGGAAGTCGTGCGCATCGGAGATGTAGGCGTAGGTCACCGGGATCCCCGCCTTCTGCATGGCGACGACGTAGGCGAGAGAGACGGCCGCCGACATGCCATCGAAGCCTGGGAAGCCCGGCTGGCCAAAGGGATCGGTGATGGGCTGTCCGAGTAGATCGGTCAGGGCGACCGTGGCTGGCTGACCGGTCAGGAGCGGATTGATCTGCTGCGCGCCGAAGAGGGCCTTGAAGCCCGCGTACCCGCCGGGCTCCTGCGGCAGCACGTCGGGCTGGCCGCTCGCGCAGATGGTGGAGTTCTGCGCGCAGTGGATGGCGAAGCCCACGAAGTCCGTCTGCGCCTTCGCGCGCGCCGCGGTCCCCGCGAGCGCGGCGTTCGACGCCACCGCCTCGCTGAACTGCGGCGACGGGTTACCGAAGACCTTGGTGATGTCGCCGGTCGGCCCCGTGCCCGTGTTTTCCAGCACGATGTTGGCGGTCGCGATCGCGCCGACGTCGCAGCCGGCGCGCGTGAACGCGACCCACGGCGCGGGCACGTTGCTCCCGTCGGGCCCCACCATGTTGAAGACCGTCGGCGTCCCGGCCGCCGAGACCGGGTCGGTCCAGTAGCCGAACGAGCTCGGGAACGAGAACGTCCCGACGCTGGACGTCCGGACGTAGCCGTTCGACACGGTCTGCCCGTGCCGGTCGGGATAGAGGCCGGTGAGCGACGACAGGATCCCGCCCGCGGTGTGGGAGATCAGGACGGTGTGGTCGTTGGTGAACAGCGTGCCCTGCCCACGGATGAAGTTGAGCAGCGACGGGATCTGTTCGAGATCGGACGGCACGTTCGGGTTGTCGCGGCGGAAGTGGGTGTTGTCGAACTGGACGTAGATGACCCGCTCGATGCTCCCACCGAGCCGGCAGGGGCCAGCCGTCTTTCCGCGCGGATCGGCGAGCGCGGGCGTGACGGTCAGCGCGGCGATCACAGCAACAGCGAGGCACAGCAGGGACGGACGAAACCGCAGCATCCTCATACTTCTGGCCTCCTCGGAAGAATGGTGGTGCACGACCGAGGGCAGGGTGCGCTCCGATTGCGACCGGGGCGTGTCGGCGCGGCGAAGAGTCGACGAGGATATCGTTGCGTCGAGGTGGCGGTGGAGCGATGTCCCCGAAGCTTCATGTCGTCGTCACCTCGCCGACACACCGCGGGCCTAGGGTCTCCCGAGTGGGCTCGACCTCGTCGGGTGGGGAGTCACGCATGTCATGGCTGGGACGCTTGCAACAGCTCTTCGTGCCGTCGTGCGACCGGTGCGGCGGCCCGACCGTCGTCGACCGCGAAACGCTGCTGTCGACCATTCCGGCGGTGTTTGAAGTCGTCACCTGGTGCCCGCGTTGCGCCCAGACGGCATCGCGGCGTCAGGTCGTGGACTGCCTCCAGTAAGCGGACGACCCTTCCCGGGTGTCCGGGATGTCGCGCCGTCGTTCGCCGCTGTTTCGACCGGCGCGTGTCGATCTCGGGGCTCCTCGTTCGACTAAGAGACGAAGGAGGATCCGAGCCCATGCGTTACATGCTGCTGATCTACCAGAACGAGAAGATTCGGGAAGGGATGTCCGACCAGGAGAGGGCCGCGATTTTCAAGGAGTATGGCGAGTTCACCCAGAGCATCCGGCAGAGCGGGGCGTTGCTCGCCGGCGATCCGCTGCAGCCGACCAGCACCGCGACCACGGTGCGGGGCAAGAACGGCAGGCCGATCACGACGGACGGCCCGTTCGCCGAGACCAAGGAGCAGCTGGGCGGCTACTACATGGTCGAGGCCAAGAACCTCGATGAGGCCATCGCGATGGCCGCACGCATCCCGTCGGTCCGACTGGGCGGGTCGATCGAGGTGCGGCCGATCATGGAGATCGGGCCGCCACCGAAGTAAGCCGTCGCGTGCGCGGAGTCGCCCGGTAGGGTAGCCTGCCTACCGGGCGACGATGCGGGTCGAGGAAATCTTTCGCGTGGAGCGTGGGCGGATCCTGGCCACGTTGATCCGTCTGCTCGGTGACTTCGACATGGCCGAGGAGGCGCTGCAAGACGCCTTTGCCGCGGCCCTCGCGCAGTGGCCGACCGCCGGCACGCCCGCGAATCCGGTCGCCTGGCTCATCGGCACCGCGCGGCACGCGGCGACCGACCGCCTTCGCCGACGCTCGGTCTTCGCCCGGAAGCAGGCGGAGATCGCGCGGCATCTCGAGCTCCTGGCCGAGGAAGACGACACACCGTTGCCCGAGGACCGGCTTCGCCTGATCTTCACGTGCTGCCATCCCGCACTCGCGAGGGAAGCGCAGGTGGCCCTCACGTTGCGCACGCTCGGGGGGTTGTCGACCGAGGAGATCGCGCGGGCGTTCCTGGTGCCCGCGTCGACGATGGCCCAGCGGCTGGTGCGGGCGAAGAAGAAGATCCACGCGGCGCGCATTCCCTACGAGGTGCCGGCCGACGACGCCCCCGGCGAGCGGCTCGTGGCCGTCATGATGGTGGTGTACCTCGTGTTCAACGAGGGGTACCTGGCCAGCTCCGGAGAGCATCCGATGCGGCGCGAGCTGTGCGAGCACGCGATCGGGCTCGGACGCCTCCTCGTCGAGCTGATGCCGTCGCAGACCGAGCCGAAGGCGTTGCTCGCGGTCATGCTGCTGCACGATTCGCGACGCGAGGCGCGCTTCGACGCGTCGAGCGATCTCGTCCTGCTCGACGAGCAGGATCGATCGCGGTGGGATCATGCACAGATCGACGAGAGGACGGCGCTGGCCGAGGCGGCGTTGCGCGAGAGCCACGGGACGCCCGGACCGTATGCGCTCCAGGCGGCTATCGCGGCCGTCCACGCCGCGGCCCCGACGGCCGCCGCGACCGACTGGGCGCAGATCGCCGCCCTCTACGCCCTGCTCGCGCGCACGCACCCCTCGCCGGTGGTCGAGCTGAATCGGGCGGTCGCGGTCGCGATGTCCGGCGACATCGAGCGTGGCCTCGCCCTCATCGACGACGTCGACCGCCGCGGGAACCTCGCCGACTATCACCTACTGCCGGCCGCGCGAGCCGAGCTGCTGTGCCGGCAGGGCCGGCACGCCGAGGCCGTCGAGTGGTATCGCCGGGCGCTGGCGCTCGTGAGCAACGAGTCGGAGCGACGGCATCTGAGCAAACGGCTGCGAGACGTCGTGTCCTCGAGCGCCGGTGGATGAGCACGACGGGATCGAGACTACCGGAACGCTGCGACGTGATCGCCCGCCCAGTGCTCGAGGGTTCGCGCCGGGCGACCGGTGAGCCGCTCGACGGTGTCGGTGACGGCGGAGGCGTGGCCCTGTCTCGCGTAGGCGTTCAGCTCGACCAGGGCCGTCGCCTCCCACTGCCGCTGACCGCTCGCCAGGAGCCCGGCCGTCATCTGGTCATCGGTCAGATCTACGTAGCGGACGGAGCGTCCCACAACCCGTGAGAGTGTGTCCGCAATCTGGCCGAACGTCAGCGCGGCAGGACCGGTCACCAGGTGGATTCTGCCGGCATGGCGCTCGATCGGCTCGATGAGCGTGGTCGCCAGCACGCTGGCGATGTCCCGCGCGTCGACGTGGCTCACCGGCGTCGCTCCGAGGGACCCATAGAGCTCACCCCGTGCCTTGATCGTGTCCGCCGACCACAGCAGGTTCTGCATGAAAAAGTTGGGCCGGACGAACGTGAACGTCACGCCGCTGCCGATGACGAGCTGTTCGGACCGCCCGTGCTGTCGACCGAAGGTGAAGGATGCGGCCGGATGCGCGCCGATGGCCGAGAACTTCACGAGGTGGCGCACGCCGGCCTTCTTCGCCGCCTCGAGGAAGCGGGCCTCTCGCTCCTCGAGCCGGCGATCCACGGCCGAGAGCAGCAAGCACCGTTCGACTCCATCGAGCGCGGGGTCGAGGGTGTCGCGCTCGTCGAAGTTCGCGACGACGAGGCGCGCGCCCGCCCGCGCGAGCGCGGCCGCCTTGTCGGCATCCTGGACCATCGCACGGACGCCGACGCCCGCCCGGAGGAGCGCCTCGACGACGAGGCGTCCGTTCGTTCCCGTCGCACCGGTGATGAGCACCATGACCCCGCCCTCCTACATCTCGGGCATCGGCATCGAGCGGCCGGTTTCCAGCAGCGTCTTGAGACCGGACAGGACGATCGTCCAGCCCTGCGCCACGTGCTTCGCCGTCTTCGGGGCATGCTCGAGGTCGTGCCGGACGGTCAGCATGCAGACGGGGCCGCGGGGGTCGATCTCGTACGTCACGCGCGACTGCTCGTCGGCCAGCG
>Ga0075425_100004438_pt1 | contig 14477 bp, 10 predicted proteins | sample SoiMethybrSBSTD4_FD_75300 | JGI IMG/M metagenome (GOLD analysis project Ga0075425, IMG submission 75300) | Bulk soil microbial communities from a Populus tree surrounding site in Tennessee, USA - Soil MetaG P. TD hybrid SBSTD4 | ecosystem: Environmental > Terrestrial > Soil > Tree plantation...
ATTCTCGATCGTCGCCTTCGTCCACGGGTACAGCGGAAACTCTTTGACGCCGTGTCGTTCGGCTGCGGCGACATAGTCCGCAAAGGCATCAAACTGGCATTTGGGAGCAGCATGATGCTCTCGGAAAACATCGAACAGCGGCGCCAGCGCCGGATCACGGTGTCCTCGGCGTAGCGAGTCCGCCGCGGCAGCATCGATCACATCAAATCTAATTTGATATTGCCATTGAGACGTCACGCTGATTCTCGCCTTCCGACCGCTATTGTTTTGTCCCTCTTTCACCGCAAGGCCCATTGCTTGCAGATAACTTCGGCATGGGGCCGTGACGCCATTATGGCCGATCCCGCCGGTCACGGAAGCGCTTTGGAACCGTAGCGTCCAGAAATGCTTCGCACAGTGCCTATGGTGGCGCGGTATAGACTATTGCAAAAGCCAGTTTTGGGAAACATGGCGCGCTGGCAGCGGCAACAACGGACGCTCGACCCTCTCTCACTTGATCTCCAACGGTTTCCACAGCAAAGACACCGGCAGGACCCGGCGCGAACCCTCAAGTGTCAGCCCCGGAAAGTGGGTTGCCGCGGATGGATGTGGTCCTTGAAGTCAGCAAAACCCTTCCACGCCGGCTCCTTCACGTCGCATCCGGCACGAGGGACGTAAGCCGAGGGTTCGATCAATCGCATCGAGGGAATGTAACGCGGACAATTTGGAAAAATTGCCCGGGCAGTGATGCGAACGATGAGTTGCGCGCCGATGGTTTCGGATAGCATCGGGTCAGAGTCGCTCACGCGCGCTTCTCCATTGACGCGCAAGCGACGCGGCTTGTCATGCATTGCGATGAATAGCAAACCCACGCTTGAATTGACGAGCATATTGCCAAGGCTCTTGAACATTCCGTTCCCGTCATAGTCAGGAAAAGCAATCTCGGAAGCGCTCGTTACCCGCACAAATCCTGGCGCGCCGCCCTTGAACGAGCAATCAGGCCTTCCGCTCGCGTCGGCGGTGGCCAAGAAGAAATAGGGCAAACTCTCGATGAAGACCTTGTCATCCGACGTGAATTCATTCCGGGTGAGCTTTTCCTCCAGCCGATCGGAAATTCGGCGGCTATCGAAACGGTCTTGAAGTTGCCTGTTTCCTTCATGGTACATCACGCTGCGAGTCATAGGTGGCTCCCTCCAACTTCGGCTTTGCAGCCGATTGCCCTCGGAAAGGGGATTCTTGACCAGCTGGTCGAGAATCCCCCCGCCCGGTTTTTTCGCTGGGCGCACGATCCGACCTCGTACCCGTAAGCGACGAGGTTACTTATGCTCAGGAGCCCTCGAACTTGAACGACACGTTGAGCTTGGCGCGATAGGCCTCCACTTTTCCCTTGGAGTCCAGTTGCATATCGAGTTCGACGACCTCGGCGACACGAAGGTCCCGGAGAGTTTTTGCAGCTTGCTCGACGGCTTTGGCGGCGGCTCTTTCCCAAGATTCATTGCTGGTACCGATCAGTTCTATGACCTTGTAGACGCTCTCAGGCATGTCGTCCTCCCGTTCGGTATGAAGCAGGAAGCAGGTGCTCCCTGCAACCGCGCAACCTAGCATCACTATATCTGTGCTGAAAGGACGCGGCATGGTCGCGGGGGCGCATGGCCGGACCGCAAACCATTGGTCGGCCTTAGGGGAACATTGGCTACCAGCACAAGTTTGTCTTCCCTGCGCCTCTCGCCGAGGACCCAACGCGAGCGGTCATCCGCCGGCAGCTTCGGCCCCCAGGGCAACTGTTGACGGCATTCAAAATCGTGTCTGTCATCAGACGATTGCCGGCTTGCGCCGCGCACCCGGGAGCTAGTGATGCTGCAACTTTATGGGAACCCCCGATCACGGGCGATGCGATGTCTCTGGATGCTTGAGGAGATGGGCAATCCTTATCAACTCATAGAAAAGAGTACGCGCGTCGACGATCTACACAGTGCTGAATATCTAAAGCTGAACCCCAATGCCCGGATACCAACCCTTGTGGACGGCGATCTGGTCTTGTGGGAGTCAATGGCAATCAATCTTTACCTCGCCCAAAAATACGAGGGACCCATGCAGTGTGCCGAACCGGAAGCGTTCGGTCTGGCGGTTCAATGGAGTTTCTGGGCCATGTTGGAATTGGAAGCGCTATTGCTGGATCTGTTGATGCATCGGGCAGTGCTGCCCGAATTTGCCCGCGATGTCTCGTCCGCAGACCGCGACGAATTGCTGCTTGAAAGGCCCATCCGCGTGCTCAATGACGCTTTAAGGAAACGCACCTATTTGGCAGGTCAGAGCTTCAGCGTTGCCGACCTGAATGTGGCCAGCATTCTCAGCTGGGGCAAGATCGCCCGACTAAGTCTTTCCAATCACCCGGAGGTCGCGCGGTGGTTTGACGCCTGCCTTGCGCGGCCCGCCTATGGTCGCGTGCGTGATCGAGCAAGCCGAAAATAAAAGACAATGCCGGCGAGCTGGACCGACGTCGCCAAAAGTTCGTTCACGTCGTCTCATGTTGCAGTTCTCCGGCACACCACTTACTCCTACTACCCTCAGCATTATCCGCATCCGGTCGGGTTGCCGCGGTCTTGCCGTGCTCCACTGATATAGTGGCGACTCTTGGGCCTATCTGGATGCCGAGGCCCGTCAGCATGTCCTTGGCGCGAAAGAAAAAACTCGTTGTCTGAGGAATAGCAGACGGATATCGTCAGGTTGTCAGGGCCCCTTTTTGCGTCATTTTGTTTCTCAAGCTTTGACGGGCGCAATTCCGGCCTTGAGAGCCGCTGGAGCAAGCGCATTCCGCTGGTTACATCGGCCAAATGGTGGCAGCTCCGTAGTGGCGTCGGGCAGGTGCATAGGCCATGGTACACCCCGGTAGCAGCATACCCCAGATTAGTGAAGCCGAAGCGCTTCAGATGACCATTTTGCGATGCGACCTGGTCGGCTCGACCCGAGCGAAGAAACCGCTCGACCTCGAGGGACAGCTGGCATTCCAAAGCGCATTCCAGGAAATCGTTCGCAAAGTCGCAGGCCACTATAGCGGCGCTCACATCGAAAGGTTCGAGGGTGATGGCGCTATGATCCTGTTTGGGTTTCCGCGACCCAGCGAAGATGCTTCAGAGTCTGCAATTCGCATGGGATTGGAGCTCATTGACACGATAGAAGCGGCCGAAATTCTTCCTAATCTCCGGCTACAGATTCGCGTTGGCATCGCTTCGGGCCTCGTGGCTGTGCTCAAGCAGCTCTCAACTCCTCAAAGCGATCGAATAGGCGGAATAACGATGGATCTGGCCGAGCGGCTTAGGGCGCTTGCCGGCCCGGGGCAGGTCGTCCTTTGCGAAACGACGAAACGAATTGCCGCAGGTTTCTTCAGCTATGAAGACCTCGGAGTCGTAAAGGCGAAGGGATTTGATGAAGGCATACAAGCGTGGCGAATCGCTCGCGCATTGCCCATCGCATCGCGCTTCGAGGCGCGTCAGTCCGACTTCGCGCTGACGGAAATCGTTGGCCGTACTGACGTTCTTACCCGGCTGTCCAACGCATGGGCCTCAGCGCTGGAAGGCATGGGACAAGCGATCTGCCTTTTCGGGGAGGCAGGAATTGGAAAATCGCTTCTCGCGCTAACATCGCTCGACGCCGCGACACGCGACGGGGCCGCCACGCTAAAGATCGATTGTACGCCCAGCACCGGCAATACGCCGATGTTTCCGATCGGCGTGCTGTTGCAACGGACTGCAAACATTACACTAGCTTCGTCGGAGGCAGATAAGCGCGGGCTCGCACAACAGTTTCTTGCGCGACTGCTGCCCGACGACGATGTACAGAGGGCACTAGCCATTCTCGGCCCTCTGTTCGGCCTTGAAGGCATGGCCCCGCCTGCCGATCTCGCTCCGGCTGACGTGCGTGAGCAAACGATTCTGACAATCCTTCAAATCGTCAGGCACCTCGCCACAGAAGGTCCTCTCGCGATTCTTTGCGAAGACCTACATTGGGTCGACGATACGACGGCAAGGGTGATCGACCGCCTTGCCGCTGAAATCGCAAACTTGCGCGTGCTGCTGATCGTTACTACGCGGCCAACGTCGGACCCTACATTCGAACTCTCGGCATTTGTCCCGATTGAGCTTCAACCGCTCGATTCGTCAATCGCAGCCGATCTCGTGAGATCGGTGGCGAAGGAAGCCACACTGGCTGAAGATATCGTCCGACGCATTGTGGACAGGTGCGAAGGGGTACCCCTGATCCTTGTAGAGCTGACGCGCAGCACGATCGAGACCGCCAGCCACCCAGATGAGGCAAGTGTTGCGGCCAATTCTGGAGAGGCCGTACCGACGCCACTGCAAATCGCCGTCCAGGCTCGCCTCTACAGGCGGCCGCAGTTTGCTCCGGTTGTGCAATCGGCGTCGGTTCTGGGTCGCGAATTTTCACTAAGCCTGCTTCAGCAGGTGGTTCCAGACAACATTCGATCGCAGATCATCGATGCAATAGAGGTCTTTACCCGAGAGGGTCTGGTCGAAAGATCACGATTCGGCTCTCTTGAGCGCCTCAGATTCACGCATATGATGATCTGCGAGTCCATTTACAACACCTTGCTCGGCAGCGATCGCCAACGTCTTCATTCTCGCATCGCTGATGTCTTGCGGGAGGATTACAAGGAAACGGCTGGCGCGGCGCCCGATCTCATAGCCGAGCACCTTCGTAAGGGAAGACGCTTCGTCGAGGCCATTCAGGTTCGTCTCGCCGCAAGTGGTGATACTGTAGCGAGAGGAGCATACGTCGAGACTGAAGGCCACTGCGTGGCCGCTCTGTCGATGATTGAGGAGGTGGCGGATCCGGACCTGCGCACGTCACTGCAGTTCAGATTGCTGATACAGCTCGGGGTGGCGTTGACCGGAGAGCACGGCTATTCAGCTGCGGTCGTGGAAGATACATATCGGCGTGCCCACGCGCTCTGCGGGCACAGCGCCCAAGCCGAAATGCTGTATCCCATCATGCGGGGTCTTGCCACCGTCAATCTCGTTCGCGGCAACCTCGTGACGGCATACGACCTCTCTGTGCAGAATCTAAAGTTGGCCGAGCAGGCCGAGCGAGTCGAATTCCGCATCGATGCCTTGAGCGTCCTTTGTTTCACCACGCTTTATTTTGGACGGCTTGCGGATTGTCGTTTGCTCATAGAACAATGCTTGGAGCTTTACCGAAGAGCCGACGGACACCGATTGGTTTACCCTGTGCCGCAGGACGCGGGAACGGCCGCGATTACCTTGCTTCCCACGGTCATGTGGCTGCTCGGAGACTCGCAGGCTGCCGAAGACGCGATCGGTGAAGGTCTCGCGCATATCGAACGTCTAAACCGAGACTTCGACAAGGCGATAGTCCATTGCTGGATCGCCGGTACGCGCATCACGCAGCGGCGATATGCCGAAGCGGTCAAGCATGCCGAATGTGCCGTGCAAATGGCGCAACAGCACGGCTATCAAGAATGGTACGCGCATGCACTGCTTCTCGGCTCCATCGCGCAGGGTGCGCTACACCCAAATCCCGAAGCGGTCGCTCAGGCTACGGGTATCTACGAAGCATTTGAAAAAGCAGGCGTAGGCGTGAACGCCCCGTACTATCTCTGGGGTATTGCCATCGGGCTGATACAAGCCGGGGACATCGCGGGTGCCATGCAAAAGATTGAAGAGGCCTTGGGTCGAGCGGAGGAACGGCGGGAATTGCGGATGAACCCCGAGTTGCTGGTTCTTCAGGCAGAAATCACGCCAGATGACGGGAAAGCCGTCGAATTGCTCACCGGAGCTATGTCCCTCGCTGAGGAACAGGGCGCGGTAGCGAATGCCTTGCGGGCAGCCATCGCGATCGCATTGCGATCAGAGCGCGACAAGGCAAGAAAGGACTACGCGCAAGCGACGCTCGACATGCTTGACGGTCGATTGCCCTGCCCCGTGCAGCGCGATTGGATGCAGCAGCGCTTGCATATACTCCGCCCGGGCTTCGAAGGGAGAGCCGCCGAATGATGGTGGGTGCCTCCGTCAACAGTAACCAACGAATCGGCGGATGGGACCTCCCGGTTAATGGAAACCGTCCCTGATTTTCAGCTCCAACGAACAACGCATGCGGAACCAATTGCCGGGTACGAGGCTGATGCTCTCCTCCTTGCCTTCGGGGATGCCAAATAGCGAGCACATGCTTTTCCACGCCTTGGGCGCTGTCTTCTCATTCCTTAATGTTAGCGTCGCTATGTCGTCCGGTATCACCACTTGAGGGAGGTCGTCAGCAATGAACGTGCCCTCAATCAGGGTTGTCTCGGCTTTCCATTTTTTTAAAAGCTCCTTCTCCCCTATCGGAGAAACCTGGATCGAACTCAGTGTCCTGATTGACTTTGGTATCACTGAGCGCGCGAACGAACGGCGGAATGCAGGGTCACGAATATCGTCCTGGCTCCAACGCAGGGGGACGCGCGATGAGCTTTTTGATGCCAGCCTCAAATCGATCCGTTGAAACGAATCCCAGTTTTCGTTCTGATCGAACGGGCAATCAAGCTTCAAAATAGTTCGCTCGCCGAGACCTTTGCCCGTAGTGTCCACAAGGCGGATTTCCGTGATGCTTGCAAGGTCTTCGGGTTTGTCGCTCGTGACCGACAGCCGGCCGTCCGGTCGCAGCGGCTCGGGCTCTCCATCAACTAACACGCAAAAATGCGCCATCCACTTGTCGAACCCCTGCACACTGCGCCCGACGATCTTGGACCACGGATTGTCAACGAAAATAGCAGGAACGAACAGTGCGGGACTGTGCGCTTGCGCTGCATCTTCGTCCACACGACCGACAAGGATCCGTACCACCAACTCGTGCTGAGATTGATAGTCCTCCGCTCGCAGCGGAGGAATGGCTTCCCTCAATTTCATTTTGCCGTACCGTAGCAGCTCAACCATTATGGTAGAGCTCGCAGGCTGATACCGGAAATCGGGTATCGGATTGCGAATCAGGGGCGAACCGGGCCCCCGCATCGACTCAAGCGGCTCAAAATGGAAATTCAAGCGCTCAATCATTTCGTTTAAAAAGCGTCCGCGATCCTCTCCACGCACGCCAAGCTCCTCGAGGTTGAGTCGAAATCCGAGTACCTCGACATCGTCGAACTGAAACGGTGGTATGCCGAACTCTTGCGCTCGGCTGACAAGCTGCAAGGGGTCATCAGGAAAATCCGGCGGCCAAATCGGCAAATCCATGGTACCATACCAAATAGCGTGCGGAGTCACGTTCCCGCTCCTTAGGGGCGCCAACTCGGGAAACCTTGGAGACTTCACGTCCAAAGTGAGAGTCTGCGGAGTGACCGCGATCGTATCGGAGCGCTTAGGTGACCAGCCGACCTGCCTTCGTCTGATCCACGTCGCGGGAAATGCGTAGTCGGCCGCCTCCTGTGACTGCTCATATGATGCGTCAAGTGATTCTACGCGCTGCCCGGAGGGCGCCAGTTGCGTAATGCCCGAAATCGATATCAATTCAACATCGTAGTCTATTTGGGGGTCCGACCCCAGAAAACACGCACTGCGCACCCGCAGCGCGGCATTCGGAGGGTTGTCGATGATCGCGTCGACCAAGGGGAATCCGCGGTCACGCCAAATGCTGGATGCTTTTGCCCCGTTTGCGAAACCAACAGCGCACTGAAGCTTTTTTGGTGCTTCTATATTGTCCACTTTCGAAAGGAGGACCGCGATTTCGCCCTGTTCCTCTTCCTGAATAATCTCAATTGCCCAGCCACCCGACTGGTCTGGCGCAGCAACTTGCGACGAGATCGGCGCTGGATCTTGAGCGGCCTGGGACGCCAACGTAACCAACCAGAATTTCGCCATCACCCTACTCTCTTTTCCAGTTTGGTATCCCGCAAGGCTCCCTGAGGTTCTTCGAGATCCATGAGGTTCAACGACAGCGCATCGGACGGGGTTACCCACCCGATCTTATCGCCGTTCGCAATGTTGCGCGAGACACCCACGACGAGCTGCGCCGTATGTTGATAGACGTTGGGTATTTCCCATCTCCAATCAATCAGGCGCTTGCAGTACGCATCTTCGACTTCGAGCACGACAGCGTTCCGCTCTTGATCGAGGGCCTCGGTGGATGGTCCCTCAGGCATTGACGCCAAAGACATCTTTGTCATTGCCTGCACCAGCGGAAGACTGCTGAGCGAGGCGAAGGTCGAGCCGAGCTGAAAGGCTAGACGCTTGGCAACCCCCGTCCGCGCGTACGATTCAATCGTCTGCGAAGACAAGCCATGGCGCGAGACCGTAAGTCTGGAGGTCAACGTGTCGATTAGATTGACGGCGGATCCGATGCCGTGACGCGTTGCTCGCGGCTCGCCGCCAGCCGAAGAGAATTGACCAAAGTCGAACGTGCGCTCGAGTTTCCCAAAAGGCTCGTGCCATATCATCATCTTTTCGCCAGAGCGACCCTCAACTGGCCCTCTCCGAATGACGATCACCTCCTCCCGCAGCGTCCTCGCGATAGTTTGGGCGCTTCCCCTTGAGAAGTTGCCTAACGACGACATCGCGACCCGCACTGCGCCCAATACTTCGCCGTCTTTCACGCGCTCGTTAGCCTTCAACTCTTGCAGAGCCACATCCAGCAGGCTGTCCGAACTGGCGGCTACGTGGCCGGCGCCCGAGACCATCGCGATCTTCCTTTGAGCGGCCGCCCGCGCAAGATCATCGAGCTTCCGATAGACGTCCAATTCACCGTTGATATCCACGTAGTGACAACCCACCTCCAGCGCAGCTCTCGCCAGTCTTTCAGCCGTGAATGCGAACGGTCCTGCGGCGTTTATAACAACGTGAATGTCTTCAAGATGCTGTTTCAACTGAGCGTGATTTCCCAATCCGAAGCAGCGAAATGGCATTGAGTGCTTCTTGGCAAGCTCGCGGAGGTTTTTCAGATCACGGGCCGCGAGGATCATCCGAAACTCTTCGCCACCTTGCGCGCCGGACATGTTCATCACTTTGCCCTCGGCGGCAATAAGCCGGCCGGAGAAGCCGGTCGCGCCGTACAGCAGAATGTTGCACCCCATTGCGCGCTCCTTCTGATCTCAGTGCGAGCGCCACGCGACCCATATGATAAGGCTTCGCATGAAGCTTCGATCTCGGCTTTCGGGTAGCTCTGCAAAATAATTGTCGAATTCATATAATGCAGCGCCGCCCAAGGCATGCGCCACGCCGCGCGCGTGATGTAAGGCGCCCGTGCTTTCGAACAGCGCGCGAATCCAGGCTATCTCGGTTTCACCCCGCTCCGATCGGTCGCGCCCAAGAAATTCCTTCAACCTAAGTAGCTCGCTACCACGCGCGTGACGCAACGCATGGATCACCATCAGAGTCCGCTTCCCTTCAAGCAAATCTCCGTTGATCTCCTTGCCGTACCGAGCACCAGGTTCGAGATTCAGAATATCGTCCTGGATCTGAAACGCGGCGCCAAAGAAAAACCCTAACCTGATCAATGGATTTAGCGGCATGCGCCCTCGCGCCCCGATCAAGCATCCGACCCGCATAGGATGAATGGTCGCCAGCCAGCACGTCTTCTGAAGAGCCATCTGAAGGTAGTCCTCGTCGGCGAGATCGGTGCGGTTATCGCGCCGCCATCCCAATTCAAGAGCCTGTCCTTCCGCGCTCTCCCAAGCCACGCGCTCAGTTTCCTCGAAAATACGCAACGCAGTCGCAATTCCTAGCCTGTAGATGTTCTCCTTCAGGGGACGCAAGCTGAGGAGGCCTAAGGCATCTCCGGCGTTGATCGCGAGCGGTACTCCATGGATCGCGTGGAGGGTCGGTGCGCCTCGCCGCTCATCGCTGGCATCTTCCACGTCATCATGGATCAGCAGTGCGTTGTGAAGTAGTTCAATTGCCACAGCCGACGGAATCGCATCCTCAAGCTTGGCGCCCGTCAGCCGCGCGGTAGCGATGCAAAGGCTGGATCGCAACATCTTCCCTCGGCGCTTGGGGTAGTCCGCAAGTAGCTGGTAAAGATAAGAGCGCGGCTCACACTGAGTGAGGTACTTTCGCATGCATGCGCGAGTAAGTTCACCGTACTCACTCAGCACTTCCTGGACTAGCGGCTCGTCAATACCGTTAAAATTCAACTCGTCTCCGCAATCCATGGTCGTCTCGCTACAGCTCGATCTCTACAACCCCGAGTTGTTCGCCCGTTTCACTGCATACTGCGGCTCTCCAGCATCCGAGCGTATCGACCGAGGCCGTCGAAAGCGTGAGTAGCACTTCGCCGGAGGCGTTCCTGACAAGGGACGCCTCAAGAGGGTCGGAGTCGATATGTGAGATGCTGTAAAAGTAGATACTGGTTTGTTCGATCGGCTCTCGTGTTGCGAATTCCAGCTTCTGGACGCGAACTGGTCGTCCTTTCTCCTTAAGAACGATCTTTGCCTTAAGTGCATCTGAGGATTGGACGGGCTCCGTAGGGGCCGGCCCTGCTTGGACCGCCGAATCCGGGGATGGATCCCGATCGGGCACTAAACCGAGCAGGGAGCCGATTAATCTGAATTGCGCTGTCGACACTCGCCTGAGACGGCTGTCGTCGGCCAGGAACGCTTCGACCCAGCCAAGCGCACTCATCATGGTGTCGGTCACGAGATCTTGGGTGGCGTCGACAGCGTTGCGTGGGCTCTGCCCGCCAACCGCGCGGTCGCCTGCCCTCCGCAAACGCTGTGAAATTCGCGTGCTGCGCGCTACGTTGGCCTGAGCGATCTTGTAAGCCATTCGCACCGCGGCAACTACCGCATCCTCGGTGGTACTCGCCCCGCCTTGGCTCGGGTCAACCGACCGAAAAAGCGTCCCAGTCGTGCGGACCGGTCCATCGCGTTCAATCGGCGGCCGCGACCAACGCTCTCTACTCTGGTTAGCTTCAGGATTTGTCATGGATGGTCATAGCCAACAATGGAGTTGAGCTCAGGCTTGCCTGAAATGGCGTGAGCAGCGAGCATACCCGACATAACAGCAGCCTCGACACAACCTGAATCAAGGCCACAGGCGGTCCAATCGCCGGCGATGGTCATATTCTCAACCGAGCGGTCGAGCGGCGAGATGCGATGGGAAATTGAACCGGGAAGTGAAAGCGTATAGCGGTCCGAGCCCTCAAAGTTCGCTTCGACGTGTTTCGCTATCACATCGTTCTTTGCCGTTGCTCCGTTAGAGAACGCGGACGGCCACATCGGCTTCATGCCCTGCGTAAGCATTCGATCCAAATCTGCCCCTACCTTGGCCTTTAGCAGGCGTTGCTCTAGAATTGACTGTACGCTTTGCTTCGACTCGCTGGACGATCTATTCCAGCCATTGAGCCGGAATCGCCTCACAATGTCCTCCAATTCCGGTGCAAGCGCATCAAGCGTTCCATCGCGTCTCCTTAGCAGCTTTTCTCGTACGATTGACGTTATAAGATCTGTAGTGCCCGCGCCTGATGTTGTCTCGCGCGTTCGTTTTTCTACCTCATCGATAATTTCCGGTAGAGCGTTACAGATGTCTTTCACGGTCTGAATGACTGACTCTGGGAGTGCTGCGCAGAAATAGGCAACCGAGCGCGCTTCATCGAAATCGCTCCGCTCTTTCTTGACTCCAAGGCGCCAAGACCGCTCGCTCGCGAGCGCATGCGTCATGTCGGCCCAGGTGTCAAACGAACTGCCCAGCGCGCTGAAAATCCCCGATCCGCGATACCAACCAAGACCGTGGAGGTCTCTTTTCATCCATACCTGTGCAGACTGGGTCGCGGTCGTTCTAACTTGCGCCGCCATCGTCGCCCATTGGGGCGGCAATTTTGCAAACCCCGCTTTGTTGACGCAACCTTTGAAGTCGTCAATGCCCAGCGCGAAAATCACACAGTCGAAATCCTTACCCGAATGAATTGTTTGGCTGCCAGGACCGGTCTTCAGCGCTTCCGCAAATGCTTGAGCCGGGCGATCCGGCCAACATCCGGAGTCGTCCAGCGCGCTACTGCTGCAGGCGTCCAGCTCAACCGGATCGCCGCGCGTTGCAAACGTGAGCGAGGAAACGTAGCGACTGCCCTTCGTCTCCGCCTCGAACTCTATTGCTTCCAATCCATGCAGAAAATGAAAATGCACCGGCGACCCAGCCGTGACCCGACCATCCTTGCCCTTCGCCTTGCGACCGGCCAGAAGAACCCTGTAGAGCGGAGCAAACACCGCATCTCCCATCCCCGACCGGATGCGCCAGAACATGGCGCCGCGATAGGTGAACAGCATGCGAAAAGCTCCTCGCAGAGCGACGCCAGCTGCCAGCTCTGGTTGACTTCGCTCTCCGTTACGATAGGCGAACGCAAAGTCGTAGTTGCCGATCAAGTACCTGCTTTCATGAGATGAGAACGTAGCGCCGTTCTGCAGCAACCACTTCCGATAGTCACAGTGGTTGAGGGAATCGAGGCCCCGCTCGTCGAACGGTACACGATCACGCAACAAGCCGACCAAAGTTGTCAGCACGATATCGATCATCTCGCTTCTGATACGGACGTGCTCATCAATCGATGTGACGTCAATCAAAAATTTGCGGGTCTGCGCGGCTAAAGCCTCCATCAACTTGAGCGGGGACGTCGCCGCTTGTGGCGCAAAATCATCCAGGGTTTGCAACCAGCGTTCAAGGATCGTGACCGACTGCAGGAGCACCGCGGCTCCCGTCAATGAGCTGTTCCGCAGCAGCTTGGTCATCCGGTCTATCGCGAGACTCACTGACGTCGTAGTGTTGATGGAAAAATCAGCATTGACGGCGTCGTCATGCCTTGATCGCGCAGCGGGCCGAGGCCGACCGGGAATATCATCCTTTGGTGTCCCGATGACGCTGAGCATCAGTGTTTTGAGCAACTCGAAGGTGCGCAGCAGGTAATACGACAGGGTGAAAGGATTCGTCTGCGCGTCGAAGTCGGTACCGGGGAGACCTTCGCCGGGGGGAAAATAGCCGGACCACATGACCCAGTCTTCTGGCGGCGTGGGACGCGCCACGCCGATGAGTGGTTCTGGGAAGAACGCGTCCTCGACGCTATCGTGAGCGGTCAGCATCGGAGGACTTCCACTGTCGGCCGGCCGCGATTTGTGCCATTCAATTTCATCGTAGCACTCGCGCATCATGCGGAAGGCATTTTCGTAATAGCCTAGCCATACGTGGAGGCCGTGATCGAGAATGCAGCCATCGGCGTTGCGAACCGATGCGCACTTCCCGCCCAGCCGCCAGCTGCGCTCATAAACGTGAATTTCGTATCCCGGCTGTTGTGAGAGGTGCCACGCTGCTGACATCCCCGCGCAGCCACCACCAATAATTACCACTCGTACAGGCTTGTCATGTGTCGGCGGTAACTTGCGGGAGCCCTTCATGGCTTGCTTCCCCCAGGAAGGCTCAGATTAGCAACGGTTCCATGGAATGGCGAGCCTTTTGGTGAACGACCCGAATACGCGGCCATTCTGGATTGTCGCCCGCCTGCTCATAAAGATCGAAAATCGTGGTACCAGCCCGGCGACCCTCGCGATGATCCGGAAAAGTGGCACCGGTTTTCCGAAAAGGTCACGCGCAAACGATAAGCTAAAACGCGATTGCGTTCCGACTGACGCAATCGCGTTTTAGTGACTTGCCTGAGTTTTAAATACCGCAACTAAGCGGTCCCGCTGCCAGAGCTGAATCTCGTGACCATCCCTCAGCTCTTCTGTTTTTCTTTTCGCCTCGGTGTCGTCAGCACATGACAAATCCGTCGTTCCAACGACGTTGCCCGAGCTATCTATTCGGAATGCGCAATAGTGCTGCATGGGTTGCTGCCCGCAATAACGGCAATGGACCGCGGCCGACCGGCCGAGCTCCTGTAAGTCGAGTTTTGCCTATCGCATGCCTTTGGGATCATAGGCCAAACGTTGCCGCAACGCGACCACCCGAAGGGCTCTCTCATTCGTCAATAAAACCGGACGTTGCTGACTGATCTTTTTCTTGTAATCAGAATCTTACCGAGGTCCACACCGCACTGCGCAGAAAGTGAATTCCGGTTGCCGCGCGGGCGCACGGCCGCCACTGGCAGGGACCTCGCCTTACTGCACGCTGGTGAGAGATCGCTCTACCGCTCCCCTGGGGCGGTAAAAAACCTTTCGCCGTAAGCAAAACGATTGGGCTTGAGAAAAAAGCCAAGCAGCACCGCGCCATTGGGGGCAACCGCCTCGTGCTGATTGCCGGCGGGACGCCAGACGAATTGGCCAGGTCCACATTTGCCTTCGTGGTCCTCAAGCGAGCCCTCGATCACATAGGTTTGTTCAAGCGCCGTGTGTTCATGCAGCGGTACGATGGCGCCTGGTTCGAGCTTGAACAACGCTGTGGTGATGCCAGTATCGTCAGTATAGAGGACTTTTATCTTGATGCCGGGAAACTTGGTTGCCTCCCAGGGCATGTTGGGCACGTCCAGGTAGTGCGCCGCACGCTCAGGCGGATTTTCCGGCCTGATATCGGAATGCACAATGT
>Ga0075425_100004441_pt1 | contig 14475 bp, 10 predicted proteins | sample SoiMethybrSBSTD4_FD_75300 | JGI IMG/M metagenome (GOLD analysis project Ga0075425, IMG submission 75300) | Bulk soil microbial communities from a Populus tree surrounding site in Tennessee, USA - Soil MetaG P. TD hybrid SBSTD4 | ecosystem: Environmental > Terrestrial > Soil > Tree plantation...
GCGAGCTCCGCCCTGCCCACCATTTGATCACGGGCACCCATGCGCCTTTCCCGGTTCTTCCTGCCCGTCCTGCGTGAGACGCCCAAGGAGGCGGAAATCGTCTCCCATCAGCTGATGCTGCGCAGTGGCATGATCCGCCAGTCGAGCGCCGGCATTTATTCCTGGTTGCCGCTGGGATTTCGGGTCCTCAAAAAGATTGAAGAGATCGTGCGCGAGGAGCAGGACCGGTCGGGCGCCATGGAGATGCTGATGCCCACCGTGCAGCCCGCCGATATCTGGCAGGAGAGCAAGCGCTACGATGCCTATGGCCCGGAGATGCTGCGCTTTGAGGACCGGCACGGTCGAGAGATGCTCTACGGGCCCACCAACGAGGAGCTGATCACCCAGATCTTCCGTGACGGGGTGAAATCTTATCGCGACCTGCCGCGGATCCTCTATCACATCCAATGGAAATTCCGCGACGAAATACGGCCCCGCTTCGGGGTCATGCGCGGGCGCGAGTTTCTCATGAAGGACGCCTACTCTTTCGATCTGACGCCGGCGGCGGCGCGCCACTCCTACAACAGGATGTTTGTCGCCTATCTGCGTACGTTCGCGCGCATGGGGCTCAAGTCCATCCCCATGGCGGCGGAGACCGGGCCCATCGGCGGGGATCTGAGCCACGAGTTCATTATTCTGGCGGAGACGGGCGAAAGCCGCGTGTTTTGTCACGCCGATCTCGTGGAGACGCGGCCACCCGTCGCCGACGTCGATTTCGAGCAAGACCTCACTCAGCTCATCGCCCGGTGGACGAAGGCCTACGCGGCAACGGACGAGAAGCACGACGCTGTTCGCTTCGAGGCCGAGGTGCCGGCTGAGAAGCGGGTTACCGCGCGCGGCATCGAGGTCGGCCACATTTTCTTCTTCGGCACCAAGTATTCCGAGCCTCTGGGGTGCCGAGTGCAGGGCCCAGATGGGGGCATGATCGCGGTGCAGATGGGCTCCTACGGGGTGGGCGTTTCGCGTCTCGTCGGCGCTATCGTTGAGGCGAGCCACGACGAGGCCGGTATAGTTTGGCCGGTGCCGGTGGCACCGTTCGAGGTCGGCCTCGTCAATCTCAAGGTTGGCGACAAGGATACCGAGCGGGCCTGCGCGGACCTCTACGGCAAGCTCCAGCGGGCCGGCGTGTCAGTGCTTTACGATGATACGGAGGAGCGGGCCGGCGCCAAATTCGCCACCATGGATCTCATCGGATTACCGTTTCAGTTGATCGTCGGCCCCAAGGGCCTCAAGACCGGCGAGATCGAGGTCAAGGAGCGAAGATCGGGCGAGCGTATGAGCATGACGCCTGATGCGGCGGCCAAGCGCCTCATCGAGCTCGTGAGCGCCCGCCGCGTGCTGGCCTGACGCGCGCGAAGAAGCAAAGAGGGGGAATATCGTTTGGCTCGCACAAGCGCGCAAGGCGACACCAAGGCCTTTGCACCCTTCGAGTGGATGCTGGCGTTGCGCTATCTGCGCGCCCGCCGCAAGGAGGGGTTCATCTCGGTGCTGGCGGGCTTCTCGTTCCTCGGCATACTGCTTGGCGTGTTCACGCTCATCACGGTGATGGCCGTGATGAACGGCTTCCGCAAGGAGCTGTTCAACAAGATCCTGGGCCTCAATGGCCACATCATCGTCACCAAGGTCGGCGGCGGCGACTTTGAAGACTACGACGGGGCGGCAAGGCGGCTCGCGCGTTTGCCGGGTGTCAAGCATGCCGTACCGCTGATCGAGGGCCAGGCCATGGCGTCCACGCCGCAGCAGGCAGTCGCCGGCTTTGTGCGGGGGATCCGGGAGGAAGGTCTCAAGGCCTTGCCGCTCATCGCGAGCAACATCCGCCTCGGCACGCTCGACGGTTTTGATGGCCAGGAGGGCATCGCCATCGGAACGCGGCTTGCCCAATTGTTGCGCGTCAGCGCCGGCGATTCCGTCACGCTGGTATCACCCCGGGGGGCGGTCACGCCCTTTGGCACGGCGCCCCGCATCAAACCCTACAAGGTCGCAGCCATTTTTGAGATGGGCATGTCCGAATACGACCGGACGATGATCTTCATGCCGCTGGCGGAGGCGCAGCGCTATTTCAGCAAGGGTGACGCGGTCGACGTTCTGGAATTGCTCGTCGAGGATCCGGAGAAAGTGACCGAAGAGGTGGCGATCCTGAAGCAGGCCGGCATTCCCTCGCTGCATTTTGCAGATTGGCGCCAACGCAACGAGAGCTTCTTTACTGTGCTCGAGGTAGAGCGCAACATGATGTTCATAATCCTGTCGGTGATCGTCGTGGTCGCAGCCTTCAACATCATCTCTGGGCTCATCATGCTGGTGAAGGACAAGGGACGAGAAATTGGTATCCTACGCACCATGGGGGCGAGCCAGGGCGCCATCATGCGCGTGTTCCTGATCACGGGAGCGAGCATCGGTGTGGTTGGCACGCTGGCTGGTTCCGCACTCGGCATCCTGTTCTGCTGGAAAATCGACGAAGTGCGCCAGTTCGTCGCCTGGCTCACCAACACCAACCTGTTCAATCCCGAGATCTACTATCTGACGCGACTGCCGGCCGACATCAATGCCCACACCACGGGCGTGATCATCATCATGGCGCTGGTCCTGTCGGTGCTGGCGACCCTCTATCCCTCCTGGCGCGCCTCGCGCCTCGATCCGGTCGAGGCGTTGCGCTACGAATGAGACTAGGTGGAGGCTTGGGCAGCGCGAGGAGCAGGCCAGTGCAAGACGCCACCGTTCGCCCCGTATTGCAACTGCAGGATCTGACCCGCACGTTCCGCCAGGGCGACCGGGAAATTCCCGTGCTGCAGGGGGCGTCGGCGGAGCTCTATCCGGGCCAGGCGGTGGCGTTGGTGGGGCCATCGGGCGCGGGCAAGTCCACGCTGTTGCACATCGCTGGGCTGCTCGAGACCCCGGACGGGGGACGTGTGATCGTCAACGGTGCGGACTGCTCACGCCTAAACGATTCTGAGCGCACGCGCGTGCGCCGCACAGAAATGGGCTTTGTCTACCAGTTCCACCAGCTGCTGCCGGAATTTTCTGCGCTCGAGAACGTGCTACTGCCACAGATGATCCGCGGCGTTCCGCGCGGTGCCGGCGAGGCTCGGGCTAAGCAGCTGCTCACCATGCTCGGACTGGGTGAGCGCCTCGCGCATCAGCCGTCCCAACTCTCAGGCGGCGAGCAGCAACGCACCGCCATTGCGCGCGCGCTCGCCAACGCGCCCAAGCTGCTGTTGGCCGATGAGCCAACCGGCAACCTCGATCCAATGACCTCGTCCCATGTCTTCCACGAGCTGTTGGAGCTCATCCGACACACGGGCGTCGCCGCGCTGATGGCGACACACAATCTGGCGCTCGCCTCGCGCATGCACCGCGTGCTGATATTGGAACGCGGCCAGCTCATCGAGACCACGCCCGCAAGCGTGGGCTGAAGCGAGCCCGCACGGGAGCTCCAAGCGAGCTCTGGAACCTGGGCGAACCGACAACTCTGGGTATCCGCGCAGCGGTTGCGGTCTGATGGATCCCTGCTTTGGGGGTCCCTGAAGAGGAAGAGTACGGCCTTTTCGTGCCGGCAGCCTCCTTTGTGCCCCAAACTGGCGAGACAAGGAGGGGACCAGCTCCCAGGCGAAGCCCCCGCGCTCACGCCACCACCGCAAGCCGATTCGGGACCAACAATGACCCGCACGTTGACAACTTTCCTTGGTGTCCTCGCTCTTGCGACCGGCGCGGGCGGCCTTGTGCAGGCCCAGCCGATCGAGCGCGGCAGCACAAGTGTGCTCGCTCAGGCTCAACCCAACGAGCAAGACAAGAACAAGCACAAGGAGGACAAGAAAGGGCCCCCGCCGGGGGAAAGGAAGGGTCCCCCGCCGGGCCCGCCGGCGAAAGCCATGGTCCCGCCAACGGGCCAGGGCGGACAACCTCCCGGCGCGCCACCCATGGGCAAGAGCGTTGTCGTCCCACCCGACAAGGGCGCGCCGACCCAGAAGGTGGCGCCGGTCCCGCCAGGGCCGCCGGCGAAAGCCATGGTGCCGCCGGCCCCCCCAAGCGGGTCGCCTCCCGGGACGCCGCCGGCCAAGAGCGTCATTGTTCCGCCGGACAAGGGATATCCCCCGACGCAGAAGATCCCGTCCAGCGCGCAGCCGCTCCCGCCTGGCCCAGCGCCAAGTGGCAAACCCGTTGATCCCTCGGTGCGCAAGGCGACCGAGCAGCCCCTCGACAAGAAGAAGGTTCCTGACGGCACCAAGGCGACGCCGCAACAGGTCATGCCGGCGCAACCGTCCAACGTGGCAGCGCCCCCGAGCCCGAAGGGTCCCATGCAGGGGGGGGCGCCGGCTCCCGCGGCGCTAAAGGCGATGCCCTCCGGGCCGGCACCCCGCCTTGAGGAAGTGCAGAAGGCCCGCAAGGAGCACGTCGAGGCGGACGGGCGGCGGGTGATCGAGGAGCCCGGAAACCGCGTCATCGTCAAACAGGGCGACCGGATCGTGATCCGTCACGACGAGGCGGAGCGATTCCGGAGCGGTGGGCGTGACGTGCGATCCGAGCGAAGGCCTGACGGGAACACCGAAACGTTTTACGTGCGTGCGGATGGCGTACGCATATTCAGCGTGACGGATGGCAGCGGACGACTGCTGCGCCGCTACCGGCGTGGTCTCGACGGCCGCGAAATCAGCATCATCGACAACCGCCGCTTTTACGCCACGGCGGTGGCGGTCGGCGTGGGGGCGGTCGGCCTCGCGGTGGCGCTCAACTTGGCCCAGCCACGGGTTACGATTCCGCGTGAGCGCTACATCGTCGACTACGAACGTGCCTCCGACGACGATCTCTACGAGGCGCTGTCGGCGCCACCCGTGGACACGTTGGAGCGGGCTTACTCGCTCGAGGAGGTGCGCGACAACTATCTGTTGCGCGATCGCATGCGTCGCATCGACCTCGACGGCATTACCTTTGAGTTCGGAGCGTTCGAGGTGACGGCCGACCAATATCCGAAGCTGGAGCGGATCGCCAGGGTTATGCTGCGCGTGCTGAGAAACAATCCCGATGAGGTGTTCTTGATCGAAGGGCATACGGATGCGGTCGGCAACGACGTCGATAACCTCAGTCTGTCCGACCGACGGGCAGAAGCGGTGGCGGGCATCCTGTCCGACACATTCGGCGTACCGCCGGAGAATCTCGTGACGCAGGGCTACGGTAAGCAGTTCCTCAAGATCGAGACGCCCGCGCCCGAGCGTCTGAACCGTCGTGTGGCCATCCGCCGCATCACCCCGCTGATGTCGGAGCGATGAGAACGGGGGGCAGACCTGGCCCCGCCTAACCGCGCAGGAAGTCGAAGTCGCAGCCGTCCGGAGCTTGTAGGACAGCCTCGCGGAAGAGCTTGTCGTAGCCACGCAGCGTGGTGACCGGCGTTGCGGAACTCAAGGCTTGGCGACGCCTCTGCAACTCGTCTTCGTCCACGAGCAAATCCAGTCGGCGCTCCGCGACGCTGAGGCGAATACGGTCTCCGGTGCGCACGAGGCCCAACGGCCCGCCTACGGCGGCCTCGGGGGCGACGTGCAGCACGATGGTACCGTATGCTGTGCCCGACATGCGCGCGTCGGAGATGCGCACCATGTCCTTGACGCCGAGGGCGAGCAACTTCTTCGGGATCGGCAGAAACCCCGCCTCCGGCATAGCGGCGGGGCTGCGCGGCCCGGCGTTCTGCAGCAGGACAATGTCGTCGGGCCGGACGTTTAACTGGGGGTCGTCGATGCGGGCCGCCATGTCCTCGAGCGAGCTGAAGACAACGGAGCGTGCGGTCTTCTCAAACAGGGCCGGCGTAGCTGCGGAGCGCTTAAGGAGGGCGCCGTCCGGTGCGAGCGTGCCAAACAGTGCGACTATGCCGCCCCTGGGTTCGATGGGCCCGGCAGTCGTCTTGATGACCCGGCGATCGACGTAGCAGCCCGCCTCGGCTGCGAGGCGCTGACCTAGGGTTTCGCCGGTGATGGTCATGCAGTCGAGATCGAGCAGCGGCTTTAGCTCGCGCAGCACGGCGCCAACGCCACCGGCAGCGAAGAAGTCCTCCATGTAGAACTCATTGCCGACCGGCTTGACCGCGGCAAGCACCGGCGTTGTGTCGGAAAGCTCGTTGAGACGCGACAGACTGAACTTTAAGCCAAGCCGGCCGGCGATGGCCGCCAAGTGGATGACGCCATTGGTGGATCCGCCGAGCGCCAGCAGCACGCGCGCCGCGTTGTCGATGGCGCCCGATGTAATGATCTTGTCCGGCGTGAGGTCGGACCGTGCCAGTGCCACCGCACGCGCTCCGGTGGCTTCGGCCGCACGCAGCCGGTCGGCGTGGACCGCAGGAATGGCCGCCGTGCCCGGAAGGGTCATACCGAGCGCCTCGGCGATGGCAGCCATGGTCGAGGCGGTGCCCATCACGGCGCAGGTGCCCGCCGTCGTGACGAGCCGCCCCTCAACCGCATCGATCTCGGCTTGGCCGAGCTTGCCAGCCCGGAACTGGGTCCAGAATTTGCGGCAATCGGTGCAAGCGCCCACCCGCTCGTCCTGGTAGCGTGAGGTCATCTGTGGCCCGCCAATCAGTTGGATAGCCGGCTTGCCGGCGCTTGCCGCACCCATGAGCTGTGCCGGAACGGTCTTGTCGCACCCGCCCATCAACACGACTGCGTCCATCGGTTGAGCGCGGATCATCTCCTCGGTGTCCATGGCCATAAGGTTGCGGAACTTCATCGAGTTGGGAGCGAGGGTGGATTCGTGCAACGAGGTCGTCGGGAACTCGAGCGCCAACCCACCTGCCGCCGCCACACCGCGCTTGATGGCCTCGAGCAGCTCGGGGAAGTGGCGGTGGCAAGGGTTGAAGCGGGAATGTGTGTAGGCGATGCCGACGACGGGGCGGGAAAGCTCATTGCCGGTGTAGCCCATCGATTTGGCGAAGGCGCGGCGCATATAAATGGAGAACTCGCGGTCGCCATAATTTTGCAGGCCGCGCAAGAAGCCGCGGTCACGGGTGCTGTCGTCTGACTTCTTCATGTTGCCTCTTGGTGCAAAGGGATGGTGAGCCGGTTCGCGCTTGATAGTCATAGCACCGTCCGCCCTGTGCGGGAGGCTGGGAGCGCGCTGCTCGGGGTCCGGTGCATTTCATCTGGGGTGCGCTGGCTCGTTCCTGGTCACGGCCGCAACAGTGGGCCTCGGCTATTCGCTCGGCATGCACCCCATCCACGCGGCTACGGGCGAGCAATGCCCAGTGCGCTCCATCTCAAGCATCAGGCCATAGGCGGTCGGCGCCAAAGTGGGCGCGCGGCACGGCCGCAGGCCGCGCGGCCATCGTGTGCGCAGCTGCGCCTTGCCTCAGCGGTCGAGACGGGCAACGTCGACGCGATGGGCGATCCCTTGCGTTTGCGCATTGAGCGCGGGATAGCGATGCAAAACGAGGGGATCGTGCCCTGGCACCACGTGGCGTGGCGAGGCGGCAAGCGACTTTAGCCGCGCGTAGCCATTGAGGACATCGGCGACGTCAACGGTGATGGGGAAGACTTTGCCCTGTTCGAAGTTCTCGTAGAAGTGCGAGCTGTCGGAGGCGAGCACAACTGGGCCGTTGCCGGTCATGACGCGCACGCACTGCAGCCCGCGACTGTGGCCGCCGATCTTGTGCACGCTGATGCCAGGCGCCACCTCGGCGTCCCCGTCGTGGAAGATCACCCGTCCGGAATAGACGTTGCGCACCATCTCGCACACGTGGTCGGCGGTAAAGGGGTAACGCAGGTGATTGTGACACATCGAGGGCCCAGTGGCATACGCCATCTCTGCGGCCTGCAGATGGAAGCGGGCGTTGGGGAAGTCCCGCATCGTGCCCGAGTGATCGTAGTGCAGGTGCGACACGATCAGCTGTTCAACCTTGGCGGCGCCGACGCCCAGCATCTCCAGCGCGCCTGCCGGAGTGCGCGCGATGCGCCGGCCGCGCTTGCTGGCCTCGGCTTCGTCGAAGCCGCAATCGACGAGGATGGTCCGGTTGGGGTTGCGGATGAGCCAGACGTAATAATCGATCGGGTGGGGTGCATCGTGATCGTCGGCGCCAATGAAGCTTTCGTAACGGCGACGGCTGGTGAATTCACCATACTTGATGGCGACGATCTCGTAGGTTTCGCTGGTCACGGGCGTCCTCCTGGGGGCGTGGGTGGTGGTTAGCATGGCTGTGAAAGCTGCCACTGTCACGCACGCTGCCAAGTGGACGCAATATTGCGGAACGCGCGGGATCGCCAAATTGTTGTATTCTGACGCCAGGTCGACCATGCCGGCCGGCTCACAAAATTGGGAGCGCGCACCATTCCTGTAAACGTCTCCTTTCTCCAGGAGCTGCTGGGCGCCGTCGCCGAGCAGGGTCGCCAACTGCTCCCGCGCTCGCTTGGCGGGTCGAGTCCAAGGGCCGGCCTGCGTGAGCTCGCGGCCGCCTTGCTCTCGGGACGCGGCGAGGCATCGGGCGTTGCTATCGCCAGCGAGATCCTTGCGCTCTATCGCACCCTGGAAGCGCAGGAACGGCACGCGTTCCTAGGCCACCTCGCCACCATGCAGCCCGACCCAGAGGCGCTCGCGGCCGCGGCGAAGGTCTATCTAGCGAATCCCAACCCGACCGCCGTCGCCGCACTGCAAGGCGCTGTTGAAAGCCCGCGCCAAGAGTTTTTCCGCCGCCTCAATCTGGCGCCGGGCGCCACGGCCCAGATCGTCGCCATGCGCCAAGATCTTCTTGCCATCGCCGATCCGGCACTGGCCTTTGTTGATCGCGATCTCATGCATCTGTTGGCATCCTGGTTCAATCGCGGCTTTCTGGTGCTGCGCCGCATTGACTGGCAGACGCCGGCGGCCATCCTGGAGAAGATTATCGAATACGAGGCCGTGCACGAGATCCAGGGTTGGGATGACCTGCGCCGTCGCCTCGATCCGAGCGACCGGCGCTGCTTTGCCTTCTTCCATCCCTCGCTCATCGACGAGCCGCTCATCTTCGTGGAGGTCGCGCTCATGCGCGACATCCCCGACGACATTCAATCGCTGTTGCGCGAGGCACCGAAGAACGGCGATGCTCCTGAGACACCTACGACGGCGGTGTTCTATTCGATCTCCAATTGCCAAGATGGGCTGCGTGGCATCTCCTTTGGCAATTTCCTCATCAAACAGGTGGTCGAGGACCTGGTGAAGGAGTGCACCAGCCTCCGAACCTTCGTGACTTTGTCCCCCGTGCCGCAGTTTGCGAGCTGGCTGGCGCGCACGCGCGCCGACCCGGAGAGCAACCTAATCGACGACACTGAGCGCGAGCGATTGCAACTCTTGGACGAACCGGACTGGATCTACACCTACGGCAACGAGGCGGTCCGTCCGCTGCTCATGCGCCTTGCCGCGCATTATTTTCTGAGCGTCAAGACGCACGAAGGCTTTCCCGCCGATCCGGTCGCCCGATTTCATCTGGGTAATGGAGCACGGCTGGAGCGGATCAATTGGCAAGGGGATATCTCCGCCAAGGGATTGCGCGAGGCGCACGGACTCATGTGCAACTATCGCTATGAGCCCAAGGAGATCGAGAAGAACCACGAGGCCTACGAGAACGAAGGGCTGGTGGCGGCGTCGCGCCAGGTCCATGCGCTGTTGAAGCCCGAGCGCGGGCGCTCGGAGTCGAGCCGGTTCCTGCAGCTGCCCGGCTTGCGTTCATCCAGGTCCGGTCAGGTCAAGGAAGAGAGCGATTAGGCAGCGCACGGGCCCGTCTTGCGATGGCTGGCCCAGTCAGCAAAACATTAGGATCCAGGCATGCGATACGGTGAAGGCGACCGGGAAAGCGAGTATGTGGAGGACCGCCGGGGCGAGGGTGGCAGCACGTTCGGTGGCGGCATGGGCGGGATTCCCATCCCCATCGGCGGGGGAGGCCTCAGCATCACCTCGCTCCTCGTCGTCGGTGCTATCTGCCTGATGCTGGGGATCAACCCCTTGGAACTTCTCGGCAGCATCGACAGCGCTCCACGGCTTCCTGATATTCCGCGCACCAGCCCGCGATCGGGCTCGCCCTTCGAGCTCCCGGGCGCCGGGCAGCGTGTGACCGCGCAAGACGATGAGATGTCGCGCTTCGTGCGCCGCGTGCTGGCCGATACGGAGGATGTCTGGGATCGCGTCTTCCAGGCTGCCGGAAAGCGTTACGAGAAGCCGACTTTGGTGCTGTTCACTCGCGCCACGCAAACGGCGTGCGGTGTTGGTCAGTCGGCGATGGGGCCGTTCTATTGCCCCCTCGATCACAAGGTCTATATCGACCTTGACTTCTACAGGGAGCTGAAGAGCCGCTTTCATGCGCCCGGCGATTTCGCCCAGGCCTACGTGATCGCCCACGAGGTCGGCCATCACGTGCAAACCTTGTTGGGCGTGGCGAATAAGGTGCAGATCCTCAAGCAACAGGCGCTGCAACGCGGCGACGAGCGTGAGGTCAATCGGTTGCAGGTGCGCATGGAGCTGCAGGCCGACTGCCTAGCGGGCGTGTGGGCGAGCCTCAACGATCAGGTGAAGCACCGCCTGCTCCCAGGTGACATTGAGAACGGGCTCAATGCCGCCTCGCAAATCGGCGATGATACGCTGCAGCGGCGCGCCCAGGGCCGGGTGGTGCCGGAGACCTTCACCCACGGTTCCGCAGAGCAGCGGGTGCGCTGGTTCAAGCGGGGCATCGATTCTGGCCAGACCCAGTCCTGCGACACGTTCGGGACATCGCAGTTGTGAGCAGCGCTGCGAGAGCGCGCAACTCGTTCGACACGCAGTCGGCGTGCCGCCGGGCAGTCGCGCGATGAACTTGAGCGTTTGGCTGACGACCCGGTCGCGCTGCCGATGCGGCGCGACCACGTTACTGTCGGGTCGTGCATGTGGCGCAAGCTCGCCCGATTGTCTTCGCGCGAGTGCACGATGAGGGCGGGCTGGCGCACGCGGGCGAGGTTCGCACACCAGAGCGCCAATCGAGCCCGACCGTGATGCGTTGCGGCGAGCCTTGGCGGGCAGTGTACCCCAGCGATGGCGCCGGGGTTGCATCTGCGGCGCCGATCCCGAGAGCTAACTTTGGCTGACACCATCGCAGCTTGCCCTGGTTACCTGTGCCCTATTTCAGGCGAATTCCATGATCACTGCATCCACGGCAAGGCTGTCGCCGGGTTTGGCCTTGACGGCTTTGACAATCCCATCGCGCTCGGCGCGCAGGATGTTCTCCATTTTCATGGCCTCGACGACGCACAGAGCGTCGCCCGCCTTGATCTCCTGCCCAGGCCCCACGTGGATTGCCTTGACGAGGCCCGGCATGGGGCAAAGCAGCAGCTTGGAGGTATCGGGCGCTGCCTTCTGTGGCATCAGCGCTGCGAGGGTAGCCTCCTCTTCGGTGTACACGTGCGTGCGGGCGATGAAGCCCTTATGTGCTAGGGCGTAGCCGTTGAGGATAGGGCGCACCTGCACGCAGACCGGTTTGTGGCGCACCATCCCGGTCCACACCGGAGCACCGGGCCACCAATCTGACTCGAGCTTGAGGGTGTCGCCTCGCTGTCCGTCGTGGTCGAGGAACGTCACCTCAATTGGTGCGCCCAGGGTGCCTTCCACGAGCGCCTCTACCCGCTCTTTCCCGACCACGGCAATGCGGCGGCTGGCAAAGCGCACCGTAGGTCCCCCCATTTGGTCGGTGATCTGGCGACGGCGCGCGTTTCCCAGATGATCGATGGCAATGGCAACGGCGGCCAACAGCTGCAGCTGTTCGCCGCTGGGAATGCGTGATTTGAACCCGCCCTTGAACTCTTCGGCAATGAAGCCGGTCGAGAGGCGACCTTCGCGCCAGCGCGGATGCTGCATGACGGCGGCCAAAAAGGGGATGTTGTGCTCAACGCCGTCGATTACGAAGGCGTCGAGCGCATGAGACTGCAGATCGATCGCAGCCTCGCGCGTTGCCGCGTGGGTCACGAGCTTGGAGATCAACGGATCGTAGTAGACGGAGATCTCGGCGCCTTCGAACACGCCAGTGTCGTTGCGGATGGTACCGGCGAGCGCGGTGCCTTCCTGCGGCGGGCGGTAGCGGGTGAGACGGCCAACGGAGGGAAGGAAATTGCGGTTGGGGTCCTCAGCGTAAACCCGGGACTCGATGGCCCAGCCGTTGAGTTTCACATCCGCCTGCCGGATCTTGAGCTTCTCGCCGGCGGCGAGACGGATCATCTGCTCGACGAGGTCGATGCCGGTGACGAGCTCAGTGACGGGGTGCTCTACCTGCAGACGGGTGTTCATCTCCAAGAAATAGAAGGATCGGTCTTGGCCGGCGACGAACTCGACGGTGCCGGCGCTGTCGTAGCCTACGGCCCTGGCGAGGGCCACCGCCTGCTCGCCCATGGCCTTGCGCGTCTTGGGGTCGAGCAGAGGCGATGGGGCCTCCTCAATGACCTTCTGGTTGCGGCGCTGAATGGAGCACTCGCGTTCGCCGAGGTAGATGATGTTGCCCAGCTTGTCGCCCAGTACCTGGATCTCGATGTGGCGTGGGTTCTCGATGAACTTCTCGATGAACACGCGATCATCGCCAAAACTCGAGCGGGCTTCCGAGCGGGCGAGCCCGAAGCCTTCCTCCGCCTCCTTGGGGCCAAAGGCGACGCGCATGCCCTTCCCGCCACCACCCGCCGAGGCCTTGATCATGACGGGGTAGCCGATCTCGGCAGCGATCTCGACGGCATGTTTGGCATCCCTGATCTCTCCCAGGTAGCCAGGAACGGTGGAAACCTTGGCCTTAGCCGCGGCCCTCTTGCTCTCGATTTTGTCACCCATCGCAGCTATGGCGCGCGCATTTGGGCCGATGAAGACGATCCCGGCCTTCTCGAGCGCGATAGGGAAGGCCTGGCGCTCGGATAGGAAACCATAGCCAGGATGCACGGCTTGGGCCCCCGTGGTCCGGCAAGCTTCGATGATTTTGTCGATCAGCAAGTAAGACTGGGCGGCCGGGGGCGGTCCGATGCCGACGGCTTCGTCCGCCATCTCCACGTGAAGGCCGTCCTTGTCGGCCTCGGAATAGACGGCAACCGTCTTGATGCCGAGCTTGTGCGCGCTCTTGATGATGCGACAGGCGATCTCGCCGCGGTTGGCGATGAGGATTTTCTTAAACATGCACGCCCCGGGGACAGCGGGTCTAACCCCCGTCCGATGATAGGGAAAAACATGGGCCGCGGAAGGGGGAACGCCCACCCATCGTGAAGCTACTGTGGAACCGGCGCCGGACTAGCCCCCAAGTGAGACGGCCAACCCGCTGCAAGATGCTCAAACCGGTACAGGCCTTGCAAGGCATTGCGTCGCAACCGGCTGATCGGGGAATATTGCGGCACGGCTTCGGGAGCCGAACGCTTAACTGGGTAGGCGTAGTCCCATCAGCGCAGCGTCGCATTCGGCTGCAGAAAACACGGCTAAAGCTGGCGAGGCGCTAGCCACCTGCACCGGCCTTTCCTCGTCGCGGGTCGGGGATTGAGTGATCGGGCAGCTCAAGCTGGCAGCACCATCTGCGTCTGCGTGACAACGGCACACAGCTTGCCGGCCTCCGACCGGATCATCGTCTGCCAGACTTGCGTGGTCTTACCGCGGTGGAGCGGCGTGGATTGCGCACGCACGCGCGTGTTGACGGGTGCCGCCCCTACAAAGTTGGTCTTGGACTCAAGTGTGGTCGTGCGCGTGCCGGGCGCCAGGCTCATCACTGTGCCGATGGCGCCAAGCGTGTCGGCGAAGGCCATGAAGGCGCCTCCGTGCAGGACGTTGCCCACGGTGCATAGGTTGGGCCGTACCAGCATGGTGGCGACCACCTTTTCCGGCGTCGCCTCCTCGACCTCGATGCCCATCAGCCCCGGCAAGAGCGAGGCAAACATCTCTTGAATTTGTTCGGCCGTGGGCATGCTTTCCTCCGATCACGCGATGCGCTCCACACCAGCCCTCTTTTCCAAGAGGAGAGGCCCGACCTGGGGCGGGAAGTCCGGGCCGCGGCAGTAGAATTCTGGGTGCATGGCCATAGTCGTTTGGTTGAACCGGTGCAAGAGAGGCCGTGCGGGCGGAACAGATCACAGGTCCCGTTTGCTCACCACCCCTCACGCGCGAGGGTAGCCCGTGCGGCGGCGTCCGAACGCTTGCATAGGCTGCGCCTGAGCGCGGCGACCCATCAACACGAGCGAACCCTAACGGGCTTGTCTCGAATCATTTGGGATCTGCAAGGCCTCACGCAGGGCTGTCGCGAGGCGCTGCGGCTTGCCCGAGGCAGAGATCAACACCACCATGACTTCGGCGGTAAAGAGATCGACGCCGTTGCGGCTAACACGCTGATCGAGCGTCAGGGTTGCGGCGGTCGTTTCCTTGGCTTGGGTGGTGACCTCGAGCACCTCATCGATGCGGGCAGGCTTTAGATATTCGATATGCATGCGGCGTACGACGAAAGCGGCGGGCTCGCGTCCG
>Ga0075425_100004442_pt1 | contig 14474 bp, 12 predicted proteins | sample SoiMethybrSBSTD4_FD_75300 | JGI IMG/M metagenome (GOLD analysis project Ga0075425, IMG submission 75300) | Bulk soil microbial communities from a Populus tree surrounding site in Tennessee, USA - Soil MetaG P. TD hybrid SBSTD4 | ecosystem: Environmental > Terrestrial > Soil > Tree plantation...
GACCGCATGGCCCTGCAGCGCCTCAAGGAAGCGGCCGAGCGCGCGAAGTGCGAGCTCTCGCACGAAACGGAGACGCGCATCACGCTGCCGTTCATCTCCGCCGACGCGAACGGTCCGAAGCACCTCAATCAGATCCTCACGCGCGGCGACTTCGAGAGGATGGTCGAGGATCTGATCCAGAAGACGATCGATCCGGTCAACGACGCGCTGAAATCCGCCGGCGTGACCCCGCGGCAGATCGATGAGGTCGTGCTCGTCGGCGGACAGACGCGCATGCCGAAGGTCATCGACGCGGTGAAGCAGGTCTTCGGCAAGGATCCGAACCGCAACATCAACCCGGACGAGGTGGTCGCGGTCGGCGCGGCGATTCAGGGCGGCATTCTTCGCGGCGACATCAAGGACATGGTCCTGCTCGACGTCACGCCGCTGTCGCTGGGCATCGAGACCCACGGCGGTCTCTTCACGAAACTGATCGAGCGCAACTCGACGATTCCGACGAAGAACTCGCTGATCTTCACGACCGTCGCGGACAACCAGAATCGCGTGCAGGTGCACGTGCTGCAGGGCGAGCGCGAGTTCTCGCACGAGAACAACTCCCTCGGCAAGTTCGATCTGATCGGCATCCCGCCCGCGCCGCGCGGTGTTCCTCAGATCGAGGTCACGTTCGCGATCGATTCGAACGGCATCGTCAACGTGACGGCGCGCGATCAGGCGACGGGCAAGTCGCAGGGCGTGCAGCTGAATCCCGCCGGCGGCCTCTCGAAGGAAGAGATCGATCGCATCATCAGCGACGCGAGCGAGCACCAGCGCATCGACGCCGCGCGCCGCGAGCTGCGGATGATGCAGAACAAGCTCGAGGGAATGATTTACACCAATGAGAAGGTCTTCAAGGAATTCGGCAAGCTCCTGAGCGACGACGATCGCGAGCGGGTAACGAAAATCCTCAATCACGCGAAGGAAGCGACGAACTCCACCGAACGGCAGACCCTCAACGATGCGATCTTCGAACTGCAGACGGCGTCCCGGATTCTGACGAGCGTCATGCTCTACAACCCGATGAAAGTCGGCTCTTCCACGACGGAAGGCACTCCCTCTTCATAATGGCAACGACAGAGAAACGCGATTACTACGAGGTCCTCGGCCTCCAGCGCAATGTCTCGCTCGACGAGATCAAGAAGGCGTATCGCCGCCTCGCGCTGCAATATCACCCCGACAAAAATCCCGGCAATCCCGAGGCGGAGGAGAAGTTCAAGGAGGCGGCGGAGGCGTATGGCGTGCTCTCCGATGAGGAGAAGCGCGCGCGCTACGACCGCTTCGGACATCAGGCTGTCGGCGGCGGCGGATTCGATCCGAATCAGTTCGCCGACTTCACCGACATCCTCGGCGATCTGTTCGGCTTCGGCGATTTCTTCGGCACGCGCGGACGGCGCAGCAATCGCGCCGCGCGCGGCAACGATCTGCGCTACGACCTGCAGATCGATTTCATGGACGCGGTGTTCGGCAAGGAGGTCTCCCTCAACGTTCCGCGCGTGATCGCGTGTCAGACCTGCAACGGCCAGGGCACGAAGCCGGGCACGCAGCCGGTGACGTGCACGAGCTGCGGCGGCCGGGGACAGATTCGCCATTCGCAGGGATTCCTGACGTTCTCGCGCACCTGCCCGCAGTGCGGCGGCGCGGGGAAAGTGATCAAGGATCCGTGCCCGTCGTGCGTCGGCGCGGGACGCGTGCGCGACGAGAAGAAGATCTCCGTGAAGATTCCGGCGGGCGTCGATGACGGATCGCGTCTGCGCGTCGCGGGCGAGGGCGAGTCGGGATTCAACGGCGGACCGGCGGGCGATCTGTACGTGTTCCTTTCCGTGCGCGAGCACGAGCGATTCACGCGCCGCGACTACGACATCCATTCCGAGCAGACGGTCACGGTGACGAAGGCCGCGCTCGGCGGCGAGATCCGAACGGCGACGATCGACGGCGAAGAAACGCTGCGCATCACGTCCGGCACGCAGCCGAATCAGGTCTATCGCCTGCGCAACAAGGGCGTGCCGTACATCGACGGCAGCGGCCGCGGCGATCACTACGTGCACATGAACGTGCGCATTCCCACGTCACTCTCGAACGAGCAGCGCGAGCTCCTCGAGCAGCTCGCGACGCTCGAGGGCGAGGAGCCGCCGGAAGAAAAGGGCGTGTTCGAAAAGGTGAAGGACTTCTTCTCGAATTAATGGAGCGCCGGCCTCCGGCCGGCGGGAGCTCTCGAGCCGGCTGGAAGCCGGCGGAACGGCCGCCTGGAAGGCGGCGCTCCAATACAATCCGTCCGCGATGTCGAATTTTTCTCACTGGCGCCCCCACCCGTGGCATGGACTCGAGCCTGGTGCCGAGGCGCCGCGGGTCGTGAATGCGTACGTCGAGATCACGCCGTATGACCTCGTGAAGTACGAGGTCGACAAGGCGACGGGATACCTGCGCGTGGACCGGCCGCAGCGGACGTCGTCGCAGCCGCCGGCGTTGTACGGATTCATCCCGCGGACGTATTGCGGCGATCGCGTGTCGAAGCTCACGCCTGTCACGAGCCGCGGCGACGGCGATCCGCTCGACATCTGCATCCTCAGCGAGCGGCCCATCGCGAAGTCGGAGATCCTCGTGCCGGCGCGCGTGATTGGCGGCCTGCAGCTCATCGATCGCGACGAAGCGGACGACAAGATCATCGCCGTGCTGCAGGGCGATTACGTGTGGGGCGACGCGAAGGACCTCAGCGACGTCCCGTCGGTGCTCATCGAGCGCCTCGAGCACTACTTCGCGACGTATAAGCTCGTGCCCGGCGAACCGGTGAAGATCCGCGTGTCGGGCTCGTACGGTTTCGATCACGCCGCGGCGGTCGTACAGGCGGCGATCGAGGACTACCGCGAGCTGTTCGGCGAAAAGGGATGACCGACTACATCCTCGAGATCACATGCGACGCAGTGCTCGAGGAAATCGTGCAGTCGCGATTGTTCCTCTCTGCTTCGACGGGCAGCGTCTTCTCCGACGGCGTCGTCGCGGCGTACTTCGACACACCCGGCGATCGCGATGCCGCTGCGAATCTGCTGCGCGGTCTCAACGTCGCGCTGCGCGAAGTCGATCGCGAGCGCGTCGACTGGCTCGAGGCGTATCAGCAGTCTCTCGAGCCGATCGTGATCGGCGAGCGGTTCATCGTCGCGCCGGATGCGGCGCTGATCGGCGACGACTCGGGACGCTTGAAGATCGTCGTGCCGCAGGAGCAGGCGTTCGGAACTGGATCGCACGAGACGACGGCGCTCTGCATCGAGATGCTCGAGTCGATGGATCTGCGCGGGAAACGCGGTCTCGACGTCGGCGCCGGCAGCGGCATCCTCGCCATCGCCATGCATCGCCTCGACGCCGCGAAGGTGATCGCGTTCGACAACGATCCCGATGCCTACGGCGCGCTGCGCGACAACCGCATCCGCAACGATGTCCCCGATGCATCGATGCCGCTGTTCATCGGATCGATCGAAGCGCTTCGCGGCGGCGCGTTCGACGTCATGACGATGAACATCATCCCGGAAGTGATCCTTCCGCTGCTCGCCGACGTTGTGCGTCATCTCGCAGACGACGCGCGCCTGCTGCTCAGCGGCATCCTCGTCGTGAAGCGCGATGACGTCGTGAGTGCCGCCCAAAAACAAGCGCTCCGCCTGGTGGCGGAGCGCGAGAAGGGTGAGTGGTGGGCGGGCGTTTTTGGAGTGCGGCGACCGCAGTCGCCGCTTTGATTTTGCGCGAGCCGCAGCTCGCGCTCCCGCCGTTTGCGCGCGAGCTGCGGCTCGCGCGTCGAAAGCGGCGACTGCGGTCGCCGCACTCCAAAACGAAACGGCGGCCTCGCGGCCGCCGTTGTCGAGGGATGCCCAGGGGCGGGCGATCTTCTGATCCGGAACGAGCAGCATTTCCTGCCACTGCGAGAGCCAGCCGGAGACGCGCGGGATCGGGGGGGGGTTGGAGTGCGGCGACCGCAGTCGCCGCTTTGATTCTGCGCGAGCCGCAGCTCGCGCTTCCGCCGTTTTGCACTCCAAAACGAAACGGCGGCTTCGCGGCCGCCGTTGTCGAGGGACGCCTGGGCGTTTTTACTTCGACCGATTCTCCATCCGCACGTAATCGCGTCGCGGCGAGCCTTTGAAGATCTGGCGCGGGCGGGCGATCTTCTGGTCCGGATCGAGCAGCATTTCCTGCCACTGCGAGAGCCAGCCGGAGACGCGCGGGATCGCGAAGAGCACGGTGAACATCGAGGTCGGGAAGCGGAGCGCCTGGTAGATCAGGCCGGAGTAGAAGTCGACGTTCGGGTAGAGCTTCCGTTTGACGAAGTACTCGTCCTCGAGGGCGATCCGCTCGAGCTCGAGCGCGATGTCGAGCAGCGGGTTGCGTCCCGTCACTTCGAACACTTCATCCGCGACGCGCTTGATGATCTTCGCGCGCGGGTCGTAGTTCTTGTAGACGCGGTGGCCGAAGCCCATCAGCTTCGTGCCGTCGCCGGCCTTCACGCGCTTGATGAAGTCGGGCACGTTCTTCACCGATCCGATCTCGGTGAGCATCTGCAGCACGGCTTCGTTCGCACCGCCGTGCAGCGGACCGTAAAGCGCCGCCGCGGCCGCCGCGACCGCCGAATACGGATCGACGTGCGAGCTGCCGACCGCGCGCATCGCGTTCGTCGAGCAGTTCTGCTCGTGGTCCGCGTGCAGGATGAACAGCACGTCGAGCGCGCGCGAGAGCACCGGATTGACCTCGTACTTGTGCTCCGTCATGCGGAACATCATGTTGAGGAAGTTGCCGGTGTAGGTGAGGTCGTTGTCGGGATAGGCGTACGGCATCCCGATGGTGTGCCTGTAATTGAACGCCGCGATGGTGATGATCTTCGCGATGAGGCGGACGATCTGCTTGTGGCGCGTGTCGAGATTGAAGATGTCCTTCGATTCCGGATAGATCGTGCCGAGGGCGGCGACGGAGGAGATGAGGCGGCCCATGGGATGGGCGTCGTAGCGGAACGAGTCGACCAGCTTGCGGAAGTTCTCGTTCAGGATCGTGTGATGGCAGATCTCGTACTCCCACTCCTCGAGCTGCTTCCCGGTCGGGAGCTCGCCGTGGATGAGGAGGTACGCGGTCTCGAGGTAGGTGCTCTTTTCTGCGAGCTGCTCGATCGGATAACCGCGGTATTCGAGGATTCCCTTGTCGCCGTCGATGAAGGTGATCTCGCTGCGGCACGACGCCGTGTTCATGAACGCGGGGTCGTAGGTCATGAGACCGAAGTCGTCGTCGTCGACCTTGATCTTGCGGAGGTCCAGCGCTTTGACCGTGCCGTCGGTAATGGGGAGATCGTAGGTTTTTCCGGTGCGGTTATCGGTAATCGTAATGGTGTCGCTGGCCAAAGATTTACCTCCGGGGGGCGATGAGGTGCGGAATGTATCAAAAGTCGTCGTCATAGCGATCCTCGATGACCGCGCAGGCCACGATGGCCGCCGTCTCGGCGCGCAGTCGTCGCGGTCCCAGCCGCGCGAATACGCATCCGTGACTCCGCGCTAAGGTCACCTCATCGTGGGTCCACCCTCCCTCGGGACCTATGAAGACGGTCACCGCAGAGAGTGACGCAGGCCACGTCGACGGCGTCTCGTCGGCATCGAAAAACAGCTTCGCGCCATCGCGCGCGACGACGGTTGCAAACGGCTGCGGCTCCTCCAGCCGCGGCGCGACGGATCGTCCCGACTGTTTGACCGCCTCGAACACGATCTTCTGCCAGCGCTCCATCTTTCCCGCGAAGCGCTCTTTGCGCAGCTCGAGGCGATCGGTGATCAGCGGGATGATCGACCGCACGCCGAGCTCGGTCGCCTTCTGCAGGACGAGCTCGAATTTCTCGAGCTGGATGATGGCCATCGCGAGATGCACGTCGAGCTTCGACTCGCGCGACGGCAGCTCCTTGTCGATGCGCACCGTTGCGTAGTTGCCTTCGATCGCCTCGATCGTGCCGCGCGCCATTTTTCCACTCGCGTCGAACAGCTCGATCTCCTCCCCGGCGCGGGCACGCACGACGCGGATGGCGTGGTGAAATTCATCACCGGCAACGGTGACGACCGGGGCGAGGGAATCGACGTAAACTCGATGACGCATGACGGGATCGTCATCCTGAGCGAAGCGAAGGATCTCTTCTACGCCAACTGTTTCGTAGCAGAGGCCCTTCGCCGTCTTCGCGGCTCAGGGTGACGGAACCTTAAGATTACGACAGTGCTCGAACGACTTCGCTCCGCAAACAAAATCGGCTTTGTCTTCTCCGGCGGCTCCACCCGCTGCGCATTTCAGATCGGCGCCATCGAACGGCTCCTCGCCCTCGGCATCCGCCCGTCGCTCTGCATCGGCGTCTCGGCCGGTGTGTGGAACGCGGCAGCGCTCGCGGCGCGGCAGGAGGCGCGGATCCGTTTCTTCTGGAAGTCGTTCATGCGCATGCCGCACGTCGACCTGCGCAACCTGTTCGTCGAGCAGTCGCCGTGGCGCTACGCGGAGATGCATCGCCGCAACACGCGCCGTTTTCTCGGCTCGTCATTGCACGCCCCCGACGCGCTGCCGCTATTCATTTCGGTCACACGACTGCGCGATCGCGCGGGATTGATCATCGACGCGCGCGACGTCGAGCGTCCGGTCGATCTGCTGATCGCCGCGAATTACCTCCCGCCGTTTTACACGCGTCCGCAGCTCATCGACGGCGAGCGTTACGGCGACGGCGGCGTCTGCGACAACGCGCCGTACGAAAAGGCGTTCGCCGAGGGCTGTGATGCGGTCGTGCTCGTGACGATGAAGGGTGAATCGGAAGGCGGGATCTTCAAGAGCTCGCGCGACGTCGATCACGTGATCACGCGCGACGACGTCGTCGTGATCCGTCCGCGCCATCGTCTGCCGTACAGCTTCACCGAGCGGCGCTGGTCGAAACTGGAGGAGCTCATCACCCTCGGCGATCTCCGCACCCGCGAGGTTCTCCTCGGCGAAAAGCATCCCGAGACCGAGATTCGCGCGGAGGGCGACGCGCCGAGCGTGCGCGTCGCGCGAGCATTTCGCCGCGTGAAGTCGCTCGTCAGTCAGTCACGACTACTGCAGGCTTTCCGCGAAGGCGCTCGCGGATGAACGGCAGCAGCAGCAGGCCGGGAACCGACAGCGCGACGGTCAGCCAGTAGTACGGCGCGAAGCCGAAGTGTTTCGCACCGAAGCCGCTGACCGACTGCGCGATCGTTCGCGACAGCACGAACACGCCGCTGAGCGCCGCGTACTCGGTCGCCGCGTTCTCGCGATCGCAGATGAACATCACGAACGAGAGGAACGCCGCGGTGCCGAGTCCGAACGTGAAGGACTCCACGATCGACGCGGTGTACAGCATGCTCCGTCCGGCGCCGGTCGACGCGACGATGGCGTAGACGACGTTCGACAGCATCTGCGAGATACCGAGCCAGACCAGCGACCAGAAGATGCCGTATCGCGCGATGAACGCCCCGCCCGCGAATGCGCCCGCGATCGTGAAGATCATCGCCAGGGTGGTCGTCACGTTGCCGATCTCCGCCGCGGTGAATCCGCGCGTGACCCAGTACGGCCGGATCATCGACGTCAGCGTATTGTCGCCGAGGCGATAGAGAAGGATGACGGCAAGCAGCATCCCGGCGCCGGGGCGGCGAAGCCAGTCGAGCAGCGAGCGAAACGGATTCTCATGACGCTCCTGCGCGCCGCGATCGCCTTTGATCGTCATCAAAACGACGGCGATGACGATCAGCGGGATGAACGCCGCCGCGGTAAACGCACCGGGCCAGCCGAGACGGGCGGTTGCGGCGGCGATGCCGCCGCCGGCGACGATGATCGCGACGCGATACGCCGCGACGCGCGTCGAGTTCACGATGCCGAGGAGGTCGGGCGGCGTGATGCGGATCGTCATCGCGTCGATGGCGATGTCCTGCGTCGCCGATGCGAACGCGAGGATCGTCATCGCGATCCAGAACACGAGGCTCGCGGCGGGCGTCATCGCGAACGTCGCGATGCAGAGAGCGATCGTCAGCAGCGCGGCGACGATCCAGCTGCGATACGTGCCGAACGTATCGATCGCGGGCGCCCAGAGAAACTTCAGCGTCCAGACCAGTCCCACGCTCGCGGCGAGGCCGATCTTCTCGAGACTGATGCCGTTCGCGGCGAGGTAGAGATTGACGGTGTCGTTGACGATGCCGTACGGCAGTCCCTCGGAAAAGTAGAGGACGGCGGCAAGAGCGGGAATGGACCAGCGCGCGCGATTCAAACGCGCGCGATTCTAGCGTGAGCTGTACACGCTCACCGGGAACTTCATCGTCCCGATCGGCGTGTCGTAGTACGCGTTGCCGCGGATCTCGTAGCGCGCGCGCTCGCCGTGAATCGTGTCGACGATCTCGTTCCAGAGGCCGCGGACGCTGTCATAACCGATGCGCGTGCTGAGGCGCACGTCGCCGCGTCCGTTGGCCGGGATGCGGATGTTCTGCTGGCTCACGCTGTCGAGGATGCGCGAGTCGTTGATGAAGAGATCGAAGTCGATGTGGTCCAGACGGAGTCCGACGTCGTTCGGATTGTCGACTTCGACCGCGAAGTCGATGTCGATCGACGACGCGGAAAGCGGAAGAGCGATGTCGACGCGCGGCCGGACGTTACGGATCGAGTAGCGCGGATTCTCGATGTTCAGGGCACCGGCGAGCGTGCTGCAGCTCGAGAGCAGGACGGCCACGCCCGCCCCGATGCTCAGGAGCGCCAGCACGGCACCGAAGGTCAGTTGGCGTCGCATATGGCCGAGTTATTTTGCAAAGGGCTGGCCCACTTGCGGACGGCGGATGGCGGATGGCAGATGGCGGGGTGGCCTCATCCGCAGACAGATTTGTCATCTGAAGCTGCCATCTGCCATCCGCAGTCCGCCATCCGCTAGAATCCGCTTCCACACGCCCAGTGGTCTCCCCATTGCAGAAGGGACGGTCAGGAGAAGGATGAACTTGAGGACGACTGCGATCGTCGCCGCGTACAACGAAGAGAACACGATCGCCGAGGTGATCGGCGCGTTGACGCGGCATCCGCTGATCGACGAAGTGATCGTCGTCAGCGACGGATCCACCGACCGCACCGTGGAGATCGCGCGCGGCTTCGACGTCCGCACGCTCGCGCTCCGGGAAAATCACGGCAAGGGCTACGCGATGGCGGTCGGCGTCGCGAACGCGCGCAACGAGATCCTCTTCTTCTGCGACGGCGACATGTACAACGTCACCGACGAGACCATCACCGCGTTGATCGAGCCGGTCCTGCGCGGCGAGGCGGACATGAACATCGGCATCCGCGACCGCGGCCCGAGCCTCAATTTCCTTCACACCAAAGCGAAATTCGGTCCGGTGCTGTCGGGCATTCGCGTCATGACCCGCGAGGTCTTCGAAACGGTGCCGGTGCAATACCAGTCGCACTACAAAATCGAGGCGGCCCTCAACTGCTTCTGCGCCCGCGCCGGATTCCGGCAGCAGCACACGATGATCTACGACCTCGGACACGTGACGAAGGAGTCGAAGCGCGGACTGCGCCGCGGCCTGCGTCAGCGCTGGCGCATGACCCGTGAGGTCGCCCTCCTCCTGTTCGATCTCTACGTCTTCGAGACCTGGCGCATGCTGCCGCCCGCGGAGCTGCCGGTCGCCGAGTACGAGCTCTACGAGTAACCGTGCATCAGCACGACTCCATCGACCGCGTTGCGCCGGCACTCGAACCCGACCAGCCCGTGGTGATGCATCAGAAGTGGCATCACCTCCTTTTTCTGCACTGGGAGATCCCGCCGAACGAGTTGCAGGCGCTCCTGCCGCACGGCCTCACAGTCGACACGTTCGAGGGGAAGGCTTTCGTCGGATTGATTCCGTTCACGATGACCGGCGTCCGTCCGATCCTGATGCCGCCGCTGCCGGGACTCTCGTCGTTTCATGAAGTGAACGTGAGGACCTACGTCCATCGCGACGGCCGCGATCCCGGCGTGTGGTTCTTCAGCCTCGACGCATCGAGCTCGCTCGCGGTGACCGCCGCGCGCGCGGTCTACAAGCTGCCGTACTTCGACGCGGACATCGAGTTCGAGGCCGCGGACGCGATCACCTTCAAATCGCATCGCACCGACGCGCGCGGTGCGCGTCCCGCCGATGCGAACATTCGTTACCGTCCGGTCGAAGGTCCCGCGGTGCCGTCGCGTGAGGGCTCGATCGAACACTTCCTCATCGAGCGCTACATTCTTTATGCGCAGGACGACGAGAAGCAGCTCTATCGCGCGCGCGTCCACCACGAGCCTTACCCCGTCGGCCGCGTCGAGCTCCTCGGACTCGAGGAAACGCTGGTGTGGGCGGCGGGCATCAAACGCCAGGAGCAGCCGCAGCTCCGGCACTACTCGCGCGGCGTGGACGTGAAGATCTATCCGATCGAGAAGGTTGGATCCTAATACTCGAGCTTCTTCAGCGGCGGGTCGTACTCGAACGATCCGAGGAGCAGCCAGCGCCGTGCCGTTGCCTCGTGTTCCGGTTTCGCAATGAGCGGCGTCGTGTAATGCCAGAACGGCAGCCGGTAAATCGCGATCGCCGGTTTGCCTGACACGCGTCGCGCCGACGACAGGAACCCGCGCTGTTCGTACACGAGCCATTGCTCCGCGGCGCCGCTGGTGAACATCAGGTGCAGGTCGATGAAGCCGTACCGTTCGCTGTTGTCCTCCGGATGATGATCGTTGTGCGGGCCGCTGTAGTCGCCCGTTTCGTAACAGATCACCTGACGTCCCCACCCGCGCGCCTTCAGCCGCGGTTCCGTGAACGCCTGGGCGAGGCGAAGAAAACTCGGCGAGTGCATCATCTGCGCGAGTCCGATCTCTCGCGCCGCATCGAGGACCTTCGAACGCCTCGAATTGAACGTGGCCGTTTTCACGCGCACGGTTTTCGGCAGCGACTCGCCGTAGTTCTTCTTCATCCCGATCAGCGCCTCCCGCGGAATCGGGGAGTGCATGCGCTGCAGCGCGGGGTACATCGCCTCGTCGAGCAGGCGAACGCAGTCGCGCGCGAGTCCGGAGTCGATCACGTCCTCGAAGACGAAAATCGGCGTTTCCCTCCGCGCGATCAACGCCTCGAGCCGCGGCGGATCGGCGAGCAGCCGGCGTCCGCGGCGATTGAGAAGGTCATCGAGCTCGCTCGGGAAGCGATCCATTTTTCCGCAAGTATAAGGACCGATGAAATTCCGGCGCGCCTGCTAACATTCGAGGCCGCGCGCCCGATGTCCAATTCGGTCTTTCGCAGTGACACGGAGAATCGCCTTCGCCGCCAGAACACGGTGCTGGTGGATCTCGCCCGCCGCCCGTCGATCCACTCCGGCGATCTGCAGGCCGCGCTGCGCGAACTGACCGAAGCCGCGGCGCGGACGCTCGACGTCGATCGCGTCAGCATCTGGTTCTTCACGCCCGACCGCCAGGCGATTCACTGCCACGACCTTTTCGAGCGCACGACCGGCGAGCACACGTCCGGTCTGGAGCTGAAGGCCGCGCAGTATCCCGTTTACTTTCGCGCTCTCGAAACGGAGCGCATCATCGCGGCGCACGACGCGCGCCTCGATCCGCGTACGAGCGCGTTCAACGACGTCTATCTCATTCCTCTCGGCGTCACGTCGATGCTCGACGCGCCGGTTCGTCAGGGCGGGCATGTCGCGGGCGTCGTCTGCCACGAGCACGTCGGTGCCGTGCGCGAGTGGACCACCGAGGAGGAATCGTTCGCGAGCTCGCTCGGCGATCTCGTAGCGATGGCCATCGACGCGAAGGAGCGCCGTCAGGCGCAGGAGGCGCTGCGCCATCGCGCCGAGTTCGAGAAGCTCATCGCCTCGATCTCGACGCACTTCATCAATCTCGCGCCGGGCGAGATCGACAGCGGCATCAATGACGCGCTGGCAGCGGTCGGACATTTCGTCGGCGCGGATCGGACGCACGTGATCCTCTTTGCCGAGGATCGGATGACGGGATCGCTGACGCACGAGTGGTGCGCGCCCGGCGTCGAGTCACGGCGCGGCGCGATGCGCGATCTCACCGCGACGGCGTTCCCGTGGTGGATGGAGCATCTGCGCCGTTTCGAAGCGGTCCACCTCCGCTCGCTCGACGATCTGCCGCCCCAGGCCGTCAACGAGCGGCGCCTCCTCGAGCGCCAGGGCAATCGCGCCGTGATCGGCGTTCCGCTCGTGCTGAAGCGCGAGCTCATCGGCTACGTCGGCTGCCATTCCCTCGGCGTCGAGGATCCGTGGCCGGATGAAACGCTTTCGCTGCTGCGCATTGTCGGCGAGATCTTCGCGGGCGCGATCGAGCGCCAGCGCGCCTATCACGCGCTGCAGACCAGCGAGCAGCGCCATCGCCTTCTATTCGAGCGCAATCTCGCCGGCGTCTATCGCAACACCATCGACGGAAAGATGATCGAGTGCAACGACGCCATGGCCCGGATGCTCGGCTACGAGTCGAAGGACGAGTTCCTTTCCATGAGCGCGACCGATTTCTATTTCGAGCCCGGCGAGCGCGATCGTTTCGTCGCCGCGATTCTCGAGCGCGGCGCGATCTCCAACATCGAGGTCTGTCTGCGCCGCCGCGACGGCCGTCCGGTGTGGTTCCTCGAAAGCGTGCACGTGCTTCCGGGCGACGGCGGTCCGGACATCCTCGAGGGCACGGTCATCGACATCACCGATCGCAAGCTCGCCGAGACCGCGCTGCGCGAAAGCGAAGCGCGCTACCGGCTGATGGCCGAGAACTCGACCGACATGATCTGCCGCACCACCGCGCGCGGCCGGATCCTCTACGCCTCCGATGCCTGCCGCTCCCTCCTCGGCTACGAGCCCGCGGAGATGATCGGCCGTTCGATCTTCGAGTTCATCGATCCGCTCGATCACGATCTCGCCAGGCGCGTGATCCTTCCGAACACGTTCACCTATCGCGTGCATCGCAAGGACGGAGCCGTGATCTGGTTCGAGAGCACGAGCCGCCTGCTGAGCAATGGACTGAGCAACGAAGAGATCGTGTCGGTGTCGCGCGACGTGAGCGAGCGCCGCCGTGCCGAGGAGCAGATCGAGTATCAGGCGTACCACGACGCGCTGACGGGACTGCCGAATCGATTGCTGTTCCGCGACCGCCTCACGGTCGCACTGGCGCACGCGAAGCGTCAGGGAACCTCGCTCGCGGTGATGTTCCTCGATCTCGATCGCTTCAAGTACGTCAACGACACCCTCGGCCACAGCCTCGGCGATGAGTTGCTCAAGCACATCGCCGAGCGCCTGGGCGTCGTGCTGCGCGAGGAGGACACGGTTGCGCGCATGGGCGGCGACGAGTTCACCGTGCTCGCGACGGACGTCGAGGCCGAGGATGCGGCGAAGATCGCGCAGAAACTGCTGGAGTCGGTGATGTATCCGCTGCAGATCGAAGGACACGAGCTGATCCTGACGACGAGCATCGGCATCGCGATGTATCCGCAGGACGGCGACTCCGCCGAGCTGCTGCTGAAGAACGCGGACAGCGCGATGTACCGCGCGAAGGAGATCGGCCGCAGCGCGTACCAGCTCTGCACGCCGGCGATGAACACGCGCGCGGCGGAGCGGCTGTCGGTCGAGAACGCGCTGCGCCGCGCCATGGAGCGCAACGAGCTCGCGATCTACTACCAGCCGCAGATCCGTCTCGACACGGAGCAGGTCGTGGCGATGGAGGCACTGCTGCGCTGGAATCGTCCCGGCCACGGCGTGGTCTCGCCGGCGACGTTCATCCCGATCGCGGAAGAGACGCGGCTGATCGTGCCGATCGGCGAGTGGGTGCTGCGCGAAGCGTGTCGCCAGGCGAAGCGATGGCAGCGCGGCACGTATCCCGGACTGAGGATGTCGGTGAACCTTTCGCCGCGGCAGTTCCAGGCGATCGATCTGAAAAAGGTCGTGCTCGCGGCGCTGCAGGACGCGGAGCTCGATCCCTCGTGTCTCGAGCTCGAGATCACCGAGAGCACGACGATGCTCGACACGGACCGCACCATCGCGACGCTGACCGAGCTGCGCGCCATCGGCGTGAAGATCGCTATCGACGATTTCGGCACGGGCCATTCGTCGCTGAATTACCTCCGCCACTTCCCGATCGATCGCGTGAAGATCGATCAGGAGTTCGTGCACGAGATCGACTGCAGCCGCAGCAACCGCGCGATCGTCTCCGCGATCATCGCCATGGCCCACGGCCTCGAGATGAGCGTGACCGCGGAAGGCGTGGAAACGCCGGCCCAGGTGACCTTCCTGCGCGAACAGCGCTGCGAGGAAGTGCAGGGATTCCTGTTCGGCCGGCCGATGCCGGCGTAAGTTTTTGGAGTGCGGCGACCGCAGTCGCCGCTTTGCCTTGCCGCGACCGCAGTCGCGGCAGCTGCGGCTGCCGCAAAGCAAAGCGGCGACTGCGGTCGCCGCACTCCAAA
>Ga0075425_100004445_pt1 | contig 14470 bp, 11 predicted proteins | sample SoiMethybrSBSTD4_FD_75300 | JGI IMG/M metagenome (GOLD analysis project Ga0075425, IMG submission 75300) | Bulk soil microbial communities from a Populus tree surrounding site in Tennessee, USA - Soil MetaG P. TD hybrid SBSTD4 | ecosystem: Environmental > Terrestrial > Soil > Tree plantation...
GATTCTTTTCGAAATCGCGCCGCTTCGACGGTTATTCGATACTGTCCGGGCTTCAGGTTGTGAAACTCAAAACGTCCGTCGGTCTGAGTGCTCTTGGGGACCGTCAGCTCCCCGGCAGTGAGGGTGACCTTTGCATTAGCCAACGGCGCTCCGCGGTCATCCTGCACGACCCCGATGATGGCGGCCCCGCCGGTCTGTGCCGGAGGCTGTTGCCCGGCCAGGTGTTGCCTTGCCGTTGCTGCGGCAAAAACCAGAATCGCGAGCAAGACGACTCGTCCCGTTCGGGTGCTCTGTCGGTTGTTGTTTGTGATGCGTTTAGACACCGCTCAAGATTTGCAACGCAGTTGTGGGATCGATTCGAGTATACACGCGCAAAATTGGGGCTTTCAAGAAACTGTGGCGCCAACAACTATCGTGAGGCTTCTCGGTAGACACGCGGCGTCACGCCAGCGAACGACTTGAACATTTTCGTAAAATGACTCTGGCTTTGATAGCCAACTTGCGAAGCTATCTGGCTTATCGGCAGCGAGGTCTCGGTTAACAGTTTGCGAGCGCGGTCGATGCGCAAATTGGCCAGGTAGACGTGCGGAGTGACACCGCTGATCTGTTTGAAGAGCCGGGCAAAATGGAATTCCGAAAGATAGGCAGCCGCGGCGATCTCCTCGAGAGCGATCTCACTTCCGAAATTGTCGTGCATGAATTCAATTGCCCTGCGGAGGCGGCGATCCACCGGACCGGCTCGCGACATCTCTATCTGCTCCGCCTTCCTCACAGTGAGATGATTACGGAGCAGATGAATCACGATCTGTCGGACGAGCGCGTCTAGCATCTCCGATTGTCCGATCTCTTCAACGGCGAGCTCGTTGATGATAGCGCGAACCAGCCCGCTTATTGCATCATCGCGAATGAGGCTCGAGCGAAAGAGCACTTCTGCCGCCGTCCGAATCAGACCAAGTTCGTTGACAAGCTCATTGATCAGTACGGGGCTAACTCTGACAGACAAAAACTCAACATCGAACACCACAGCTGAATGACTTTGTCCGACGTCTGTTAGCAAAACATCTCCGTGCGAGAGTTCAAAGGGTTGCTCGCCGATTCTAGCCGACATCCTTCCGTAGAGAATCGCCGTCAGAGTGAACGCTGAATGCGAATGAGGTTCGAATTCACAAGACTCGGTTAAGGTGTGACGTAGCGCGAAATGAGGACGAGAAATAATTCTCTGTCGCTCGATGTTGGCGCGCGCCGCACCAGGTTCCGATGATATTTTGTCCAGGTCGAGCATCACCCGTTTCGCCGTTCCCGTTAGATCAAGCCAACGCGCTTCGTTCAGGGTTCAGGTTCAGAATCCGAGTCTTGGGTTTAGGCGCTACGATCAAATTCAGACTCACTTAACCGGAAACTTAGAACCAGAACTCTGAACCCGAAACCCTGACCTCTGCATTATCGCAGATTTAAAATAATCGAGGCTGTTTTTGTTAATAGGTTTAGTCTTCGCGGCGGGCAAATCATTATGCGAGATGAGTTACTTTGAGGAAGCCCGGGCCTTTGCAGTGGTCTTGTGGGCCTTCTGACACTCTGCGCAAATTCCGAAAATCCGGTGACTGTGATGAAGCGGTTTGAATCTATACCGCCGAACGATTTGGTCCTGGAGCTGCTCAATTTGTTCGTTGTAAAACTCGATCAGGGCGCCACATTCTGTGCAGATCAGATGGTCGTGATGGGTGTGTTTGTAATCGTGCTCATAGAGCATTCGGCCGTCGTGAAATTCGAGCTCGCGAGCAAGTCCGCACTCCTTCAGGAGCTTGAGAGTTCGGTACACGGTTGTAAACCCAACCGATGGATCTTTTGCCTTGATTATCGCGTAGAGATCCTCGCTGGAAACGTGGCCTTCGGTTTCCAGAAACACGTCGAGTATCAAATCGCGCTGGCTGGTCCGCTTAAGTCCCGCGCGCTTCAGGTGTTCCTGAAAGATTCTCTTTTCTTCGCGTTCCATAACCTTCTGGCTGGACTCCTGAAGATTATACACGCGCAGAGGGAACGGGCAAAACATGGCAGGTTTTTTTGGAGTGCCGCCCTTCCCAAAACCATCCAATGCAGTCGGTGGGATTTGGAAAAAGTGAAGTCTCACTTTTCATCACACCGGCGGCGCACTCAAAAAACACTAAGGTTGATTTCGCTTGAGGCGCTGGTTTATCCTCCTGTGCTTTGAATATTGCTCCTAACCCCTAATTCACAAACAACAAATGGCGACAAAAGCGGCCTTCCTCTATCTCTCAAAAAGTGACAAATTCAAACGGTTTCTTACAAGGTTCGAGTCCTTCAACAACGTAACTCGACGCTTCGTAGCAGGCGAAGATCTCGACGATGCCGTAGATGCAATTCGGCAGCTCAATAGTCACGGTATCAGCGCATCCTTCGATCATCTCGGCGAGTCGATAACCTCAGAAGCAGAAACCACCACCGAAGTAAATGAGTACGTACATATTCTAGATAGTATTCGCGTCAATCAATTGAACTCGAACGTCTCTGTAAAGCTGACTCAATTAGGTCTCGATATCAGCCCGGACCTCTGCTACTCGAATACTCGAACCATCGTCGAGTCCGCTCAACGCAACAACAACTTTGTGCGAATCGACATGGAGGAGTCCACAAAAACTGATGCGACTCTCGAAGTGTTCAAGAGGCTGAGAAAAGAGTTTGAGAATGTAGGAATAGTGATCCAGGCATATCTCTATCGAAGCGTACAGGACGTCGAGGAACTGTTGGGAATGGGAGCGCGGATCCGAATTTGTAAGGGCGCTTACAAAGAGCCCGCTTCGGTCGCCTTTCCGAAAAAGGATGACGTCGATGCCAACTACGTCAAGATCACTAAAATGCTTCTGTCATCGAGCTACTATCACGGGATCGCCACTCACGACGAGAATATGATTGCGGCGACGATCGCGTTCGCGAAAGAGCAGAATATTTCGCCCGATCGATTTGAGTTTCAGATGTTGTACGGAATTCGACGCGACCTGCAGGAGAAACTGGTTCGCGACGGCTATCGAATGCGAGTCTACGTGCCGTACGGCCACTACTGGTATCCGTATTTCATGCGGCGGCTCGCCGAGCGTCCGGCGAACATCTGGTTTGTGCTCAAGAACACTCTGAGAGGCTAGCCAGAAACCGCGTAGCCGATTCGCAAAAGAAAAAGCCGCCACGAGGCGGCTTTTTTCTTTTAACCGAGTCAATTCTGTTAGGTGGCGATTCTAACGTCTCGAGAAGAAGTCGTATACCCGGATATCGGAGCCTTCATCGCGGCGCGCTTCTGAGCGGCCTGAGCCTTGACCGGGGTTTGCTTGACTATCTCGAATGCCTTCTTGAGCTGTACGTCTTCGACAGGAGGTGCCGGTTTCGGCGGCGTCACTTGCGGCTGCTGTTGATCCGGCTTGTTGTCTTCTGCGTCATCATCGTCATCGCCGTCAGGGAGGATCACTTCAGCTTCAACTGGCCGGTCTACTTTGACCGTCGGGTTGATCGGCTCCTCCATAAATGCCTTGCCGGTCGCCGGAGCGTACTTCGCGGTGGTGATCAACAAAGCGCCTTCATCAGACAACCTGAAGAGCTGCTGATCCGAACCGCTTCCAAAGGTTCGCTCTCCAACGAGCTCTCCGCGTTTCTGATCTCTGATTGCGGCGGCAATTGCTTCAGCCGGGCCTGAAGTGCTGCGATCAATCACTACGGTGAGAGGTCCGTTGAACACGACCTTGCCTGGGTCAGCCGCGAAGGTCTCGGTCTCCTTGTCGCCCTTTCCAAGGACCCTGGCGATGGTTCCCGAACCGGTGAACAGATTCGCGACCGCGACGCCTTCCTGAAGCTTGCCGTTAGCGGTTCCTCTCAAATCGAGCACCAGCTTCTGCGCGCCCTTTGTGATCAGGTCGTTGAGCGCGGTCTTCACCTCGGCGGCTTTGCCGTCTGCGAGCGTGGTGATTCGCATGTATCCAACGCCCGGCTCTTCAATTCGAGTCTCAATCGCCGGTTGGGCGATCTTCGCACGAGGAAGACTCACTTTGCGCGACTGTCCCTGGTGAAGGATGCGAACTTCGGCCGAAGTTCCGGGTTGACCGCTCAGGAGTTGCTCGATGTCGTAGAGGCTCAGGTCGCGTGAAGGAACCTTGCCGACGTACTCGATAAAATCTCCGGAGCGTATCCCCGCCTGTTCCGCAGGCGAACCCTTGAGCACCGCTACCGTGTAAGCGTACCCACCCACTTTGGAAAGGAGGAGTCCAGTCTCGGCACGACTGGCTTTTGGATCGTACTGCTTGACCTGTTCGGGAGTTAGATAAGCGCTGTAAGGATCGAGTCCTTCGGCCAGGCCTCGTAGGCTGCCGATCCGGACCTTCTCGAGATCGGGTTGATCGACGTAGTCACGGATGATGTGGCTGAGGACTTCATCAAAGATCTGCAACTGGCCGTATTGGCTTCCGCGCGCAACCACCTGACCCGATTTCGACATGTAGCTGCCGACGATAGCGTAGAAGGCAATAATCGTTGAAAAGACGACGATGGCTATCTTGGTCTTAAAGCGCATCTTAAACTCCTTAGTGGGCTTGGACACAATATATTAACCCGCCCGATTTACCGCATGCAAGGATTAAGGCGGACGACGGAAGAGACGGGGAGACTGGGAGATGGGGAGAACGGGGGGGACGGGAGAAAATGGAGGATTGAGGATGGAAGATCGAGGATAGTCAGATTTTAGATTTGAGATTTGACCCAACTTTGAGATTTGGGAGAGTCCATCCTCGGGACTTGGAGGCAGGCATCCTGTCACCTAGCGGGCTCCCTCAATCTTCGATCCTCAATCCTCTATCCTTCTTCTCCCCGTCCCCCCATCGCTCCTTCCTCCTTTGACACTCTGCGATGCCGCTTCCTATACTTTTCGTCAATGCGTGTGCTGGCCATTGACCTCGGAACCAAACATATTGGGACCGCAGTGTCAGATGAATTGGGTATCACCGTTCGTCCGCTGGAGACCATCCGCAGATCCGCTGACGAACGCGATATAGCCCGCCTCAAATCGCTGGTCGCGGATCTCGACGCCAAAGCTGTAGTGGTCGGTCTCCCGCTGCGTATGAACGGTGAGGTGGGAGAAGCCGCCTCAGTCGCGCTGAGATTCGTGGAAAAGTTGCGCGCTCGTCTTGATGTCGAAGTCTTTACCCAGGACGAACGTCTCACCAGTTACGAGGCCGAACAGATGATGATTGAGCGGGGCTACAATCGAAGCAAGCGACGCGCTCGATCGGACGAATTTGCGGCGATGATAATATTGCAGGACTATCTGGCGACGACCGGAAGCAAGAACTAAAGGAAGCCACGCCCCCCAGGCGCTACGTCATCGATATGAGTCTTTCTTTTCGTCGAATATTTCGAACGACTTTTCGGCTTCTGGTTCTGTTGATCGTTGCCGCAGTCGCGTTCGGATACTGGGTCAGAAGAACGGTAGTGACCGCCTATGATCACCAGTCTTCCGACCGAATAGTAACCATCGATCCGGGAAGCGGAACACAAGGGATCGTGACCCGGCTTTCAGACGCGGGCATCGTGCGTCATCCGATTGCACTCAGGATTTACCTTCGAGTGACCGGTCGAGGCGGGAACTTGAAGGCCGGCGATTACAAATTCGTTTCGCCGATCTCGCCGCTTCAAGCCATCGAAAAGATTCGACGCGGAGAGGTAGATCTGGAGCGCGTGACTATTCCCGAAGGCTACAATCGCTTCGACATCGCACAGACGCTCGCCGAGAAAACCGGAAAGGCATCCGCCGAAGAGTTCCTGAAACTGATGGACGATCAGACTCCGATCGAGCGAGTCGCGCCGACCGCACGAAATCTGGAAGGCTATCTTTTTCCCGATACCTACAATTTCAACTCCAAGACTACGCCAGCTGATTTGATTCGAGCGATGGTGACCCGTTTTGATGAAATGTTCACACCGGAGATGACTGCGCGAGCCAGCCAGGCCGGGTTGACTATCAATCAGGTTGTTACGCTGGCTTCGATTATCGAAAAGGAAGCAAAGGTTCCGGACGAGCGTCCGCACATGGCGTCGGTGTTTTTCAATCGGTTAAAGAAAGGAATGCCGCTCGCAAGCGATCCAACTTTTATTTACGCGGCGCGTCTCGCTGGCGACTACGACGGAAATCCTAACCAGCTCAAATACCGAAATCGATTCTCCGTGTACAACACGTATACGGTGAGCGGTCTGCCTCCGGGGCCGATAGCGTCCCCGGGGCTTGCATCGCTCGAAGCGGTTCTCAATCCCGACACTACCGATGATCTTTACTTTGTAGTGAACGGCACCTCTGGACGACACAAGTTCTCGCGGACCGCGGCTGAACACGAAATCGCCGTGGAAGAGTATCGTAAGCAGCAACGCGCTGGCGGCGGCCGATAAGGAGAGTGGTGAGTGGTGAGTCCTGAGTGCTGAGTCCTGAGTGCTGAGCAGCGACGCACGATTCTTTAGCATTGGTTACTAAGCACTCAGCATCAGCACTAAGCACTCATTACTTTCTTCGCCGTTCTTTTGGAGTGTGCCGCCCTCTACTACCATCTCAGATAACCCTTAACGTTCCTCGACCGGGCGTTCGCTCAATCTGACGGGGACAGAGACTCGCTTTCCCTGACGAAACACTTCGACATCAACCGTCTCGCCCGGTTTCGTATCCTGGAGTGCGTTCTGAAGATCGTCGGTGTTCGCAACCTTTTTTCCGTTGACGGTAAGAATCACATCGCCGATTTGCTGGAGCGACAGCCCGTACACCGATTCGCGCACCGTCGCCGGTCTGAGGCCCGCGCTGGCAGCCCCGCTGTTGCGATATACATCGCCGATGATGATCCCTTCCTGAACTGGCAGCTCGAACGCGTTGGCGATCCGAGGACTCAATGGAAACGTCGAGATCCCTAACCATGGCCGCGAGACGTATCCCTTGCTCATGATCTCAGGAACGATTTTGTTTGCGATGTCGACCGGTACCGCGAATCCGATTCCGATCGAACCTCCGCCTGCATTTGGTTGAATGGCGGTGTTGATACCGATCATTTCGCCCTTCGCATTCAGCAACGGTCCGCCGGAATTCCCGGGGTTGATCGCAGCGTCAGTCTGTATCGCACCGTTGATCGTTCGTCGAGCGACTTGATCTCTGAGAGGTCTTTCGAGACCGCTTATGATTCCGGTAGTAAGCGTCCGTTGAAGACCGAACGGATTGCCGATCGCGAGGACCTTCTGACCGACTTCCAGTCCTTTTGAAGTTCCGAGTTTCAGCACGGTCAATCGACGACCTCTTGGCGGGTCTATCTTGATGACCGCAAGATCGTCATCTCTATCGGTGCCGACAACTTTTCCCGGATACTTGTCATTCTCTACCTGGATCTCGAGCTGCGATGCACCCTGGATTACGTGGTAGTTGGTTAGGATGTACCCTTGCTCGTTTATTATCGCTCCGGAACCGGTTCCTTCGGAGGGCACTGGTCCGAAGATTCCCTCTTGATAACCGCGGTTCGTAATATTAACTACACCAGGGCTGTAAGCTCGATAAATTTCAATATTGTTTTGCTCGTCAGTAGCGACCGAGGGATCGGCGATCGCAACCGGTTCGAGAGGCGGCAACGATCTCCGTTCGAGAACACGCTGCGCACACGCTACGATTATTCCCGCCAATAGCGCTGAAAACAGCGCCAACGAAACTAATGCCCTGGCAGACACTCTGTACATACGAAACTCCTCCGTCTATCAAATTCCGCCGACATGATGTTAGTCGAAAACCGGATAAGTCATCCAGTAATTGGTTCAGGGTTTCGGGTTGAGGGTTCAAGGGTTACCGGTTCTGCTTCGAAGTTCGGATGTGAGAATCGAAGTTTGGTTGGATTTGGGTGCGCGGTTGACACTGCTGAGGTCTCAACGAGCGGGCGAGGATACTCCGACGATTATGTAACTTCGCAAGCCGCCTGCGACTTCGGTCACATCTTTCGAGTAGGTCGCTTTTATTGGACGATATTCCTTGATCAGCTCAATGATATCCTGAATCGTGGCCAGACCGGGTTCCTGATACTCAACAGCCCACGACTTTATCTGCGGGGCCAATCGCAGAAGCCGATCGATCGATGCTAAATAAGACTGCTTGGATTGTGGGACCGTTTGGGTTCTCGTCGATTCCGCCGTGCTATTCCCCGCAGATCCCGCGACCCACTCTTCTCGCCAGTCGGATCGCGCTTCGGCGCCGCCCTTGTCTGTGTGAGAAGACGGCGCGCGCAAATACAACAGATCGGCTCGCGCTTGTTTTATGAAGTCCTCAGCAGGCTGATTGAAACTGCGGTTGTATTGTTGCCCGGCGGGACCCGAAAACGCCCGACCAGCCAAACGCCAAAACACAGCAGTCAAAGGCCGGCGAAGGTCCAACGTCTGTTCATCAAATGAGAGCGCGTAGTCGCCGGTTTGCAGCCCAAGCGTCAAGGCTTGCGCACGCTCCCTCGGGTTGTCGAGCAGATCGATGTTGCGTCGAAGATTGTCCATCCACCATGCGTCGGTTTCGCTAAACCAGCGACGAACATTCGGATTTGCCAGCCTGATTCCCGGCACATAGACGTCTTCGAGTACGCGGCTAATCAGATCCTCGCCAAGCGGCTCGTTCGCCTCGACATTCGCCCGCGCAACAACACCGGCCCAGGCCCGGGGATCGTTCGCAAAGATCAACTTACCCCACGTCTTCAGGTACCAATCGAGCCGAGCTTCGCTCCAGAACGGAACGGCGATGGAACGGAATTCGAGTTGTCTTAGTACGCTTGCCTGAAACCCGAGCAACTGTTTTCGGTTATATCGAGACCCCTTCCACCCGCGCCATCTAGGCAAATCGTTCCCAACGAGCGCCGGCGATTTTGCTGTTGCGAGCAGCGTTTCAATCGCAGATCGGACGAGCTTCGATTCGGCCTCCATCGGCTTGAGCTCCGAAATCTGAGGCTCAACTTGAATTGAAGCTTGATTCTGAATTGGGCTCTCGACTTGAATTGGAGCTTGATTCTGAATTGGATTCTCGACCTGAATCGGGTTGTGATTTTGAATTGGGTTCTCGATCTGAATCGGGTTCTCGACTTCAGTACTCTGGCTCTGAATTGGATTCTCTGTCTCAAAGGCTCGCCGTTGTGGTTCGACCGTGTGTTCGCGCTCGGGAGTCCACGGAACAAAAGCCTTGAGTTCCGCTCCCCAGGGTCGTGGGTAGCTTGACGATGGCGTCGAGTCCTCCGGGACAGACAGATCGTGAACCGGCTCTGGCGCGCCTGCCGATTCCGGGGTTATTGGATCACCGTTTGGGATTGTAATCGGAGCATCGGAAACCGGAAACGGATCTGGCTGAACGTCAATCAGAGGTTCGGCGGTGTGAGCGATCGCCTCGGTTTCCACCACCGCTCGAAGCTCCGCAATCAGATCGAGCAACGCTTTTACAACATAAGGATCGCACTCTATCCCGGCGGATGAAGTCAGCGCTTCGAGAGCGGCGTTGTCGTCGAGCGCCGCACGATACGGCCGATCGGCGAGTAAGGAAGCATACAATTCGACTGCTCGAAGAATGCGCGCGCCCAGCGGGATGTCTTCGAAGGCGAGCATGTCAGGGTAACCGGAGCCGTTCCACCATTCGTGGTGCCAGCGAACCAGCAGCTGGGCGTGCCGGCTGGCGTCCCGCTCCACCATCTTTTTCTCACCGATGACCGGATGGCGCCAGAGATCGAGGCGTTCTTCGAAGTTAAGCGGGCGCGGGAGAGCATTGTAAGTGCGCGACATTGCGTAAAGGCCAATATCGTGAAGCATCGCGGCTTCGGTTATCGCGTCTTGATCTGGTTGTCCGAGTGCGAACCTTCGAGCGAGTCTGCCGGCAAGTTCGGCGATGAAGCGGGAGTGAGGCTGGCTGTAGTTCTCGAAACTATCTATTCGATCCGCGAGTCTGTTGATTGTTTCTTCGCGGGTCTTACCCTTGGCGGTCTCCACGCGGCCTCCTGAGTGTGGGCTCGCTGTAACTTACCGCCTAATCAGGCGCGAGTCAAGATTTGGCTTTTTGGGATGGTGGTAGGAAGTGATGAGTGCGGCCCCGGGAGGGATGAGTGACGAGTGCTGAGTGCTGAGCAGTTTGAAAATTCTCGATTGCGTGAAGGTGTGTTGAACTAAATGAACTGCTTTACTCTTTTGAGTGGCTTCGGACACACCGTCGAGCGCTCCCGCAATACTGATGACTTTCACACTGCGCAGCACTCAGGACTCAGCACTCACACTTCTTCATGCTGCAATACTCGGCGCACCCTTCACCAGAGGCGGGCGTTGCCTGAAACAATCCTCGCACCAACCATAAAGAAACCCATCAACCAGATGATAAGCGACGTTATGATCCTCGGTGACCCGTTCGTGACACTGCTTACATTCCCAGGTTTGCTTTAATATTCCCGCTGCTTGCTCGAAAATTGCCGCCATTATTTTTCCCGGTAACCGTGTTACCTACCCCCTACTATTCGATATCCCCATGTTAACAGGGCGATCAAGACTCCAATCAGAGTACCTATAACGCGCCGCATCCGATCCGGTTCCATCCCTTCGTTGCAAATCTTCAACGTCAATCTTTACCTGCCAATCGGGGTGAGTGATCTAATTCACGTTCTTCCTTTTCGTAACCTTCAAGAGTTGCTAGGATAATCAATCCCCTTATAGGAGATATTGATGATCGAAGAGAGAACTAAGCAGCGGCCTACGCTTACGAAAGAATTATCATTAAACACGAAGTTCGAAACCAAAATCGCTCCGGCTGAAGCTACAAACGAAGTTTCAAAAGCCGTAGTCACCGAAAAACGAATCAAGAACCCGGCTAAACTCATCCCTTTCGTCTTAATGCACCTGGCGTGTATCGCGGTTCTTTTTGTTGGTTTCAGTCTGCCCGCCGTGCTGCTTTGCATCGCTCTTTACGCAGTTAGAATGTTCGCGCTTACCGCCGGCTATCATCGCTATTTCTCGCATCGTACATTCAAGACAAGCCGAATATTTCAGTTTGTACTGGGTCTTCTGGGCACGACTGCGGTTCAAAAAGGACCGTTGTGGTGGGCTGCTCATCATCGGCGACATCATAAGTTCAGTGACCAGGAAGGCGATGTCCACTCGCCTGTGCAAACCGGTTTCTGGTGGTCGCATATGGGATGGATCGTCAGCCCAAAGTTTGATCCCACCGATTGGGACGCAATCAAAGACTTCTCGCGTTTCCGCGAACTCCGCTGGTTAAATCGATATCACCTGGTTCCGCCAATCGCTCTTGCAGTTTTGTTGTTCTTAGTCGGTGGTTGGCAGTGGCTGGTCTGGGGATTCTTTGTCAGCACCGTGGCGCTCTATCACGGTACGTTTTCGGTCAACTCCCTCTCACATCTTTGGGGGAGCCGCAGATTCGAAACAACTGATCAGAGCCGGAACAATTTTCTCATCGCGCTGTGGACCGGGGGCGAGGGCTGGCACAACAACCATCATCACTACATGGCCTCAGTGAAACAGGGGTTCTACTGGTGGGAAATCGATTTCAGTTATTACATCCTGAAGATCATGTCATGGGTCAAGCTTGTCAGCGATCTACGAGTCCCTCCGAAACACCTGCTGGCTGAAGCGCGAACCAGCTAGTTCCCGTAGTTCTTCCCGATCAGCCCGGTACGGTTGGCCACAAGTCTTTCTTCTCGAGTCGTATCAACCAAGGTCGATCGGTTCTTGATCGCCTGATTTCTGTTCAGAGTCTGCGTTGCGGATGAGAGCCTCGCGAGCCAGCATCGCCGACCCGATTACGCCGGCATCGTCTCCCAGCTCAGCCCTGACGATCTTCACGTCCCTCGCATTTACATCGAAGGCGATATCCCTTGCGGTAGACGAGACTCGATCGACAAAAGGATCGCCAAAGGCCTCGACCACACCACCGCCGAGCACCACCATCTCGAGTCCCAGCATATTGAGCTGGCTGCCGATTCCGATTCCGATCAGTTTTGCAGCGCGGTCAACGACTCGCTTTACGAGCTTATCTTCGGCATCATAAGCGGCTTTTAACTCCTTGCCCGAAATCTGTTCGGCATCGGATCGCAGTGACTTGGTGATCGGGCCGCGGTGGCCGCGCTTGATTGCTTTTCGAATCTCTCGAGTGATTGCAGTCCGACTGGCGACGGCTTCGAGACACCCGCGGTTGCCGCACCCGCACCGTGGCCCGCCGACTTCGACGATTACATGGCCAACTTCACCACCGCCTTTGCTAAACCCTCGATACAATCCACCGCCGAGTATGAGACCGCCTCCGATTCCGGTGCCGACAAAGACACCCAAAACGTCGTCGGCGCCGCGAGCGGCACCCGCTCGAAATTCACCATAGATTCCTGCGTTGACGTCGTTCTCGACCACAGTGGGGCGACCAAAAGCTTCAGCAACGCGAGGACCCAGGGGGAAATTTTTGAATCGCAGATTGGCAGTCTCGATGATGCACCCAGTATCGAAATCTATTGGGCCGGGTGCGCCGATACCGACGGCGGCGACTTGTTCAATATCGAGACCGGACTTTTCGATCGCCCGATGACCGGCCTGAGCAATGGTCGCAAAGACATCCTCGTCGTCACGCCAGGCTCTGGTTTTGGCGCGTGCGCGCGAGACGATTTGACCCTTGCTGTCGATAACTGCGGCCAGGACTTTTGTGCCACCGAGGTCTATTCCTAAGATGTGAGATCTCATATCGTGGTGGATTAGACCACAAAAGAGTTTAAGGGCGAAGTGGAAGTAAGTGCTGAGTGCTGAGCAGCTCGGTCAGTCCCTCCAGGATTGAACAACAAAACTCCCATTGGACCTATTTGTCCGGTCTGTCCTATTAGCTTTGAAAAATTACTTGCGACGACGGATTCAGGACAAGATTTTTCTGCGAAGCGCGAATTGGTCTGATTCTGTTTTGCGTCTATCAGTAGTAAGCGGATTGAGACCTGATGCAGATACGTGCGCCCCCGCTCGCCCGGTCGATCAGGAAGCCTCCAATCCGCTCGCAATAATAAAGTGATGAGTGATGAATGCTGAGTATGAGTGCTGAGCAACAAGAAACTCACCCAACTGCTCAGCACTCAGAACTCAGCACTCACCACTGCTTAGTGCAAGTTTTAAATGCGCGATCGAAGTATTTCCTCCCGAACAGATCAGCCCGACCTTCTTTCCCTCGAGTTCCTCTCTCATTTGGTAAGCCGCCGCGAGAGGTGCAGCCCCAGCCGCTTCCGCAAGCGTGTGTGCTCGCTCGATCATCCAAACCATCGCCTGCATAATCACGTCATCGTCGATTAGCACGAACTCCTTTAATCGTTCCTGCAGGATCGCTTGAGGCAACGCAAATGCAGTCCCCGTCGCGAGTCCTTCCGCGAAAGTGCGATTAGGAGCTTCGATCAGCCGCTTTTCCAGCCACGACTTGTAAGCCGCTGGCGCGGCTTCCGATTGAACGCCCACCACTCGAATTCGTGGATCGATCGCGTTTGCGACGATGCAAACTCCGGCGGCGCCGCTGCCGCCTCCCACCGGAACAAAGATCACGTCGAGACCGGGCTCGTCTTCGAGCATCTCGAGCGCTTCGGTTGCTACGCCGGAGATCAGCAACGGTTCGTCACCAGAGTGGACGTAGCGATAGCCTTCCCGGTTCGCGAGCGTTTCGCAATGAACTCGCGCTTGATCGAAATTCTCTCCGTGTAGAATGACCTCGGCGCCCATGCCTCTCATCGCTGCAACTTTTCCCGGATTGGCGTTCTCGGGCACCACGACTCTGGCTTGTACTCCAAACAGTTGTGCGGCGTATGACACCGATTGTCCGTGGTTGCCGGTTGAAGCGGCGATAACCCCTCGCGCGCGTTCGTCGGGATTAAGTTGTGAGATCAGATTGACGCCGCCGCGTACTTTGAAGGCGCCGACGGGCTGGTAATTCTCGTGTTTGATGAAGACTCGAGTGCCGATCAATTCGTTGACGGCGGGATAAGAATGCATTGGCGTTCGTCGGAGAAACGGACGAATTCGCTGCTTCGCAGATAGCACGTCTCTAAATTCTGGACCTGTCATGGGATAGAGGATATAGGAAAGAGAATCGAGGAGCTAGGATTTGGGATCTGGGATCGAAGATCGATGATTTAGGATAGAGGATCGAAGATCGAGGGTCGAAGGATCGATGACCACAGTATGCCTAGTGTTGCTGAACTCTTTGCTGAACAGCCGATCCTCGAGCTTTCATCCTCAAGCGTCTATCTTCGATCCTCGATCTTCCACCTTCGATCCCTCGACCTTCGCCCTCCATCCTAGATCCCAGATCCTAGCAGGCTGCTGAAAAAGCCAGATCCTGTAAATTAGATAACAAGTAACCGAGTGTTGGCTTGAGCGTACATTGAAGCAAGCCCTCAATCCAACAACGGAGAGAATAGTCAAA
>Ga0075425_100004446_pt1 | contig 14468 bp, 11 predicted proteins | sample SoiMethybrSBSTD4_FD_75300 | JGI IMG/M metagenome (GOLD analysis project Ga0075425, IMG submission 75300) | Bulk soil microbial communities from a Populus tree surrounding site in Tennessee, USA - Soil MetaG P. TD hybrid SBSTD4 | ecosystem: Environmental > Terrestrial > Soil > Tree plantation...
CGTGGCAGGGGTGGCAGTCATTCCAGCGTTTCGACGGGAAGACGCGCCCGGCGCAGACGCGCAAGGTGATGGCCAACCAGGCGTGGTTCGAATACCAGCCGGCACGGGTTGTCGTCCGCGCGAGCCGATCGCTCGAACGATTCCAGGCGCAGCCGGTGAAGGACGCGCCGATCGAGCAGTTCGACGAGCATGGACTCGGCCGCGAGCCGAACAACCTCGCCGCGATCGAGAGCCTGCGCGGGTCCCGCACGCTGCGCTGGGGCCGGCTGCTCGATCTGATCGTGACCGATCAATACAGCCATCGATCGGAAGATCCGGCCAGCCGACCGGAGGCGCGCGCGCTGGCGCTGCCCGCGTTTCCCGAGATGCTGCCCGAAGAGGTGATGCGCACGCTCGACGCAGGCGCTGCCGATGCGAATGGCCATCCGCCTGCGTTCCTCACGTCGAGCGGTGCGCCGGTCGCCAATTATCGAAGGGACGCGCCGGCGCAGACGCTGCTCGGCGTCGAACAGAAAGCATGGTTCCTCGATCAGCTCAGGCGCTCAGGGGCGACGTGGAAGGTGTGGGCCAACTCGCTCGGCACCCTCGACTGGCGCGCAGATCCGCAGCGCCTGCCATCCGGGCTGACGACGGCGTGGCCGGGCCAGGGCTACGCGATCTTCGGCGGCGGCGGCGACTACGGCACGGCGTACACCGAGCGCGGCGAGATCTACGACGTCATTCGAACAGAGGGCATCACCGGGTTCGTCACCGTGCCCGGCGATCGACACAGCTTCTGGGCCGGGCTCGCGGCGAAATCGCTGCCGCCGTTGCCGTTTGATCCGGTCGGCGTCGCGTTCATCACCGGCTCGGTGTCGGCGCCGGGGATCGTCGAGGCGTACGAGCACCGCTTTCCCAGGGACCATCCGCTGCGTTCGCTCTATGTGGCCGACATCGACGGCCGTCCCGCACCGGCGGTGAACCTCCTGCTGCATCACGGCGTACGCTCGTGCCTCGAATATCAGCGCACCGGCGACGCCGCCATCGCCAGACGCGCATCGAACCCCGATCTGGCGCCGCACCTCGCGTTTCTCGACATGGGCGGCCACGGCTACGCAGTCGTGCGCATCGGCAGCGATGCGATGGAGTGTGAGTTCGTGTGCATCCCTCGGCCGCTCGAGCGAAGTCCGGCCCCAGACGGCGGGCCGATCCGATACCGTGTCGTTCATCGGGCGCCGCTGTGGCGTGCGGGCGCCCGTCCCCAACTCGAAGGACGCGTCATCGAGGGAGACCCGGAGCTTGCGCTCGCGCTGTAGGCGGACGACGCGCCGAAATGCGGAGACGTCAAGGGCCGGCGTCAACGAAAGAGAGGGGGTTGCGATGCTCTCCCGCCGCGTGTTTCTCGAGCGAGCCTCGTGGGGACTGCTGGCGCTCGGCGGCGCAGACACAGCGATTGCTCAATCGCCCAGCCTCCACGTCTTCTACGATCCCGCGATCCTGCGGCACGAGCCGTCGAGCGATCATCCGGAAAGCCCGCGCCGCCTCGACGCGGTGATGACCAGCGTTCGGGCGCTGGAGCGCGCGAACAAGCTGATCGTCACGGCGCCGCGCCCGGCCACCGACGATGACATTCTGCTGGTCCACACGCCCGACTATCTCCGAATCGTCCGTTCGGAGGTTGCCGCGGGCCGGCGACAACTGAGCACCGGGGACACGGAGATCTCGGCGGGATCGCTCGGCGCCGCACTGGCCGCCGCCGGTACCGTGGTGTCGGCCGTGGACGCCGTGATGAAAGGATCAGCGCGCGCCGCATTCTGCGCGGTTCGGCCACCGGGCCATCACGCGTCCGACCGCCGCGGCATGGGATTCTGCGTCTTCAACAACGTTGCGATCGGCGCCCGATACGCGCGCCGGCGGCACGCTGTGGAGCGAATCCTGATCGCCGACTGGGACGTCCATCATGGCAACGGCACGCAGGCGGTGTTCTGGAGCGACGGCGGCGTGCTGTTCTTCGACTGCCATCAGCACCCGTGGTATCCCGGCACCGGCAGTCCCGACGAGAAAGGCGAGGGGAAGGGGAGCGGCCTCATCATCAACAACCCGTTTCCGGCCGGAGCCGGCCGCAAGGAGATTCTCGGCGCATTCCGCTACGGCCTAGTCCCTGCGGCGGCGCGCTTCAAGCCGCAGCTGGTGATGATTTCCGCTGGTTTCGACTCGCGCGCCGGCGATCCTCTCGGCCGCTTCACGCTGACCGATCAGGATTTCGCCGACCTGACCGCCATCGTCCTCGAGATCGCGCATGAACACGCAGGCGGACGCGTGGTCTCAGTGCTCGAAGGTGGGTATGCACTCGACGGCCTGCCGCCGGCGGTGGCGTCGCACCTCACGCGGCTCGCGTCGTAGCACGCTGACTGAGCGAAACGCGCCGTGCGTTCATGCACGGAGTGGCAGTGACGACGTCTGGCGTACCCTTGAGCAATGCGTCCTGAATCGGCTCTGCCCTCGGTAACTGAGATCGAGCGCGCGCGAGATTTTCTTGGTCAGCACCTGAAGCCGACGCGCCTCGTCCCCGCACCGACGCTGACCGCGGTCGCCAGCCGACGGGTGTTTCTCAAGCTCGAATCGGAGCTCCCGACCGGCTCGTTCAAGGTGCGCGGTGCGCTGTACGCGCTCTGGTCTCAGCTGCAGGTGCGCCGCGTCTCGGAGGTGATCGCTTCAAGCACCGGCAACCACGGCGCCGCGGTCGCGTACGCCGCGCGACAGCTCGGCGTTCGCGCGACGATCTTCCTGCCCTGCGACGCGAATCCGGTGAAGCGCCAGCGCATCGCCGACCTCGGCGCGCGGATCGTCGAGCGCGGCAGGGACATCAATGACTCGGCCACGGCCGCCGTCGAGCATGCGAGCCGCGACGCGGGCATCTACTATTTGAACGACGCGACCGACCCGGTCCTGCCGGCCGGCCCCGGAACGATCGGCTGGGAGATTCTCGAGCAGTGCCCCGCGTGCGCCGAAATCTACGTCCCGGTGGGTGACTCCGCGCTCATCCGCGGCGTGGCCGCGGCAGTGCACGCGCAGCGACCCGCTGTTCGCATCATCGGCGTGCAGGCGGAGGCCGCGCCTTCGTACTATCTGTCGTGGCGTGAGGAACGTGTCGTGGCGACGAAGACGTGCAATACGATCGCCGACGGCCTTGCCACGCGAACCCCTGTCGAGGCGAACGTGCGCGCGGTTCGCGAGATGGTGGCCGACATGCGCCTCGTCACGGAGCGGCAGATGCTGGCGGCGATCGAGCGCCTGCAGACCGACGAGAACGTCGTTGCGGAGCCGGCAGCGGCGGCAACCGTCGCCTGCCTGGTGTCCAGCCTCGATTTATCGGCTGGTCGGTCGCCTGCGTCCAGCGACGCGGCCGTCGTCCTCCTCATCACCGGCGGCAACATCGCACCGGGTCTCGTGGACCGCAGTTTTTGACGATGATCGCGCGCGCGGGACGCTCGGACGCGCCGTCAATCGCGAAGCGATGCGGGCACGGTTAACTTTCCGAACGACGACGTCATTCGACCTGAATAACGACGCTGACGCGCGACCCCGTGCGCGAGTTGGCCATGCACGTTTCCAGTCGGCTGGCAACGAGAGCGTCCGTCGTTTGAAACGTGACGGCGATGTTCCCGATGTGAGGCTCCTGGAGCAGCATCACATGCACGACCGGACTCACACTCGGCACTGTTTCATGAACCGGTGTGCCGCTCAATATTTTTGTGTTCTTCGCCTCTACATACCGCTCGGCGTTGGTTGTCAGCGTGACCGCCGCCTGGCGGCCGCGAGCGTGAACCAGCCAGTCCTGAAACGCCGCGTCCGACGCGACCTGGAACCAGAGCGAACCGATGCGGAAGAGCCCGCGGGCGAATACGGGACGTGCGAGCTTCCCGGAGACCACGGTCACATCCCGATCGACTCGGCCACGATCCGCCGAATGTCCGATCATCGCCGGACGCATGCCGTCTACGCCGGATGCGAGCGCCGCGGCAAGGAATGCAGCGGCTGTGAAAGGGTTGGCGCTGATCATCGCACGCTCTTGATCGAAGGCCTCGACACCGGAACATGCTCGTTCTCGGGCGAAGCAGACTTGGCTGACGCGGCCTCACAGGCCATATGAGCAACGGTGGTGCCAAATATCTGCGGATTCACACCTGCTTCCGACCCCGTAACCAGTGATAGCACAGGCGATAGACCACTGGGCGTTCGGCCATATCGGATCCCGTTGCACGCCCGTGCATCGTGTCGCGACAGATCCGTCCGGTGGCTGTCCAAATTGGAGTGCCAGTCACGTCGGCGCGAACGGTCTGACAGACGCGGCATGACCAGGGCCCCGTGCTTCTCAAGGTATAGTCGTCCCGCTGGAGATTCACACGATGACACGACGACTATTGCTGGCTCCGCTGGCGCTTGCCGTTGCTCTCGTGTCGGCGGACGACATCTGGATCGTTCAGATGATCGATCCAAACGGCGATGCGCGCGGCCGTCCTGATGCGGCGCAGCTCTCGTTTCGGTACGATCGTGTCGCTGACGTACTCTGGTTCCGGGTCGCGGTGTACGGACGGCCGGATCCGGACGCCTTTGGCATCCGCCTCGCAATCGACACCGATCGCGTCGTTACCGCGCAAGTGACCCGGACCAACGGCGCCTATCGCGGCACAATCGGAGTCGCGGACTCGGCCGGCGCGACGGCTGGAAACCTGACCTCCCTTTCGCGCGACACCCTCCAACTCCGCGTCGACGACGACGGCTACATCCTCGGCGTGAAGCGAACCGAGGTCACGTCGGGCACCAACATGACGGTGGTCGCCTCTGTCGGCACGAATCGCGAATGGACCGACGAAATCGCCAAAGTCACGATCGACGTGGCTGCGCCGCGGCCCGACCGTGGGCTGCGCGAGATCGACGTGACGCGAAACAACCTCGTACTTCCCGCCGATGACGCACCGCTGGCCGACGACGAGCCGCCCGCGATCGAACGGCGCGGCCGCACGTCCGGCCGCACGCTGATCCTGGTCCCCGGCGTCTTTTCCGGCGCCGGCGCGTTCGATCCGTTCATCGAGCGTCACACGTCGGACTATCGCTTCTTCATTGTGACGCCGCCCGGATTGAACGGCTCGCGCCCGCGGCTGGTGCCTCCAGCGGGCACCAGCTTCGGCGAACGAACCTGGACCAGGCACCTCGAGCGCGACCTCCTCGATCTGATCCGCCGCGAGCGGCTGGAGCGTCCCATCGTCGTCTCGCACGGTTTTCCCGGGTCGCTGGCCGTGACGGCAATCGCCGCACATCATCCCGAGGCAATCGGCGGCGCCATCGAGATCGCGGCGATGCCGCCGCAGCCGCTGCCGTCGCCGCGGGATACGAGCGGCAAGACGCTCATCACACCCGAGGACCGCGTCCGCCTGCAGGATGAATTCTGGGGTCCGAAATGGTTCAAGTACGTCACGCCGGAGACGTGGGAAAATAATAACTATCGCGCCGCGATGTTTCAGGTGGACGCCGAGCGGGGCGAACAGGTGCGCCGTCGGATCGAGCAGCATTCGCTGCCGGTGAAGATCCGGTACCTCACTGAATCGAACGGCACGGACGACAGCGCCGACATCGCGCGCATCGCCGTTCCATTGCTCGCGATCCGGCCGGGCTTCAACGACGCCATTCTCGCCGATCCCGTGAATCGATGGTTTCGCAGCAGCTTCATCGACGCGTGGAATGCGTTCTCGAGCAATCCGGCCATTCAGGTGACGACCATCCCTGGGTCGGGCGTGCTGGTGTTTCACGATCAGCTCGAAGCGGCGGACGCTGCGATCGTCGCGTTTCTCGCACAGGTCAGCGCGTCGCCGCCGCGGCAGGCGGAGCCGATCCTGGACGCACACCTCCACGCGCTGTCGGCGAACGGGATGGGGCCGCCGCCGGTGTCGACATGCGCGACGCCGCTGACCTTTTCTCCGCGCGATCCGCGCGAGCCGTACAACGCCGATCGGTTCGCAGCGTGCGACACGGTCTTGAAGTCGCCGGCGACGGATGAGGAGCTGCTCGCGCAAACGCTGGCGATGATGACGCGATACAACGTGACCGCGATCGCGAGCGGGCCGATCGACGTCGTTCGTCGCTGGAAGGCCGCGGCGCCAGAGCGGATCATCCCGGCGCTGATGCCGAACAGCCGGACGACCATGGCGGCGATTCGCACCTGGGCGGGCGACGGCACGATTCGCGTGCTCGGCGAGCTCGGGTTTCAGTACCAGGGCCTGCTGCCGACCGACGAAACGCCAGACGCGTACTTCGCGCTCGCCGAGGAGCTCGACATCCCGGTGGGTGTGCACGTCGGTCCGGGCGCGCCAGGCGCGCCGTATGTGGGTTATCCGAAGTACGAAATGCGGCTCACGAATCCGTTGCTGTACGAGCACGCGCTGACACGGCACCCGAAGCTCCGGTTGTACATCATGCACGCGGCGTGGCCGATGCTCGATCAAATCATCGCGCTTCTGTACGCACACCCGCAGGTCTACGTGGACATCTCATTGATCGACTGGTACGTCCCCCGCAAGGAGTTCCATTTCTTCCTTCGCCGGCTCGTCGAGGCGGGATTCGAAAAGCGCATCATGTTCGGATCGGACCAGACGATATGGCCCGACGCACTCCGCATCGCGATCGAAGGCGTCGAGTCTGCAGACTTCCTGACTGCGTCGCAGAAGCGAGACATCTTCTATAACAACGCCGCACGGTTCCTGCGCCTGACGCCCTGAACGGGCGGACGCGGTCTCACGCCAACGCGCCGCCGCAGCTGGATCCGGCTCCGGCCGTGCAGCCGAAACAGTGCCGTCCCACGCGAACCGCGCGGCGCCCGAGGACCGCCGGATCGAACTGCGCGATGTGCTGGCAGCGACCGGCGACTGGCAGGTCCAGCATCTGGTTGAAGTCGCAGTCGTACAGGCGTCCATCCCAGCCGACCGAGAGGATCGATCGGCACATCAGCCCGCCGACGGTGGACGGGTTGAACGCAGCCACCAGCTGCTCCATGTAGCGCTCGAGGTGTCCCGCTTCCACGAGCCAATCGAGGTAGCGGCTAATCGGCATGTTCGTCAGGCAATACAGCGCGTCGAAGCGGATGCCGTGCAGGCGCAGCAGTTCGCGCTTCCACTCCGCTTCGAGTGATGCCTGTCCTGGCGGCAGGAACGCGCCCGCCGGATTGGCAACGAGCACCAGGCGCAAGCCGGATCCCGCGTCGCCGTAGCCAACGGCATTCAGCGCTTTCAGCGCGGCGATCGATTTCTCGTACACGCCCTCCCCGCGCTGCGCGTCGGTATTCAGGGCGCGGTAATGGGGCAGCGACGCGACCACTTCGACTTGGTGCGTCGCGAAAAACGCCGGCAGATCGCCGTGCGCCGCGGTCGTAAGGATCGTCAGGTTACATCGGTCGATGATGTGGCGGCCGCGCGCGGCGATCTCCTCGACCAGCCATCGGAAATGCGGATTGAGCTCCGGCGCGCCACCGGTGAGGTCGACGGTCGGAATTGCCGCTGCGTCCAGAACCCGGAGGCATGCGGCCATCGTCTCGCGCGACATCACTTCGGTACGATCGGGACCGGCATCGACGTGACAATGCCGGCAGGTCTGATTGCACAGCTTGCCGACGTTGATTTGCAGTGTCGCAACCGCCGCCGGCGTCAACGGCCAGGCGCCGGCGGTCCGCAGCGCATCCGGGAACTCGCGAGGCAGCGCCAGGCGCGCAAGCGTCTCGTGTTGCGCCGCGGTCGAGGCGAGCGGCGCGTCGCGCGCGACGAGCGAAAGCTGACGCATCACATCCCGAGCGCCGACGCCTGATTGCGCATCTGCACTCCGTGCACGAGCGAAGCCCCGCCGCGAATCGCCGCGGCGACGTGGACCGCCTCGGTCATCTGGTCGAGGTCGGCGCCCTTGGTGAGTGCGTCCTTGCTGTACGCGTCGATGCAGTAGGGACACTGGACAACGTGAGCGACCGCGAGCGCGATGAGTGACTTCTCGCGCGCCGACAGCGCTCCGTCGGCGAACACCGCGCCGTACCAGTCGAAGAACTTCTTCGCCAGCTCGGGAGCATTGGCGCCGATCTCCTGAAACCGCGCGAGATCGTGCGCATCGTAATAGTGGCGTGCGCCGTCAGCCGAACCGGTATCCTGAGCCATGCGCTATGGTATCGCGCCGTCGACGGCGCCGTGCCAGACATTCGTTCGCGGCAAGCGCGGCATGATCTGGTTCGCCTCGATAGCCTGACGCGCGGCGATCGTCAGCCACTGAAAGTAACTCACTTCCGCGGGAACGGCGGGCACCGGCGACAACTCGGCAGCGAACAACGGATCGGTGTCCAGATCGATCCGATAGCACCGCGGGGCGTCATCGCCTTCGAGCGTATAGCAGGCATGATCGCCGAACCGGTAGTCCAGTTGCTCGTTGTGAGCGAACACCCAGGGCGAACCAGGACCGTCGAGCACGTTTCGACCGAGCCACGGCACATCGGCGTGAAGACCGGCGATGTCGGCGACCGTCGGCGCGACATCGATCTGGTGCACCGGATAGGTGATCGCGCCCGGAGCCGGAAGATGCTTGGTCACGAGCGCAAGCGGCACACGCGTCATCAACTCGACGACTTGATGCTGCGCAATCGGGAGGTGCGGTGAGTATCGCTGGCCGTGATCGCCGAGCAGGACCACCAGCGTCCGGTCGCCGAGCGGGCTGTCGAACAATGCTGTGAAGAATTCGTCGAGGCTGTCATCCAGGTATCGAAGGCGCGACAGATAGCCCACATAGTCCTTCTCCGCGGGCCGCTGCGTCGCCGCGGCGCGCAACGCCGGCGGCACCTGACCTTCCGGGATCTCGCTGACCGGATGGTGCGTGTTCAAGGTCAGGATATTGGCGAAGATCGGGCGGCCATCGCGCGCTTCGCGCTCGCAAATGCGAACGGCTTCCTGCAGCATGCGCTCGTCGGGATAGCCGCACCAGTCGTGCGTCGTCGGTTCGACAGGAATCGCACTGAGATACTCGAGGCCGAAGAACCGCTCTGTGCCGTGCCGCGACTCGAAGTTGCGCCGATTGAGCAGATTCTCGGCGCTGCCCGCGATCCCCACGGTGTGATAGCCGTGATCGCGCGCGACGGTCGCCAGCGACGTTACGCCGATGTCGGGGTACGAGCGGTAAACGTACTTTCCCCTGAAATTGGGAAGCATCGAATTCAACGTTTCGAACTGCGCTTCGACGGTCTGGCCGCCGCCCCAGCCGGACGAATACGCCGTGGTAAAGCGGAGGCCATGCCGGGCGAGCAGGGCGCGCGTGCGCGGGAACACCGATGGCCAGAGCGCCGGGTGCTCCATTTCGAAGGCGCGGACGCTTTCCAGGAACAAGACGATGACGTTGACTGGCCCTTCAGCCGGCAGCCCCAGCCTGGCCCGCTGTTCGCGTGAGTGGCTGGCGGTTGCCTCGCGGTGCTGCAGCAGCGGGCGTGCCGTCGCGAAGTCGCCGGCCGCGGGCACGGGCTCGGTCTGCCAGTCCCAGTCCCTCAGGGTCGCGAGAACCCGGGCGGCCGCCGAGCGGTTCACCGAGGCCTCCGCTCGCAGCGTCCGCTCCATGTGACGGCGCGCCGTTCCCTGCAGAGGGCGCAGTCCGAGCTCGCCCTCGATCCAGATCACGAACAGCTGCTCGGCGACAATCGAGCTGCCTTCCACGACGCGGTACTTGATCGCAGTCGTGCACACCACCAGCAGGGTAGCAGCGGTCAGCAAGGCCACGCCCCGTCTCGCGGCCACGACGGGCGCGGTCCGGCGCTGGCGCATCGATCGCAGCGCCTGGAGCGACAGGAAGACGATTGGAACCCCGACGACGCAGACAAACAGCGCCGGTGTCGCGAGCAGGTGCCACACCGAACTCCTGATGGCGGGCAGCTCGCGCGCCTGGTTCGCGATGACCGAGAGTTCGAGCCGCCCGTCGAAGTACCCGAAATACGCGACGTTCGCTGCGGTGAAGCCCAGGAGGAGGATGGACAGGGCCACCGCCGTTGGATGGGCGATGCGCGGACGCACGGCGCCGACGCACACGGCGATGCCAACGACGAGCAGCGCCATCGCGACATCGATCGCGAGACCGCACAGCAGTCCGAGCGCCACGGCCTGCCGCAGCGGCACGCCGACCTCGGCGACCAGCTGCGCACGCAGCCACCAGAGCGCGGCGACGAGAATGAGACCATAGCCCCAGACGGCCCGGCGTGACATCTTCAGTGCTCTCCTGAGAACGCGCCTGCGGCGTGGAGACGTGCGCGGGCCCGCTTCACCAGTCGATGCGCGAGCGTGGGCGGGACCGCCGGATCGTAGCGAAACCCGGCGCGCAGCTCGCGGGCATCGGTGAAGTACAGATTGCCCTTCTCGCCGCGCGATTCCACACGCCACGTCGTGTACCGCGCCAGCCAGCGCTCGGGAAACAACAACTCCCGCCATCCGCCGGTGTACGGACCGTTCTGGAAGTACAGGCCGGGCCCGACCGGCGGACGGACGACGTCACGACTGCCGTGCGAGGCCACGAGCGCGCGTGTGTCGGCGATCCACGCGCCCGTGATGACGTTGATGTTCGGGTACGGCGCGGGCACGCCCCACTGGATGCGGGCCTTGTTGCCGTTCGGGTTGGCCCAGAACGGCAGGCGCGTTCGGAAAAAGCAGGCGAGTCCGGCCAGCGCGATGCGATCGTACTGGCGGTCGCGCAGGATGACCACGAGTTCACGGCGCTGCTCGCGAACGCAGCGCTTCACCTCGCGCAGAAACCGGACATCCGTGAAGTGTTGAACCGCATCCGGCACATCGTCGAAGAGAAGCGAGACGGCATGAAAATGCACCGGGCCATGCAGAAGGTTGACAGCTGGCGGCATTCGGCTCGGGACGCCGTGCGGCGCGCCCGGCCGCGCCGCGCACTGCTCGACGCGCCCGCGCATGAAATCCATGACGCGTTCGACAATCGCGACATCGTCCTCGAGAGGGATCTCCGCCGCTCGCGATCGGTACAGCAGGTTCTCGCGCCAGACACGACGGCCGGTCCGCGGGTCGAGTCCCGTCGCGAACGGGTGCGTGATGTCGATGAGGCCTCCACGCGTGCGCCGCAGCCACACGAGATCGAAGACCGTCAGGATGCCGTGCGTGTTGCTCACAACATGCCCGGCCCAGTGCATCGGAGCGGCCGCCACGTGGCGGAGTTGGGCGCCGGTCATCACAGACCCCGCATGGCGCAACGGCGCAGCATAGTTCGCACCACACGGGCGGAAAATGAACTCCGACGCATTCGACGCACGCGCGCCGTCGCGACAGCCGCGTGATCGCACGACCATCGGACCGGACAGCCATACTTCGGTATCGCCTTACCACAAAGAGGTAAATCGTCCGAGGGCAACCCATCATCCGCCAGCGCGAGGAGCGGACGAGACGGGTCGAGACCGGTGCGCTGTGCGGAGTTCAGCCCTGGACGTTCGGCTCTCGCACGACTTCGGGATGGGCCGCCAACCACGCTTGCGTGCGCGCCGCCGCCGGGTGGTCGGCGATCACTCGTCGAAGATCGTCGACGCTATCGACGTCGTACCACTGCGGCGTGAAGGACACCGTCAGGCGTAGCGTCTCGGCGATCTCCACCGTGCGCGCCAGGACCATCGGCGTGCTCCACGGGATCGAGTCGAACAACCTGGACGGCACCGAGCGGGCGCCAATGAGGTAATACCCGCCGTCGGTCGCAGGGCCAATGACGACATCGGTGCAGTCGTCGCGAAGGCGGTCGAACGCGGCGTTCACGTACGTATCTGGCAGCGTTGGGAGATCCGAGCCGACGATGACCACACTCGTGTAGCCGCGCGCGAAAAGGGCGGCCAGGACATGACGCATGCGGTCGCCAATCGTGTCGCCATGCTGTGCAACGAGCTGCGCAAGACCCCCGACCAGTAACTGGAACTCGGATTCCGCGGCGGCAGGCTCAAATGCCACGAACAGGTCTGCCGGTCTGACGCGGGCGACGGCGTCGACGGTGTCGAGGAGAAGCGCGCGCCGCAGTTCGAGGTGGTGAACGGGGATATCGTTCATCAATCGCGATTTCCCGCGCGAGTCCGACGGGGCCCGAGCCATCACGACGAGCCCTTCGCGCCTCGTGGTGTCAGCGTTTCGCACGTACCAAGGCGCCACGCGTGCCGGCGACACACCTGCGAAAAACAGCAGCTGACATGCGACATTCTGGATGCTGCGACGCCACCAGCCGTCGCGTTGCCAGCGCCGTGCAGACGTAGTGGCTGGCAGGGACGAGTGATGCAACTGGCCGACTCGTCGTAGTCGCCGGATCAGATCGACATCTTCCATGAGCGGCCATTCGCGATAGCCGCCGAGGCCGTGAAAGGCGTCGTGTCGAGCGAACAGGCCTTGATCGCCGTAGGCCAGCTCGAGCCACCGAACCCGCCATCGTACGGCACGTTCGATGATCCGCGCCTGCCAGGCGTCGGACGCCAGCTGGAATCGAAAGCTGCCTCCCGCAATCGCCGGATTACGATCGGCGCGCTGCAGTTCGTCCAGGAAATCGGGTGGGAGCCGAGTGTCCGCATGGAGGAAGAGCAACCAGCGGCCTCGTGCAGACAGGGCACCGGCGTTCATCTGTCGTCCCCGCCCTGCAGGCGACGACAACAGCGAGACGTGACGATACCGGCTGACCAGGCTCGAGAGCGCCGAATCGGCCGCGCCTCCGTTCACGACGATGATCTCGACGTCAGGACTGGCGGGAAGCGTGGGCAGAAGATCTGCGAGCGCCGCGGTGTCGTCGAGAACCGGAATGATGACGGAGACCAACGGCGCGTTGATCCGCTGATCGGCGGTTGGTGCCGATTCTCGCATCATCGATCCAAGCGGCCTGCGGGCGGTGTGCCAGGCGTTTCGATCATCTCCCGCACGAGAAGGTCCTCGACTGGCTCGGAGACGAGCGCGAGGGCCGACATCGTGATCGCTTTCTGAAGCGGACCATTGTGAGGTTCCCCCAACGGAAACCCCAGCGGCCGGTCGACGAACAATGCCCGCGGCGGTCGCACACGTTCGGTCACCTCGCGCAGCAGTGTGATCGACACGGTGGGAATGCCCGCCCTTTCGATGACGCTCTGGACCAGTCCGACCGACTGGTGGCACATCGGTCAGACAGGAACGAGCAGCACCGCGTCGACGGCATCGTGATGTAGCATCGCGGCGATCTCGGCGGCCGTTCGCGACACGAGCCTTCCTGGCGCGGTGATCGATCCCATGATGCTGATGTGACGCGGCGCCACGCGACCGATCGCTCGCTCCCTCGCCAGTGCGTGCAGCCGGTCGAGCGGTAGCGCCAGGTTCTTGTCGAGCTCGAGGCCGCTCGAATCGAACGCCTCGCTCCGATTACCGACGTGCAGCGTCGCGACGTTCGCCTGGCTGTCGATGACGCGATACGAGCAGTCGCCTCCGTCTTCGGACTGGTCGAAGGGGGCCTGGCCAGGAAGGTAGTACCCGGCGGACGTGATCGCCGCCACGCAGGCCGCCGAAAGCGGCTTGTCGAGCACATGACTGGGCCGCCAATCGATATGCCGGTATCGATACAGACGCATGAACGCTCGGTGTGTGAACGAGAGGTCCGCCAGCGTGGCCACAGCAACTGAGACTGTACAGCGGGACGGTTCAGGCGTGGGACGGGTCGCGAACGCTGCGGATGTCACGTTCTGACTAGTCGTTGCCGTGATCCGGTTGAGAATGTATCCACGCCCACAGCCTCGCATTCAAGGACGGCTGGCTGTACATCGCGACCACGCCAGCTGTCGTCCGCGTCCGATGGTCCGACGGCGCGCCGGTCGGCGAACCCGAGACCGTCGTGGAACTGCCAAGCTCTACGCCCTCCGTGCCTGTCTCCCGAACGATCAACTTCGGGCCGGACGGTCGGCTCTACGTGGCGATCGGATCGTCCTGCAACGTCTGCGTCGAAGCCGACCCGCGCCGCACGACGATTCAGGTCGTGACGAAGGACGGCACGCTGCAGCCGTACGCACGCGGCCTGCACAACGCGATCGGTTTCGATTGGGATGCGGAGACCGGCCGGATGTGGGCGGGCGAGACGGGACAGGACAACCTCGGCGACGATTCTCCGCCAGACGAGATCGATCTGATCGAAGCCGGCGCGCACTACGGGTTCCCGTTCTTCATCGGCGCGAATCGGCTCAACGTCGGGCAGCCTGAGCTGGAAGGAAAGCCCCCGGGTGTGACGGCTGCGGAGGCACGGCTGCCGGCGCTCGAATTGCCCGCGCACGTTTCCCCGATCGACATGCGGTTCTACACCGGAACGGCGTTTCCCGCAGCGTATCGACACGCGCTGTTCATCGCTTTGCACGGGTCCGCGCGCAAGACGAACGGCTACAGCGTCGCGCGTGTCGTGATGAAGGACGGCCGACCGACCGGGATCGAAGACTTCGC
>Ga0075425_100004447_pt1 | contig 14466 bp, 11 predicted proteins | sample SoiMethybrSBSTD4_FD_75300 | JGI IMG/M metagenome (GOLD analysis project Ga0075425, IMG submission 75300) | Bulk soil microbial communities from a Populus tree surrounding site in Tennessee, USA - Soil MetaG P. TD hybrid SBSTD4 | ecosystem: Environmental > Terrestrial > Soil > Tree plantation...
TCGAGACGTAGCGGTCGACGACGTTCGGCGTCGCGTCGCCGTGCCAGATCTCGACGATGGCCTGCTCGCGCGACACGACGCGCCGAGCGTTGCGCAGGAGCAAGCCCAGCAGGTCCGCCTCGCGCTCGCTCAGCGTCAGCGTCCGGCCCCCGCGCTGGGCTGCGCGCGTCGATGCCTCGAGGGTCAGATCTCCGAACGCGAGCAGCTCCTCGGGCGACTTGCCGCGGCGCAGCAGCGCGCGCACCCGTGCGAGCAGCTCCTCCGTCGCGAACGGCTTGACGAGGTAGTCGTCGGCACCCGCGTCGAGACCCGCCACACGGTCGGGCACGGAGTCCCGCGCCGTGAGCATGAGCACCGGCACCGCGAGCCCCTTCGCGCGCAGGCGCCGGGAGACCGCGAAGCCGTCGAGGCCCGGCAGCCCGACGTCGAGGACGAGCAGATCAGGCGTCGAGCGCTCGACCGCCGCGAGCGCCTGGCCGCCGTCGGCGGCCGTCTCCACTGCATAGCCTTCGGCCGAGAGCGTGCGGTGGAGCATGCGCAGGATCGGCGCGTCGTCGTCGACGACGAGGATCGCAGCCTCGGCCATGCGCCCATCATGCCGTCACGAGCGCGAGATCCGCCTCGAGCGCCGCGAGGTAGAAGCCGTTCGGCGCCTGCCCGCGGTCGAGGAAGTCCTTCGAGAGGATGCAGTAGCACTCGTCGACGTACCGGTCCCAGAAGCTCCAGGTCATGCGCTGCACGCGATCCCACGTGACGACCGTGAGAGCGCGCGCGTCGTAGCCGACGACGTTGACCGCGTGACCACCCCACGATCCCGGGCACGCGCCGCCCGTGAGCGAACGCGTCCAGTCCCAGATCTCCTGCGTCTGCGCGGTCAGCGGCAGCTGCACGCCGATGTAGAGGCCGCCGAACAGCCACGCGGCGGTGCGGACGAGCGAGTACTCGTGCACGGGCACCCGTGCGTACGCGCCGATGCGATGACGGCCGATGCCGGACTTGCGCCAGAGGCGCAGGACGTCCAGCTCGACCGCTCCCTCTTCCCCGGTGTCCGGATCGAGCGTCTTCACGCGTTCGAATGCGGCCAGGACCGAGCGCTCGGAGAGGACGGCCGGGTCGCCCCGGCAGGCCGCCGTCCATGCTTCGATCATGTGCGCGGCCGCAGCAATCGTGCAGTCGCCGACCCGGTCGTTGGCGTACAGCGGCCAGGCGTCGACACCGCTCGTCTCGTCGAAGACCGGCGGGGGCGACGGGAGGCGGTGGTCGTCGACGTACCGGCCGAGGGAGAGCGTGCGCACGTCGGTGCGGACCGGGAGCTTGCCGAGCCTCGCTTCGCTCGAACGCTGCGTGGCAGTCGGCGTTGTCATCGCGGGCCTCCTTTGGGGCGGACGCCGCAGTGACCCTGCGACGGTACGGTTGCCGCGCCCATGCGTCAACCTGCGACTGCGTCGTCTTCCGTCGAGCTCCGCCTCGTCGTCCTGGCGCCCGGCGGCGAGAGCCACGATCTGGTGGTCGAGGCGGCGCCCGAGACTCGCGTCCGCGAGGTTCTGCACGCGATCGGCTGCGCCCTCGGCGTCGAGGCGACCGCGGCAACGGTCGCAGGCGAACGCCTGCCGGACGACGCGCCCCTCTCGGAGCTCGGCCTGCGCTGGGGGGACGAGCTCCGCCTCGACGACGCGGGCGCCGCGGTGACCGCAGCGGCCGATCTCATCGTCGACGCAGGCCCCGAGGCCGGCCGCCGGGTTCCGCTCGCAGCCGGGACGTACACCGTTGGGCGCCAGGCCGACATCACGATCGACGACCCATCGCTCTCCGCCAACCACGTCGTGCTCACGCTGGCGGCGGACGGCGGAGCGACCGTCGCCGACGCGGGTTCACGCAACGGCAGCGTGCTCGACGGCGTGCCGCTCGAAGCCGGCCGCGCCGTCCCCCTCGCGCCGGGCTCGCTCGTGCGCGCGGGCCGCTCGCAGTTCGCCGTCGCAGCGCCCCGCGCGGCAACGCACCCGGCCTCGGGCACCCGCGGGCTGCTTGCGGTGAACAGGCCGCCGCGCGTTCGCCGCCCGCTGCAAACGCGACGCCGGCCGTTCCCGGCACCGCCGGACGAGCCGCAGCGCGCGCGGTTGCCGCTCGCGGCCTCGCTCGTCCCGCTCGCGCTGGGCGTGGGGCTCTACCTCCTCACGGGCTACGTGGCGATGCTCTTCTTCTCGCTCCTCTCGCCCGTGCTCGCCGTCGGGACCTACGTCGAGGACCGCCGCGGCGGCCGCAAGGGGTTCCAGGAAAAGGGACGCGAGTACCGCCGGTCGCTCGCGTCGCTGCGCGACGAGCTCGAGGCGGAGCGGGCCGCCGAGCTCGCCGCGCGCCGGGCGGCCGCTCCCTCCGCCCCGCTGCTGCTGGAGCGCGCGCGTCGCCGCGATCCCGCGGTCTGGGAGCGCCGGCCCGGCGACGACGACTTCCTCGAGCTCCGGCTCGGGACGGCCGACCTGCCCTCGTTCGTCTCGGTGGAGGTCGAGCCCGGTGGCAGCGGCGAGCTCAGGGAGGACGCCGAGCGTGTGGTGCAGTGGTACGGGACCGCTCCCGCGGTTCCCGTGACGATCCGCGCCGCCGACGCCGGGACGATCGGCATTGCGGGCCCGCGCGGGCGCGTCGATGCCCTCGCTCGCTGGCTCGTCGCGCAGGCCGCGGCCCTCCATTCGCCGGCCGAGCTGGAGATCGCGGCGGCGGTCGCTGTCGGCGACGAATGGAGCTGGCTCAAGTGGCTGCCGCACGCCGAGCCCCTCGGCGCCGGCCCGGCCGCCGCACGCCGCGTCGTCGAGGATCTCGGCCGCCTGGTCGCGGTGCGCCGCGGCGACGATGGTCCCGGGCTCGCCGGCTCGGAGCAGCGCCTGCCGCACGTCCTCCTCGTGGTCGACGAGACCGTGGCGCCCGAGCGCGCGCTGACACGGCAGGTGCTCGACGCGCAGGACGCCGGGGTGACGGTGCTGTGGCTCGCACGGCAGCGGCGCGACCTGCCGGGCGAGGCGAGGGTCGTCGTGCAGCTCGACGACGGGTCGGCGCGCCTCGCGGTCACCGACGCACGAGACGGATCCGAGCATGCGGACGTGAGCGCGGACGGCGTCGCCGCTGCCTACGCGCGCGAGCTTGCGCTGGCGCTCGCGCCGCTGCGCGACGCAGGCGGCGGCGCGGCGCAGGGCGTGCCGGACCGCGTCGCGCTGCTCGACCTGCTGGAGGCGGACAGGCCCGACGCCCGGTGGGTGGCACGCCGCTGGACGGAGCCGTCCGGGCTCGGCGCGACGGTCGCGGCCGCGGCCGGCGGCGGGTTCGCCGTCGACCTCCGCGCGGACGGCCCGCACGGCCTCGTCGCCGGCACGACCGGCGCCGGCAAGAGCGAGCTCCTGCAGTCGCTCCTGGCGAGCCTCGCGGTCACCCACCCGCCCGACCGCCTCGCGTTCCTCCTCGTCGACTACAAGGGCGGGACCGCGTTCAAGGACTGCTCGCGGTTCCCGCACACGGTCGGGCTCGTCACCGACCTCGACGCGCACCTGACGAGGCGTGCGCTCGCGTCGCTGAACGCCGAGCTGCAGCGGCGCGAGCGCATTCTCCGCGAGGCGGATGCCAAGGATCTCGCCGAGCTCGAGCGCCGCGATCCTCGCCGCGCGCCGCCGAGCCTCCTGATCGTGATCGACGAGTTCGCGACGCTCGCCAAGGAGGTGCCCGAGTTCGTCGACGGGGTCGTCGACGTCGCGCAGCGCGGGCGCAGCCTCGGCGTGCACCTCGTGCTGGCGACGCAGCGGCCCGGCGGGACGGTCAGCGAGAACATCCGCGCGAACACCAACCTGCGGATCGCGCTCCGGGTGAACGAGAGCGCCGAGAGCAGCGACGTGATCGGCGCAGCCGACGCCGCCCGGATCCCACGCGACCGGCCCGGCCGCGCATTCGCGCGCACGGGACACGGCGAGCTCACCGAGATCCAGACCGCCTACGTCGGCGGCACGACCGTGCACGCGACGGACCGCCCCGCGGTCGTCGTCGCGCCCTTCGAGCCGGATGGGGCGGGCGGCAGCGCACCGCGGGCGGAAGAGGACAGCGACTCCGACCTGTCTCGTCTCGTCGCCGCGGCGCGCGCGGCGGCCGATCAGCTCGGCCTGCAGCGACCGCGCTCGCCGTGGCTCGAGCCGCTGCCCGCGCAGCTTCCGCTCGCTGCGCTCGATCCCGCGGAGGGCGCCGCCGTCGTCCTCGGGACGATCGACGAGCCGCAGCGGCAGCTGCAGCGCCCGCTCGTCCTCGATCTCGAGCGCGACGGCAGCCTGCTCGTCTACGGCGCGAGCGGATCCGGGAAGACGACGTTCCTGCGGACGCTGGCCGCAGCGCTCGCGACCGCGTCGACGCCGGAGGAGCTCCATCTGTACGGCCTCGACTTCGCGACGCGCGGGCTGGCCCCGCTCGCGTCGTTGCCGCACGTCGGCGCGGTCGTCGGGGGCGACGACCAGGAGCGTGTCGAGCGCCTGTTCAGCCTGCTGCGCTCGACGGTGGAGCGGCGCAAGCAGCTGTTCGCGCAGGCTCGGGTCTTCGCGCTTTCGGACTACCGCGACCAGCCGCTGCCGCGCATCGTCGTGCTGCTCGACGGCTACGCCGGCTTCGCGGCGGCGTTCGAGCGGGTGAACCTCGGCGAGCTCGTCGATCTGCTCCCACGGCTCGTCGCAGACGGCCGACCGCTCGGCGTGCACTTCGCGATCACGGCCGATCGGCGCGGGGCGGTGCCGAACTCGATCGCGGGGATCGTGCCGACCCGGCTCGTGCTGCGGATGGCGGACGAGGACGAATTCGCGGCGCTCGGCGTGGAGCCGCGCGCCGTGCGCGGCGCGACGTTGCCGCCGGGGCGCGGGTTCCAGCCCGGCGGCACCGAGCTCCAGCTCGCACAGCTCGCCGGCGACCCCGCGGCGTTCGCGGCGCTCGGAGAGGAGCTGCGCGCGCGGCACGGCGACGGGAACGCGCCTGCGATCGAGCCGCTGCCTGCAACCGTCGCTGCGAATGCCTTGCCGCCGCCGGACGCCGCCTGGCACGCGGTGCTCGGGATCGCCGGCGCCAACCTCGAGCCCGTGGCCGTCGACCTCACGGACCGCCACTTTCTCGTCGTCGGCCCGTATCGGAGCGGCCGCTCGACCGCGCTGCGAACGATCGTCGAGTCCCTCCGCCGCTCGACGCCGGGACTCGACCTCTTTCTCTTCGCGCCGCGCCGCACGCCGCTCCTCGAGCTCGACTGCTGGACGCGCGTGTTCCAGGGCGAGGCCTGCGACGACGCGGCCGTCGAGCTCGCCTCGACGCTCCGCGGCGACGGGCCGGCGCTCGTCGTGATCGACGACGGCGAGGAGCTCGCCGAGTCACTCGGCGCGCCGTCTCTCGAGGCGCTTGTTCGACGCGGGCGCGACGTACCCGTCCGCGTCCTCGCGACCGCCGAGCGCCAGGCCGCGCAGCGGGCGTTCGCCGGCTGGTTGCGCGAGCTGCGCAAGGACCAGCAGGGGCTGCTGCTCGACCCCGACGTCGATGTCGACGGCGACCTTCTCGGCACGCGGCTGCCGCGCCGCTCGAGCCCGGTCTTCCCGCCGGGGCGGGGCTACCTGGTCGAGCGTGGCGCCGTCGAGCTCGTCCAGGTCGCAGGCTGACTGGCGCTACGAGCCGGCCTGCGTCAGCGCCTGGTGTCTGCGCGCAATCTCCTGACTCGCCTGCTGCAACGCCGCCTCGAGCCGGCGCATCGTCGGCGCAAACTCGCTCTCCCATGATCCGCGGAAGCGGTCAGCCGCCGGCCCCTTCCACCAGGTGCTGTTCACCTGGCTGTTGATCGCGGCCGTCAGCTGGGCGACGTTCTGTCCCTCGCGCGAGAACGTCTGGCCGAGCTGCTGCAACTGCCCCATCTCTGCGCCGATCGTCGACACCGGACACCTCCTCGGTCGTGGTCCACTGGGCTTCTCTCACCACAACATAGTTCGAGCCAAACGCCGAGCGGGAACGCTTTACACAGACCTTGCGCGCAGAGGCCGCGGCGGCTCGCCGTCGTCGTTAGAACGTGACCCGACACATGCTCGATCGCCGGACACCCGCGACCCTCGCCGTGCTCGCCGGAGCGGCGGTGCTCGCCTTCGGGGGTGCGTTCGCAGCCGGGCGCCTCACCGCGCCGTCGGCAAAGCGCGTGACCCCGACGATCGGGCCCGCGACCGCGGCCGGCGCGCCGGCTTCCCTGCCCCACCTCTCGCGCGCGGTGCCGCTGGCCGCCTTCCGGCCCGCGCCGGCGCCGGCGGTGCGCACCGTCTCGGTCCCGGCGGCTCCGCGGGTCCGGCGAACACCGAAGCCCAAGCCGCGGCCGCGCCGGTCGCAGCCGGAGAAGCCGAAACCCGTGACGACCCCCGTCGACATCACCGGCAGTGGCTAGGGCGGCTGCCTTCGTCCTCCTCGCGGCGCTGGCGGCGACTGTTTCTGCATCGCGGGCCGAGCAGGCCGCCTCGTGCGCGCGCTACGCGTCGAGCTCGGGCCGCGACGCCGCGAGCGGGTCGGCCGCGCACCCGTTCCGGACCGCACAGCGTCTCGTACGCTCCCTCCCGGCCGGTGCCACCGGCTGCCTCGCCGGCGGCTCGACGTTCTTCGGCCGCGTCGTCCTCGACCGGCCGTTGACGCTGCGCGGGCTCGGCGCGCGCCGACCGGCGATCGTCGGCGGGCTCACGCTCACCCCCCGCGCGCGCGGCGCCGTCGTCGAGAACGTCGCGGTCCGAGGCCGCGGGCGCGGCCGCGCTGCGATCCTGGTCAACGCCGACCGCGCGCGCATCCTCGACAACGCCATCAGCGGCACCGGCTACCTCGACCGCAACACCGCGTGCATCCTGCTCGCAGGCCCGCGTGCAGTTGTCATAACAGGCAACCGAGTCGAGACCTGCTCGCGCGCCACCCGGCACGGTCTCGCGGCGCCAGGCATTTTCGTCGGTTCCGCTCTGGGTGCGCGCGTGACGGACAACGTGGTGGTGCATACACCCGGCGTCGGCATCCTGCTCGGGCCGAACGCGCAGCGGACGCGGGTCGTGCACAACCTCGTCGACGGCAATGCCACGGGTGTGCTGATCAGCGGCAACCGGCGGACCGCGTCGAGCCACAACGTCGTGCTCTCGAACATCCTCTCCAACTCCGGCCGCAACAACGTGGCGGCGACCTGGCGCGGGCCGGTGGGACGCGGGAACGTCGTCAGCGCCAACTGCCTCTGGCACGGCTTCGGCGGGAACGTCCACGCGCCGGGCGTGCGACTCGCCGGGAACGTCGTCACGAGCCCGCGCTACGTGAACCGCCCGGCGGACTACACCGTGCAGGCCGCCGCGTGCATCGCCAAGCGCCCGCGCCTCGTCGGCGCCCGCTTCCAGGCGCTGCCGGCGTTCCGCGTCGTCTACCACGTCCGCGCGCTCCGGCGACGTGTGCAGATCGTGAGCCTGTCGCTCGCCGGCGTCGCGCCGGGCGCGCGCCTGACCGTGCGCTGCGTTCGCGGCTGCTCGGCGCGCTGGAGCACGCGCACACTCGCGTCGACGGTCAGGCTGCCTGTGCTGAGTGGCCGCTGGCTCCCGGTCGGGTCGGCGATCGACATCAGGACGACGGCGCACGCCCGAGCCGGCGCGTGGGCGCGCATCTCGGTCATCGGCCTGCCGAAGGGCGTTTCGATCGCGCACGGCTGCCTCGCTCCCGGCGGATCGACCCCCCTCTCCTGCGGAGCGTTCGGGTGACGCTGCGCACCGGTACGGAAGTTGCGGGCTACCGCATCGAGGGCGTGCTCGGCGCCGGCGGGATGGGCGTCGTGTACGAGGCGACGCAACTCGCGCTCGGCCGCCCGGTCGCGCTCAAGGTGCTCACCGCCGGGCACGGCAGCGCGGAGTTCCGCGCGCGCTTCCGCCGCGAGGCGATGCTGCAGGCGGCGCTCGACCACCCGAACATCGTCCCCGTCTACGAGGCGGGGGAGAGCGACGAAGGCCTGTTCCTCGCCATGCGCCTCGTGCGCGGGTACGACCTCAAGCAACTCTCGGACGAGGGCTCGTTGCCGCCGACGCGCGTGCTCGCGCTCCTCGGGCAGGCGGCCGCCGCGCTCGACGAGGCGCACGCCGCCGGGCTCGTGCATCGCGACGTGAAGCCGCAGAACATCCTCATCGACGAGGACGATCACGCGTTCCTGGCCGATTTCGGCCTCACGAAGGGCGCGGGCGAGCGCGGCGTGACGTTGACCGGCCAGTACACGGGATCGCTCGACTACGCCGCGCCCGAGACGATCCACGGGAAGACCTACGGCCCGGACGCCGATCTGTACGCCTTCGCCGCCGTGTTCTACGAGGCGCTGACCGGCGAGGTGGTCTTCCCCTACGACACGCAGGCGGCGCTGCTCCACGCCCACCTGTCCGAGCCGCCGCCGCGCGCGAGCGAGCGGCGCCGCGACCTGCCGGCGGCTCTCGACGAGGTGATCGCGCGAGGCCTGGCGAAGCGGCCCGAGGATCGTTACCGGACCGCCACCGAGCTGGTCGATGCGGCGCGCGCAGCACTTGCATCGCAGCCCGCGCCCGCCGCCGCGAACGGGCGGCGGCGCTTCGGCGAGACGATCGTCGAAGGCAACGTCATCCGGCCCGCGCCGGTGATCGTCGTCCCCGACGAGCGCCGTCGCCCGTGGCGGTTCCTCGTCCTCGCGCTGCTCGCGCTCGCCGGGCTGGTCGCGGCGGGCTTCGCGCTCGGTCGAGCGACGCACGCCTCCGACGCGCCGCCGTTGTCGGTCGCCCAGGTGGGCCCGATCTCCCTGACGTTCTCGCGCGACGACTGGCGCACGGCGACCCCCCCGCACATCCCGGGCCTCCGCCTGGAGGGGCCGCTCGCGCTGAAGTCGACCGTCCCCGAGCATCCGGGAACGCTCCTCGCCGGGATCGCGCCGGGCGCGGAAGGGGCAGGCCTCCTGCCGCAGGCGTTGCGTGCCCAGCTGACCGGCGCCGCGCCGGCGCGTCCGGTCTCGGTCGGGCCGATGCAGGCGCTCGAGTATCCGAGCCTGCCCGCGGCCGGGATCGGCCGGCGGGCGTCCCTGCTCCTCGTGCCGACGCCGCGGGGCGCCGCCGTCGTCGCCTGCCTCGCGCCGCGCGTGCTCGACCAGGGAACGAAGCCGGCCGACTGCCGCGCCGTCGCCGCGACGTTGCGCCTCCAGGGACTGGCTGCGCTGCCGCTCGGCCAGACGGCGCCGTTCAGGGTCGCCGTGTCGGGAGCGCTGACGCTCCTCGACGGCGAACGGCTCGCCGGGCGCAGGCAGCTCACGGGCGCGACGCGCCCGTCGGAACAGGCGCGTGCCGCGCGCGGGCTGCAGAGCGCGTTCGCGTCGGCCGCGACGCACGTGGCGGAGGTCGCGTCATCACCGGTCCTGCGCCCGGCGCAGGCGGCACTCGTGCTCGAACTGCGGCGGGTCGCCGCCGCCTACGGCAGCCTCGCCGACGCGGCGCAAGCGCAGAACGAGGCGAGGTACGCGGCGAGCGCACGCCGGGTCGAGGCGGCGGAGCGACGGCTCGACGCGGCGATCTCGCGTCTCGAGGCGCTGCGCTAGCTGTCCTGCCTAGACGGCGCGTGCCGCTTGGTCGCGCGCCCACGCGCCCAGGAGGCCCCGATAGTGCACGACGAAGTGCTCGTGCTCGTGCGCCGGGAACGTCGACCGCACCGTCTGCACGAGCACGTCGTCGAACTCGCGCGACGTGAACCACTCGTGGGCGATGTCGTCGAGGTGCGACAGGTGCACGTCGCAGAACTCGCGGTACTCGTCGACCTGGAAGAACATGTCGGCGAGCTCTCGGTACTTCGCCAGTTTCTCCTCGTACGACAGATCTTCGCGGTCGCCCCATTCGAAGTACGCCCGCGAGTTCTGGTTGATGTGCATGACGCGCCGAGTCACCGCGCAGAACGCCGACCAGCGAACGAGCGCGATGATCGCCCAGGGGAAGTAGTAGTGCAGCGACGTCAGCGCGACGTCGGGTGAGGCGTTCGCATAGTCGATCGGGTAGGCGATGCCGTCCTTGACGATCGTCTCGCACGAGTTGAACTCCCAACGGAAGAACGCGTTCACGAGGCGGCTGATCGAAACGATCTCCTCGCCGAGCTCCGGGGTCAGGAACCCGTGCTTGACCTGGTAGCGATCGTGCATCGGCCGCGACGGGTCGAACCACATCGACATCGTCTCGGCGCCGATCGACAGCGAGCGCACGAACACGTCGAACCCCTCGAGCGCGGTCTGGAGATGCATCATGCGCTCGCCGGACTCGTCGTAGCGCGCGCGCAGCTCCTCCGGCGACCCGACGCGCGAGACGCCGATCCACTGGCCGCCGTCGAACGGCTTCATGAAGAGCGGGTAGCCGATGTGGTCGCCGATCGCCTTCAGGTCGAACGGGGCGTTGTAGCGCTCGGCCGTCGGCTCGAAACGTTCGTTCGTTGGTGGGACCTTGTGCGGGATCAGCCACGTGTCCGGGACGCGGATGCCGAGCCGCATCAGTGCGCAGTAGGCGGAGTGCTTCTCCATCGCCTGGAACGTGAACGGGTTGTTCAGGAGGTAGACGTCGTCCATCAGCGCGACCTTCTTCAGCCACGCGCGCGGCAGGTCGTACCACCACGCCAGACGGTCGATGACGAGCGAGTAGCGCGGCTTGTAGCGGAGGTCGAACGGCTCGTTGAGGATCCGCTCGGTGCACAGGGTGTGACCGTCGACGGTGCCCAGGCGCGCGACCAGCGCCTCGTACGCCGCCGGCCAGTCCTCCTCGGTGCCGAGGAGCAGCCCGATGACGTGCTCGCGACTAGACAAAGCGCGGGAGATGATGCGCGATCTGGCGCCGCCACGAGGACCAATCGTGCGGTACGTCGTGTCCCCAGAGATCCACCTCGTGTCGAATGCCCTTCTCGCCGAGAAGCGAACCAAACCGCCGCGTCGAGTCGAGGGCGCCGGTCGTGTCCTCCCACTGGCCCTGCCCGCACACGAGCAGGAGCGACACCTGCGAGCGAAGCCAGTCGAGGTGGTCGCCGCCGAGGTTCGCGACGTAGTCCATCGGGTTGTTGAAGTAGACGGCTTCGCCCCGCTCGCCGGCGCCCTGGACGCTGACGTCGTAGACGCCGCTCATCCCGATGGCCAGTGGGAAGAGATCCGCGCGCTTCAGGCAGAAGTTGACGGCGTGGTACGCCCCGAACGACGTCCCCGTGGCGATCAGCTCGGCTGTGTGGGAGTCCACCTGCACGAACGGAACGAGCCGCGTCAGGATCCACCACTCGAAATGGCCGTGCCGTCGTGCCCGCTCCTCGAGCGGCAAGTCACCACGTGTCCAGCTCTCGCGGTCGAACGACGGAACGCAGTAGAGCTTCACCTTCCCCGCCTCGAGCATCCCGCCGAGCGCATCGACCATGCCCTGTGCCTCCCAGTCGTGGGCCTCCCCGTTCTCGGACGGGAAGGCCACGACCGGCCTTCCCCAGTGGCCGTACGCGAGGACGGTGCCGCCGTCGATCTCGACGACCCGCTTGCTCACGACACCGCCTCGATCAGCGCCGGGAGGTGCGGGTCGAACGCGTCGCGCCAACAGGTCCAGGTATGCGCGTCGCGTACGACTGATATCCACGCGGTATACCGCTGGTATATCAGCGCGTCGGCGACGGCCTCGTTGTTCGCGCGGTTCTCCTCGGCAGAGCCGCACGTGATCGCGACAGGGATCGGCCGCGTCACGTCGACGCCGCGCAACACGGTCCCGACGAAGCGCGTGATGCGGCGGTACCTCGGGAAGTCACGCTCGTGCTTGTCGTAGCGCTGCCGGAAGAAGCTTCCGGACTGGAGGAGCAGCCCGTCGAAGCTTTTCGGGTGGCGGATGTGCGCGTGCAGCATCGCGAGCGCGCCGAGGCTCGCGCCCATGCCGACGCGCACTCGGTGCGGCGCGTGCTTCGCGATCTCGGGCAGCAGCTCCCGCACGAGCGCCGCAGCGTACTGCGCCGATGCCGAGTAGGTCTCGTTCCGGTCGACCGGCTGGATGAGCGCGGCGCGCAACGGCGGGATGCGCTCCTCCCAGCTCATCGCGTCGAGGAAGCGCGTGAGTCCCGCGTACCTGGCGTACTCAGGGCCGTCGTGGGCAACGATCAGCGGCGCGTCCGCCCCCGGCGGCTCGGGCGTCGAGTAGACGAGCACGCGCACGCGCGCGACGAGGCGCCGGCAGCGGATCTCGAGCTCCTCGATCGAGCCGGCGTCGGCGCTCGAGTCGAGCCACGTCGGCCGCTCGTACTCCGGCCACTCGACGACGGACTTGTCGCCGAACGGCCCGGGCACGCGCAACGGGTTCCCGGGGTCGGGCGCGTACGCGCCGTCGATGCAGACCAGATACTCGAGCCGATCGGCGTCGGGGCGCGGGAACGTCAGCCGCCAGACGCCGTCGCGCCACTCGAACGGCGGCCCGTTCCGCGGACGCGCCACCTCCTGCCCGAGCACCACCTCGCCGAAGCGGTGCTCGGGATCGGGCAGCGCGAAGTCGACCGCGTCCTCGCGGACGCGGATCGTCGTCACCGTCTCTTCTTGGGCCTGTTCGCTCGTGCGCGAATCTTGTATTCGCGGACGCGCTCCTGTCGCAGTAGGTGGTTGCGGCGCGCCTCGATCGCCTCGAGCTCGCGCTGCAGCTTGACGTAGCTGTCCCAGCGCTCGCGCGAGAGCGACCCGTCGAGGAGCGCCTCGCGGATCGCGCAGCCGGGCTCCCGGTTGTGGTTGCAGTCGCTGAACCGGCAGCGGCGGGCGATCTCCTCCACGTCGCCGAAGGTCTGCTCGAGGTCCGCGTCCCAGAGCTGCAGCTCCCGGATCCCGGGCGTGTCCAGGACGACGCCGCCGGTCGGCACCAGGATCAGCTCTCGCCGCGCCGTCGTGTGGCGGCCCATCTGGTCGTCGGCGCGCACCTCCTGCGTCGCGAGCAGTTCCTCGCCGACGAGCGAGTTCACGATCGTCGACTTGCCGACGCCCGATGACCCGAGCAGCACCGCTGTCTTGTTCGGCTCGAACCACGCCCGCAGCGCCTCGAGCCCCTGTCCCGTCTTCGACGAGACCGCGAGCACCGGGCACGAGCCGAGCGTGACGGAGTCGACCTGGTCGAGGTACGGCTGGGCGTCGTCGACGAGGTCGATCTTCGTCAGCACGACGACCGGCTGGGCCCCGCTCTCCCAGGCCATCGCCAGGTAGCGCTCGAGGCGGCGGAGATTGAAGTCGAGCGGAAGCGCCTGGACGAGGAACGCGACGTCGATGTTCGCGGCGAGCACCTGTTCCCGCGTCGCCTGCCAGACCTCCTTCCGCGAGATCGACGTGCGCCGCGGGAGCAGCGCCTCGGCGAGATTCGTCGTCAGATCGACGCCGACCCAATCGCCGACCGCCGGAAGGCCAACCTCCCGCACGAGGCGATTGGCAGCGCTCGCGCGCTGCTCGCCGTTCTCGTGGATCAAGTCGTACGCGCCCCTGTGCTGGACCGCGACGCGGGCGGGGACGAGCCCGGCGGCGCTGTGCTCGGCGAACGCAGCTTCCCAGCCGTCGTCCCAGCCGAGCCTCTGAAGCAGTGATTCCGTGACCGGAAGAGTCAACCAATTCTCCTTTGCGCGTGTGATCGAGGAACGGGCGCCGGGCCCGTCACGACAGCGCTAGGAGACGCTGCGACGGGCGGCGGCGCAGAAGACGGGGACGAACGCGGCTCTCTTCATTGGTGCACCACCTTTCTCGTCGTCGGGGATTGGTCCATTTTGGGGATGCGGCGCCTGCGGCGCAAGTCCGGAAGTCAGCTACCCTCCCGCCCTGATTTCCCACAGTTGAGCGAAAGGCCCCACCGTGAAGACCCTCTCCCCCGTCATTCTCCTCGCCCTCTGCGTGGCGATCGTGGCCGGCTGCGGAAGCGGCGGCGGTGGCGGCAGCGCCGGCTCCGGCGAGCCGACGGGAGGCGGAGGCGTGAACGGGATCAGCGTCGGCAACTGCCTGAACGAGGACGAGAACTTCCTCGTGCAGCCGAGCCAGAAGGTGCTCGACGGCCAGTCGCCGGCGGGCGTCAGCTTCACCCTCACGTTTTACAAGACGGATGCGGCCGCGAAGGTGGCGGCGCAGAAGAAGAACCCGAAGTTCACGGCGCTCGTTGAGAACGGCGTCGTCGACTTCAAGGGGAACCCCTCCCCGTTCGCCGGCGCGCCCCCCGCAAAGATCTCGAAGGTCGAGCTGGCCGCGATCAAGCGCTGCATCGAGAAGGCGAAGAGCGTCTCCTAGATACGCCGGTACAATCGAACTGCCCGCGGCGCGGTGAGATTCCGAACCGGGTCAGATCCGGGAGGAAGCAGCCCTAAGGATCCCTCACCGGTGCCGCGGACTTTCGTTGTTCCCGGGCGCATAGCTCAGCGGGAGAGCGCTCGCTTCACACGCGAGAGGTCCCTGGTTCGATCCCAGGTGCGCCCACT
>Ga0075425_100004448_pt1 | contig 14465 bp, 9 predicted proteins | sample SoiMethybrSBSTD4_FD_75300 | JGI IMG/M metagenome (GOLD analysis project Ga0075425, IMG submission 75300) | Bulk soil microbial communities from a Populus tree surrounding site in Tennessee, USA - Soil MetaG P. TD hybrid SBSTD4 | ecosystem: Environmental > Terrestrial > Soil > Tree plantation...
AGTGCGAGCGCGGCGTCGACCGCGAGCACGTAGGTCTCCTTGCCGACCTCTGAGGAGATTCCCACTTCGTCCCGCGTCTCCCATGCGCGGGCGGCGTGATCGAGCGCCGACTCGGCGTCGCCGCTGGCGAGGCGTTCGGCGGCGTACGCCCACATGAAGGCCGCCCGTTCCGTCAGGTCGTCGGAGCTCCCGATCTCGGGGTGAAGGGCGACCAGCCGACGAGCCGCCTCGACGTCGCCGCGATGGGCGTGGATCGCGACGACCGATCCCAGGAGGCACATGAACGGAAACCGTGTCTGGGCGAACGCCTCTTCGGGCACGCCGTTCGCGAGCTCGAGTGCCTCATCCCACCGGCCCAGCGCGTAGAGCGGATAGACCTGACCCAGGAACTGCCACTCGCTCTGGCGCAGGCCCACCCGCCGGGAGAGCGCAAGCCCCTCGCGGAAGCCCTGTGCAGCCTGCTCGTAGCGGTCGCGGCGCGCGTCGAAGTCAGCTGCGTTGTTGTAGGCGCGGATCGCCGTCGACGGCAGGTCGTTGTCCAGCGCGATCTGGCGCGCGAGCCGCATGAGCGCGCCGGCCTCGACCACGCGCCCACGGTTGCTCAAGAGCATCGCCTTCGTGTTGAGGGCGTGGGACAGCACGTCCGGCAGGTTCAGCGCCTCAGCGAGCGCGAGCGCCTGCTCACACCGTTCGGCCGCCACGTCCGGATCGCCGGCGAAGAACCGGAACCGGCCGACCTGGTGGGCCAGCTCGGCGACGTCAGCGTCGGGCTCCTCGCTTGACAGCAGGTCAAGCGCGGCATCCATGCGCTCGAGCGCCTCCTTGAGGCGGCCCGTGTCCCACATCACCTCGCCCAGCCGAGCCGAGACCCGCGCGCGGGGATGGCTCGCGCCGGCGTCCTCGAAGAGCGCCATCGCCCGCTCGAAATGTGCGAGCGCATCGGCCGACCGTGCGCTGTGCCGCGCCATGACGCCCGCCTGCTCGTAGAGCCGGGCCTGCTCGAGGGCATCTCCGACGAGCTCGGCCGCCTGCTCGAAATAGCGCTGCGCCTCCAGGGTCGCCGCCAGGGACCCGGCCCGCTCGCCGGCCCGGACGAGCGCCGCGGCTGCCCGGCGGCTGATCTCGCCCGCGTCGTCGGCCTCCGGATCCGCGTCGCGCGCGGCGAGGTAGTGGGCGGCCACGACCTCGACCACCTCGTCGTCGCCCTCGTCGAGCGCGGCCGCCGCAAGATGGCGGGCCTTGCGCTCGTGCTTCGAGAGCATGTCGTACGCCACGCGGCGCATGAGGTCCTGCAGGAACCCGTACTGCCCCCGCTCCGGCGAGAGCGGATCGTCCTGGAGCCGCAGCACCTCCTTGCGGACGAGCTGGGCCAGCGCCGGCTCGAGATCCCCCGGGCTGAGGCCGCTCAGCTTGGCCAGGGCGTCCAGGGCGAACGTGTTTCCGAGCACGGCCGCGTCCTGTACGACCCGGCGCTCGTCGGGCGCGAGCCCGTCCAGCCTGGCGGCGATGAGCGCATGGAGCGTCTCCGGCACCTCGAGCGGACCGATCCGCCCCGCCGGCTCATACGTGCTGCCGCGCGAGACGAGCAGGCCGCGATCAAGCAGCATCCGCACCGTCTCGACCGCATACAGCGGCACCCCCTCCGCACGCGCCCGAATCGCGGCACGCAGCTCGTCGGGCAGCCCGGGGACGAGGCCGGCGAGAAGCTGATCCATGTCGCCGATCGACAGCGGCTCGAGGTAGAGCGAGGTGAACGCCCGCTTGCCGGCGCCCCACGTCAGGCGCCGCTCCGCCAGCTCCGGCCGCGCCAGCACGATGACGAACAGCGGATGGTTCTTCGACCAGTCGACGAGGTACTCGATGAAGTCGAGCAGCGACGCGTCGGCCCACTCCATGTCCTCGAACACCATGACGGTCGGCATCTCGTCGGCGAGCCGCTCGTAGAAGAGCCGCCAGGCGCTGAAGAGGTTCTCGCGGTCGGCGGGAGCCGCGGCCTCGAGCCCGAGGAGATGCGCCAGACGAGGCTCCACGAACCGGCGCTCCTCCGGATCGGCGATCGACTCCTCGACCGCCGCGTGCAGCTTCGCGAGCTGGGCGTCCGGGTCCTCGCCCTCCGCGATCGCCGCGCGGGTGCGCACCATCTCGGCGAGCGCCCAGTACGTGACGCCCTCCCCGTAGGGCAGGCAGCGCCCGCGGTGCCAGCGCACGTCCTCGGCCAGCCCGTCGATGTACTTGAAGAACTCCCACGAGAGCCGCGACTTGCCGGTTCCGGCGACCGCCATCACCGAGACGAGGTGCGCCTTCGACTCGCCCGACGAGGCGTGGAACAGCTCCTTGATGACTCTGAGCTCGCGGTCGCGGCCCACGAACGGGGACTCGAGACCGGTCGAGCGAAGCGCACCGCCGCGGCCGCCGATCACCCGAACCGCCCGCCAGAGCTGCACCGGCTCCGCCTTGCCCTTGAGCTCCCGAACTCCGGCGTCCTCGTACACCACCGCTGCCTCGGTCGCCCGCTTCGTCGGGTCGCCCACGAGGACGCCGCCCGGCTCGGCGACAGCCTGGATGCGCGAGGCGGTGTTCACGAGGTCGCCGGCCACCATCCCCTCGCCCACCGCGCCGACGGTCACCGCCGCCTCGCCCGTCAGGATCCCCGCCCTGGCGCGCAGGTCGGGGACTCCGAGCTCGTGGCCGAGGGCGTCCACGGACGCCGCCAGGTCGAGCGCCGCCCGTACCGCGCGCTCGATGTCGTCCTCCATTGCGACCGGCGCGCCCCAGACCGCCATCACCGCGTCGCCGATGAACTTCTCGACGGTGCCGCCGTAGCGGTCGATCAGCGTGCGGCAGAGTTCGAAGTACCGCGACAGGAGCTCACGGACGTCCTCGGGGTCGCGGGCCTCCGCGTGCGAGGTGAAACCGACCAGGTCGGCAAAGAGCACCGTGACGAGGCGCCGCTCGGCTGCGGGGACGGGAACGGGCGCCGGCGCCGCCGTCAGGCTCGCCCCGCACTCGCCGCAGAACTTCGCGCCCGGGGCGTTCGCGCTCCCGCACGCCGCGCACGTCACCCGCAACGGCGCGCCGCACTCGGCGCAGAACTTCCGCCCGGCGTCGTTGTCGGTGCCGCAGGCGGAGCAGCGCATACGGCAAGGCTAGCGTCTAGCCGCGAATCCGCTCGCCCTTGGGGTCCCACACGGGCTCGGCCGTGACCTCCGCCGCGACCCACTCGCCGAACACCTCCACCTCGACGGCCGTCCCCACCTCGGCCGCCGCCGCCGGCACGTACGCGTAGGCGATCGACTTCCCGACCGCGAAGCCGTAGCCGCCGCTCGTCACGCGACCCGTGATCTCGCCGGCGACCCGCACCGGCTCCTGGCCGAGGCAGACCGCCCGCGGGTCGGCGAGCACGAGGCACGCCAGCCGCCGCTCGGGCGCGCCGTCCCGCGCGCGCAGCAGCGCGTCGCGCCCGAGGAAGTCGGCGCCCTTGTCGGGCTTCACCGCGAAGCCGAGCCCGGCCTCGTCGGGCGAGTCCTCCGGCGTGATGTCGGCGCCCCAGACCCGGTAGCCCTTCTCGACGCGCAGGGCGTCGATCGCCCGGTAGCCGCAGGCGAGCATGCCGTGCTCCGCCCCGGCCTTCCACAGCAGATCCCACAGGCCGGAGCCGTACTCGGCCGGGCAGTAGAGCTCCCAGCCCAGCTCGCCGACGTAGGTCACGCGGGCGGCGAGGCAGGGGACGTTCCCGATCGAGATCTCCCTGGCCGTCATGTAGCGGAACGCCTCGTTCGAGAGGTCGGAATTCGTGAGCGGCTGGAGGATGTCGCGCGCCCGCGGTCCCCACAGCCCGAGGCATGCCCACGCCGAGGTGACGTCGGCGACCTGCACCGAGCCGTCGTCCGGCGCGTGCTTTCGGATCCACCCCAGGTCGTGGTTTCCGAACGCCGTCCCCGTCACGATCCGGAACCGGTCCGCACCGAGCCGCGTCACGGTGAAGTCGCACTCGATGCCGCCGCGCGAGTTCAACATCTGCGTGTAGGTGATCGAGCCGACGGCCCGGTCGACGTCGTTTCCGCACATCCGCTGGAGGAACGCCGCCGCGCCCGGCCCCGACACCTCGATCTTGGCGAACGAGCTCTCGTCGAAGAGCCCGGCCCGCTCGCGGGTCGCGACCGCCTCGGCGTGGATCGCCGGCGACCAGTGCTGGCCCGCCCAGCCGCGCGGGCGCAGGCCCTCGTCCCCCTGGGCCGCGTTCGGCTCGAACCAGTTCGGCCGTTCCCAGCCCGACTTCTCGCCGAACACCGCCCCCAGCGCCGCGACCCGGTCGTAGGCCGGTGAGAGTCGAAGCGGCCGGCCCGCCTCGCGCTCGTGGTTGGGGTACTTGATGTCGTAGTAGGTGGCGTAGATCTCGGTCGCCCGCGCCAGCGTGAACGCCTGGCTTCGGTACTGGCGCCCGAAGCGGCGCGAGTCCATGTGCCACAGGTCGAGGCTGGGCTCGCCGTTCACGATCCACTCCGCCATCTGCCAGCCCATCCCGCCGGCGCCCGCCAGGCCGTGGGCGCAGAACCCGGCGGCGACCCAGAAGCCGGGGACGTCGGACTCGCCCAGGATGAACTCGCCGTCCGGGGTGAACGCCTCCGGCCCGTTGAAGAGCTTGCGCACCTCGGCCGTCTCCATCGCCGGCACCCGCTCGATCGAGTTGGTGAGCAGCTCGTCGAACCGCTCCCAGTCCTCGGGCAGAAGCTGCGCCTCGAACCCGTCGGGCACGCCGTCGAGCGCCCACGGGGCGGGGTTCCGCTCGTAGCCGCCCATGATGAGGCCGCCGACCTCGGTGCGGTAGTAGATGAGCCGGTCGGGGTCGCGCAGCGTCGGCAGGGCCGCGAGCGGCGGGTCGAACGCCTCGGTCACGAGGAACTCGTGCGCGTACGGGATGATCGGCACCTCGACGCCGGCCATCCGGCCGATCTGCGGCGCGTACATCCCGCCGGCGTTCACGACCACGTCGGCCCGGATCTCCCCCTTGTCCGTGACCACGCCCCGGCAGCGGCCGTTCTCGACGATCACGTCGAGCACGCGCGTGCGCTGTTCGATCTCCGCCCCGAGCAGGCGCGCGCCGTCGGCGAGCGCGAAGGTGAGCTGGCTGGGGTCGAGGTAGCCGTCCTGGGGCAGGAAGGCGGCTGCGACCACGCCGTCGGTCGACATGGGCGGGAAGAGCTCCTTCGCCTCGGCCGGCGAGACGATCTCGATCGGCAAGCCGAAGCTCTTGGCCCAGCCGGCCTGGCGCTGGATCTCCTCGTAGCGCTCCTGCGACGAGGCCAGCCGCAGGCCGCCGAGCTCGTGCCAGCCCGGATCCTTGCCGGTCTCGCGGGCCAGGTCGGCGTAGAGCCCGACCGAGTACTGCATCATCTTCGTCAGGCTGACGGTCGAGCGGAGCTGTCCGACGAGCCCCGCCGAGTGCCAGGTCGAGCCGTGCGTCAGGCCGTACTGCTCGACGAGCACGACCTCCTTCCACCCCAGCTTCGCCAGGTGGTAGAGGATCGAGCACCCGCCGACGCCGCCGCCGATCACCACCGCCCGGGCGTCGTCCCTCATTCGAAGAACCCTCGCACGTCCGGTATAGACCAGTCAAGTGACGCCACGACCGCCACCGCCCCGGCGCCCCGGAGCCGCTCGGCCGGCATCGTCGTGCCCACCCCGACGCATCGCATCCCGGCGGCGACGGCCGCCATGACCCCGAAATGGGTGTCCTCGAACGACAGCGCGTCCGAGCCGGGGAGGCCGAGCCGGTCGAGCGCGATCAGGTAGCCCTCCGGGTCGGGCTTCCCGTGTGTGACGTCATCGGCCGTGACCACCGTCGCCAGGAGCGGCCGCAGGCCGGATCCCTCGAGCACCGCCTCGACCTCGACGCTGACGGCGCCGGACGCCACGGCCACCGGCACGCGGTCGGCGATCTCGCGCACGCACGCCGCAACCTCCGGGTGCACGGTCTCGCCCGCCCCCGCGCGCGCCAGGTAGAGCTCGGCCCGGCGATCGAGCAGGGCCTGCGCTACAGCGGGGTCGTGACGGCCGGTCTCCGTGAGGATACGCTCGACGATCTCCGGGTCGGAGTAGCCGGCGAACTCGCCGAAGTAGCGCTCCTCGGTGACCTCGATCCCGATCTCGCCGAAGATGTGCACGAAGAGCTCCGCCAGCAGCGGCTCGTCGTCGGAGATGGTGCCGTTGAAGTCGAAGACGACTGCCCGCGGCGGCTCGTGGGCGTTCACCGTGTCTACGATAGGGCATCGGCACGCCCCTCCCCACCCGTGACCCGCACGGCCGCTGGCTCGTGCTCGATGCGCCGTCCGCGGACGCGTTCGACCGGGTCGAGGACTTCCTGGCCAGAAACCGCGGCCTGCCGGCCGACGTCTACCTCGGCTACGGCCTGGCCGGAGCCGGCCCGCCGGAACCGTGCCCGCTCCCGGCCGCCGCCTGCCGCATCGGTGAAAAATTGGGGTCTGACCCCGTTTTTTCACGCTACGCGGTTGGGCCGTGGGAGCGGACGTGGACGCCGGCGCAGCATGCGGCGGCGATCGACGAGGCGCGGATGGCGATCGGCCGCGGCGACGTCTACCAGGTGAACGTCGTCCAGCACCTGAAGGCGCCGTTTCGGGGCGACCCGGCCGGGGTCGAGCGGGCGCTCGCCCCGCTCGAGGCCGAGTTCGCGGCGGCGATGCACGGCGATGGCTGGTCGGTCGTCTCGGCGACGCCCGAGCTCTTCCTGCGCACCCGCGGCGACCGCGTGTGGACGATGCCGATCAAGGGCACCCGGCCGGCCGACTCGACCGAGCCGATCGCCGCGAGCGGCAAGGACCGGGCCGAGCACGTGATGATCGTCGACCTCGAAAGAAACGATCTCGGCCGGGTGTGTGTGCCGGGCTCGGTGCGGGTGAGCAGCTTCCTCGAGGAGCGGCCGATGGCGGGCGTGCGCCACCTCGTCTCGACGGTCGAGGGCCGGCTGCGCCCCGGCGTCGGCCTGGCGGAGCTCCTGCGCGCGACGTTCCCCGGCGGGTCGGTGACGGGCGCGCCGAAGCTGGCCGCGATCGACCACATCGCCCGGCTCGAGCCGGTCGGCCGCGGCGCCTCGATGGGGGCGATCGGCCGTGTGCACGGAAACGGCGATCTCGACCTCGGCCTCACCATCCGCACGTTCGCGATCGCCGACGGCGAGATCCATCTCTGGGTCGGCGGTGGGATCGTGTGGGACTCCGACCCCGCGGAGGAGGTCGAGGAGTCGCTCGTCAAGGCCCGCCCGCTCCTGCGGCGGATCTCAGCCGGCGCCGGCGATCCGAGCGACGGCGGCATGCGCATCGCGGCCCGGGCCTGACTCCCACCAGCGGGCGTGGCCGAGGACGAAGGTGTCCCATGCCCAGTCGGCCTTCTCGCGGTCGCGCTCGACGCCCCAGTAGTAGTCGAGGAACGAGATCCCGTACTCGAACTGGCACGCTTGGAGCACGTCGGCGAACGCGGCCCGCTCGGCCGGCATGAGCGGCGCGACGGCGTCGTAGGCGCCGACGAGCGCCGCGGCGTGCGCGAGGTCGAACGCCGTGTCGTCGCCCGCCGAGATCCGGTTCCAGAAGAAGCAGTTGCGCTCGACCGCGACGGCCAGGTCGAGGATCCGGGGGGCGTAGTCGGCCTGGTGGAAGTCGATGACGCCGCTCACCTCGTCGCCCGAGAAGAAGAGGTTGTTGGTCTGCCAGTCGCCGTGGAGCGGCGCCGCAGGAAGCCCGGGCGCGACCGGCCGCAGGCGCGTGAAGACGGCGTCGTAGGCGGCCGCGACCTGCTCCTCCCACGGCAGGCCCTCCAGGTACTCGGCCACCGCCGGGCGCGCAGCGGCGAGCGATGCCACCGCGCGAATCGGCGAGGTCGTCACCGTCCTCAGCTGGACGACGAACCCGGCCTGCGGCTGCGGCGAGTGGTCGGGGAAGTCCGCGCCCGCCAGGTGCAGCCGGGCCAGGGCCGTGCCGGCTGCCGCGGCGTGCGCCTCGCTCGCGAACGGGTCCCAGCTGTCGGCGGCCTCGTAGACGTCCTCTCCCGCCGCCGGCTCGTGCACCTCGTACCAGTGGCCGCCATGCTCGACCAGGCCGAGCGCCCGCGCCGCGGGGACGCCGCGGTCCGCCAGGTGGTTGGCGAGCCGGTGCTGCCAGGCGAGCTGCTCGAGCCGGCGCCCCATCGGCGGCTGGCGCTTCAGATAGACGTCGCCGCGGTGGGTGCGGCAGCGCGCGACCGCGAAGAGCCACCGCCGGTGGCGGGCGACCGCGGCCGCGCCGGCGCCGAGCACGGCCTCCACCTCGGCATCCGAGATCGGATCCCAGTAGCGGTCGGAAAGGCCCATGCCTGCCAAGATACCGGTGTGCCGACCGACATCCTCGTGTCCGCCGCCTGGGTCCGTGAGCGGCTCGGCGAGATCCGCCTGCTCGACGTGCGCGGCCGCGTCGTCGACGGCGAGCCGCGCTACCGAGCCGACCCCACGTGCTATCGCGAGGCCCACATCCCCGGCGCCGTCTTCGTCGACTGGCGGTCGGACTTCACCGACCGGACCGACCCGGTGCCGATCCAGCTTGCACCTCCGAAGGAGTTCGCCGCCGACGCCACCCGGCTCGGGATCGGGAACGAGAGCGTCGTCGTGGCCTACGACCGCTACCGCAACGTCCTCGCCGGCCGGGTCGTCTGGGCGCTTCGGGCCTACGGCCACCGCGCCGCCCACGTGCTCGACGGCGGCCTGGACGCGTGGCTCGCCGCGGAAGGGCCGGTGCGAAGCGGCGACGAGCACGCGGTGCCGGCATCCCCGGCCTACCGCACCGGGCCCCGCGACGACTCGCTGTGGGACATCGACCGCATGCGCGCGACGCTCGACGGGGGCGTGCTCGTGATCGACGCCCGCGCGCACGACGAGTACGCCGGCATCGAGACGCACGCCCGCCGGGCCGGGCACATCCCCGGCGCGGTCAACGTGCCGTATCGGAGCCTGCTTCGCGACGACGGGCCCTTCCTGCCGGCGGACGAGCTGCGGCAGGCGTTCGCCGACGCCGGCGTCGATGTCGCCGCCATCGACCGGCCGGTGGTGGCCTACTGCAACGGCGGCGTCTCCGCGACCGCCGTCGCCAATGCGCTCGAGGTGGCCGGCGGCCCGCGGCCGGCCGTCTACGACGGCTCGTGGAACGAGTGGGGCAACCGCTCGGACACCCCCATCGAGAACTGAGCCGAGGCCACGTTGGCACTGGCGCTTCTGATCGCGGGCATGGCGCTCGCGGCCGCGGGCTACGCGTCGGCGCGCCTCGTCGATCCGGAGCGGTGGACCGCGAAGGCGCTGCGGACGCTGTTCTGGCTGGGCGCGCCCGCGTCGGGTGTGGTCGCCACCCGCACCGATGTCCACGCCGGGCTGGTGATCGGCCTCGTCGCCGCCTGGATCGTGCTCGGGCTCTCGGCGGCCGCCGTCCTCAGGCTGAGCCACGGCCGGCCCGCCGGCGAGCGGGCCGAGCTCCTGCTCGCCGTATGCTGGCCCAACGCGGCGTGGCTCGGCTTCCCGGTATGCGTCGTCGTCTTTGGCTGGGGGGCGCTGCCGCTCGCCGTGGCCTTCAGCCAGCTCTGCACCGGGCCGTTCACGCTCGTGGTCCTCCCCGGCCTGGTCGCCGCGCTCGTCCACGAGCAGGCCGACTGGCTCGGGCGGGCATGGGCGTTCGCGCGGAACCCGTACCTGATCTGCGTCTCGACGGGCTATGCCCTCGACGCGCTCGGCGTGGCGCCGCCGGCCTCGGTCACCTCGATCGGCCGGACGGTCCTGCTCCTCAGCACGCTTCCGGCCTTCGCCGCCGTCGGCGCGGTGCTCGCCGGCCACAGGCTGCGGGTCGACCCGGCGACCGTGCGGCTCGTGGCGGCCCGGCTGACGGTTGCATCCGTGCCGCTCCTGGCCCTACGCGCGCTCCTTCCGATCCCGGGCCCGTTCGTCGTCTCGGCGGGCATGGCGGTGGGGATGGGGAGCTTCGGCGTGGCCGCCGTCTACGGCGTCCCGACGCGGCGGCTCGCGCCGGCTCTGGCGCTGTCAACGGCGCTCGTCCTGGCGGCCGCCGCGGGGGTCGCAATGGCCCGCAACTGAGGGTTTCTGCGGTGTACGGGAGCACGCGGGAAGCCCCGCGCGAGTGTCAACTCCGTCCACTTGTGCCGGCTCGGCGCCCGGCGTAGCCTTCCCCCGGGCCGAAGCGCGGGGTGCCCGCGAGACCTACAAGGAGGGTGTTGGAGTGGCGACCGATCTCGAGCAGTTCGTCGACGCGGACGGGCGCGCGGAGCGCGTCGCCGAGGTCCGCCGGCAGATCGACGCGGCGGGGATCACCTACATCTACTACCAGTTCATCTCCGTCACCGGCCGGATCATGGGGAAGGGCGTGCCCGCGCCCCACTGGGAGTCGATGGCGAAGAAGGGCTTCCAGCTGGTGTACGGCTCGACCGCCAACCTCTTCGTCGACCGCCACGGCGAGTACATCGGCTACGGCCCGGAGGCCTGGGAGCTGGTCGGGATCCCCGAGCCCGAGACGTTCATGCCGCTGCCCTGGGATCCGAAGGTCGCGCGCGTGTGGTGCACCTGCTTCCGCGGCCGCGAGGACCAGGAGAACGGCGGCTCGTTCCTCACCTCGGACTGCCGCGGCAACCTGAAACGCATCCAGGAGGACTTCGAGGCGCGCACGGGGATGCACCTCAGGGCCGGCATGGAGCCCGAGATGATGTGGCTCAAGATGAAGCCGGACGGAACGCCCGATGTCGAGGGCGTCACCAAGCCCTACTGCTACCACATCGACCAGTTCTCCGAGCTCCAGCCGATCATCCACAAGGTCATCGAGTACGGCCAGAAGATGGACCTGGACATGATCCAGGGCGACCACGAGGACGCCCCCGGCCAGATCGAGCTCAACTTCAACTTCGACCGGGCCGAGCACACCGCCGACCGGCTCTCGACCTTCCGCCAGATCTGCAAGCAGGTCGGGCGCGAGCTGAACGTCTTCCCGTGCTTCATGCCGAAGCCGTTCATGGGCGTGTCGGCCAACGGCTGCCACACGAACATCTCGATCTGGGAGGGCGACGAGAACCGGTTCATGCCCGAGGGCGAGGACCAGCGCCTGCCCAGCAAGCTGGGCCTCCAGGCGATCGGCGGCATCCTCGAGCACCTGAGCGCGCTGACCGCGGTCACGGCCTCGACGGTGAACTCCTACCGGCGCCTCTGGGACACGGGCTTCTGGGCGCCGGTGTTCGCCGACTGGGGCTTCCAGAACCGCACCACGGCGCTTCGGGTCTCGGCGCCGGGCCGGTTCGAGTACCGGTCGGTCGACTCGGCCGTGAACCCGTACCTCTGCCTCGGCGCGCTCATCAAGGCGATGGACGACGGCATCCAGCGGGAGGTCGACCCGGGCACGCCGGAGGAGCGCAACATCTACGAGGCGATGGCCGGCGGCAAGGAGGTCAAGAAGATCCCGATGACCTTCGGCGACGCGCTCGACGCCCTCGACGAGGACGAGGTGATCAAGTCGGCCCTGCCCGGGGACATGTGGCGGGTGTTCCGCCACTACAAGCGCGACGAGTGGGAGCGCTACTGCGCCGAGGTCACCGATTGGGACGTGAAGGAATACCTGGACGTGCTGCCCTAGCGGCGGCGGACGTGCTGCCCTAGGAGGCGCCGCTATGTGCGGAATCGCAGGAATCATCTACCGGAACGGCAACGGCGGGCGTCCGCTCGGTGCCGACATGACGCGGATGCTCCAGTCCATGAAGCACCGCGGTCCCGACTCGACCGGGTACGCCCTCTACGGGCCCGCGTCGGACCTCGTGCTCGTGCGCTTCACGCTGGCCGACGCCAACGACCCGCGTGACTTCGAGTTCACCGAGCGCCTCGAGCGCCACCGGGCCGAGGTCGAGGCGCGCATGCGCGAGCTGGGCGCCCAGATCATGAACATCGAGTTCGACACCGAGTACGCCTTCCGGGCGGCGCTGCGCTACGACGGCGACCTGAAGCGGCTGGCGGACTACCTCGAGGACGTGCCCGGGTGCGAGGTGCTCTCGCTCGGGAAGTCGCTCGAGATCGTGAAGGACCTCGGTGACGCCGAGAGCGTCGCCGACCAGTACGGGCTCGGGAAGTTCGAGGGCACGCACGCCATCGGCCACGTCCGGATGGCGACCGAGTCGGACGTCGACATCTCCGGCGCGCATCCGTACTGGGCCTACCCGTTCGCGGATGTCGCGGTCGTCCACAACGGGCAGCTCACGAACTACTTCCAGTGGCGGCGCCGGCTCGAGCGCTCCGGGCACCGGTTCCAGTCGGAGTGCGACTCGGAGATCATCGCGGTCTACCTGGCCGAGAAGATGAGCGAGGGGCTCTCGCTCGAGGAGTCGATGCACGCCAGCCTCGACGACCTGGACGGCGTCTTCACCTACATCTGCGTGACCGGCGACGCGCTCGGAGTCGCCAAGGACGAGATGGCGGCCAAGCCGCTCGTGCTGTACGAGGGCGACGACATGGTGGCGCTGGCCTCCGAGGAGATCGCGATCCGGGCAGTGATCGACCACGAGATCGAGACCTACGACCCGTATGAGCGGGAGGTGCTGGTATGGACGCGCTAGTCGGCGAGCGGAGGATCTCCTACGACGCGCGCGGCCTGGCCGAGCCGACCGCGGAGGTCCCGAACGTCGCGATGGTCGACGGGACGGCCGCCGTCTTCGACGCTGCCCCCCTCACGACGCGGCAGATCAACCTGGAGCTGCGCTCCCTCGTGTACGAGCGCGGCGTCACCGACGTCACGATCAAGAACCCCGGCTCCAAGCACTCGCTCGGCGTCGGCATCCTGACGCGCTGCCGGATCACCTTCGAGGGCAGCCTGGGCTACTTCGGCTGCGGCCTGATCGACGGGCCGGAGGTGCACATCACCGGCCGCGTCGGCTGGTCCGCCTGCGAGAACATGATGTCGGGCGCCGTCGTGATCGAGGGCAACGCCGGCTCGCTCACGGGCGCTGCGCTGCGCGGCGGCGACCTCGTCGTGAAGGGCCGGGTCGGCGCCCGGAGCGGCATCGACCAGAAGGGCGGGACGATCCTCACGCTGGGCTCGGCCGGCTCGATGACGGGCTTCATGATGCAGCGCGGCCGCCAGATCATCTGCGAGGACGCCGGCCCCGGCCTGGGCGACTCGATGTACGACGGGATTATCTACGTCGGCGGCAAGGTGAAGGCGCTCGGCATCGACTGCGTGCCGGGCGAGTGGACCGAGGCCGATACGGAGTTCATCGAGCGCAAGTTCCGGATCTACGGGCTCGGCTCGCCGCCGGAGTTCCAGAAGTTCGTCTGCGGGAAGAAGCTCTACAACTACGACAACCTCGAGCCATCCGAGCGGAAGCTGGTGCTGTAGATGCCATCGGACAAGACATCCTCCAAGCGAAACGTCCTCGGGCGAAGCGGCATCTTCACCCAGGAGGTCATCGACGACATCCACGTGAAGTCCGAGCTCGGCCGCTACCGGATGCGCGGCTTCTCGATGTTCAAGCCGATCCCGCACTGGGACGAGCTCATGTTCATGCCGGGGACGCTCACCCGGTTCGTGATCGAGGGCTACCGCGAGAAGTGCGAGACCAAGACGGTGCTGGGCGCCCGCTTCGCCAAGAAGCCGATCGAGCTCGACATCCCGGTCTACATCACCGGCATGAGCTTCGGCGCGCTCTCGCTCGAGGCCAAGATGGCGCTTGCCAAGGGCGCCTCGATGGCCGGCTCGGCGACGTGCTCGGGCGAGGGCGGGATGATCCCGCCGGAGCGCGACCTCTCCACCAAGTGGTACTACCAGTGCATCCAGAGCCGGTACGGGTTCAACCCGCACCACCTGATGCTGGCCGACGCGTGCGAGTTCTTCATCGGCCAGGGCTGCAAGGTCGGCCTCGGCGGCCACCTGATGGGCCAGAAGGTGACCGAGCAGGTGGCCGAGATGCGCTCGCTCCCCGCGGGGATCGACCAGCGCTCGCCCGCGCGGCATCCCGACTGGCTCGGGCCGGACGACCTCTCGCTCAAGGTGCAGGAGGTCCGGGAGGCCACCGACTACCAGATCCCGATCCAGCTCAAGCTGGGCGCCGCCCGCGTCTACGACGACGTGCGCATGGCGGCCAAGTGCGGGCCGGACATCATCTACCTGGACGGCGCCGAGGGCGGCACGGGCGCCGGCCCCCACATCGCGACCGAGGAGACCGGGATCCCGCTCATGGCCGCGATCCCCGAGGCGCGCCGCGCGCTCGAGGACGTCGGCCTGGCCGACGAGATCGACCTGGTCGTGGCCGGCGGCATCCGCAACGGCGGCGACATCGCCAAGGCGCTCGCCCTCGGGGCGAAGGCCGTCGCAATCGGCCACTCGGCGCTCATGGCGCTCAACTGCAACAAGGAGATCCCCGGCGTCACCGACTACGAGGGCACGATCGGCGTA
>Ga0075425_100004449_pt1 | contig 14463 bp, 13 predicted proteins | sample SoiMethybrSBSTD4_FD_75300 | JGI IMG/M metagenome (GOLD analysis project Ga0075425, IMG submission 75300) | Bulk soil microbial communities from a Populus tree surrounding site in Tennessee, USA - Soil MetaG P. TD hybrid SBSTD4 | ecosystem: Environmental > Terrestrial > Soil > Tree plantation...
TTGTGTTACTCGGCGCGGCCTTCGGCCCGCCTGCGTTGTGTTACTCGGCGCGGCCTTCAGCCCGCCTGCGATGGTACTCGAGGCGATGGCCGGTGCTAGAGTAACCTCTCGCGAAGGGACGGCTGAGTGCGCTACTTTCTCGCATTTTCGTACAACCTGCACGATTCCTCCGTGAGCATAGCCGACGAAGAGAAAGTCCTCCTCGTGCTCGAGGCGGAGCGTTACTTCGGCGAAAAGAAGAAAGGGTGCGACCGCCCCGAGATGGAGCGACTCACGGCGGCAGCCCTCGCCTACTGCGGCATCGGCATCGGCGCCATCGACGGGGTGGCCTGCACGGCCTACCGAAACGAGCACCTTCCAGAAAAGCTGCGCGACGTAAAATGGCTCGCCGAGCACCCGATCGAGATCGCCGGTCGCTCTTTCGACGCGCTCGTCTTGAACCATCATTTGGCCCACGCGGCGATGGTCCACGCGTTTCCGGCGGCCGGCGACGTCGTGATCGACGTCTGCGACGGGGGTGGCGATTTCGGCGACACCCACTGCATCTACCGATGCTCGAACCGCAAGATCGCCCAGCTGGCCAATCGCCCCGTGCACGACTCGTTTTCGTCGCGGTTCTACGACGTCGTTTCGCGCTACCTTTACGGACGCATTATGTGCGAGGGCAAGCTCATGGCCCTCGCCTCCCTCGGTACGCCGCAGCCCCGGATGACGTCCTATATTCGCGAGCACCTGGCGATGTTCCACGAGTCGCCGCCCGAGACGAGCCTCGCCGAGCTCTCCCGTCATTTCCCTTTCGAAGACTACGCAAAAAGCGAGGTCGCCTTCGACCTGGCTGCGTCGGTGCAGCGCGTGTTCGAGGATCTTCGGGTAGAGAGCGTCGAGGCCCTCCCCGCGGACGCGCCGTTCGTGCTGCTCGCGGGGGGCTCGACGCTGAACATCGTCGCCAACACCCGGGTCCGCCGCCATCTCGGCGCGGACCGGCAGCTTCTTTTGCCCCCCTGCTGCGACGACACCGGCCAATCGCTCGGTGCGCTTCTCTACTACTGCCACGAGAGCGCGGGTGTGCCGATCACCGCCGCCATGCCGTTCATCGGCTATAGCGATCGATTGGGGGACCGGGCGCTCACCGCCAGCGACGTCAGCGACGAGCTGATCTCATTTCTGTCGACCGGCGGGATCGTCTTCTTGCACCGAGGACAGAGCGAGATCGGTCCTCGCGCCCTGGGTCACCGCAGCATTCTCGCGGTGCCGACCCGACGAAGCTTCGATCTCATCAACCACGTCATCAAACGACGCGAGTTTTATAGGCCGCTCGCTCCGCTCGTCCCTCTCGAATCGGTGTCATCGTGGTTCGAATGGCAGGGCGAATCCAAGTACATGCTGTACGCCGCTGCCGCCACCACCCGGACGCGCCTGGCGGCGCCCGGCATCTGCCACTACGACGACTCCGCGCGGCTCCAGACGATCGACGAGCGCGACGATCCCTTCCTTCACCGCGTGCTCCATCGCGTCGGCCAGGCGACCGGCACGCCGATCCTGATCAACACCTCACTCAATCCGCGCGGCGCCCCGATTCTCTCCACGCTGGCCGCGACTCAGACCTTCCGCCGTGAGATGAGTGGCTTGAACGTGCGGGTGTTTCACGAAGGTCAGTTCAAGGACTGAAGCTCAAGCCTCCAGCTTCAAGTCGAAAAGCACGTCGTCGCCGAAATCGAAACGACGCGCGCGAGGTCGCAGCGCGTCGCCAAGATCGTCGATCGAGGGCAGTGAGATGCCCGGACGCCCCCGACCAATGAAGATCGGGCAGATCGTGACGTGCAGCCGCGCGAGCGTGCCCGCCTCGAGAAAGCGAGACACCGTGACGCCGCCGCCCTCCACGAAGATTCGCCCGAGCCCCCGCTCGGCGAGCGCCTCGAGAATGGCGGCCGGCGGCAGCATTCGCCGCTCCGCGTTCACTTCGACGACCTCGGCGCGGCCTACGCGTCGCGTCTTGCCTGCGTGCCCGCGCGCGCAGATGACCAGCGTCGGCGCCGCGTCGTCCTGGAAGAGCCGGCGTTCAGGAACGAGCCGCAGCGCCGGATCGATGACGACCCGCGTGGGGTTGTCGCCCGGCACGAGCCTCGTCGTCAATTGCGGGTCGTCGCGGTCGACCGTGTCGGCACCGACCACGACGGCGTCGCTCAGCGCGCGCAATCGATGCATGTGACGGATGTTCTCCCGACCCGTCACGTAGCGAGACGCGCCGCTGGCGGTCGCGATCTGCGCGTCGAGGCTCTGCCCCACGTGCCCGAAGGCGAGCTTCGCGCTTTCCTCCCCGAGACAAAGCGGTAGGTAAAGGTCGAGCATCTGTTCGACGGAGGCGGTGACGTGCGCCATGGTCCGAAACGCGGGGTCGGCGGCCGGATCGACGGACACCAACCCGAGGTCGGGCGCTACGTCCCGCAAGATGCCTCTTCCATCGAAGGACAGGCCACAGGCCCGTCGCACCGGTTGACCCGAGCTCGCGCGTTTGGCGAGCGCCCTGATGAGCGCCCACGCGCTCGATTCGTCGAGCACCTGGCGTGCGGCTGGGGCTTGCGTCACGTCGCTACCCCTCTGTCTACCGCAAAATCGTGCGTGCGACACTCATGGTTAAGCCAGGGATTGGACGCGTCAGCGGGTGTTGTCCGATGGGCAACACCCGCTTCGTGGGACGCTGTAAGGATCGAAAGGACCTGTTCAGCCGCCGCCCGCCTGCCCCTTTGCGCCGCCGCCACCCGTCGAACCACCAGCACCGCCGCTGCCACCGGCGCCACCGGCACCGCCGCCGCCGGCCTTTCCACCGTCGTTCCCTTTACCACCGCCCGTCCCGCCGCCATCGGCCGTGCCGCCCGCGCCACCCGAACCGCCACCGCCGCCACTGGTCGTGGACGACGTGGTCGTGGCGGCCACCGTGGTGGCCGTGGTGGACACCGTGCTGCTCGTGGTGGACGCCGCTGTGGTCGAGCCCGTGGTGGATGTCGCGCCGGTCGCTCCGGCGGCACCGCCCGTGGTGTCGTCGCCTCCGCAGGCGTCTGCCACGACGAACGGAATAGCCGACAAAATCAAAGTCCAATGAAGCTTACGCATGGGAATCTGGCTCCTTCTTTCGGGGACGGTCAGGTAGTCGCCGAGCAGTCCTTTAGCACGATGAAACGAAAGTCGAAAAGACCTTGTCGCTCTTCGATGCTGGTTTTTGTTCGGCGCCTAATAGGGTCAGCAATGAAATTTTTTCCTCGCGGAGAGCGATGTTCGGACTCACTTCCACATCGACGTTACGAAATCGCACGACCTCTCCGGTGTCGCCGGATTTTCGCAGCCAGCACGCATTTTGTAGCCCAATCCGGGACCGTGTCGTCGATGCCACGCGACCCCAGTAAGGGGGTTCGTGCCGGATGTGGGGTCCCTTTGCGACGCAAAAGTTTTTGGCGAAATTTTTTTCGCTGAGCCTAAGGCCGACGAGGCACAAGCCCCCTTCACCCAGGGTCCGCTACGACCTGCGCCTTCCCCGGCGGCCAGCCAGGGTCATCGGCCGTCTCGATCTTCTGACCGGAGATGCCGACTCATCCTCGCTCATCGTCATCGTCGGGATCGGTCTGAATGTCCGGCATTTCGAGCACGCGTTGAACGCGCCGCAGCAGTTCCTTGGCGAGCGAGTTCTTGCCCGCCTCCAGCGCGTGGTCGACGTCGGACAGCGTCTGTCGAATCCAAGTGAGTGCCTGGACGCGAGCTCGCGAGACGTCGAAACCATCGTAGTCATCGGCGAAACCTTGCCTGGTTGACGGCTGCTTCGGTGCGTTCGTCGTCATCTCGTGCTCGAGAGAATGGGGCTAGACCGGCGTCGTTCGTTGGCCATCGTCCGTCCATCGGGCGGCCCCGATGGTCGTCAGACGAAGGCGCACCAGCGCAACCGTGCCACGTTGCGACGGCAGTCGCGCCATCAGTCGCTGCAGTGAGTTTCTTGATACCTGGAGTGCTCGGGCAGCCTCGCGTTCGCCGTCACGGGCGACGAGCGAGCGGAGGGATCGCACTTCATTTTCGGTGAGAACCTTCTGAAGGTCGTCTTCTTCCTTTTCCATGTCCATGAAATGCATTCCAATTGGGGACAGAAATGCGCAGAGAATCGGGCTGCCCGATGACTGGAGCAATCTTGGTACCGGGGTAGGCATCGGGGGATCAGGCGTTTGCCCGATACCTAGTACCCACTACCCGAATTGAGCCAACGCCACGCAAAGGGGCCCGTAACAGCGTGTATGCTCGATCCGGGAGGACTTCCATGAACCAGGCCAAGAAGACGCTGAACGTCGGTTATCTCCAGCAGCAGGCCGAAACGGTCCGCGCGAGCCTATCGGGCTCTCATCAGAGCGCGCTCTTCGAAGCAGCGGTCGAAGCGGGCTACCTCACGGCACTCGCGAACGGTACCGAAGACGAGGGGGAGCGAGAGGCGCTCGTCAAGGCAGTCGAGATCCTGTCCTCCGGTCTCGTTCTCGAATGGGAGGTCGAGCCGCTCCTCGAGAAGATCGCGGCACGCATCGAGACCGAAGGGGCGGCCGCACGGTGCGCCGCCATCGGCGGGAACATCCAAGAGCTCGGTCAGGCGGAGGCTGCGATGCTCGTCGGAGCCGTGGTCGCCCACGCCACGGCCGGAATCGACAAACAAGAGGCCAGCGTCCTCGAGAAGATCGGCACCGCGGCTGGGCTCGCGAAACCTCAGATAGCGGCGATCGTCAAGAAGGCCCGCGGCTAATGGCATGGAGCTTTGCGTGAGACGACGTCATCTGACGCCCGTTACGGCATGCACACCATGCGCGGCGCTCCACCTCCGGTGGCGCGGCAGGTGATCCCCGCACCTGCGAAGTTTGCGCAAAAAGCGTTGGCGTCGGTAACGCCGGCGTCGGCCCAGTCCGAAGCTTCGCAGCTGAGAAAGCAGTACATCATGGCGCTCATGTTCTCGAACGGTGCACATACCTGCGGATAGTGGGTTTTGCATTCGCCCGGCACCGCGCAACAATCTTGGTTACTGGAGCAAATGTGGGTGCAATACCCGCCCGGTACTTTGGTAATGCAAACGGGCCCGCCCCCTTGGAGAGCGCCGGACTCGAACCCGGGGTAGCAGTCCGTGGCCACGGTGCACGGCTGGCTCGTCGATTCGGCCGGCGGGGGAGGATTGTCCGAGCCGCAGGCGGCGTACACGGCGATCGAAAACGGAAGCAACAACCCCACGGTCTTATTAGCGGCCGGTCTTCGCCGGCCGTCGGTGCTAACCGATCTCAGCATGGTGCCCCTCCTCTAACGCAGGTTCGCGCGGCCTCATGATAACGCAAGAGCGCGTAGACGCGAAACCGACGGCCACACTCGGCGCACGCTACCTACAGGCTAAAGCGCGATGGTCAGCGTGCTGACCAGGCGCGCGTGGTGGCTCATCGCGCGGCTCGCGTGTCCAGGCCCGTCCAGGTATGATCGAGATTGGGGAAGTTTGACTTGAGTGCTCCCGAGCTCGCCATTGGCCACATCGTCGACGGAAAATACGCCATTCAGGGGGTATTGAACCACGCCGGAGTCATCGCCACCTACCGCGCCGCCACGGACTCGAACCAGCAAGTCGCGATCAAGTTCTACGATCCGCGCTTGACGGCGTTCCCCGACGTCGTGGACGCGCTGACCCGTTGCGAAACGCTCATCGCCGAGTTGCCCGGCAACCTCGTCGTCCGCATCGTGGACGGGGGCAAAGATCCGGGTACCGGCGCCCTCTACACGGTGACCCCTTTCGATGCCGATCCATCGCTGGGAGAGCTCCTCGAATGGAGTCCCCTGTCCCCCTCCGAAATGGTCGCGTTCGTGCAAAGTCTCGCGCGTGTGCTCGACGCCGTCCACGCTCACGGCATCGCCCACCTGTCCCTGAAGCCGACGAATCTCTTCGTCGGACCGGGACCGGCGTACCACGTCCGAGTCGTCGACTTCGCCACGTCGCTCGTGCGAAGCGCGCTCGCATCTCGTGAAGAGCGTGAAGCATCGGTAGAGTGGTTGGCTCCGGAACAGCACGGTCACGCGGCAGGACCGGCCGCCGATGTTTTCGCGTCGGCGCTCATCGCCTTCTATGCGCTGACTGGAAAATCCTATTGGCGATCCGCCGAATCGAGCGCTCTGGACGATTCGGCGTGGCAGCAAGAAATCGCCGGCAGCCCCCTCTCTGTCTCGCAGCGGGCGAGGGAGCTTTTGGTTTCGCTCGACAGCGCCTTCGACCCGGTTTTCGCGCGCGCCCTTGCGATCGCACCCGAGGACCGCTTCCCAAGCGTTGGCCAGTTTGCCGAAGCGCTCGCGGCGGCGATCCAACCTGGTGCGTCGACGACTTCCAACGCTGCGACGGGCAGCGCGACGTCAACCCCCATCGCCGAGGCTCTCATCGTTGACGACCTCGACGAGCGCGCTCCGACGTCGACCTCTGCCGTTGTCTTGGCGCCTTCGGTGCCACCTGAGGGCGCACGCCCCTCCATGGCTTCGATGCCGGCCGTAGACGTGCCGCCGCCGCCCCCTCAGATGGATGCCGTTCTTGCTTCGTTCGAGACGGCCGCCCCCGAACGATTCCGAATCGGTTCGGATAGAACGCCCTCGTCGGGAAGCGAACCGCTCGGCAAGCAAGTATCCACCCGACCCGCAACCTCGGCCCCACGGAAACGGTCCCCCTTGCTCTGGATCGCCGGAGTCGCTGCGGGCACGCTCGTCGCCGTCGGCATCGTGTGGCAGATTTCGGTCGGCAAGAATGCGACAGCGGGCGGCGTCGCGCGGGCAGCGAGCGCGCCAGCGCCGTCCGCCACGGCTAACTCGGAGCTCCCCGCAGCTCCTGTGACAGCGATCGCTCCAAGCAACGATCCGACTCTTTCGCCCAATGCCTCCGCAGTCGTCGAGCCCCGAACACGAGCTCCTGCAGCGAAGCCAGCAGCCAAGACCGTTCGTTCTCCCCCACCCGCGCAACCCCGGGCCGCGCCGTCGTCGGCGCCTCGAAGGTCGTGCGGCAAGTCCCCCCTCAAGCCCTGCAAGTGAGGCGGCTCGCGAGCGTGCCTTCACCCCCGAGTTTGTCGGCCGCTCGGATCAATTCTCATCGACGTAATGGATGGCGACTCGAAGCGGGGCTCGCGCTCAGCGATCCGTGATGCGTGGCCCAGCAGGACGGACACCACAATTCCGTCTTCTTTCGAGTGTCCTCGTCGAGCGTGACGCTGAGTCGCCAGCCGTGACGCTCGATGAGCGTAAAAGTTGTCTCCGTCTTTGGCGGCGCCGCTCCGCAATGTACGCAGTGTTCGCCCGAGCGATCCATTACGTTCCTAAACCCTAATTTGCCACAAACTGGGGGTGGCGGTCATCAAGGCCGCAACGTGAGCTCACATTTCCTCCCTCGAGCAGCGCATGTGCCGCGCTGTCCGCATCGCGCCCGTGTGCCCACGACCCGATTTCCCGAGAGCCGACCGGCTATAATCAAGAACGAACGGGGGGTTCGAAGCCGGTGCTCGCTAAAACGGAGGTTGCCAAGACGCAAATCTTGCCGGTCTCCATTGCCGAAGGCACCGAAATTGCTGGTAGGTATCGTATTCTTTCGCTCGTCGGCGAGGGGGGAATGGGCGCCGTGTACCGCGCTCAGCACCTGCAGCTGCGGAAGGTCTTCGCGCTGAAGGTTTTGCAGGCTCACAACGTCGATCGCCCTGAAATTGCGGCGCGTTTCGAACGTGAAGCGATCGCGGCCGGGCGAATCGAGCATCCGAACGTCGTTCCCGCGACGGATTTCGGCAGGCTGCCCGACGGTTCGTTCTTCTTGGTTCTCGAATTCGTGAATGGTCGGAGTCTGCGCTCCGAGCTGAAGGGTGGCGCCATGCGACCGCCGCGGGTGCTCGGCATCATGCGCGGTGTCATCGCCGGAGTTCGCGCGGCCCACGAAAAAGGAATCGTCCACCGGGATCTGAAGCCGGAAAACATCATGCTGGTGGACCGGGAGGGCAATCGAGACTTCGTCAAGCTGCTCGACTTCGGGGTCGCCCGGATCGATTCCGCGCAGGATGGCGGGCCGCATCTCACCCAGGCTGGTGCCATGCTCGGAACGCCCCAGTACATGTCCCCCGAGCAAATCCTCGGCCGCGCGGTGGATGCGCGAGCGGATTTGTATTCGCTCGGTGTCATTTTCTTCGAGCTTCTGACCGGTCGATGCCCCTTCGCCGGCAACCTCGCGACGCTCTTGGAACAGCACGTCACCTTGGCCCCTCCCGAGCTGCCTCCGGCTTTGGCGACCGGAGAGCCGCGCCTTGCCGAGATCCTCCGCGTCCTTTTGTCGAAGGACCCCGAAAAACGCTTTCAGACAGCGCGCGAGCTTGCCGCTGCCATGGAGGATGCGTCGCGGCAGGCCTCCGGGAGGAGCGTCGTCCTTGCGGCATCGCCCGCCGGTATCACGCGCTCGCCAAAAACCGGCCGCTTTTTGCGGAATCTCGGTCGTCACGCACCGACCTCGCTGGCCAAGCTTGTCTCGTCGACGTCCGCCGTCGCTTCGTCGGGCGTCTCCAGCGTCCGCGGCTACTTAGCGCGCTTGAAACGTAGCCGAAGCCGGACGCTCGCGCGCACCGCCGACAGGCGGGTAGCTCGCACCGTCGTGGTCTTCCGACAGGTGGGTCGTCAGTCCGTGAAGTTGGCGCAATGGCTTGCCGCGTGGGCGAGAATCGCTTGGGCTCGAAGTATCAACTACTGTCGCGCAAAATGGCGACTGCACGCGCGGGGTTGGACGCTTGCCGCTTGCTCCGTGGCTGCGCTGGCTCTGGTCGTCCTTTTGGTCGTCACGCTTCGGAGCTGCCAGAGCGCGGGTCATCCGCAAGAACCGTCACGGCCCGATCGCGCAGGTGCCAAGCGCCCGCTCCCCCCACCCGTGAAAACGGGAAGCTCCAAATCGCAGCGTTAGCTAGCGCTACTCTGCCGGTTCCTCGCTAAAAGAAGTCTACTGGGCTTCGTCGGCACCTATGTCGACGCCGAGCCCGAGCGGGCGGGTCTGGCCGTCGAGGTCGTCGGTGGGCGCTTCGGTGGACGTACCGCGATCGATGGCCGGCGATCCCGTGATCAGATGGTACGTCATGTCGAGCTGGGGATCGCCGGAGATGTTGTTCGCGACGATCATCGACGGCACGCTCCCTTTCAGATTGTTGACCTGTGAGATGGAATTGAGAAAGTTCGACATCGAACCGTCGAATAGCCGATACAGATGATCGGATGCTTTGGGCGACGAGATAAAGAACGAATTGTTCTCCAATGCCTCGGGGTGCTCTTCTTTGCCGATGGGGGCATCCTCGTACACTCCGAAGCGGGCCACCGACGCGCCACCGATGAAAATGTTGTTGCGTATCGAGCCGACCCGCCCGGTGTAACCGCACGTGTTGCAGACGCCGATCTGAACCACGACCGCCGCGCTGAACGAGCCGTTTCCCGCCGCGTCGATGGTGTTGCCGTTCAAGATCACTTTGCCCCCCGGCACCACGATCTCTTGCAGGAGCACGCCGACGCCCCTGTCGGCCATGACGCCGGCGATGATGTTGTTGGTGATGGTCGACGTCGAGCTGGCGCTGCGGATGCCGCCGCAATATTCGCTCGTATTCTGGCAGGAACCCGTGCCGTTCGTATTGATTTGGTTTCGGTTGATCACGAACTGGCCCCCGCCGACCACGCCAAACGCATGGCCGCCGTCGGCATCACCCGTCGTGATTTGGTTTTCCTCGATGAGTGTCCCGAGCCCCGTGGACCAGAGGGCGATCGATTCCACGCTCCTCCCCTTGCCTCCTTTGAACACGTTCGTGTGCACGAGCGCCTGGGCCGGGCCCGTGGGGCTGATGGCGGGCGATTCAGCGACGAGGCCAATCACGGTGTCGGTCGAAGTGCCGCCGTTGATTTCGTTGCCCGTCAGAAGCGCACCACGTGGATCGCTGGAGGGGGCGTTGATGACGATGGCCAGCGATCGCGCCGCGATCCCGATTCCGCTCGACACCGTCGGCCCAAAGAAGCGATTGTTCGCCACGATCGGGGTCCCCCCGACGATCGTCATGGCGGCCCGCCCGCGACCGACTCCCGCGCCATCCTGACCCATGATGCGAAGGCCGCGGATCGTGGTCGCGCGCGTCACCGAGGCACCCGCGATCATGCCCTGCTCGTCGGTGGCGAAAACCGCCGAATCGTACATCTTCGGGTCCAACGTCCAGGTGCAACTGGCCTGGGAACATTGGTAGCCGCCGCTCAGGCTTATCCCCTCTTGGACCGTCACCTTCTCGGTATAGTGCCCCTCGCCGATGTAGACGATTTGCTTTCCGCCGATGGTCTTGGCGTTTTGAATGCCGGCCGCAATCGTATCCACGGGCGCAGCTTGGGTTCCGGGATTCGTCGCTTTGCCGACGTTGGACGACACGAACGTGCCGAGCCCCTGACAATTTTCGTCGGCCATCGAGTTGCAGTTGTTGTCTCGATTATCGCCGCAAATTTCGACGTTGGTGCTGAAGTTGTTCGGGTCCGAGTCGTCGCAATCGCCAGCGCAGGTGGTCTGCCCGTCTTTGTCGAGGTCCAGGCAGCCGGCGTCAGGCCCGCCCGCATCGGTTGGAAACGCACCGCCCGATCCCGACGTTGTTGCGTTGCCGCCCGTGCCGGTCGACCCGCCGCCCGAACTGCCTACGGTCGATGGCCCGGTGCTCGAGCTCCCCCCAGCGGACGACCCTGCGCCGCCCCCGCCTGCGGACGGCCCGGCGCCGCTGGTCGTGACAGGTCGAAACAAGTCGCCCCCAGTTCCCTCGCCGCCGCATGCACCGACGCCTGCCGTCCCAACGCAAGCAACGATAACGACGCCGAACCCGCTCAGCGATTTCCCGTTCATGATTCCTCCGACTTCCCGAGCGAGAGAGGGAATCTTCATTGTGCCTGAAGCGCGCAACCTCGCCACCGGCGTCCCTCTCCTACGCCTGCCATTCGATCCCACCTTTCCTTACGGCGGCTACGTGGGCGAATGAGTGCGCGTCGATATCGCCAAGCCGTCAGCGGACCCTGCGACTGCTGGCGGGAATACTTGCGCGGTACGCAGCCCAGCACGTCGGGCAGCGCCATTCCACGAACTTCCTGCCCGTCTCCGAAACCGCGCGTAAGAGGCGCCAGCCGTGGCTGATGCTGATCAGAGTCGTGTCGCGGGGCGCCGGCGGAGCAACGGCTCCGCACCCAACGCAGACTTTCTCGGGGCTTGTGGGTGGCTTGGGAGCCTCCGAGTTGTGACTGGCCATCTCTATTTTCTACGGCTGCGTCTGCGCCAACCAAAGGGAAGATAGAAAAGGTTCTATAGCGTCATGGGCGCACCTCGCCCCACCAGTCTCCTTCTGGCTCGGCTGGCGCACCTTGGGATCAGGCGACTCGCTCCGTGGACCATGCCCTCGCGAACTCGTCGTAGAGGGGCTGCAACTCTGCTGCATTGGCGTCTGCGAAAAGTTCCACGGCCGACAGCGCTGCCTCGCGAGCGCGCTTGTCGGTGACTCGACACGAAAAGATCCCCTTACGGCTCGATCTCACCTGAACGGGTCCGAACCCGGGGATCTCTGCCACGAACGATATAGCTTCGCCCGGGGCTACCTCGTACCGAACGTGCGTCATACCCAATCCCCTCCGCCGATTGCCCCTGATTCTTCGTCGTCTTGTCGACGATAGTCAATACCCAAACTAGAACGGTGTCACCGTCGCGTCGGTTTCTCCCCCGTCGGGGACTTCGCAGCGTCGTCTCGTCGCACTTCTTTTGCTTTCTTGTCCGGTCGCAGCCCCTGGAACGACGGGTGACGCAACGTTCCTTCGTTCGTCCATTCGGTGAATTTCACCTCCCCGACGAGAGTCGGACGGACCCAATGGGTGTTCTCACCGAGCGAAACGGCGGGGCGCACGTCGAAAGGACAATCCGACTGCTCCAGCTTGTCGAGGCGAGAGCGGAGATCGAGCGCGAGAGCTCGACTGAACCCGGTCCCCACTTTGCCGGAATAGACCAGACGCCCACGATCGTAATAGCCGATGAGAAGCGCGCCGATACCTTCACGCGACCCCTCGGGGTCGGTGAATCCGGCAATGACGAATTCTTGCTCGAGCACGCATTTGGTCTTTTGCCAGGTGGTGTCGCGCTTGGCCCATTTGTACGGCACGTTTCGGCGTTTCGAGACGATTCCTTCGAGACCCGTCGTGCAAGCGGTGTCGAACACTCTTTTTCCCTCGCCGACGATGTGTGACGCGTATCGGAGAAGCCCTGACCTGTCTCGGCTCAAGAGCTCGGCCAGTCGCGTCTTTCGATCCTCGGTGGGCAGCCGGGCTGTGTCCTCCCCGTCGTGCCACAGGAGGTCGAACGCGAAGTACACGACGTTCGTCGCGGCGCCGTTCTTGAACGCATTTTGCAACGCTTGAAAGCTCGTCCTGCCGTTCGGCTCGAGCACGGCCACCTCACCGTCGAGCAAGCCGGCATCGACCCCGAGTTTGCGTACCGCGTCGGCGACGTTCGGGAAGCTGGCCGTCCAATCCTGAGCGCGCCGCGAGATCAATTGAACGTTTTTGCCAAGCACGCGCGCGCCGATGCGATAACCGTCGTACTTCGCTTCGTGGAGCCACTCGTCCCCCTCGGGCGGCGCGTCGACCAAGAGAGCGAGTTGTGGGCGATAGTCGGGGGGTACTCCGGCGGTTTCGCTCTCCGTCGTCCGGTCGTGGCCCGGCATTTTTCGACGTCCCATTTCTCTGAACAGTTGAGACCCCTCAGTACCAATTCAGTACCAATCTCGCAACTCGTGAGGTCCTTCGATCACGGAGGGAAGGTACTGGTCGAAGTTCATGGTGTATTCCCACCTCGTGATCAGTTTTGGAGGCCGTTCTCGAGAGATGGTCACCGTCTGGTTGCACAGTCGCGGCGTCGGTGCACGCGCGTCTGTGAGGTGAGGCATTCGATGTGAGTTCGGAGCACGCAAGACCGCTGCTCAGCGGACAGCGGCACGGTGGTCAGCTCTCTTGCCAGTCGTCTAGCTTGGGGCGCTTTTGCCTACCAGTCTGATCAGGGGCGTTCGATCCAGGGACTCCACCGTAGTGGGCATTGTAGAATGATAGATCGCGGAGCATTCGCGCTCTACGGGTCGGAGATTCTGGGGGAGTATGCAGCAGCGCCAGACGCGTCGTCCGACCTCGAAGTCGCTTCTCGCGTGGCGCCCGTCACTCCGTCCGCTCGGCAGCCTTTTCCCATTGGCGCGAAGCCTGCGCGCGCCAGCGGTGCCACGCATCAGCATCCCCGTTCAGATTGAGCATTCGTCGGACCGGGACCAACCGTCACGAGGGACTGGGCGGCACCGCGTGCGCTTCGCGATTGTTTCTGCAGTCGCCGCGGCCTCTCTCTTCGTCGCATGGAGGTGGACCGACTTCGCGCACGCGCGAGCGATTGCAGTTCGAAAGGAGCGCGCCAGAACCGCGGGCACCGCCTCGCTCAAAGCGGCTGAGGGAGGGGGGCATGTTCGCTGGCATCAAGACGCGGTCGACGTGATCGTCGACGAGTCGTTCGACGAGCTGGCGGGCCCGAACGTCTTGGGTCGAGCCATTGACGCATGGAGAGCGACGGGGGCGACGTTGCCGTCCATCTCGACAGTGCCGAGCCAGGGACGAAACATTGGGTACGACCCTGCCGGTCACAACGAGAACGTGATCGTCTTTGCACCGGAAGGGTCGGCGACGGCGCACGGAGCCTTGGCCGTCACGGTTCTCACTTTCCAGAACGCCTCCGGTGCGATCGTCGACGCCGACGTGCTTGTCAACGGAGGTGGTCGCTACTTTGCCAATTTCGATCGCGATGAATCCGGCGACGGCGACGAGGTCTCGATCGAGAGCAGCAGCTCCAACGACCCTACTTCGGGTGAGGGAAAGAGAAAGACGTCGCGCTACGATCTCCAAAGCGTCGTGACACACGAGCTCGGACACTTCTTCGGGCTCGGCGAGGATTACGACGACGTCCAGACGACGATGTACGTTTCGACCCGGCCCGGCGAGATTCACAAGCGCGTTCTGACGCAGGTCGACGCGAGCATCATCACCGCGCTCTATGCGGAGGGGGCGGATGGTGGAACCGAACAGGGCGGGTGCGGCCGAGCACGCATTGCCGCCGGCGCCCAAGGGCCAGGTCGAGCATGGCTCGGGTTCGTGGTCGCAGGGATCGGCTTGCGGATGTGCGCTCGCGGGCGCCGGCGCAAGCGTCGGGTCCGAGCCCTCGGCAGCGGGCTCATGACCATCGGGGTCCTCGTGCTCCTCGCTCCGCCAAGGCTCGAGGCGGCACCCGAAGGCGCGACCCTTCGAGGCGACGCCGACGTTCAGGTCGTTCGCGCCGGTTCCCGGTGGGTCGACGGCATTCTCCAAACCGACGTGGCCTTCCGCATCATCACATGCCAC
>Ga0075425_100004450_pt1 | contig 14463 bp, 19 predicted proteins | sample SoiMethybrSBSTD4_FD_75300 | JGI IMG/M metagenome (GOLD analysis project Ga0075425, IMG submission 75300) | Bulk soil microbial communities from a Populus tree surrounding site in Tennessee, USA - Soil MetaG P. TD hybrid SBSTD4 | ecosystem: Environmental > Terrestrial > Soil > Tree plantation...
TAACACGATCAGCGATGCGAGCATGGTGAGGATGCGAAACACAATCGCTGCGATGAGGACTTTTGTGAGACGCGCCAGGTGGTCGATCGAAAGCTTCGGTATGACGAGATACCAATGACCGAAGACCATCGTCAGCATAACGGATCCCAGTAGTGCCGTCGCGGCGAGATGATTGATGAGGAGCATCCAGTTTTCCCACCCGCCCAATGCCATCAGGCGTGTGAATGCGAATGAATCTGTCGCGATGGAAGTCACACCCATGACAACGGCGCCAACCAGGAGAGCAAAAGCTGCTTTGAATTTGTTGAAGTCGACAACGCGGTTGTAAACGACGGTCAGCACGGCAGAAATGAGGAGAAAGATCACGGGCGCCTGATTCGTTCGCACAAGCGAGGGAAAGAGGAAATTGAATCCAAGCACCACGCCGAGAAGAATCGCTGCTGTCAGGCTAGCGAATTTGAAAAAGCTGTTGCCGATGGCACGCGGGGAGATGAACAGCAGAGTCAGCATCATCCCCACACCGAGTTGCGAAAAAAGAAAAAAGAACGTCGATGAAATCACTGGTTCAAGGATTCTCCGCAGACTGGGGAAGGTAGTCCCCTCCTGGAACAGGAGGGGACTATGTTTCCCCGTTAATCTCCATCGCCGCCGCCTTCACTTTCTCACGGCGATCCCAGACCGCTCGGTCGATGAGCACAAAGAACTTCCAAAGCGCCTTGTGCTTTTCCTTCAGTATACGAATTTCGTCGTTATTGCTGCCGGAGAGCGGCTGAATCTTGCCACTCTCCAGCCGCACCAAAACTTCGGCTTCCGGCAGCGACATCCCGAACGACGGACAATAAATAATGATGTCCTTCGGCTGGATGCCCGCAGCTTCAGCGATGTTCTTTTCCGCCTGGTCCCTCTCGGCCAGATTGTGATGAAACCGATCTACAATCTGCTGCCGCTTCGCTTCGCCGATGTCCACGGTGAGGACATAACACGCTCGATACAGTTGCCGCGATTCGAGGCGATCGAGCAGGTGCAGCAACGCCGAATTCCTCCCGAACCTTTCCCGAAGAATCCAGATCAGCGTTTCGTCTTTCAGTTGCCGTAGTTCCTCCGGTTTCAATCCGTCGCGCAGCGCCAATTCGACTGCTTTTGAAATCATTGCCCCTGAAGCGATCTTGGTGTGATGAAAATAAACCCGCTCAGAAAGTGAGTAGCGAATGCGGAGAAGATTAATCAACTCCGACATCGCATCGCGACGCAGCATACCGTGCTTTTCGAGATTCATAACCAGCCGGCCATTTTCGACCACGAAGGACTCGAAAATCCTCGGGTCGTAGTACTGCGACAAACCGCAGAAGTAGGTATCACGGCGGAGGTAGTCGAGCAGATCCGCGCTGATCGCACCGCCTGCAATGTCGGATTGATAACTGCCTCCGGACTGCAGTGTCTGCCGCACAACATCCTGAATTCCCTCTCTGGTCAGAATCTTTGCAATGGCAGATTGTCCGAGGAAGTAATCCGCGCGTTCTTCGTCCTTGTCGTGACGAGGCAACACGCGGCGTTCGTCTTCAAGCGTGTGGCCGAATGGTATGTGCGTCACGTCGTGAAGCAACGCGGCGACACGAATCAACTGCTCTTCGTCGGCCGCAACCGGCCGGCTGCGTTTTATGACATCGAGTATTCGATGCGCCATCCATGACGTGCCGAGGGAATGCTCAAAACGTGTATGCGTAGCCGATGGGAAAACGAGGTAAGCGGTGCCGAGTTGCTTGATGCCGCGAAGGCGCTGAAACTCGGGGGTGTCCATGATTTCCACCTCGAGCGCGCTCATCTCGATATCGCCATGCACGGCATCGCGTATCAGCTTCTTCATCCGCGGAGTATTATCTCTTAGATATGCCGGAGCCGTTTTCCCATACTTTTTTTGATGTCGAAATCGAAACGGTCAATGCTTCGCCGGAGATCCATCTGGTAAAGATTCTCTCCGTTTCCGGGCATCGCTTCACCTATGAACTCCGCGGACCGCTGACCGACGACGCCATCACTTATATGAAAGGCCTAATGGACACGGCCGTGTTTTCCGATTTGATAATTGAACGGTCGGTCGAAGGATGGGAAGGCCGCGAAACGCGAACCTATTTGAAGAAGCATTCCTAGCAGTAGCATTCCCGTAAGCCGTTCTGTTACGATCGTTCCGTTATCTTGGGACGTCGTCCAACGGTAGGACCGCAGACTCTGGATCTGCTTATCGGGGTTCGAATCCCTGCGTCCCAGTTAGACTTGTAGGATTTCTAGATTCGTGTCCTCCTGTTTTTCGCCTGCCGGTCGGATTAGTTCAGCGATCTCCAATTTTTCAGCGTTGGCGAAGTTCTTCTGAGCGTGGGTCGCTGCGAAGTGAGCGCAACGCATCGTCGTCTGAATATCGCGATGCCCCAGCCACTCTTTCACCGTCCGTATGTCCACACCGTGTTTCACCCATTGAGTCGCTCTAAAATGGCGCAGGCCATGAAAGCCGACCCACTCCAAGCCCGCAGCCTTCCGTCCGGCATATAGCTCCTTACGTGGCGCTCGCAGTCGCTCCATAGTGCTTAACCGGACGAACGCGTACGGATTGCTAATAACCCTTGGCAACGACTGAAACAATTCAATCGCAAACTCGGACAAGGGAATATGGCGCACCTTGTAGTTTTTCGACGCTTCAACCGTTACCTGCCGCCGGGCAAGATGGACGTGATCCCATTTCAACATGAGACCTTCCGTCATTCGTAATCCCGTCTCACCCAATATCCCGACGTACGCACCAACAACTGGATCGACTGCGAGAGTCTTGGTCACCAGCAGGCGTTCTTCAGCGGGTTCAAGAATCCTGAGTGCTCGTTCCCGCTCCGGAAGCCTACCGTATCGAGCCATCGGATGTCACGATTGACTGGACTCTACGCGAGAGCGCCCGCGCGAAGATTCGCGTGATGGTGAAACGTATTTTGAAGAAACATGGTTATCCACCTGATCTTCAGGACGAAGCCGTCAAGACTGTCCTGATGCAGGCGGAGCTGCTGTGCGCGGATTGGAGTTGATCGGAGATCTGGATGCTCACCCTGTATCACCGAACAACGAGCGACAGCGCCCAAAACATCTTGAAAAATGGATTCGAGGATCACGTTGGTCGCTTCCTGACTGATCGCTTTGTTGCCGGAGTATGGTTTTCGGATCGGCCGCTCGATTTGAATGAAGGTGCCCGGGGCGAGACGCTCTTCCGAATCGTGGTAGACGCAGCAGAGTGCGATTTGAGCATGTATGAATGGATCGAAGAATTGAAACCCTATCGGGAATGGCTGATTCCCGCCGACTTCATCAATTCGAAAAAAGTGAGTATCGAGATAATTGAAGAATAGTCGCCGCCCACGCTCTTCGCACCCAATCCCGTCATACTGAACCGATGTGTGTTCTGCCGAATGTCCGTCCAATGCGTCTCACGCGCCGTCCCGAGCCGTTCGATCACCCGGATTGGATTTTCGAGGTGAAATTCGACGGCTTCCGCGCGCTGTGTTTCATCGAAAATGGCGCCGCCCGGCTCGTTTCGCGCAAGGGAAACACATTCTCATCATTCCATCAGCTCGCGGCCGATGTCGTGGCCGATTTCCGAGGCGACAACGGTGTTCTCGACGGCGAGATCGTGTCGCTCGACGCCGAGGGCCGACCACAATTCGAGGATCTGATGTTCCGCCGTGGCAAGTTGTTCTTCGTGGCGTTCGATGCGCTGTGGATTGACAGCGAAGATCTACGGAACAAACCGCTGATCGAGCGGAAGCGCGCGCTGCGTCAAGTCGTGCCGCGCCGGGCCAATTCACGACTCCGATATCTCGACCATGTCGAGGCGCGCGGCCGCGACCTGTTCCGGCTCGTCTGCGAGAGCGATCTCGAAGGAATCGTGGCGAAGCACCGGCTCGGAATTTACGACGCCGACGCGCGCAAGCCCGCGTGGATCAAGATCAAGAATCCCGCGTATACGCAAGCTCAAGGTCGCGATGAGTTGTTTGAGGAGCTTGCAGGATCTCGCTGACTTTTTACCCCTGAAGCGGCACACAAGTCTATTTCACGGTGGAGGATCGTTCAGCTACCATTCGACGATGCGTGCCAATCGTTTGGTATTGTGGGCACTCGTTGTCTGGCTGTTCAGCGAAGCTACCTTTGCACAACACATTTCGTTCGGCGTAAAAGGTGGCGCACCATTCGGTGACGCATTTACGAAGATCAGCAGCAACACGAGCCCATTCTGTATAGATCCGGAATTCTGCTTCAATGTGGGACTTACATCTAAAACCAGACGCTATACGGTTGGCCCCAGCATTGAAATCTCTAATCTGCCGTTCGGGTTCGCTGTCGAGATTGATGCGCTTTACAAGCATCTGAATTACGACACAGGGAATTTCCAGCGATCTATTTCATCGAATTTCGAGCTTTTTTCGGTCAGTGGCTATTCGTTCCATCGGTGGGAGTTTCCAATTCTCGCAAAGCGACAGTTTAATCTGCGCGCCTTCAGAGGAGACCCATACGTTATCGGCGGATTTAACATCAACCGTGTGACTCTGGCGAAGAGTCACGGTGTTAGCGGATTCAGGAGCGCGCTTCTGGGGCGGCCTCTGCCGCCGTTCACGATTTCGGAATTCCAACCGGATTCCAAGTCGTCGGGACTGGACGCACAGTCTCGCCCGGGCCTCGCAGTCGGAGGCGGTCTTGACTGGCGCATTCCGCTTGTTCACATTTTGCCCGAATTGCGCTATACGCGATGGTTTGGCGGAAACTTTGGTGATCCTTGCTTCGCACGCTGCTCGAATGTAAATCAGTTTGAAATTCTTCTCGGTGTCCGGTTTTGAGCTGCACCATTGTTACCCATGCCTGCTCTTGAGTCGTCTGGTCGGAATCGTTTCCTCCATTCGTCGCGCAGCAGTCAACCGAATCAGCGGCCGACGAGGAGATGCTTCCTGGTAGATCGACCCGCCCGTGTCGGTGCGTCCGACCCTCGTTGAAACTTGACTACATTCCCGGGGCGCGAGAACTTTATTCATGCCCCGCACGTACTCCGCGATCGACAAAATCCGAGCCGAGCTATCGTGGGTCACCGAAACTCCTGATCCAAACAGATGCGGAGGTCGGAATGTCCGATGCTGCGAGGTTCAGCGCCACGAAGCCGGACGATGTTCACGCCACCCCACGACACCGTGGCTTTCAGATGGGAACATTTCTGCCAGGAGTGCTGGCAGTGCCACGAAGGCAGCGTAAGAAAGCGGCGTCCTTCTATCGGTGCATTGCGACAATTCAGAGTGGACAAGCAAAGCGAAGCGTATCCCTGGAAGAAACTGGAGCGGAGGACGTCTCCATCGAAGCCGTCATCCCGCGAGAGCGAGTGTTCACGTTGAAGTCTACAGCCGCGCACAGTTTTATTCTCGGATGCCGGGTGACGTCATACTGCACTTTAGGTGACGGAATTTAACATTTCGGGGGGAATGTCTGACCGCCAACCAACACATTCTTCGGCAAGCTTCAATCTGGAGGCCCACTTGCACTACTTCCCGCAGCCTTAACGCCTTTGGAATTTTGGCAGTAAGACCACAATTCAAAATGGACTTACAAATTGACTCGATAAAAACCGGATCTTACGCTGCCGTCGTGCCACCGTACGTGTCTGGAAAACGAAAGCAGTTTGAAGGATATAAGGACACCCTGAGGGTCACCACAGCTATATGGGTAGTCGTCCTGATTACATGCTTGCTAGCCGTCACAACACAGGCGAAGGCCCTTAGTACCGAGGATGATTCATTTCACCTCAAGGCGGCGATCAAAATCGTTGACGACATTGATCGAGTCTTCACCTCGGACGTCGTTTTCGAGTCCGTTCCACTCCGAGTCGCTGAAGCGCGCCTGCCACTTCGTATGGGTTTCGCCCATCGATTCCAAAGTCGTTCACCCCCGCTCCTCCTGACCGCGTCACCAACACATTAGGTTTCTAAAAAACGGTTCATTGAGAGGAGTGTGTATGAATAATTCTTCAAGAGGTTTTTCCCTGCTTGAATTACTGATAGTCGTGGCGATCATTCTGATCATCGCTACAATCGCCATACCGAGCTTGCTCCGTTCCCGGCAGGCCGCAAATGAATCTTCAGCGGTCGCGAATACAAGAACAATCAACACGGCTGAAGTCACGTATCTCTCTTCGGCTGGTGGTAACTTTGGAAACATTTCTTACCTTATCGCGGCTGGACTGATTGACTCGCGCTTCACCAATGCCGTGTCGGGCTACAGCTTCACGGTTACGGCATCGGGACCCGACTACACTGCGAACGCATTTCCGACTTCTACGAACAGCGGTCGGTATGGCTACTACAGTTTGCCGGATGCCGTGGTCCGTTACCAACCTTCGACCGCGACCAACTGCAATCCGTGCTTCCCGAGTGGTCATTCTGGTGCGCCGGTTCAGTAAAAACTGATATTGCCCCCTGTCTAGCGTGGTCTCGTAGAGCGATGTACGAGACCGCGCTCTTTTCTGAGCCTCCAATACAAATAAAGCCGGGCGACTGTTGGGGTTTCTGGAGAAGCGCAAACACGAAACATTAGCCTTCCTTCAACTATCCTGTCAGACCGAGATACGTACGAATACTGCGGTCACGCAGTATCAACCTTCTTAATGGTATTCGTTATCCAGCGTTCGCAAGTGACACCCTCGCTATTAATCTCAAACTGAATACACCTTTGGCTGATTCAGCGAAGCATCCGGCCGACTGTATAAACGAACATCGCATAACGCTCTTTGCTCAAGGCGCTGGCGATGGTCTGCACGCTAGTGCCATTTTTTGTCTGGTTCTGTTCCGTAGCGAAAAGGGACAACAATATGCAGCAATCCTGTGAACTGAAGTTGCGCCTTGATCTCGAATCCGACGAAGCAATGCATCGTTATAGGAAGCTCGTCAGATTGATGCCGCGGATGAAAACCGTCGTTACGCATCGTGAATACGAGAAAATGCTCACAAGCCTTGAAGCCCTACGGATTCGTGCGAACAAAACGCGACAGATTTTTGAAGCCCACATGCAGGCTCATGCTTGCGCCTAATCCGCCAGCTTGAGGAGAACGGTTCGAAACCGGACGGCTTTGACTTCGGCGCCGTATGAAACCGAGCAGCTCGCAGAGATCGAGTCGTTTCATTAAAGCGGCCGTCGTGAGCGCATCGTTCTTCACCGATTGATCCGGCTCGTGACGAACGAGCAACTCGACGAAGCTATGAAATCCGGGTTTCGAGCGCGACACCGAGCGGAGTCTTTTTCAATTCGGGCGGGACACGGAGCGATTTTCCAGACGCGATCCATTTCTCGACATCGTGGAGTTTCCCGGATTCGCAGAGAGCGAGCAGTGTTCGAGCGTCATCTGGGGTCAATACCTCTTGCACGGCGAAGATTCTATAACCGCCGGACTCTGATGACGATTGTGACAGCTTTCCGCATAATGGTTCAGTAGCGAATGCGTTCACAATCCGTTGTCAACTCGTATAATTTGTCAGCGTGCCACCGTCCATCGAAACCAAAGGATTCATATTCAGTGCAACCGCGACTAGCTATCAAGCCCACTGCAAGAAATGCGGAAACGAAGCCACGATTGAATATCCTGCACTGCACACGATGGCGGTTTCCTGTAAGCGCTGCAATATCGACGTCAGCTTCAAGCGTTCCATTACTTTCAAACTTGCAGATTCAGCGATCAAGAAACCGCCTCGCGGCTTATTCGCAGCTTCCGTCGTAATTGCGGGCGTTGGTTTCGGCGGTCCCTTCGTATTCCGATACGATGGGTTCGACATAGCCGTCAGACTGAGCTGGATCTTGGCGGCAGCTTGGATCGGTCTCGTCGCTTACGGGATTTTTCGGTATCGACGGAAAGGTTTGTTGTTGCTCGTGGGTTTGCCGTTCGCGTTGTTCTGGGTGGGTATGGCGATGCTGATTGTTTGGGCCTGCGCTCACGACCCAAGGAATGGTTGTCCGTAACGTGGAAACCCGCTGACGCTCGCTGACGAAGCTGACGCAAATTGCGGCCGATTCCATTTCCAGCCGTTACTCCTCGGCACTTCTACGCTCTATTCCCTCTCTCTTTCCTTTTCTCAACAGAAGAAGAGTGTAATTTTGCGTCAGCCAGCGTCAGCTTCGTCAGCCGTTCGAACCAACCTGAGACTTTTTGATCGTCTCGAGAACACCGCCGTGGCACCATACGCCGATGGAATCAGTAGCACATGAAATTTTGTCCCTGATCGCAAGCGCCGCCAAGGAGCTTATCCAAATTTCCGAGGAAACCGCATCCGTGCGCCCCGCGCCGGGCAAGTGGTCAAAAAAGGAAATACTCGGACACCTAATCGATTCGGCATCGAACAACCATCAACGCTTCGTCCGGTTACAACTCAGCGAGCGCGTCGAGCTCCCGGGATATTCCCAAGACGATTGGGTTCGTGTTCAACGCTATCAGGATCAGCCGTGGCAGCAAATCATCGGGTTGTGGGCCGTATACAACTCCCAGTTGGCACAGGTAATCGGCTTCGTGGATCCGAAGTCGCTCGGGAACGTATGGCGTAAACCAGACGGTACTGAATTTACGCTCGAATTCATCATTCGCGATTACGTGACCCACATGCGACATCATCTAAAGCAGCTTCTTTGAAGAATGGGAAACACATCTTGAACAGCACTAGACTTATCTAGTATTTGTTCTCCGCTGAGCCATGATTCTGCCCATTGGAGAAACAATCGGGTCTTGCCAGCACCGCTCGGACCAACGAGAAGGCTAACGCGGCCGCTTGGCAGCGTCTCCGCGATCAGATACTCGTACTTCTCATCCGTGAGGTTGGCTTCAATCGAATCCGTGTTGAAGTGTGCATTCATAATGATCACATTTTGGTGAAACGCGAGAGACGGTGTCTACCCACATATTTTCGATGCGTACGCTCACGTTTGAGGGCCACAGCCGTCATGGCGCGAGCAGTTCCGAACAGGTCCGGTCCCGCCGGGCGAGATACACTGGATGTATGGACAAGCCTCCGAATAACACGACCCTCGCCGCCTGCCGCGAAGCTCTTCAACGCCGGATCAAGCGCCAATTTCTCCAATCGCTCACGCCCGCGCAGCTTGAGATGTATGCCGCGACCACCACGCCAATGCCGAGCCGCCGCGTCGAACGGGCGCTCGCGAATTTAATCGCGGCGCTGGATATTGAATTTCCGCAGGACGATCGCGGGTGACACGGAAGATGTTTCGTATTCCTGCAAGAATTGCCGGTCGATTCCGGAAGCTCGATCGTCGCGAGCAATAGTGGAGAAGCAGATCTACGTGAGAATATTAAAATCGTACTCGATGCGTACACGAACTTGACTCAAATCATCCTTGCCGCATTCGGTGCGATAGCCTTTCTTGTTGCGTATAGAGAAAAGCAAGCACCGATCTCGACAAAGTCGTGGGCGCCGCTAGCGGTTCCTTTCGTTGTACTGTTCGGTGGATTGATCCTGACACTACTTGGACGAGAAGCACTCGTTACGATGATCAGCAGAAATTCAGTAGAACTAGGCCATCCAGCACTTGAGTTTGGCAGGAGAATTAGCTATGTCTTGCTGCTGATTGCCGCCGCAATGACCGCAGCCTTCGCACTCGACACGATGATTATGAACCCGAGACATAGAAAACCGACTATCGTGACAGAAGTGCCAGCCAGAAAGGGCGAAAGTCTTCAGTGAATAGATCTCCGACGGTATTGCTGTCGTTATTGCTTGCGGGATGCGCCTCACGGACTCAACTTAGCTTTTTTGCTCCACCCGGTGTGCGACAGATAGCGTTCGAGCTGGAACCGCATGACGAGAGCGCCAAGCGAAAATGGGTGGTCAACTTAGATCCCAGCGGAATGGGAAGCACAACTGTTAAGAAGCTTCATCCCGTGAAGACAGACGTTCACGCCAAGATTATCCGTTCAGGAAATCCCTCATTTACGCGAGGATTTGCATGGTTGTTCGATCCTGTTTCATTTACCGAAGCAAACTTCGTGGAAGTACACCTATCAGATTTATTGGGTGAAGTGGGACAGTATGCCCTTGTAACGTATCAAACGAAGTCTGTTCGGCTAGATGTACTCCAGAACCAAAAGTTCATCGGTACCACAGAATTTAAGAGGACTATAAAACCAAACACGCAGTACGAGATTCGGTGGGTGCGAGGAAAGACAACCGTTTGCCAGAAAAAGATCGAATTGCCATATAACATTAAACATACATATCAGTGCGATCCCGAGTCGGGCGAAGTAACCGAACCGAACTGATTGGCTGGCATTTCGGATGACGAATCATCATTGAGCGATATTTTCTATTAATGTGACGCAGGTGCCTACAGATACGCCAAGCGCGTCAGGAAATTTGAGAACCAACTCCGAAATAAACAGAATCCGGAAAGACATTGCTCCTGTTTTTCGCCTGTCGCAAAGCTAAACGATTCGTATTTTTTCACTCGTTCTCTTGGCGAAAGATCCGAGTAAGTTAATTGTTTGCTAAACGTTTCGTCACAAATCGTTCAATTTTTGTGCAGACTCTGGATCTGCTTATCGGGGTTCGAATCCCTGCGTCCCAGTGCCCCTCTTTTCCAATACTTTCCGTCCATGCCTTTTTGGTAGGCACATCGGAAAATGCCCGGTGTGACGGGGAATGTGCCTACCTTTCACCACTAAGCGGTTTTTGCAACTGCTTTTGAGGCGCTGAGGATTATCGCACTCAACTGATCGGCGGCTCTATTTGCGCCAGGAATGAGATGGCCACGGGTGTCTACAGTGATCTGGATCGAATGGTGTCCCATCTTATCGAAGGAGGAGTAGTGGTTTCCGCTCCTGATGGTGACTGGTAAATCGAACTAACGTCCCCCGTTCTAGTAGTCCTCGTTAACACTCACCTTTGTTCCCTTCAATAATTCTAAGTTTTGCTTCATAAGTGCGCCTGCGCTCTAAGACACCAAGGAATGGTTATCGAACCAGTGCGCAGAGCGCCTGCCTCCGGAGAGGGAGGAGTTTCCGAGCCGGCGCCGCAATCAAGTCCCCGCGAAAGGAACTTTTGTGAAATTCCTCAAGCTTGCACTCCCGTTTGCCGTCGACCGTGATTGCTTACAAACAATGGAGGTGCGATGAACCCTAAGAAGGGGTCGCAGCGGCGACGATGGATCGTAGAGACTTTATTCGTGTCACGGCAGCAGGCATTCTAACGGCTGGAGTTGCCGAGGTTGCGGAGCCATCCAGGCAGCGTCGTCCCAACATTGTTTTGATCTATGCTGACGACCTTGGCTATGGCGATCTGGGTTGCTACGGATCGGCGATCAGCACCCCAAATATCGACCGACTTTCTCGTGAAGGCATGCGCTTCACGCACTTCTATTCCGCGAGTCCGGTTTGTTCCCCGTCCCGCGCGGCATTGATGACTGGCCGGTATCCCTCGCGTGTCGGGATTCCCAGCGTGCTTTTTCCAGAGGACACATACGGCCTTCCGCTTACAGAGATGACGATGGCGGAACTCGTCAAAAGTAAACAGTACCAGACGATGTGCTTAGGCAAGTGGCACCTGGGCACGATTCCGGAATCGATGCCGACGAATCGCGGATTCGATGAGTTCTTTGGCATGCCCTACAGCAACGATCAGGCGCCCAGCGTTCTGATGAGCGGAATGCAAGTCATCGAAGAACCGGTGCAACTCGATACGCTGACCGAGCGTTACACGACCGAGGCTGTGAATTTCATCCGACGCTGCGCGGACTCGCCATTTTTCCTGTACCTCGCTCACACGTTCCCTCATATTCCCCTTGCGGCATCGCCCCGATTCCGCGGCAAGTCCAACCTGGGACTCTATGCTGACGTGATACAGGAATTGGACTGGAGCACCGGCGAGGTTCTCCGCTGCATCCAGGATTGCGGCCTGGACCAGGATACGCTGGTCATATTCTCGAGCGACAACGGCCCCTGGTTTCAGGGAAGTTCGGGTGGTTTGCGCGGTCGAAAAGGTGAAACATGGGATGGCGGAATGCGGATGCCGATGCTTGCCAGGTTTCCAGGACAGATTTCGCGTGGAAGCGTTTTCCAGGGTCTCGCCACAACGATGGATTTGTTCCCCACGGTCGCCTCTCTTTCGGGCGCAGCGCTTCCGGAAAAGCCACTGGACGGTGTCGACATCTGGCCCATCCTTTCGGGTGAGAAACCGCAAGTTCCTCGTGACGTATTTATCTACATGCGCGGCTGGGATATCCAATGCGCGCGATGGGGCAGTTGGAAACTTCACGTAACCCGATCCAACACTCCCGCCTGGGCGCCGATGCCGGCGGAGGGTTTACGGAATCTTCCGTTGCCCCAACCAGAGTTATACAATATGGAGCGCGACGTCGATGAGAGTTACGACGTGGCTGCATATAATCCGGGAATCGTGGCTGACATTTGGAACAGAATTGAGGCGTTGGTGGCAACCTTCCCGCAGGCGATTCAGGACACATGGCGCGAAACCCTGAGCCTTCGGGTACGCAACACCCCGTCTGGCGCCCTGCCGGTAGAAGCAGAATAGATCCAATGGGCAAGTTGAGAACGCTGTCTCTTGCTGTTCTGATCATAGTCACTCTTGTAAATCTGCTCGATCAGAAGCGACTCACTGGGCCTCTCTACAAACAAACTGCCGACGACCTCGCCGTCTATGATCTCCGACTTCAGGAATTACGCGCATTCTTGCCGCGTGAAGGAGTCATCGGCTATCTCAGCGATACGACGCCGGCCGGCATGGAAGCCGGACAGGACGTTCTCCAAAAGTTCTACCGTGCTCAATATGCCCTTGCGCCATTGATCATCAACCCTGAGGCCCATACGGATCTGGTGATCGCCAACTATTCCGACCCTTCTTTGGCCAGGATGCGGACGAAGGGCTTCGTCGTAATCAAGGATTTTGGGGGCGGACTCGCCTTGTTGCAGAAGAAAACGAGTTGATGTTCAGAAGATGTCTGGGCGCATGCATCGCTTTCGGACTGTGTTGCGGCGTTCTGTCGTGCACGTTCTTTCTCTGGAGATCGGTTGCACGAAATATTTCTTCTGCCGCGCTTTGGTTGGTACTTGCGGGGTATACGGCACTGGCGATGGTCGTCTACAGAAAACTGCCGCTTGAAAGCACGCGGCCCCCGATAGGTTCCCGGCGCATACTTTCGATAGCCTTCCTGTTGGTTTGCTGTTATGCCGCGTGGCTTTTTTTCATTCGTTCGTGGAATTACCCCCAGGGTGCCTGGGACGCGTGGGCGATCTGGAATTTGCACGCCCGATTTCTGTTTCGCGGCGGTGACCAATGGTTCCAGATGTTTTCGCGCCCGCTCTACTGGACCCATCCGGACTACCCGCTTCTGCTGCCTTCATTGATTGCAGTCGGCTGGACGCTCGCGGGCAAAGAGACAATTCTGATTCCAGTAATGGTGTCGTTCGTTTTCACTTTTGCCACGGTCGGGCTCCTGACAAGTTCTGTCTCTTACCTCTGGAATGACAGACGTGGTATCGCCGCTGGACTCCTGTTACTGGCGACACCTGATTTTTTTTTGAACGGATCATCACAGTTGGCGGATGTTCCGCTTGGTTTTTTCATCCTGCTCACCACAGTGCTGCTTTATCTATACGATGAACGGGATTCCAATACGATGCTCTTGTTATTGGCCGGTACATCCGCCGCACTGGCAGCCTGGACCAAGAATGAGGGACTGCTGTTTGTGCTGGCAGCAATCGTGGTTCGGCTGCTTGTGTCCGCTGGACCCAAGCCTGTCTCGATCATTCCCCGGGAACTTTGTACTTTCGCTTATGGCCTGTTGCCCATCCTGGCACTTACCCTGACCTTCAAGTTTTGGCTGGCGCCACCCAACGATATATTTTCGTTTGTCGGACTGGGCGAGCGGCTGAAGGACTCCGGGCGATATGCGCAAATCGGTCGTCACTTCTTGAAAGAAATGGCGGTCTTCGGCGCACCACGTCTGAGCCCGTTTTGTGGACTGATTGCATATTTGGTCTACGCGCCGGCAGGAAAAAGGAGTAGGACGTCTTTCCCGCAGAGCGGATTTCCGCTGTTGACGTTTATGTTAGCAGGCTATTTTTTTGTCTACGTGATCTCAGTCCAAAACCTGCAATGGCAGCTTACCAATTCCTTTTCCCGTCTTATTGTCCAACTCTGGCCAACATTTCTTTTTTGCACGGCTTGCGCAGACATTCGGAGATCCAGACACTCCGGTTAACCACGCCGAACCATTACCGGGCTGGCGGTAATCGCAGTTCGAATTTGCGCAATTTCGTTACGCACTTTTCTGCAAGTAGCGATCGCACCACCCAAACCTTCGCGATTTAGAAGGTCTTAGCCTGCAGATTCGTTTAGGACTCCGACGTGCCAGTGGGTGGGATTTCTTGGAAGGCAGACCTTC
>Ga0075425_100004451_pt1 | contig 14462 bp, 16 predicted proteins | sample SoiMethybrSBSTD4_FD_75300 | JGI IMG/M metagenome (GOLD analysis project Ga0075425, IMG submission 75300) | Bulk soil microbial communities from a Populus tree surrounding site in Tennessee, USA - Soil MetaG P. TD hybrid SBSTD4 | ecosystem: Environmental > Terrestrial > Soil > Tree plantation...
AGATCATGCGCGGTCGAGCCGGGCTCGAGCTTGCACGCCCACACGCCGAGCCGCATCGTGCCGCCCTTGTTGAGGATGTCCTTCTGGTCGGGCATCAGGTCGATCACCGGATGCGGCGTCGTCGCGTCGAACTCGGAAGAGTTCGCGTTGTCGAGCCCGCATGCGTCGCGCGCGAACTCGATGACCGCGCATTGCAAGCCGAGGCAGAGTCCGAGGAACGGGACGCCTTGCTCGCGCGCGTAACGGATCGCGGCGACCTTGCCTTCGATGCCGCGCACGCCGAATCCGCCGGGCACCAGGATCCCGTCCAGAGTCGAAAGCACGTCGTGGTTCTCGGTGAGGTCATCCGACGCGATCCACACGACTTCGACCGTGGCGTCGTGCGCGATCCCGCCGTGCTTCACGGCTTCGACGACCGACAGATATGAGTCGGCGAGCGTCACGTACTTGCCGATGATTCCGATGCGCACCGTGCGCTCCGCGCGGCCCATGCGCCGGACGAGCGCTTGCCATTCGGTGAGGTCCGGCTCGCCGGCCTCCAGGCCGAGGTGCTTCACGACGTAGTCGTCCAGACCCTCGGAACGAAGCACGAGCGGGATCTCGTAGATGTTGCGCGTGTCCAGCGCACTCACGATCCCGTCGGCGTCCACGTCGCACAACATCGAGATCTTCTTCTTCAGCGACGGCGCCAGCGGGCGGTCGGAGCGGCACACGATCGCGTCGGGCTGGATACCGATCGAACGCAGCTCCGCGACCGAATGCTGGGTGGGCTTCGTCTTGAGCTCTCCCGACGGCCCGATGTATGGGACGAGGGAAACATGCAGGTAGAAGACCTGATCGCGGCCGACGTCATGGCGCATCTGGCGGATCGCCTCGAGGAACGGGAGCGACTCGATGTCGCCGACGGTGCCGCCGACCTCGGTGATGACGATGTCGACGTCGTCGGTCGCCAAACGGCGGATCCTGTTCTTGATCTCCTCGGTGATGTGCGGGATCACCTGCACGGTCGCACCCAGGTAGTCGCCGCGCCGCTCGCGCGCGATCACCGTCGAGTAGACGCTGCCGGTGGTGACGTTCGAGTCGCGGGTGAGGTTCTCGTCGAGGAAGCGCTCGTAATGCCCGATGTCGAGGTCGGTTTCGGCGCCGTCGTCGGTGACGAATACCTCGCCGTGCTGGAAGGGATTCATGGTGCCCGGATCCACGTTGATGTACGGATCCAGCTTCTGCATCACGACGCGCAGGCCGCGCGATCGGAGGAGTCTTCCGAGGGATGAAGCCGTGAGCCCTTTGCCGAGGCTCGATGAAACGCCGCCCGTTACGAAGATGTGTTTTGCCAAAAAAAACTCCCGAGTCCGGTTGATCTGGGTATCGGTACTCGGGGCCTTACTATAGCAGCGGCCGGTCAGCCTTGGCCAGGATTTCGGTCGAGTACTTGCGACGCGTCCGTTCTCCACAGGCGATCGAATGCGCGAAGCGGGCGGATACGGTCGATCCACACCGACAGCGTTGGACCTTCGGCGACCGCGGTGAGCGCGAGCAGGAACACGAGCAGCCCGAGGCGGAACCACGATGCGGGATGCACCTCGACGATCGCACCGCCGAGGATCGCACCGATCGCGTTGGATCCGGCGTCGCCGAGCATCGCACGTTCTCGCAGATCGAACAGCGCGAAGGCGGCCACCGCACCCAACGTCGCCGACAGCGGAACCGTCAGTGAGTGGCCGAGGATCGCGAGCGGGATCGCGCCTACCACGTACGCCTTGCACGCGCGGCCGGGCCGAACGTCCAGCGCGTTGAACAGGTTCGCCATCAGTGCGATGAGCGCGGCGTCGACGATCGCCCAACCGAACGACGTCGAGGTTGCCGCGCCGAACATGAACGCGAGCGCTCCCCCACCGACCATCTTCAGCCCGCCGGGCGTGAGCCTTCCCTTCAGCAATGCCGGAACGTGCGCGCGCCAGCCGCGCTCCGGTTGCGCGGCGAGGTCGTCGTAGAACCCGATCGCCCCAAATCCAAACCCGAGCAGCCCGATGCCGACGAAAGCGATGAGGGCGATCGCCGGCGATGGCGAATCTTCCGATACAGCGTGGATGAACGCGACCAAGGTCGCACCGCCCAGGATCCCGACCAGCACCGCGATCCCGAGCCCGGTCGGCGTCGCGATGCCCCGGTGGTTCGGCCGGGTGACCGGCATGGAAGGGATGAGCGCGGCGGCGACCCACCGGGTCACCAGGGCTGCCACGCCGGTGGCGGCGAGTGCGAGCAGGACCTTCGCGATCATCGTCTACGGGCGAGCGCGCGGACGACGTCCCATCCTTGCCGGGCCCGATGCAGGAAACCGGCCGGGTCTCGGCCGGTCCGGGCGTGGGTGATCTCGCACGGCACCTCGACCACACGGTACCCGGCCCGCAGGGCGTCGACGGTGAAGGCGGTTTCGACTCCGAACCGGGCGGCGAAAGGGCGCGTGTCGCTCAGGACCTTGCGCCGCACGGCCCGCTGACCGGACAGCGGCCGCTCCAATCTGCGTCCGGTGGCGCGAGCGATCCCCGCGCGTGCCAGGCTCTCGACGAGACCGAACCCGGACGGGCCGCCGCGCGGCGGCGCGGCGATCGCGACGTCCACGTCGCCGTTCGTCACCGAGTCGATCAAGACGTGGAGGTTCGCCGCGGATGTCGCGAGGTCCGCATCCGCGAACAGCAGGATGGGCGCGTCGGTCGCGTCGATCCCCGTCTCCAGGGCCGCCGCTTTCCCCCGGTTCGCGGGGAGGCGCATCACCCGCGCGCCGGCGCGTTCCGCCTCGGTCGCGGTGCCATCCGTCGATCCGTCGTCGACAACGATCACCTCGTCGACCAACGGTCGCAGCGCGGCGACCGTCGCGGCGACCCGCGTGGCATCGTCGTAGGCGGGTACGATCGCCGCGACGCGCGGCTTCGGTCCTGATCCGGTCACGCGGCGCCGAGCACGGGTGCGACGGCGGTCGCACCGCCGCGGATGCCGAAGTGTTCCGGCGGTTTTCCTTCGATGAGGTCGCGCAACCCGTACACGAGCGACAGCCGGCCGGCCACCGTGTCCACGTGGTCGACCGTGCACACCGAATGCGAAAGCGCGCCGTCCGAGCGGACGAGCTCGGCCAGGGACTGGTCGGCAGTGACCGGCTCGACCGCCGCGACGACACGCGCCGAGGTGATCGCGCGCAGGAGAGGCAGGAAGAAGCCGTCCGGCGCGGGGACCTCCTGCGGATCCCCGCTCGAGACGACGACCACGACCGCGTTCGCCGCGGGGAAGGCGCCGGAGCTCGGCAGGTCGCGCATCGAGATGAAACCCGCGTCGTCGAGTGCCTTGATCGTGTCACCGTCGGCGTGCGGATCCGCGGAGCCGCCGATCCGCTGCCCGAGCCTCGCCGCGGCCTCCTGCAGCACCGTGTCGGACGTCGAAGACGTGATCCCGAGCGCTTGGCGCAGCCGGTCGGTCGTTGGTTGGCGATCGAGCGCCCACTTGGCGGTCAAAGTGATGCGCGTTGGTCGCTTCGCGCCGGCGAACCGGAAAGCCTGATCGAGGCCGCTCAGCACCGCGCCCGGGACCCGCCCATCGCTAACGACCACCACCGCACGCCCGCTGAGCCGTCCCTGCATAAGCGGTTGCTGGATCGCATCTCCGAATCGATCCGACACCTGGAGCTGCTTCTGCAGGGCAGCGGTCTGCGCCTTCACCGTGTTGAGGTCGTTCTCGAGTGCGGTCGTGTTCTGTCGCAGCGAATGGACCAGGCCTTGGTCGATCACCGTTGTGCCGGCGAGGATCCCGAGCCCGAACGCCAGGAACGTCGCGGCGAGCGAAACGATGTGGTAGCGAAGGTTGATCATCGCGTGGTCAGAACAGGTTCTTCACGCGCAGGAAGAGCTGGTGGAACCACAAGCGCACGGCCGGCGAGGTGAACGCGACGATGAGCCAGGTCGCAAGTGCCGCGCCGACCAACAGCATGATGTCGCGGGTGCGCACGAGAGGCCGATAGAGGCGGTTGACGCCTTTGGCGTCGACGAGCTTCGAGCCGACCTTCAATCGCACGAGGAACGTGCTCGCCATCCCGCCTCGGCCTTTGTCGAGGAACTCGACCAGATGCGCGTGCGAGCCGACCGCGACGATGAGGTCGGCGCGTCGCTCGTACGCGAGCAGCATCGCGATGTCCTCGCTCGTGCCGCCGCTGGCGAACACACTGGCCTCGATCCCGAGGCCGCGAACACGTTCCATCCCCGGTGAGCGTCCGTCCGGGTACGCGTGCACGATCACCTCGGCGCCGGAGGTGAGCGCGGCGGTCGACACGGAGTCCATGTCACCGATGATGATGTCGGGGCGGAAGCCCTCCTCGATGAGCGCGTCTGCTCCGCCGTCGACGCCGATCAGGACCGGCTTCACCTCGCCGATGTAGCCGCGCAACGTTTGGAGGTCCTGCTTGTAGTCGTAGCCGCGCACCACGACCAGCGCGTGGCGGCCCTCGATCTGGGTTCGCGTTTCCGGGATGCCGGCGCCTTCGAGGAACAGTTCTCGCTCCCGCACGAGGTGATCAACCGTGTTGTGCGCGAACGCGACGAGCTCGTCGCCGAGATGCGCTTGTGCTGAAACGAGCTGGCGTTGGAGCTCCTCGCCTTCCAGCAACGTGCCCGTCGCGACGACCTCGCCGCCCCGCAGCACGTCCCCGCCGCGCACCTCCACGAGGTCGCCGTCTGCGATCGCTTCGAGGACGGCGGGCCCCGCGCGATCGATCAGCGGGATGCCGGCGCGCGCCAGCACCGTCGGACCCGAGTTCGGATAGCGCCCCGTGATCGACGGGCGCGCGTTGATGACGACCGATGGATGGTGCTCGACGAGGCCTTCCGCCGAGACGAGGTCGAGGTCCTCGTGGTCGATGACGGCGACCTCGCCCGGCCGCAAGCGCGGGATCAGGTCCTTCGTCCGGCGGTCGACGCGGGCGATGCCGCCGAGGTGGCCGGGCTCGCGGCGCCGCCGCCAGGACAAACGGCGGGTGCCGGCCCGGACGCCGTCCCGCTCGGTCCGCGCCATGAGCTAATGGTAGTCGTCCGGGAGGCGGAACTTCTCGCGTACCAGCCGCCAGAACGGTGCCCCGGCGACCTTCGCAAGCTTCAGGCGCTTGGCCCCCGCGCGAACGGAGACCCGCGCGCCGACCTGCAGCTCGCTCTCCTTGCGCCCGTCGGCCGACAGCGACACCGCGTCGGGGTCCGGCAGCACCGTGATAACGACCTCGTCTTGCGGCCCGACGACGATCGCGCGGTCGAACAGCATGTGCGGCGAAACCGGCGTGAGCACGAGGCAGTCCAGCGTGGGCGACACGATCGGGCCGTGCGCGCTGAACGAGTACGCGGTCGAGCCGGTCGGCGTCGCCACGACGAGTCCGTCGGCGGCGAATGTGGTGAACGCCTCGCCGCCGAGCGACACCTCGAGCTTGATCAACCGGCCGGGTGTGACCTTGGAGACGATGATGTCGTTCACCGCGGTGAAACGCTCGACCGTCTCCGCGCCGACGACGACATCGCCTTCGAGTGTCATCCGCTCCTCGATCGCGAACCCCTCTGAACAGATGTGATCGAGCGCGCTTTCGAGCTCGCCGCGTTCGAGCTCGGCGAGGAATCCGAGACGCCCGAGGTTCACGCCGAGCAAAGGGGCTCCGGACGGGACCGCGTACGACGCGGCGCGCAGGAGCGTGCCGTCGCCACCGAGCACGAAGATCAGGTCGAGTTCGTCGCCGAAGCCGGCCTCGTCGGCGGCGGTGACCGGCGCGCCGAGCCGCGCGGCGTCGACGGCGAGCGCGACCACCTCGATCCCGCGGCGCTGCAGCGCGGATGCGAGCCAGCGGCCGATCGACTCAGCCTCGGCGCGATCGCCGTGCAAGAACAGCCCCGCGCGCTTCACGGCGCCTCCACTGCGGCTCGCTCGATCGCGTCGTCGCCGACGTCACCGGACGCGTCGCGCGTGAGACAGAGGAAGAACTCTCGGTTCCCCGCCGGGCCGACCAGCGGCGACGGCGTCGCGCCGCGCAGCGAGCAGCCCGCGTCGCGGTAGGCATCGGCGACGCGACGCATCGTCGCGGCCCACACCGCCGGATCGCGCACGACGCCGCCGCGCTCGACGTGTGTGCGCGCGGCTTCGAACTGCGGTTTGACGAGCAACACCAGATCCGCGCCGGGTGCGCACGAAGCGATGAGCGCGTCGCGCACCACGCACAAAGAGATGAACGACAGGTCGGCGACGACGAGGTCGACCGGCTGCTCGCCCACGGAGTCGAGGTCCAGCGCGCGCACGTTCGTTCGCTCGAGGACATGGACACGGTCATCGTTTCGCAGCGTCCACGCGAACTGGCCGTACGAAACGTCGGCCGCGATCACGTGCGCGGCGCCGCGCCGCAGAAGGCAATCGGTGAATCCGCCGGTTGACGCGCCGGCGTCGAGACAGCTGCGCCCCTCCACGGGGACGCCGAAGACGTCGAGCGCGCGATCGAGCTTGTCGCCTCCGCGGGAGACGAAACGAGAGGCCCCCTCCTCGGTGGGGGCCGGCGGCAGGGCCATCAGGCCGAGGGGAGATCCTCGAGGGTCGCCCGGAGGCGTGCTTCGAGGGCCTCGAGGGCGACGGCGCGTTCGGCCGGGGGCAAGCCGGCGATGCGCTCGATCTCGGCTTCGACGGGGTCGATGGGCTGGTCCATCGGCGTCATCTTACGTCGTCGCCGGTGGGCCCGGCCGGAGCGTTACCGGCGGGGCCGGCGCCGGGCGCTGGGTCGTGTAACCGGCCGTGCAACTGGTCGTGTGGCAGGGCGTTTGGCCGCCGGGCGTCGGGCAGTGGCGCGTTTCGTCGGCGTCCTTCGGGCAGTCACCCGCGACGCCGCGACGGGCTTCGCCGTCTTCGGCGCGGTCGCGGTCCGGGTGGGAACCGCGCCGGCCCGGCGCCGGTCCTTCAACGCAATCTCGACCGCCTGGACGCGCTGGCCCAGCCGTTCGACATCGTCCGCGGACGCGAGACCGAGCCGCGCGATCTGCCGCCCGATCTCGTTGGTGACGAGTTGCGTTATTCGGCGGCTGTTCTCGCGGCTGCGCGAAACGAGGTCGCTCGCGACCGAGCGGATCTGGTCGCGATCGATCATGCCGTTGCCGGCGAGCCGCTTCGCGATCTTCTCGGCTCGCGCGCGCGGGATCTCGGTCAGACTTTGCGCCGCGTCAACGTATCGCTGGATGGCGTCTCGCATGGTGTCTCCTTCGCACGAGGGATGGAACGGGCGAACGGAACGGGCCCTCAGGCTACCAGTGGTATCCTCCGCCGCGTGGCGTCGCCGGAAGAGGTCGACCGTACGCTCAAGAAGCTGGTCAAGCGTCTCGACGGGGCGGATCTGGACGGAGCGTCGCTCCCCGAAAACGAACGCTCGATCCTCTGTGTGATCACCGATCTGGACCTGATGTATCGCGCAGACTATGGCGGGGGCCGGATCAAGAAACTCCGCATCATCAAGACCGAGGCGCCAGCGGACGTCCGTATCTCGGTCGGCAGCGACGAGCTCGTCGCGCTCGCCGACGGCAAGAGCTCCCTGCCGATGGCGCTGTTGTTCGGCCGCATCCGAGTCGACGCGAACGCGCGGGATCTGCTGCTGCTGCGACAGCTGTTCTAGATGATCCCGATCCGGGACGAGAACCCGACCACGTCCACCGCGGTCGTCACGATCATCCTCATCGCGCTCAACGTGGCCGTGTTCTTGACCGAGCCGGTCTTCGCCGGCGGACGATCGCAGGAGCAGCAGCTGGTCCGCCAAGCGCGGTTTTTCTCGTGCCACGCTGCGGTGCCCTATGAGCTGACGCACGGAAAAACCGTCACGAGCGCCGTCGCGAACGGTGTCAGGTTCCCCGAGCCCGACGCTGCCTACGCGGAGCTCGAACGCCTGACGTGCCCGAAGAAGAACATCTGGCTGTCGATCCTCGAGTCGATGTTCCTCCATGGGAGCATCCTGCACATCGCCGGCAACATGCTGTTCCTGTGGATCTTCGGCAACAACGTGGAAGACCGGCTCGGCAGAGCGAAGTACCTCGCCTTCTATCTGTTGAGCGGATTGGCGGCCGCGTACACGCAATCGCTCGTGTTCCCGAACTCGGCGATCCCGTTGGTCGGCGCGTCCGGAGCCATCGCGGGAGTGTTGGGCGCTTATCTCTTACTGTTCCCGCGTGCGCGGATCGTGACGGTGATCTTCTTCTTCATCACCGTGGTACCGGCCTTCGTCATGATCGGCGTTTGGTTCTTGTTACAGCTGCTTTCGGGAGTGGGATCGGTCGCCGGTGACACCGGCGTCGCGTACATGGCGCACGTCGGCGGGTTCGTCGCGGGCATGCTCCTCTTATTGATCTTCCGCCCGCGGCGTCCGCGGGCGACGCCGGCGCTCCCCTACTGAGGCAGGGTCAGCCGCATCACTGGTGCGGTCGTGGGGCACTCGCGCGCGATCTGGCGGTGTTCGGCGACCTCGTGTGGGAGATCTTCGCGCTGGATGGTTCTGAAGCCGCATCGCGCGAAGAACGCCTCGGCGTCGGTGGTTGCGAGATAGACGGTACGAACGCCGCTCGACGCGATCTGGCGGATCGCCGCCGCCGTCGCGAGCAAACCCGTCCCGGTTCCGCGCAGGTTGGGTGAAACGGCGACCGAACGCAGGAGCGCCGCGTCGCCGACAGGGTCCCACGAGGAGGTCGCGATCACCGTGCGATCGGCTTCCGCAACGATCGTGCGGCCGAGCCGCTCGCGCGCTGCGCCGGCTTGCAGGCCTCCGTCGTGCAGCAGTTGCGCGATCGCAGGGAGGTCCGGGCCCGTTGCCGAGCGGATCTGCGGATGCGGCAGGTCGTTCAGGACGTCGGCGAGGCTGCGAAGCAGGAAGTCGGGCCACCCTGGCGCGACGGCGAGCTCCGGCACGCCGGTGGCTCCGGTGAGCACGAGCGCCGACGGCCATCCCACCGCTTGCGCGGCCATCACGTCGGTCTCGATGCGGTCGCCGATCATCAACGCCGGCGTGCCGCCGACGCGATCCTGCGCGACCTCGAGCATCAACGGCTGCGGCTTGCCGGCGATCATCGGCTCCACGCCGGTCGAGGTGCGCAGCGCGGCGACGATCGCGCCGCAGCCCGGCCACAGTCCGTCCGGCGCCGGGTAGGTCGCGTCCGCATTGGACGCAACGAACGTCGCGCCGGCGCGGATCGCGAGCGTCGCGATGCGGAGCTTCTCGTAGGTGAGCTCTCGGTCCCATCCGACGACGACGATCGAGCATTCCGTGGGGTCCGCGCCGTCGGAGAGCCGCACGCCGCAGCTCGTGACCGCTTCGACGAGGCCGGGCCCGCCGATCACGAAGGCCGCGCGACCACGGAGCGCCGGGATCTTCTCCCCCATCAGCCGCACGACGGCGTCTGCGGAGGTAACGATCTCGGTTTCCTCGCCCTGCGCGCCGACGTCGGCGAGCTTCTTCGCGTACGACTCGGGAGTCGAGGACGAATTGTTGGTCACGAACGCCAGGCGCTTGCCTGCGTCGCGAAGCGAACGGATGGTCTCGGGCGCGCCCGGAACGGGCTCGTCGCCGGTCCACACGACCCCATCGAGGTCGAGCACGAATCGTTGGAACGCTTGCGCGAGGATCACGTCGCCGGATCTATCCGCTCGAGCGCACGCCGGTAATTCTCGTCCTCGGGGCGCATAACGACGGCGAGCTTCGCGTGCCCACGCGCGCCGGCGATGTCGCCGGAGCGCTCGAGGCACAGCGCCAGCCCGAAGTGCGCGTAGTCGTTGGCCGGCTCGATCTCGAGCGCGGCTTCGAACTCTTCGCGCGCCCGGTCGGGCCGTCCCGATGAGTAGTACGCGCGGGCGAGCGCTTCGCGGATCGAAGCCTTATCCGGTTCGTGATCGCGCGCGTGCTCGAGCACGATCGCCGCTTGGAAGTAGTGCGCTTGATCAAGGAGGGCGGTGCCGCGTTGGTACAGCGCGTACGTCGACTCCGGAGTCACGCCCTTCTCCTCTCCTCCGCGCCGCCCCGTCGCCGCGTCGTTTCGCGGGGTCTTCCCCCTGATGCTATACAGGCGGCGGTGGCGTCCATCTCGCCGTTCCGCGGCCTTCGCTACGACACGACCGTCGTCGGCGACCTCGCCGCCGTCACCTCTCCGCCCTACGACGTCATCTCCGACGATGCGCTGCGCGGGTTCGAGGAAGCCAGCCCTTACAACGTCGTCAGGCTCATCCTTCCCCGCGAAGCCGCAGGTCAAGACAAGTATATGCAGGCGGGCGAAACCCTCCGCTCGTGGATCTCGGCGGGCGCCCTGGTTCGCGACGAGGCCGATTCGCTGACGGTGTACGAGCAGCGGTTCACGGTCGGCGGCCTCGAGCGCATCCAGCGGGGCGTCCTTGCGGCGGTCACGATGGACGAGGGCGCCGTGCTTCCCCACGAGCACACGATGAGGGCGACAGTATCGGATCGGCTCGCGTTGCTCCGCGCGACGCGCACGCAGTTGTCACCGGTCCTGTGCGTTTACTCGGCGGACGACGGTGGCGCGCGGGAAGCCGTCGGATCGATCGCCGACACGCCCCCGGTCGCGGAATGGCGGAGCGAGGACGACGGGGTTGCGCATCGCGCCTGGCGGGTCGACGACCCGACCGCGGTGGGCTCTATCGCGCGGACCCTCGCGACGGCGACCGTGGTGATCGCCGACGGCCACCACCGATATCGCACCGCGCAGGAGTACCGCGACGAGCGTCGCCAGACCGACGGGCCCGGTCCGTGGGACGCGATGCTTCTGTTCCTCGTCGACGCGGATTGGTGCGGCCCGGCCCTGTTGCCGATCCACCGCGTCGTCGGCGTTGCGGCGGACGAGGTGCGCGCGCGAGCGGAAAGCGCGTTCGACGTGGAGCCGGCGGCGACGTCTGATCCCGAGGCGCTCGCGGAAGAGGTTGCCGTGCGGCGCGAGCACGGTCGCTGCTTCGCGCTGCTCGGAACCGACGGAGCGTGGTGGCTCACCGTCGCCGACAAGGCCGCGGAGGCGGACGCGCTCCCCGCTGACCGGTCGCCGACGTGGCGGGACCTCGACGTCGCCGTCTTGGAATGGCTCGTCATGCGCCGGCTGCTCGGCGGCGCGGAGGCACGTTACGTGCACACGGCGACCGAGGCGGCCGAGCTCGTGCGTTCCGGCGAAGCCGGCGCCGCGTTCCTGCTCGCTCCACCGCCGTTCGCTTCGGTGCGGGCGGTCGCGGAAGCGGGCGAGTCGATGCCACCGAAGTCGACGTTCTTCGTCCCGAAACCGCGTACAGGAGTGGTTTTCCGGCTGCTTGATTGAGCCTCTTGCGCTCCGCAGCGGAGGCGCCTTCGCCCGCCCGCTGGAATGGATCGGGTTTCGCGGCGCGGCTACTTGCGCGCGATCAGCGCCTTCGTCACCGCGCCGGGCAGGTGGTCGTCGTCAACTTCGTCATGATGCAGCGACGCGTGAGCGGTCTCCGGTGGCTCGTTGCCGATCCATACGATCGCGACTTTCGGATGGAGCCGCCGCAGGTTCGTCACGATCCCGTAGGCATCGGGGGTGGTCGCGTCGATGATCGCGATGTCGAGCTCGGTGTCGCCGATCAACTCGCGCGCGCGCGAGAGCGTGGTCGCCATCGCGATCACCTGTACGTCGGCTCCGGCGGCGCGCCGGATCTTCCCGCACGCGTCTTCGTCCGGGCCGATGGCGAGCGCCCAGATCGCGCGGCACATGGTCCGGCGATTATGCCCTATCCGCGGATGAACTGACGCGAGAAGCGGTCCACCGCGGCGACCACAGGTGATACGGGACGCGAGTCGCGGAACAAGTACAACACCGCGCACGCGAGCATGAGCAATCCGATCGTCGTTCCCCAGTACGGAGCGGTTCGCCACGCCGGCGCCGAGCGCGAGACGTAGTGGACGACGTCCTTCGCGATCACGCGGGGCCCCGACAGGACAGGCGAAGTTACCCCAGGCACGCCGACGCCGCCCCCGAGCGCCGGAACCGTCACCGTCGTGCCCGGCACGGAAACGGTTCCCCCGCCAGGCAGTGCCGGGATGTCGAAACTCACCGACTGCAGGGTGCCGTTGACGCACGCGCCGCCGAGCAACAACCCGCCGCCGGTAGCGCTGCCGGCGATCGGCAGAGGCAGCGAGACGCTCGGGCCACCGCCGCCCTCACCGGTGATCTCGAGGCCGCCGGTGTCGGCGACGTTCTTGCTCTTCGGATCGCCGCAGTCGCTCGTGGAAGAGATCGCGCGCAGCTGAAGGTGGCCGCCGAGGTCGATCGGCGTGGAGCCGGGCCCGAGGTCGGCGGTCGTGACGTCGTGCGCCTGGCCGCCGCCCGAGATGCCGGCCACGATCGTGCGCGCCGTCCGGGACAGTATGCGACCGTTCGCGTCGCGCTCGATCCGCGCGAGCTGGCGGATCGAGCGGATGGAAACAGTGCAGCCGTCCGACGTCGGAACGATGCACACGTCGGCGGCGGTCCACGTCGCTTCCGTGATCAGATGGTTGTTGGTGATCGCAGCGGTCGCGATCGATCGCGCGGACGCGATGTCGAGGACGCCGGGGATGTGCAGCCCGGCGATCGTGGCGTCGGAGTCCTGCGAAGGACGATCATTCGACGTTGCGACGAACCGCCCGCCGTCGACGATGCCGTTGGTGAGTTCTCCGAGTGGCTGCGCGATCGCGCACGCTCCCGCGCTGCACAAGCCGCTCCCCATGAGATCGTCCGAAGACGAGCTGTGGATCGTTGCCGTGTCCGGGTAGCGCGACTGCGCGAAGCCGGGGAGACGCTCGGTGCACGGCAGGGTCGGAAGCGGAAGCACCGGGATCCTCTGGTCGAGCAACGTCGGCACCGCGACGCCGACGACCCAGTCGCTCACGTCCATCGCGGCTTGCTGAAGGCGACGCTGTTGTTCTTCGGGGGTGCACTGGCCGGGGGGCGTGAACGCCGCCGTCTCCGCGATCCCAAGGTTGTACCAAGAGGCTTGGCCGTCGGCTTCGGCAGGCGGTCCGTTCAACGTCGCGTCCGCGTAGCTGCCGAAGAAGAACGGAAGTTTCGAGGCGCCGCCGTAATCGACCTGCGCGCGGAGCGTGAACGCTTGCGCGTAGGAGTCGGTGACGAGCTCGTGCTGCGTCTGGGCGCTTGCGGGAACCGCCGCGGCGAGCAACCAGGCACCCGCGGCGGCCGCGATGATCCACCGTTTCACAGCGACGCTCCCGAGGCGCCGGCGAGGAAGACGCTCCGGAGGAGGTCCGTGCGCTCGCGCAGCTCGTGGGCGGCGCCGGAGAACCGCACCTCTCCCTTCTCCAGGAAGTAGGCGCGGTCGGCGAAAGACAGGGCGAGATCCACGTTCTGTTCAACGATCACGATGGTCAGCCCGCCACGGTTCAGCCCGGCTACGATCTCGAGCAGCTGCTCGACCACGATAGGCGCGAGACCGAGACTGAGCTCGTCGATCATCATCAGCCTGGGCTTCGCGAGGAAGGCTCTGGCCAGCAGGAGCTGCTGTTGCTGGCCGCCGGACAGCGTCCCGCTGGCCTGGGTTCGGCGGTCGGCGAGCCACGGGAACAGCTCGTAGACGCGGGCGAGGTCTTCGGCGGCCCCGCGGCCTTTGTCGGCACGGCTCACCGCGGCCGCGAGCCGGAGGTTCTCGCCCACGGTGAGCCCCGGGAAGCCGCCGCGGCCGCCGGGGACCTGGACGACGCCGCGACGGACGATCTCGTGCGAGGAGAGGTTGTCGATCCGTTCGCCGGCGAACCGGATCCGCCCGGACGCCGCGCGGTTGATGCCCGAGATCGCTTTCAGCAGCGTCGACTTGCCGGCGCCGTTCACGCCGAGCAACGCCACGATCTCGTTCTCGCGCACCTCGAACGACACGCCGTACAGCGTGTGGATGCGTCCATAGAAGACATCGATGTCTTCAACTTCGAGCAGCGGTTCGCCGATCGGGAGCCTCGCGTCGGTCACGGCGCGCTCCGTTCCACGACGGCGGACGCCGCGCGCCCGAGGTACGCCTCGACGACGCGCGGGTTCCGCTGGATCTCTTCCGGTGTTCCTTCCGCGATCACGCGTCCGAGGTCGAGGCAGTAGAGGCGATCCGACAGCCCCATCACGAGCGGCATGTCGTGCTCGATGATCAAGATCGTCGCCCCGAGCGTGTCACGGATCCTTCGCAGCAACGGCCCGAGAGCTTCCGTCTCTTTCTGGGCGATGCCGCTGGCGGGTTCGTCGAGCAGGATCATGCGCGGCGTCAGCATCAGCAGGCAGGCAAGCTCGGTGAGACGCAGCGTGCCGAACGACAGGGCGCCGGCCGGCTTCGTCACGTACGGGTGCAGGTCGATGAGTTGCATGACCTCGTCGGCGCGATCGCGCGCCCGACGTTCGGCCGTCCGCGCGCGCGGCAGCCGAAGGGCACCCGCGGCGATGCCA
>Ga0075425_100004455_pt1 | contig 14457 bp, 11 predicted proteins | sample SoiMethybrSBSTD4_FD_75300 | JGI IMG/M metagenome (GOLD analysis project Ga0075425, IMG submission 75300) | Bulk soil microbial communities from a Populus tree surrounding site in Tennessee, USA - Soil MetaG P. TD hybrid SBSTD4 | ecosystem: Environmental > Terrestrial > Soil > Tree plantation...
CCTTCCACTCTTTCAGTTGCTCGCGCTGCTGTGTCCGTATCCCCGCAACCAGGGACAAGTGATCGTCTGCGCGGCGCTGCGCTTCGCATTCCTTGAACCACCGGCACACGTTGCAATGCTCGACCGGCTCCGGATACGTGTCCGCCCCAGCTCCGTCTTGCCTTCGAGCGACCTCGAAAAGATTGCCCTGTGCCGACAAGGAACCGGAGCCGTTCGTTACATTCAGCAACTCACGCCGCACGTAGCGGAAGTACGCAGCGTATTCCGCCACTCGATATCGTTCGCCCGTGAATCCGCCGCTCGGTGTGACCACCCACATGCACTCCGGTGCGAGTTTCTGTGCTCTCTCCAACAACTCCGAATAGACGGATAGCTGCAGGATCGTTCCCGCCTTGGTTTCTCGCGCCAGCTTCGTATCCTGCACTTCGTAAGACCATTTCCACTTCTCGCTCGGCCGCTCCACTCGCAACAGAACGTCCGGCCGCCCAAACCACCCTCCATCTTTCAGCGCGCCCTGCGCGATAACTTCCGCTCCCGCTTCCATCAACCGCAGCGTCCATTCAACTAGTGCGTCCTCGCTGCCGTGCTCTGGCAACCGCACCACCTTGAGCCCTCTCGCTTCCTCCAAATGCTTCAAGTACGCCACTTCGTGGCGCCGTCCCAGCTCCTGGATCACCTTCAAATCAGGCACAGCCCAGTTCGGCGCACACCTCTGGCCACGCGCCACCGCCAATTCCAGCTGGGTCAAATGCCGGCACGCCAGATGATTGCTCACATCTGTCGCCGCCAGCCTCAGTTGTCCCTTGAGAATCTTCATTACATTTCAAAGACTAGACCACTTCGCATCCTCTCGCCAGCGAGCAAATCTCGAAGCGATGTGCTACGGTGAGCTGCTTTCTGATCGCATCTCCGACTCATGAACTGCAAGCTCTCGCCTTCAACCCAGGAGTTGCTCCGACGCTCTGCTTAGCCCCGTCAATTTCAGGAAAGCTCTAACCATACTCTTAAGAAACTGGGCCTACTCAAGCAGGTTTCGTACTCAGGTGCAGTCGCCTGGGTTCACGATCTTCCCCACCTGCTCTTCACGGAAGATGCCACTTTGGCTAATGCAGCACGCGCCTGTATGCATGGCCTGCTTGGCCGCCTGCGGCCGTCCGATTTTGTGGCTTTTGATGAATTCGCTAGGCCCAAGTTCGGATACTGGCTGCCTGCTTCTGAACCGTGCGTGCATTCCCATGCTCGCTGAAGTTGCTCCACACCAGAGTTGCGCGAGAGATCCACAGGAAGCCGTCGCAGACCCTTGGTTTCCCTAACGGCTTGCGAAGAGGGCTTGAAGAACGATCAGTGCAAAGGTCAGCTCCGCGAATAACCCCTGCAAAATCAATTCGTTGCTGCGACCGAATAAGTCACTTAGATTCAATAGCCTACAGCCTGAGTCGCGGGCTCACTCTATCTAACAGAAAAAACGAGGCTTATGCAAAGTCAGCCGCCAACCAGTAACTGGCTCGCGCGTACTAAAACCCCAGTAACCTGTACTTTGGCTCCGTCGGCCCATTGGTTGTTTTCCCAACCCTCCGTAAAGTGGCACAACGGGTTGGGGGCCGCGCGGGGACAGCGGTCCCGCAAGGGACCGTGTGCGAGCTACCCAACCCGCTTTCTTTTCTCTCGGCCGAGGGGCCGGCCCCAGCCGGCCCTTTCACCTTAGGCCTCTTCCTTGCATCCCACATCTGAGCAATCGCATACGCCATGTTCCGAATGAAGGACTTGCAGACTGCCAGGCAGCCAGTGCGTCATCTCACCGTCGGATTTCGCCGACACGCGGTGCATTCCGTCCTTTCACATCGCGTAATGTCGCTGCTTCTGGGTGCGGCCCTGCTTTTGGCGCCGCCGATCGCGCTTCGTGCGGCCTCAAATGCGCCATCTTTCAAACCAAAAACAATGGAGGCATTCTCCGTCTACGTCCGTGAGACAGATGCTCGCAACAATTCCGAATTGCAGAGCGGCAAGGATTTCCTCTGGGTCGACTCGCTGCCCGAGGCCGCGCGCAATCGCGCCTACAAATCGCTGGCGGCAGGCGAAACGCAGATCGAGCAACGCAACACGCTTGCGGATGGACGCGAAATTCCATGTCCCGACGGCATGATTCATCACTGGGAAGGCCTGATTTTCATTCCGGGCGCGCATGTCGACGACGTTCTGAAAATCCTCGAAGACTATGACCATCACTCCGTCTACTACGCGCCCGACGTAACGCGCTCCAAGCTCGAAGAGCGAGAGGGCCATCGCTTCCGCGCATTTCTCCGCTTTCGCCGGCAAAAAGTGATCACCGTCGTGCTCAACACCGAGCACGACATCCATTACTTCCGTGACGGCGCCCAACAAGCGCACAGCCGCAGCTCCGCTACGCACATCGCCGAAGTAGACAACGCCGGCAAATCCAACGAGCGCGAAAAGCCGCGCGACGACGACAACGGTTTCTTGTGGGGCATGGAAACCTGGTGGCGCTTGCAGGAAAAAGGCGGCGGCGTCTATGTGCAGAGCGAGGTAGTTTCATTGACGCGCGATATTCCCACCGGCCTCGGCTGGATGATCGGCCCGTTCATCACATCGATTCCAAAAGACACACTCAACTTCACGCTCAAAGCCACGCGCAAGGCCGTCCTCATGGAAATGAAGTAAAACTCGCGCGCTGAAGGAAATGTGAAGTGTTGCGGGCTATCGCCCTCCCGCTTTCTTCTTCGCTGCGGCGCGTTCTAACAGCTGGCGCAGTTCCGCCGCGTGCTGGTCCCAGGAAAGTTTCTTTGCGGTCACCGCCGCGTTTTCCTGCAACACTCTCCGCAGTGGCGAGCCCTTCGCCAGCGCGCGGATCGCCTCCGCCAATTCTCCGGCGTTCTCCGGATCTTTGAGCGTCAATGCATCGAAGCCGTGCGTCAGCCATTCGCTCACGCCCGCTTTCGGGCTGACGATCACTGGCAGGCCACAGGCCATCGCTTCCAGCACCGGCAAATTGAATGAATCCTCCAATGAGGGTGCGACTAAGATGTCTGCCGCTGCATACAATTGCCGGACATCGGAAACTGGCGTGCAAAACTTGACGCGTTCCCGCAAACCCGCCATCGCCGCTTGCGCGCGAAACGGTGCTTGTTCGTCCTGGCCGACGACGAGCAAACGCAGCGGCAGGTCTTTGCAATTCACCAACGCCCGGAACAGCGTCGTCAGGCCCTTGTTGCGCCAGTCGTTGCCGATCAGCAGCAGCACGATCTCTTCGGGCGAAATGTGCCGTTGCTTGCGCGCCTCTGCGCGCAGCATAGCAATTGCCGCAGGCGAAAAATACTGCACGTCCACGCCGTTTGGAATCACTGTCACGTCGTCGCGGCCAAAGTAATAGTTCAATTGCTCAGCAGTATGTTTAGAAACTGCGGCTAGAGTCACATGAGAATCGCGATAAATTAGCTGCTCTAGTCTACACAGGAGCCTGTAATACAGGCTCCGATGCAGTCCGCGCAAACCGGCGCGGTCGCGTGCGGTTTGCAGTTCTATCAGACGATGAAAAACCGCGTGGACTAGAATCACATCGGCATCGAGAGCGTTGATGCCCGGAGAAAAAATCACGTCGGACTTGTTTCCGCTGCGCGCAAATTCTCGCTCTCGCGCGCCCCGGTTCAGCCACAACCAACCGGGGAATCCGAGCAGCAGTGGCCCAGGAAACGTTCGAACCCGATGCCACCGAATCTTCTTGTCCGCGCCGGCCGTCTCACCCGCTTCCCGCAAATTGCTGACATCGGCAACCCGCTGCGCGTACAAGTCCACGTCATCGCCGTACTTCGCGGTAAGCCGCTCGATCAGCTCGGCCACAGCCCTCTCGGTCCCGTGCCGCCGGTCCACAGACGGCGAAATGACCGCTGTCCGCAATTCCCCTCCTGCTTGAGTGCTCAAAATCCGCGCCGGCAAAATTCACGTTAGCAAATGCCAATCGACTATACTGGAAAACGCCCTTCGCGCTGGTTGCTTTCGTGGGAAAACTGTCACTCCAACTCCAATTCCTTGATTCCCAACTCTGAATCCATGTCCTCGCCAGTTCTCGAAAGGAAATCGGATGCGGCGGAGGCGCTAGACTTGCGGCATTCAGCACGGCGTCCAGCACTTACGATTTTACCTCCTGCAGTATCCGGTTCGAGCCTGGACGAAACTGCTCTTTTCGTATGCGGGGCCCTCTTTTTCCGTTCTAAGTACCGTCCTGACGCCAGTTCTTCTGATCGCGTTTTCCATCGCGGTCTTCCGTTATTGGGAAGAACCTGCAAGAAACCTCCTGCACCCCGCTCGCCTACCGGCTAAGTCGAAAGGCTAATCTTTCGTGGCTTACTCGCGCAGTGCGGATCACTCGGCAGGTGGGCCTTCCTCCGACTCCGGTAGAACGCCAATTCTTGCCTTTCAAGGCCTGCGGGTTGCGGCGATCATGCCGTAGGTGCCGTTCGGCTTGTAAACGACCGCTTCGAACCCAAGTTTCCTTAAAGATTGAAGCAAGTCGCGGTGCGAAAATCGGGTCGAAAGGTGGTCGTGATATTCCATAACAATCCGATCGATTCGGCGGAAAAACGTAGGGTCCGGATCCAGGATGATCTCGAATTCGCAGCCTTCACAATCGAGTTTCAGAAAGTCACAACGCTCGATCCTGTAACGATCGAAAAGAGTTGCAAGACTCACCACTTCCACCGTTTCCTGGTTCTTTGACGGAGATTGCGGGGCAAACGAGAACGATACCGGATCACTGCCGACATCTAGCGACGCGCGGCCATCTTGTCGGGCGCACGCGAGATTGAGCGGAACTACGTTTTCGGCGCGGGCCGTGTTGGTACGTAAGAGAGAGAAGTTCGACGAAGAAGGCTCCAGCGCGTAAATGATGCGGGCCATGCGGGCGGCGAAAAGCGAGAAGACCCCTACGTTAGCGCCCACATCCACGACGACAGAGCCGCGCGGAATGGAGGAAAACCTGGTGTAAGACTTGTGGTACCAGATATCGCTGAAATGCGGCCAAAGGGAGTGCTCGGGCGTTGCGACAATCACTGGTCCCCGCCGCAGGCGAATTTCCATAACCGTTTGCCCTGCCGAAGCGCGGGGGAGCACGTCCCGCCAATTCGCGACATCCAGAAAAGCATGGCCCGCGATCTTCGCGCGTCGCAGCAGGTTGCTCATTGTGACTCGGTAAATGTGCTGGTGCCGCCTGCAGCCGCGGCCACTGCCGTTGACGAGAACGCAGGTTGTTGACGCATGCTGCCCGTAGACGTCGCACCGGCGGAGAGTGGCGCCGGAGCAAACTGAGCAGAAAGAGCGATCTTAGGAAGCCGGAAGAGAACGCCAAGCAGAATCCAGAGATAGGCATTGACCAGGAAGTCCTGATAAAACGTAAGGCTGTTATAACCGATCGGGAAAAAGGTCAAAAAAACCAGCCAAAAGATAACAAAGGCTAGCGGAAACCATGGCGAACCGCGCAAGCTTTTGACAACCTTCCACGCCGAGGCAGCGACTGAAAGCCCCAAGACGATCCACAACAGCAATCCGACAATTCCCATTTCGACGACGATCTGACCGTAGCCGTTCTCCACACTGACACCGGTGTTCGGCGCCTTCAGAATACGCGCAACGTATTGAATGCCGAGGGAAGCCGTACCTATTCCGTAACCATAAGGCCAGCGCGGCGTGCTAAACGCACCAAGAAAATTCTGCATCGGGTAATCACGGGCGCGATGCACGAGCTCGCTGGCCGGGCTATAGGGGCTGAGGGTTTCGGAATAGATGGCAACGCGGGAGCCTACCTCTTCCGGGAAAAGTACGGCAAGAATGACGATCATCAAACCGCCTAGCAACGCCACACGCTGAAGAGAGCGCAAGACCCTGTTTGCTTCCCTCTGTTTCCACGGAGCGCCCCAGAGAAATGCCGCCACGATGACCAGAGTGCTCCCGCCACACCACATTACGACGCCGCGCGAAGTACTCATTATCGCGGCACCCGCGAGAACTGCAATGGTGACATAAACCAGCACGCGGCCGACTTTGCTACGCAAGAGCAGGTAACCGCCGAAACCGATAAGAATGATCCAGCTGGCAATAATGAGGTTCTGGAAACGGCCAACACTGACGAACACAGACGACGGGCGAAAGGCTATCTGCCCCGTGATCGGTGAAATTCGGTATAGCGTGCTCGATGTCCGAATGTCTTCTTGGAGTGTGCCGGGGTTCAGGAATTTCGGTCCGATAACCGCCTGAGCGATTCCCAGCCCGCCGACGACGAGCAGGAGCAGTGCGTTGAACATGAAGAAACGCCGCAGGTCCTTCTCGGAATCCATCAAGGCGTAGCCCAAGTACATCAAGGGAACGTAGAGAAAATACAGTTTCAGGCCAAGAAAACCGTAAAAGACGCTATTGGAGCCGGGATTAAAAACCTGGCCCGCGGCAAACCACACCATCACCAACAACGGCATCAGATAAGGAGGCTTGAATGCCGCGATCTCCCTGCGGCGCCGGCGAGCCGCGAAAAAAGAAATGTAAACAAGAATCACCAGAAAATCCTTGGCGAAATAGACGGCCATGTTGTTGCCAAGGTATTTGCGCGCGAAATCTTCAAAGAAGAGCCAGCCGAAAAAAATAAAGAGTCCTTGCCGCCAGTCGTTCAGAATCTTGATCGCGAACGCCAGGCCAGCGAAGCCGAGCGCAATCATTACCAGCATCGTCCAGTCGTCTTCGACTATGAGCAGGGAGCAAACGTATGCGGCGATGGCGCCGCCGACGATAACGATCAGCGTAAGCAGCGTCTTGTTTCGCGGCCGGTCGGCTTCTGGAAGTGGAAGAAATCTTTGCACTTTGGGTGTTTACTGGGCTGGCAGAATCGAGGTCACGGAATCAGGCTAGCACGCACAAACCAAAGGTGTCACTCCGCAATGCTCCCGATTCAGTTCCCGTCAAACATTCGAACGAAAATCACCTTCCGGAAGTCCGCGCCATTGGCCACCAAGCAAAGCAATCTTTAGCTGTTCTACCTGGTCGGCCCCCATCAGTTCCTGCCGCAGTGTTTCGAACGCCTCGAAAGGATACGAATTGCCGAGCGTTTCGCGAATGCTCCGGTAAATCTCCGATTCATCCTCGCTGCTGCACACGCTGCCAACCCTCGCCGGGCCAACGATGCGCGCGAGGCCGCTGTCTTGAGGCGAATGAGCAAAGATCGGACGTTGCGCCTGCACATAAGTCGAAAGCTTGATAGGGAGGCTGGTGCGGCGAAACAACTCGTATTTCTGGCCAGCCGGATACATCGCATATTGCAGATCGCAGGCGGCCAGAAGGGGAATCGCAGCCGCCTCGCTCAGATCGCCATAAGAGCGGAACATCTCAGGATTGGCTGCGACAAGTCCATCCAGTTCAGGCGAATTTCCGATGCGAACGACGCGCAAGCGGCAATTTTCTTCGGCTGCAATTCGCTTGCACGCCTCAAGGAACCTGCGAAATGGCTGCAGTCGATAAAGCGTGCCAATATGTCCGACCGTAAATTCCTCAATATTCCGAGCGACATTGAGCGCAGGCAGCCCCGGCACATGGAGATAAACGGAAAAGCACGGTACGCCGTATTTCTCGCGATAAAGGTTGCGCATGCCCCAGCTGGTGACATCCACGCTCCTGGCGCGCCGCAGGAGGTCAGGAAAAGTGCGTCGCAATAACGGCTGGAACCAGCGATAACGCTCCGAACGTCTCCACGTTCCAAAGGGATCGTCGTGAATGGTCACGTGAACAGGCTTTCCTTGGGCACACAACTCCGCCGCAACCGAGATGCCTTCGTAATAGCCGACCACCCAGAAGAGATCAGCGTCAATGCGGCGGACGATTTCACGCACGCGTGACCGCGAGCTTGCCAGAACTTCACTGCGAGCGCTCAGGTCACTGATCAACTCCCCGAACGACAAGCGCGCGCCAATCCATTTCCAGTTTTCGTTTGCAACTGCCGCCGGCTTTGGGGCGAGGTAATACCATCGGATATCGAGATCGGTAAGATCGCGCAAGTGGCTGCGCAACTGCGCGGACCCGCCGCCGATTTCCGGCGAATAAGGCGTGAAAAGCGCTATACGCAAAACGCAAGCTCCCAGCCGCGCGGCCCGGACGCGCCAGAGCACATCATTTCGACTGGCTCCGGTGGCGGACGCGTGCCACTCCCTTCGCGATTGCTTCGACAGTCGCCGCTACGGCCTTTTGCGGAGAATGCGTTCCGACCTGCTCATAGCCGCGGTGGGCCGTTTCGCGCAGCAGCTTCGTGTCGGCTAAAGCGAGTTGCAACGTCTTCGCGAGTGCTACAACATCGCCCGCGGGAAAAACAAACTCTGGCCGAACGGGAGCAACTAGATCGCGAGCCGCGCCGACCTGATCGCTGACGATCACGGGACAGCCGCAGCACATCGCTTCATTTACGACGACGGCGAACGGCTCATACTCCGGCGGAAGCGCCATCACGTCGGCGGAGGTGTAGAGAGCGGGCAGCTGCGACTGGTTCACGAAGCCCAAAAACCTCACGCTGCTCTGAACTCCAAGCCGTGCCGCTTCCTGTTCGAGTTTCTTACGCTCAGAGCCATCGCCGGCATAGACGAGCGTTGCGCCAGGAATTGCCGCGAGCGCAAAAGCCCGCAGTAAATCCATCGGCCGTTTCCAGGAGGCCAGTTTGGCGCAGAACAAAATCACCGGCGTTTCGGGCGCGACCTGCCACTGTGCCCGCACGGCGACGCGATCGACTTCAGCCGAACGCGCCTTCCACCACTCGTTATCCACGGCATAGGGAGTGAGCGTGATTCGGTCAGCCGCAATGCCGAGACTCTCGATCATTTGGAACGTGCCACTTGAGGGAACAAGAATCTGATCGGCTTGGCGAAAGAGAATTGGCCAAAACAGTTTTTTCACCCAGACTTTCCAGCCTTTTGCGTCGCGCGAGACAAGAGCATGCGCGTCGGTTCCAAACAGAAATGCGGCGCGCGCCGAGCGAGCGGCACGTCGAGCAATCCAGAACGACGCGCAGCGATAGCCGAGGTAGCAAAGGACCGCGTCAAACTTTCCGGTGGAAATGAGTTTACGCAGACCGCGGTTGTGCAGTCCCCAAAACGAGTCGTCCCCGGAACCTTTGTTGGGTACCTCTAACCACGGATAACCATCCAGAAGCGGGACGTCCCATTGCACGGCTGTTCGAAAGTCCGGGTCGTAACCGGCAGCCGTAGCTCCGCGCAGCGAGCAATAGGCGACTTGTAGATCCAGCGCCGGCTCGGCCGCCATGCGGCGGAACAGCGGCGCCATGTATTGCACGGGGTGGGAAGCAATCGCCAAAACTCTAAAACGCGGCTCGGCCATGAGTCGATCGTGGACCACCGGGTCCAACGGCTGCTGAGGATTTCAAGCTCAGGGCGAAAGAGCGCAAGGAGCCATCCGCACCGATCCATCTGAGTATAACCGTGTTTCGATGGTCCGAAAGGCTGTGTTAAACTTGGACAGGTCGCAGGGCTTACTTGCAAACCCTGCGCTGGAAATTTGTCCGCGTCTCTCAGGGGCGCGGCTCGCTGCAGCTCTCCGCAGACAAATCCCCGCCCAGCGGGGCATAAACGAAATTCGCTTTACGAAGGAACTGTCATGTCCGGGCATTCAAAATGGGCCACGATTAAGCACAAGAAGGCGGCTACTGACGCCAAACGCGGCCGTGTCTTTACGCGGCTGATTCGCGAACTCACGATCGCAGCGCGCATCGGCGGCGGCGACGCGAACTCGAATCCTCGTCTACGCACCGCGATTCTGGCTGCGAAGGGCGAAAATATGCCCAACGACAATATTGAGCGCGCCATTCTGCGCGGCACGGGGCAGCTGGAAGGTGAGCAGTACGACGAAGTGACTTTTGAGGGATACGGGCCAGGTGGTGTGGGAGTTTTGATTCAGGTGGTGACGACGAACCGCAATCGCGCAGTCGGCGAGATGCGCCACCTCATGGGCAAGAACAACGGCAACCTGGCGGAAGCAGGCGCCGTGGGCTGGATGTTCCATCGCAAGGGCGAGATCAGCATTCCCAAAGAGATGGCCAGCGAAGACAAGTTGATGGACCTGGTGTTGGAAGCGGGCGCGGAGGATTTGAAGGATGACGGTTCGAGCTGGTACATCGTAACTCCACCAGAAGCGCTGGAAGCCGTGAAGGAAGCTCTGCGCAAGGCCGGGATCACTCCCGCGAGCGCCGAAATCGCAATGGTTCCGCAGAACTACGTGAAGCTGACCGGCGAACAGGCCAAGCAGATGCTCCGGCTGGTGGAAGCGCTCGAAGAACACGACGACGTTCAACACGTTTACGCCAACTTCGACATTGACGAGAGCGAAATTCAGGCAGCCGTTGGCGCGAACTAAGCAGCGGCAAAATCCTTGCAAACCCGAACACGTGACAGCGGCGATTCGAATCTTCAGCGTCGGAATAAAACCCGGCTAAAACCTCGGCACATTTCTGCGTTAGTTGATTGCGTCCACTGTTTCCTCGACTTAGACTGATTGCCATGACTGCGCCTGGCAAATCGCAATGCATACGCGTGCTTGGGGTAGATCCCGCTGCCGCAGGACCGACGGGCTATGCCATCGTCGAGTCAAATGGGCGAGGGTGCCGCTCCCTGCATTATGGCGCACTGAAAGTGGCGGATAAAATTCGCAAAGAATCAGCAGGAGCCGCGCTGGAAGCCGTGCATTCTCTGATTTGCCAATTATTGCGCGATTTTTCTCCCGATGCGCTGGCAGTGGAGTCCATCTTTTCCGCTTTGAATGTGAAGACCGCTTTGCGATTGGCGGAAGTGCGCGGCGTAGTTTTGCTGGCGGCCGCGCAATACGGCGTCGAGGTGCACAGCTACGCGCCTCGATTGATCAAGGCTTCAGTCGCCGGCTACGGTCACGCCGACAAGCGCCAACTTCAGCTGATGGTGCGATCGGTGCTGGGGCTGGCGGAAATCCCGGAGCCCGCGGACGCTGCCGACGCGCTTGCGGTGGCGCTGTGTCACTTGCAGAACGAACACTTCCGGGCACGGTTTGCAGTTCCAGTAGAGTCGGCCGGACGCGCGCATCGGTCGCGAGTCGCCGAAGTGCCAAGATCGATTGACGGCCATAAAGCCGCGCTCTCGACGCCGGCGGGAAGATCTTCTCGCGCCCCATCCTCACGCCAGGTGCCACTCTCGTCATGAAAAGATGGCTCGCCGCATTCGGCTTGCTGCTGGCGATCGGCGCCGGTGTAACCATTGTTTCGGCGCAAGCACAGGCGTCCGCTTCCACGCCGACCAAAGTCTCCTCGCAAACCGCTAAGGTCACTTTCCGCAGGGTTTTTCAGGGCAGTTCGCCAGAATACATCGAACTGTGTATTTGGGACGACGCCAAGACGGCTACTTACGAAATTCGCCAAATGGAAGACGATCCCGGTTCGGCGCCATTTCAGATAGGCGAGGCGCTGCGCGCGAAGATCTTCGGCCTGACTGCGCAATTACACAATTTTCAGGGCCTGGACTTGGACGTTCACCGGAAAATTGCCAACCTCGGAGAGAAAACATTTCGATGGGAACAAGCCGGCGTCTCGCACGAAACAAAGTTCAACTACACGCTCAATCCCGCCGCAGCTCAATTGCTACAGATTTTTGAAGGACTGGCGCGGCAACAGGAGCACTACGAACTGATCACCCGCCGCATGCGTTACGATCGCCTCGGAATTTATGACGCGCTACTCCAGTTTGAGTCAGACTTGAACCGCGGGTTGTTGCCGGAGCCTCAACGCATGCTACCGTTACTCGAGCAAATCGCGAATGATCCCAAGTACGTAGACGTTGCAAGGAAGCGCGCACGCGCGCTGGCTGAACGCGCGGCGAAGTGAGCCGCTCGCGGGTAGCGTTGCAGTAACCTATAAGGCGGGAGCGGCTCCTGCAAGGAAGGCGTGTGGTCGGTAATCTTTCCTATTCCATGAGAAGTAAATGGACCGCAATTCTGCCGCTGGCATTCGTGATTTGGTTCGCGGGGACACCCAATTGCCTCGCGCAGAGAAAACAGCAGTTGGGGCAGACGTATCGCGAGTGGCTGGAACACGATGTCGTCTACCTGATCACCAAGGATGAACGGGAAGAGTTCCTGCGGTTGCCGACTGACGGTGCGCGCGAGAAATTCATCGCAGAGTTTTGGGAGATTCGAAATCCGGATCCCGGTTCGCCGTCAAATTCTTACAAAGACGAGATTTATCGACGCATTGCTTTTGTGAATTCGCGCTTCGGAGTTGGCTCGGGCGTCGAAGGGTGGCGTACCGATCGCGGACGGACATACATTACTTTGGGTGAGCCGCAACAGAAGCAGGTGTTTCACAATTCCGCCAATCTGTATCCGATTGAAATCTGGTTTTACGCGGGTTCCACACCCTCGCTGCCGCGGGCTTTTTACGTAATGTTTTATCAGCGTGAAGGAAGCGGTGATTTCAAGTTCTACAGTCCGTACTTGGATGGCCCCGACAAATTGGTAACGGGCGTGGAGGCCGTCAACTTCACGGGTGCCGCTCTGAAAATGATCCGAGATTCGGCCGGGCCTGAAGTGGCACGAATTTCACTGAGCCTGATTCCCGATGAGCCAGTAGATCTGAATAGCGGAGAACGAAGTATGGAGTCGGATGTCCTGTTGCAAAAGATCAAAGGCTGGGCCGACCTCCCCGAAAATCGTTCGGACATCCGGCAGCGGCGGATGGCGAAAGAGTCTGTTTCCGCCCACATGATTCTTCAGGGTCAAAACCTGGATATTCTGACGCTCCCAATCCGCGATTCCAGAGGGCTGACCCGTTTGGACTATGCGATTCGTTTGCGTAACCCAAGTGACCTGTCGCTCACGTCGGACGATCATGGCCGGTATTCTTATGCGCTTGAAGTGCGCATTCGTGTTTTTGGGCCCAACGACCGACTGCTCTTCACACAGCAGAAATCAGTGTCCGGATCGATCGAAAAACGAAAATTCGACGACTTCAAAGATCGCCCATTCGGATATCAGGGGACGTTGCCTCTTTCACCCGGCAAGTACCGGTTGGACATCCAATTCACCGATTGGAGCAAGAAAGTGGCTTTTCAGACGCAGCGCGATGTGGTCGTACCCCAGCCCGACGAACACGGATTCGTGATACCGGGAATCCTGCTTTTTACAAGCGCCGAGCAAATCGATGACCCATTCCTCCGCAACGTGCTGCCATTCACCATGGGTGGAGTACGTTTTACGCCGCTTGCGGGCGTGCCTCCGGCCGTTAATCCTGAATTGCCGCTTCAACTGGCTTACCAGATCTGGGCGCCCACAAAAGACGCCGGCACATACCGTGGCGGAAAGATTCATGCGCAATATTCTCTTGGACGCCCGGCAGTGCCGGGAAGCACCCAGACCATTACGGACGACGTAAACGCGGAACAATTCGATGCGAGCGGATCGCTGGTCAATGGCAAAAGACTCACGCTGGAGAGTAAAGCTGTGGGCAACTACCTGCTCACCACCACGATAGTGGAATCCGGGAGCACGCAGCGTGCTTACGCAACTATCGGTTATCGATCTTTAGGAGAGTCCACACCGCAGAGCCCGTGGGACGTGGATGAACCCGAAATCAGCAAGGATATAGAGAACGGCGTATTAGATCAGCAGAGAGGTCTCTGCTTGATCGCTCAAGGGCATACTGATGAGGGTCGCCGATGGCTTCGCAGCGCCCTTCGGCTGAATCGCGAAAATGACCTAGCTCGTCAGGCATTGGTCCAAGAATACTTTGCAAAGAATGATCTGGCAGCAGTCACTGCGCTGTATTCGGACGTGGGTGTGACCGATAAAACGGATTCTCAGACCATTCTCCACATAGCGACCAGCCTGCAAAGAGCAGGCGATTTACCTAAGGCAGTATCCCTTTTGGAAAATGCCCTAGAAACTCGGCCAGACGACTTGCCCCTGGAGGCGGCCCTCGCAGATCTGTACAAGCTGCAGGGAAATCTCCTAAGGGCAGAAGAATTGGATCGGCGCTTACGTAGCGCGCAAAAACCGTAACACCGGACCACCCCTGCTCCAAGTGAAGTCCGAATTTACGGAAACAATACAAAATACGGTATACTTTAGATTGCGGTAATTTCTTTTTTCCTCTCACAAATTCCAAATCGCAAACAAAACAAAGACTTTATTTATGGCTAAGCCCTCCTAAGATTGGCAGAGCTTCTGCTAAACTCCTGGTCAAGAATTGGATTGGTTCTCCGTAAGTTCGTGCCAAAGTTTGTTCCCTATCCGTTGGTGGGCCTGGATAAAGTTTGAAACTGAGGGAGGACTTCGTCGTGTCAATCTTGAAAAAAGCGCTGGCGCTTTATGTGATTAGCTTCTTAAGCGGATATGCAGGAAGCATTTCCGCTCAGGACCAAGGGTCAGCCCGAGGGAACTTGAGCGGTG
>Ga0075425_100004456_pt1 | contig 14457 bp, 12 predicted proteins | sample SoiMethybrSBSTD4_FD_75300 | JGI IMG/M metagenome (GOLD analysis project Ga0075425, IMG submission 75300) | Bulk soil microbial communities from a Populus tree surrounding site in Tennessee, USA - Soil MetaG P. TD hybrid SBSTD4 | ecosystem: Environmental > Terrestrial > Soil > Tree plantation...
TGTCGCAATCCTCTCGTCGATCCTTCTCTTCAGTTGCTATCCCGGCTCCGACGCCGAGAGCTTTCATCGCGAGTGGGAAAAAGACAGACAGCGGCGAATCGCCGCGATGCGCGAGGCCACGAAGACGACCGCTCGTGGCCGATCCCTCGAAGGCGCCGCCCTTCAGAGCTTCCTGAGCGACAGGACTCATGTCTTTGCGTACGAGACGACTCCCGACGGCCGTCGCGACAAGTACGTCGAGTGGAACTGGTTCCGCGCGGACGGGCGGCTCGTCTATCTGAATACTCTCTGGGCCACCGACCCCGAAGGATCATCGAACGACAAGTGGTCCGTCGATGACCGTCGCGTCTGCATCCTGAACACGCATTTCAGCCAGGACGAACAGTGTTACGCGATCGCCGTGACTGCGGACGGGCGGGTGCAGTACTTCATCAGCCAGCCCGGCGATCCGGCGGACGGTCTCCTCACGAAGGTCACAAACGAAGTCTACGAAGGTGCGCCGCGCGTCAAATGACCGATCCGCCTTGCACGCGTTGCAGGTCGACGATGGTCGTCTGATATGGAGTGCGGCGATCGCAATCGCCGCTTTGCCTTGCCGCGACCGCAGTCGCGGCAGCTGCGGCTGCCGCACAGCAAAGCGGCGATTGCGATCGCCGCACTCCAAATCCTCACCCCATCCTCGGATGCACGACGAAATCGATCACGAAGCCGCCTTGCACGTGTTGCAGGGCGACGACGGTCGCGGGGTGGAAGTCGACGATGGCGTGTTCGGTGCCGAGGAGTGTCGCGACGACGTACGCGAGGAATGGGAGGTGGCTCACGATCATGACCGACTCGTCGTCCGCGATCGATTGCGCGAATGCGACGGGATCGTCGTTCGGGGCGATGCCGGAGATCGCAACGACCGACGCGGGATTGAGGCGCGCGGCGAGGATCGAGGCCGTTTGCTCGGCGCGTCGTTTGCCGCTGTGGCGGATCTCGTTCACGGTCGCGTCGGCGCGCGCGACCCATTCGGCGACGCGCTCGACGCCGGCGACGCCGTGCTCCGTCAGCGTCCGATCGTTGTCGGGACCGTCGGTGCGCGCTTCGCCGTGGCGAACGAGGTAGAGCATGCGATCAACATCTCACACCTTCACGAGCTTGCGCGAGATGGCGCGGCCGACGAAGCGGAGGCGATCGCGCCAGGGCAGGCGTCCGAGGTTCGTCTTCACGACGCCGCGCGTGAACCAGGTCTTGCGCGAGTAATCGACCGCCACATCGATCACGACCGGCCGGCCTTCGCGCGCGATCGCGGCCGCGCGCTCGACGACGCTCTCCATCGCATCGTCATCGGTCAGCGCGAGACACATCACGCCGAGGCCGCGGCAGATCGAGGCCAGACCGAAATCGGGAAGCTGACTGAGCGACTTGCGTCCGAAGGCGACCGACTGGAACTGCGCGATCTGCGCGAGCTCGCGATCGCGCAGCACGAACACGATCACCGGAATCTCCAGCGACGCCGCGGTGAGGATCTCGAGCCCTGTCATCAGAAACGCACCGTCGCCTTCGATCGCGACGACCGGCGCGTCGGGACGCGCGAGCTTCGCGCCAATCGCCGCCGGAATCGCGTAGCCCATGCACGAGAAGTCGACCGGCGCGAGCAATTGCCCGGGCTTGTCGAGCGTCAGGTTTTCCACGGCGAGGAACGTCCCGTTGCCGGAGTCGGTCGTGAAGATCGTGTCCGGCCCGAGCTGCGATTGCAGCGCGCGCAGCAGGCGTCCCGGCGAAACGCCTTCGCGCGCCGGCGCCTGCAGCTCGCGCGCGACCTCGTCGCGTCCGATCGCGATCGCGGCGCGCCGCGATTCATCCGCGACGCGCAGCGGAAGTTTCGACAGCAGCGCGGCAACGAATGCGCGCGCGTCCGCGACGATGCCGAGGTCCGCGGGATAGTTGCGGCCGACGGCTTCCGGATCGATGTCGACGTGAATCAGTTTTCCCTGTGGCGGCGCGCCGTAGCTGCCGGTCGCGACTTCGCCGAAACGGCATCCGATCGCGAGCGTGACGTCGCATTCGGATGCGATACGTCGCGCAAACGGCGGCGCCGAGGCGCCGAAGCCGGGCCACAGCGCGAGCGGATGATGCTCGGGAAAAACACCTTTCCCCTGGAACGTCGTCGCGACCGGCGCGTCGAGCCGCTCCGCAAGCGCGACGAGATCCGCGTTCGCCGCACCGAGGCCTGCGTAGATCAATGGACGGCGCGCAGTCGCGAGCATGGAAGCAGCGCGGTCGATGTTGGTCGGTTGGTCCGTGAGTTCGTTGGTCGGTTGGTCGGTGAGCCGGTTGGTCGGTGGCTTATCCCCCGACCAACCGACCAACGGACCAACCGACCAACGAAACAAATAAAGGTTCGCCGGAATCTCCACAAAAACCGGCCCCGGTCTTCCCTCCCGCGCCAGCGCGCAGGCTTTGCGAATCGTCGGATAGATGTCTTCGCCGCGCTCCGGCCAGAACGTTCCCTTCGTCACCGGCGCGACGATCGCGCCCTGATCGATGTCGTGCAGCTGATACGCCTTGCCGGTGTCGGTGCGAATGCCGCATCCGAGGATGAGCATCGGCACGCAATCCATGAACGCTTCGGCGATGCCGGACATCGCGTGCGTGAGCCCCGCGCCCGGCACGACGTTCACGCAGGCCATCTGCCCCGACGCGCGCCACACGCCGTCGGCCATGAACGGCGCGCTCTGCTCGTCGGTCACGAGAATCGCGCGCACGCGATCGGAATCGGCGAGCAGGTCGTACAGCTCGATGTTGTGCGTGCCCGGAATGCCGAACGCGAAGCGAATCCCTTCGTCCTCGAGCGCGCGGAGCACGAGCTCGGCGCCGCTCAGCACGTCATCGCTCCGATGTCCGTCCGGATGCCCTCCGCCACGCGGTCGGCGAGGGCCATGATCGTGAGGTAGGGATTGATCTCGAGCGAGTCGGGAAAGAGGCTCGCATCGGCGACGCGCAGCCACGGCTTCCCGTGCACGATGCCCCGCGAATCGGTGACCGAGTCGCCCGGAAAACGACCCATCCCGCAGCCGCCCATCAGATGCGCCGCGGAGACGGAGATCTTTCCGGGCCTGAAGTGACGCGCATCGATCCGTTCATCGATCGCATCGGCGTCGCTCGCCTCGAGCAGCGGCGGATCGGCCGACGGCGCATGCACGCGCGTCGCGCCGGCGGCGAAGAAGATGCGCGCCGAGGCACGCGTCGCGCGGACGAGCGACTCGATCGTTTCCGGCGTGAAGCGATAGTGAACGCGCGGCTTGCCGTCGCGATCGACCGTCACGCGATTTTCGGGAACGGCCTTGTCGCACGCGAGCACGAGGATCATCTGCAGCCGCGGAAACGCGCGCATCAGCGTCGAATGCGGCTCGCCGAATCCCGCGAGATTCTTCGCGGTCGTGAACGGGAAGTACATGCACGTCTCGAGGACGAAGCCTTCGTCCTCCGCGCGATCGACGAAGAAGCTCTTCGGATGGCCGACGTCGTTCGTGATGGCGTGCGGATGTTCGGCGGCGAGGATGTGCGCGGGATGGCAGGTGAAGCCTTCACCGACGCGCCATGGCATCCATGTCAGCGACGATCGCAGCAGCAGCGCCGGCGTGCCGATCGCGCCTGCGGCGAGAACGATCGTCTTCGCGTGGAGCCGGTACTCGCCCGCCTCCCACTCCGACGGCGCGCCTTTGCCGTTCGTTTTCTCCGACACGCGCACATCCACGCTCCGCGTATCGATCCTCAGCGCCTCGGCCCGCGTGACGACCTCGACGCCGCCGCGCTCCGCGTTCGGCAGTTGCACGCGATGCGTTCCCTGCTTCGCGCCGTTGTGGCATCCGAGGTTGCAGAGACTCGTGCCGGTGCAGCCGCGGACGTTGATCGGAAACTGCTCCGCGACGTAGCCCGCGCGCGACGCGCCGAGCGCGAACAATTTGTTGTTGTCGTTGAGAAGATCGTCGGAGAGGAGATGGACGTTGTTCTGCGCCGCGAATTTTTTCGCGCGCGCGTCGAGATCCGAGTGATCGAGTCCGGGCACGTCCCACTTGCGAATGACGCGCGCGGGCGGCTGCATCGACGTGCCGGTGTAGACGAACGTCGAGCCGCCGAACACGCGGCCGAATGCGAGCGTCATCGTGCCGTCGGCGGTGAGAAATCCGCCGTCGTCCTGATAGAGCGCGGGCGCCATGTCCATCTCGACGCCGGTGCACTCGTCGTCCGCGATGCGCGGACCCTGTTCGACGACCAGAACCTTGAGGCCATCGTCGACGAGCGGCGCGAGCTCCTGCGCCACGGTGCCGCCGCCGGCGCCCGATCCGATGATCACGACGTCGTACGTTTTCTCGATCATCGCGCGCCCTCGACTTCGCTCGGGCCAGGAGCCCATCCGCGCAGATCGGCGCGATAGCCGATCTCCGCCGCGGCGCTCGCGCGGCCGTAGTAGCCCATGAACACGAGCGTGCGCAGTCCCCAGAATCCGCGGCGCAGCAGAAGCAGCGGCGCGTCCTGAATCGCGCGCAGGAATCGCGTGCGCGATTCGGCGTCGAGCGCGCGGAACGTGCGGCCGTAGCGCAGCAGCGGAAGAACATCGAGCAGACGCACGAGAAATCGGAGCTGGCGTCGAATCGATGGAGGCCGCGAGGCGAGGCCGTTCTCGACGACGCGATCGAATTCATCCCATCCCGCGACATCGAGACCCGCAGCCTCGGGGACGACAGTCATCGCGATCGCACGGAAGCGATCACGAACAGGAGCAAAGGTCGCGTCGGTCATGAGCGATGTGGATACCGTGCGCCGCGCGGGAGGGCGGTGGTGTAGTGAAGGTCACATGCGCGTGTGACGCCGTTGGGCGCTCACGTCTCCACGTGATCGACGCTCGCACCGCGATCGCGACGCGGACCTAACCTGAGATCGTGAGCCGCCTCGACGTCGTCCTCATCCATCCGCCGAGCGTCTTCGACTTCCGCGAGCGCCCGATCTTCTACGGACCGATCAGCGACGTGATCCCCTCATCGCCCCTTTTCGAGATGTATCCGGTCGGATTCCTGACGCTCGCGGCGGCTCTCCGGCGAAACGGCTATCGGGTGCGCATCATCAATCTCGCATTGCTGATGATGCGCAGCCGGCGTTTCCGGCCGGAGCGTCTGCTGCGCCGGTTGAAGCCGCGCCTCTTCGGGATCGATCTGCACTGGCTGCCGCACGCGCACGGTGGTCCGGCGCTGGCGAAACTTCTCAAGCAGCTGCATCCGGAGATACCGATCATCTTCGGCGGAATCTCGGCGACTTATTTTCACGAGGAGCTGATCCGCGACGAGGCGGTCGACTTCGTTCTGCGCGGCACCGTGTGCGAGCCGTCGCTGCTCGCGCTCATGCGCGAGCTGGAAGGCGATCGCCACTTCCGGCGCGTCCCGAATCTGACGTGGAAGGACGACGGCGTCGTTCACGTGAACGCGCCGCTGGCCTGGACGCCGTCGCTCGACGACTACCCGTTCGACCTCAGCATGATGGTCGGCGACGTCGTCAATCGCTTCGACTTCCACACCAACATTCCGTTCGAATCGTGGTGGCGCCATCCGATCACCGCGGTCTTCACGGTGCGAGGCTGCACGCGCAAGTGCGTGTCGTGCGGCGCGTCGGCGTCGTCCTTCCATCGATTCATGCCCGGATGCCATCCGCTGCTGCGCTCGCCCGATGCGATCGCGAGCGCGGTGCGCGAGCTCGCGCAACTCACGCGCACGCCGATCTTCCTCGTCGGCGATCTCCTCGACGGCGGCGATGCGTATGCGAACGCCGTCATCGATGCGATGCAACGCCATCCGGTGTCGAATCGGATCATCTTCGAGTTCTTCCGTCCGCCGTCGCACGCATTCATCGAGCGCATCGAGGCGGCGATTCCGCACTGGGGCGCCGAGCTCTCACCCGAGAGCCACGACGAGCACATTCGCGCGCGCTTCGGCAAGGCGACGTTCACGAACGCGGCGATGGAGTCTTCGATCGAGGCGATGCTTGCGTCGCGCTGCGAGGCCCTCGATCTCTTCTACCTGATCGGACTTCCTCGGCAGACGGTGCAGAGCGTGCTCGATACGACCGGCGCAATCGAGCATCTGTTTCAGCGATTCGATCGGCGTCTCTCCGCGTTCATCACGCCGGTCGGACCGTTCATCGATCCCGGATCGGACGGCTTCGAGGAGCCGGAGCGTTTCGGCTACATCCTCCACGCGCGCACGCTCGCCGAACATCGCGCGCTGCTCGAACAGAACGACTGGGAATCGATCCTCAACTACGAAACGCAATGGATGTCGCGGAAGGAAATCGTCGATGCGACGTACGCCGCGGCGGAGCGGCTCAACGATCTGAAGGAGCGCTACGGGCGCATCGCGCCGCACATCGCGGCGGGCGTGCGCGCGCGATGGATCACCGCACGCCGCATTCGCCGCGAGATCGCCGCGCACCAGCAGCCGCTCGACGCGATCCGCGCGTTCTCGCAGGGGACCATCAACGACAAGGCGGAGCTCTTTCCGCCGGACGCGTTCCTGCGCAATTTCCGAATCAGCGGAATCGTGCGGCTGATCATCCGAAGCTCGGCAATCTCCGCTGCCGGTTTCATCCGCCGCGGCTCGCGCTGGATCAGACGGCGACTGCGATCGCTGCGCTCCAAACCTGCGAACGTGACGGATCTCGCCGTTCCTCGGCCTCGCACGACCTAAACCTGTAGCGAAAGGAGTCTTCTCATGCTGATCAAAGATGTGATGACGAAGAATCCCGTGTGCTGCAGGCCGTCGGACACGGCCGACGTCGTCGCGAAGAAGATGCTCGATCACGACTGCGGTGAGATTCCGGTGTGCGACGGAACGAAGCTCATCGGCGTGATCACGGACCGCGACATCACCTGCCGCGTGATCGCCACCGACCGCGCGCCGCGCCTCTCCACCGCACGCGAGATCATGACCGGCAACGTCTGCACGGTTCACGATCTCGACGACGTCAACGTGGCCCTCGACCTGATGGAACAGAAGCTCGTCCGCCGTTTGCCGGTCGTCAACGACCGCGGCGTCATCGTCGGCATCCTCTCGCAGGCGGACCTCATCGCCCGAACGCCGACGCTGAAAGTGGCGCGCTCGATGAAGATCGTGTCGCAGCGAACGCGCCGGCACGAGGCCGTGGTGCACTGAGCAAAGGCCGTCATCCTGAGCCGCGAAGACGGCGAAGGACCTCTCCTGCGAGACAGTTGGCGTAGACGAGGTCCTTCGCTTCGCTCAGGATGACGGCAGCGGGGATTCAGAACTCGGCGAGCCGTTTGAGCTCGTCGCTCTCGTGAATGACGATCTCGTCACCGTGGCGCTCGATGATGCCGCGGTGACTGAGATCGCCGAGGACGCGGGTGACGGTTTCGCGCGTCGAGCCGATCCACTGCGCGAGGTCGATGTGCGTCGCGTTCGGCGAGAGATGCAGGCCGTCGACGCAGCGCTCGCCGCGCTCCTGCGACCACTCGACGAGCAGCCGCGCCAGTCGCGCCAGCGAGGTCTCGCCGAACGCGAGGAACTTCGCTTCGCGCTGCGCGATCGCGTACTGCTCCGCGAGCGCGCGCGTGATGCAGAGGAGGATCTCGCCCGGCGACGCGACCAGACGCATGAACGTCTCGCGCGGAATGACCGCCACGACGGACGGCTCCGCGGCGATGGCCGAGCATTCGTAAGGCTTGCCGCCGAGGATCGTTTCGGCGAGGCCGAGGATCTCGCCCGGTCCCGCGAAGCGCAGCAGCAGCACCTTCCCCTCTTTCGACTCGGTGATGAGCTTCAGACTTCCGTCGCAGACCACGAAGATGCTGTGACAGGCGTCGGCCTCGCGAAAAACGACCTCGCGTTTTTCGTAGGCGACGTTCGTCTTCAATTCCTGGAAAACGGCGCGCAACGGCTCGGGGAGCGGGCAGAACGACCGCTGAACCGAGCAGGTCTGGCACTTCTGCGTAGACATGTCGCGTCGACATCGTGACGCCGCGATGTCCGCCGCATCAGTGATCGCGCATACGTGGCGGTGTGATGTACTCGCGCATGTTAGGGTTGAAGCCGAAAGCGAGGAGCAATTGACCGATCTCGGCTTCTTCTGGATCGTGACCGGCCTTGCGCTGGTGAGTCTGGCGCTGACTTTCGTTCTGTTCCGCTTCCTGAAGTCCCGCGCCGCCGGCAAGGGCAAAGTCCTCGGCGGCACGATCCAGTACGGAGGCGCGCTGGCGGGCTTCGTTCTGACGTTCGGACTCCTGTTCGGCGCGTTTCATCAGCTTCGCAGCGATCCGGGCGTCACGACGTCGATCTCGCTCGACGGCACGTGGAAGTTCGAGCTCCGCACGTCGTCGCAGCACGTCGAGACCGGCACCGCGACGATCCGGCAGCGTCGCAACGATCCCGTGCTCGAAATGAGCGGCGAGGTGTCCGGCAACGGAACGACCATCACGTTCACGTCGATCGTCGGCGTCGTGCGCGATCGCAATCTGTATTTGATCTACGAGAACCTCGACGGCGAGCGGGGACTCATTCGCGGACAGGTCACGGACGACACACCGAAGACGCTGCGTCTCGCCTACAACGACCTCGCCGGATCCGACAGGAACGGAGATCCCTCGGGCAGCATGGTGCTGACCAGAGTTCCGTGAACGCCGTGCAGAAACACGTACGCATCCTTGCGGTTTGTCTCGTCGTCTACTCGTGCCTCTTCGCCATGATCGGCGTCATCCTGGGACTGTGGGGCATCTTCTTTGGCGGGTTGCTGATGGGAGACCGCAACGCGATCCCGGGCGGTACGTTCCTGATCGTCCTGGTTCTCATTCTGTCGGTTCCCGGAGTGATCGCCGGCATCGGCATGAGCAAATTCAGGCGCTGGTCCCGCATCGCAGCGCTCGTTTTCCTCGTGCTGCACCTGATCGTCTTTCCATTCGGCACGGTGCTCGGGATTTATGGACTCGCCGTTCTGCTCAATCCCCGTGCCTGGCCTCTGTTCGAGTCCGCTGCGCCGGTCTGAGGCGTCCGATGACATTTCGGCGACAACTGAAAACCGTCGCGCTCGCAGCACGTAATTCGCGCAGGCGAGGACGCAACCGTGAAGAGGACCGCACACCTGATCCACGAACTGGCGATGCTGATCGTCATCTGTCTGCTGCAGGGATGGCGCTTCACGGGCGTTCCCATGCACGAATATCTCGCGGTCGTCGTCGGAGCGGCGGTGTTCGCGCACGTGCTGATGCAGCGTCAATGGGTCAGCGCGAACGTTCGAAGACTGCGCTCACTCGGCGCGCGTGCAAGGTTCAACGTCGCTTTGAACGCTTCGCTCTTCATCGCCTTCGTCGCAGCGATGGTGTCGGGCCCGGCGATCTCGAAAGTGCTGATCCCTCTCGATCAATCCGCGGCCGAGTTTCTGCGATGGCATGAGCTGCACGACGTCGCGTCGAAATTCGTCCTGTTCCTCGTTGGATTGCACGTCGCGCTGAACTGGGACTCGCTTTGGACATGGCGTCCGCGCATGACCATCGCGAAAAACGGCCTGCGACACGCCGGCGTCTACAGCGTCCGGCTCCTGCTCGCGGCGCTGATCGTGGCCGGAGCCGTCTACGGCGTCGAGAAGGCGCTCCCCTATCAGAAGTTCGTCTCGATCTACACGAAAGACGGCAGGATCGAGCGTGTGCCGCCGCCGCACGATCTGGTCGAGCTCCGAAAAGATCAGCGCTCTCCCAGCGCGCGAGGGCTGCCGAAGTTCGTCGTGGCGCTCGGGCTGGTGGCGGTCGTCGGTGTGACCGGACGAAAACTGTTGCGAGTTCGCCGATAGCCCGAGCCGCGTCGAAGGCGCGACAATCCAGCGCATGGACCAACCGCAGGCTCGCGAAATGGCCGACGAATCGATGGTGCGCAATCTTGCCGCGCAGGCGGAGGCGATCTGGCCTCAGGAGGTCGCGATCTTCGACCGCCATCCGCCCGGCGAGGGTCGTGTCCTCGATGTCGGATGCGGAACGGGCGAGATCACGATGCGGCTCGCGGAGCGGTATCCGCGGGCGACGTTCGTCGGCATCGATCTCGTCGAGTCGCACCTCGTTCGCGCGCGCGAGCTCTCGGCGCGACACGCATCGCGCGTGCGATTCGAAGTTGGCGATGCGCTGAACCTCGCGTTCGACGACCACAGTTTCGATCTCGTCGTCTGCCGGCACCTGCTGCAGGCCGTGCCCGACGCGGTGCGCGTGCTGAGCGAGATCCGTCGCGTCGTGCGGCCCGGTGGCCGCGTGCATCTGATCGCCGAGGATTACGGGATGCTGCACTGCTACCCGACGGCGCTCGATGCGGACGGATTCTGGCAGCGACTCCCTCCACGTTACGGCGCGGCCGTTGGGTGCGATCTCCACATCGGCAGAAAAACGTTCACCCATCTCCACGACCTCGGCATGACCGGCATCGCCATCGATTACGTCGTCGTCGACACGCTGCGCGTTCCGCGCGACACGTTCGCGCGCATCTGGGAAGCATGGCGCGACGGCTACACGGACTCGATCGCGGAGCACACCGATGTGTCACGCGAGGAGGTCGCGCAGCGGTGGCGCGAGATGATCGACTGCGTTCGCGATTCGCGCGGCTACGCGGTGTGGCAGGTGCCGGTCGTCACTGCGTCGCGATGAGCCGATGAAATTCACTGCGTGCCGGCCCTGAGCTCGTTCACGTGCGCCGCGCGGATGACCGATCCCCCGGCGAGAAGCGTCGGGTCGGTGTACGCGATCGCGGAGAGCGGGATCTGCGCGCGTGCGGCGCTGAGTGCCGTTCGCAGCTGACTGACGTGCACGGCGCGGATCACGGTGCCCGCGGAGAGCGGATCATCCGCAAACGAAAACGGCGCGAGGCCGGCCGCGGCGCGCATCGCGTTCACGCCGTTGCGCAGCTCGGTCACGTGGATCGCCTGCACCACGCTGCCGGACGTGTACGCGATCGTCGTCGCGGCATCGATCGCACTGAAGGCCGAGACGTCACCGCCGCTGACCGTGCGCACTTTGTAGAGATACGTCACGCCTGCGCTGACGGAAGTGTCGAGCGCGCTCGTGTCGCCCGTCACCAGATGCAAAGCGAACGGCGCGTTGATCGACACGCTGCGCCAGACCTCGTAACTCGTCGCGCCGGAGGCGGCGGACCAGCTCAGCATCACCTGCGTCGGATCCGGCGCGAACGCGGAGAAATTGGCCGGAATCGCGATTCCGGTCACGACCTGCGAGACCGCCGGCGACGTGCTGCCGTTGAATCGATTCTCGCCTGAATAAATCGCGGTGATCGAGTGCGTGCCTGCGGAGAGTCCCGACGTCCCGCATGCGGCGGACCCGTTCACGACGCCGGCCGACAGGCAGAGATCGGTGCTGCCGTCCTTGAACGTGACGGTTCCCGTCGGCGTGCCGCCGCCGGGACTCGTGACCGAAAGCGTCGCGGTGAACATCACCGTCTGTCCGACCGTGCTCGGATTCGCCGAGGACATCAGGGCGTTCGTCGTCGAGGCCTTGTCGACCTGCTGCACGAGCGGCGGCGACGATGTCGACGGGTCGAAATTCGCGTCGCCGTTGTACGTCGCGGTGACCGGATGCGGCCCGACGATCAGCGGTGCAGTGGAGCACGTCGCGGTGCCTCCGCTCAGCGAGACTGCGCTGCACAGCGCCACGGAGTCGGCCGTGAACGTGACGGTACCCGTCGGATCGAAGGCGCTCGCACCCGTTTTCGTGACCGTCGCGGTCAGCGTCCCGTTCTGTCCGTAGACGGTCGGGTTCACGGACGACTCGAGCGTCGTCGACGTGGCGACCTTCGCGCCCGTCACGGTGATGACGCCATTCATCGACGTGCCGTTCGCCGTGCTGTGCACCTTGCAGTAGTACGGAAACGTGCCGGTGTTCTGAAACGTGAACGAGAACGTGGCGTCCTGCGAGCTCATGAACCCGGAGTCCCAGATGTTCGTGTTGCTCGTCGTCGAATGGAATCCGGCGGCGGCCATCGTCCACGTCACGGTGTCGCCCTGCGCGATCGTGAGCTGCGCCGGCGAGAACGACATCGGATTCAGGATCGCGACCTGATGGGTTGCGGCGGACGCGGAGACAGCGATGAGCAGCGCGAGGACGAGGACCGATCGGCGCATGACGTGAAGGTACGCCGCCCGAACGCGTTGTTCAGGCGGCGTTTCCGTCAAACGAATGTAGGAAATGAGGAAGTGAAACGCTCCGACCCATTGAGGCACTACTTCGATGAGAGGAGTGCTTCATGCATCCACATCGTCTGGTCGTCCTTTTTCTGATCCTCACCCTGACCTCGGCCGTTTTTGCCCAGAATCTCGTCCGCAACGGCGGCTTCACGGCCGCAGCACCGAGAATCGGCAACGGCTCGATCCCGCCGAATCGCGTCACTGACTGGTCCGCGGCGTACGGCACGCCGCAGCTCCAGAACGACAAGGGCTGCGAGGACATGAACTACATCGCCATGTGGGGCAACCGTGCGGCCGGCGAGGCTATCGCGCAGACGATAGCCCTGCGCAAAGGCGTGTCCTATGACGTTTCCTTCTGCGCGCGATACCGAACCTCGAACATTCCCTATGCGCACGTCGAATTTCGCGTATCGTCGGCGCCGCTCAAGGATCCGTCGTGTCCCACCGGAACCTGCGAAGCCGCGGGGGGCGCGAAAAACATCACCTCCACATCGTGGAACACGTATCGATTCCGATTCACGCCGTCGCGCGATGCCACGAGTCTCACCATCAGTACGACGAACGACATCGTCGTCAATGACGGAGCACTCGTGTCGTGGGCCGAAGTGGACAACGTTTCGGTGACGGCGAGCGAGACCGGAATGGCTCCACTCCTCAATGCCGACCCCAGGACCGCGATTCGCGATCAATACATCCTCGTGCTCGAGCGAGGCGCATCGAGAACCGACGTCGCACGCGTCGAGGAAACCATGGGCAAGCTCGGAGTGACGATTCTCTACCGTTACACGAGCGCTCTCCTCGGCTTCGGCATCAAGGCACCGCCGTCGGCGATTCCGGCGCTTCGCGCGCTGCCACGCGTCGCGTGGATCGAGGTCGACCAGACCTATCTGCCCGATACGATCCAGCTCAATCCACCGAAGGGACTTGATCGCTCGAGCGAGCGTCCGATCCCACTCGACAATCGATTCACGTACAGCGAAAACGGGAGCGGCGTTCACGTTTACGTTCTCGATACGGGCATTCATGCATCGCACGTCGATTTCGGAGGCCGCGTCTCGGGCGGAACCTCGATGGTCACCGATATATGGGGCACGGACGACTGCACCGGCACCGTGCTTGGGTGGCCATACGGCCACGGCACGCACGTCGCCGGAACCATCGGAGGCCTGACGTATGGCATCGCGAAAAACGTTCAGCTCCATCCAGTGCGCGTCTTCCCGTGCGGCGCAGGCGGATCTTCGACGATGATCGTCGCCGGCGTCGACTGGGTCACGAACAACGCCGCGTTCCCCGCCGTGGCCAACATGTCCCTCGGAGGCTCCGCCAGTCTCTCGATCGACACGGCGGTCAATAACTCGATCGCGGCCGGCATCACATACGCCGTCGCAGCGGGGAACAACAATCAGGATGCCTGCGGCTTCTCGCCGGCTCGCGTGGCCGCGGCGATCACGGTTGGCAATGCCGATCCGGCAAACGACAATCGCTGGGGAACCTCCAACTGGGGTACGTGCGTGGATCTCTTCGGCCCGGGCGTCAACATCGTCTCGACGACGAATGCGAACAATACCGGCACGCAAACGATGACCGGCACTTCGATGGCCAGCCCGCACGTCGCAGGGGTCGCGGCGCTCTATCTGCAGAATCACACGACCGCCACACCGGCGACGGTATGGGCACGCATCCACTACGTCGCGAATATTTTTGGGACGACAGGAGGCTGGCTCGGCATCGTGAACGGCGGTGCCGGCTCGCCGAACGAATTGCTCCACTGGGGATCGCGCAATGACGGCTACGACGACGGCGATCCGCATCTGACGACGGTCGACGGGGTTCACTACAACTTCCAGAGCGCCGGCGAATTCGTCCTCCTACGCGACGCGGGAATCGAGATTCAGACGCGACAGACGCCGATTGCCACAACGTTCGACCCCGGACCTGATCCGTATGACGGACTCGCGACTTGCGTCAGTCTCAATACGGCCGTTGCGGCGCGCGTCGGCGAGCATCGCGTCACATACGAGCCCAATCTCAGCGGTGTTCCCGATCCGAGCGGACTGCAATTGCGCGTCGACGGCGTGCTGGTGCCGCTCACGACCGCGGGGCTCACGCTCAGCGGCGGCGGACGCGTCGCAAGAACTACAGTGGGCGACGGACTGGAGCTCGATTTCCCCGATGACACCATCCTCACCGCAGTGCCGGGATGGTGGGATTCACAGGGCAAATGGTTCCTGAACGTCC
>Ga0075425_100004459_pt1 | contig 14455 bp, 10 predicted proteins | sample SoiMethybrSBSTD4_FD_75300 | JGI IMG/M metagenome (GOLD analysis project Ga0075425, IMG submission 75300) | Bulk soil microbial communities from a Populus tree surrounding site in Tennessee, USA - Soil MetaG P. TD hybrid SBSTD4 | ecosystem: Environmental > Terrestrial > Soil > Tree plantation...
CGGCAGCTTGGCTGCGAGCCCCGGCGCGGTGGCGTCAACGGCCGGCCGCCACCACGTCCCTGACGCGAGATCCATCAGGTTCATTCCCGACCCGTCGCCGGGATCGATCGGCGCGTGCCGTCCGGCGAGCAGCGACGCGAGAAACGAGCTGACCAGATGCACACGGCTGGTCGAGGCGTAGGCGTCCGGCTGATGCGTGAAGAATTTCCGGATCTGCGGCCCGGTGAACCGCTCGAAGGCGCGCGAGCCGGTGTGTCCGGCCAACAACAGCGGCCCACCAACCGCGGCGGTGATCTCCTCGCACTCGCGTGACGTGCTCGCGTCCATCCAGATCGGCGAGACCGGGCGCGACAGGCAGCCGGCGAGCTGCGCCGACGGCACACGGCCGGGATCCAAGTGCCCGAGCACGGACGCCGCTGTCGCGTTCAGGTAGACGCTGCCGTGCTGCTGCGCCGACCCGGCGATCGCCGCGAGGCGGCTCAGGTCGATCCCGCTCGCCGCGATCGTTGCGAGCATGAGGTCGAGTGCGTCGGCCCAGAGCAGCGGTGAGGAAACGGCCACGCCCGCTCCGCCATCAGCGTGCCCACCGCGATCGGCAGCCAGCACCCCGTGACGCGTTCCGTACTCCGGCAGCGCTTCGTCGAACGCGAACGAATGTTCGTAGACAATGCGCGTTCCGGCACGATCGACCTCGAGGACGATCGCGGTCAGGCTCTGCGTGCTCGAGTCGAGCCCGAGGTAGAGACTCACTTGCGCGGCGGGTCGAGCGGATTCAGCCCGTTCTTGTAGGTCGGATCCATCGCCGCGAGATCGACGCGGTAGCTCACGCTGGTCGCAGTGGGAAACGACGCAGGCACCTTCTGCGTCACCGCCCCGGTGGCCGCCCACTCGACGCCGCGCTGCAGCGTGGTCACGAAATCGACCGAGCTCATCGCGTTGACATCATGTCCGAGCGTGGTATGGAACACGCGGCCGCGGCCGTACTGTACGACCATCAACTGCGGCTCGTCGCGGCCGGTGCCGTGGTTCGCCGGATCGGAGTAGGCCGTTGCCAACACCGTCATGTTGCGGCCGGGACCGCGCAGCGATGCGTACATCTCGTCGCCCTGGTGCATCCAGGTCGCGGGCAAGCCCTTGACGATTGCGTGGTTTGGGTCGCGGACGGTGACGGCGAACGGCAGCCGCGTGCCGTGGCTGCCGGCGGGGCCCGGCGCTGGATCCGACGACAGCGCCCCGTCTTTCACGAACCAGTGCGGCCCGGCGTTTTCGTTACGATTGCGCCACCCGCCGACGCCGATCATCTCGTTGTACGCCTTCCAGCCGGGAAACGCGTTGTCGGCGGCGTGCACGATCACGAGACCGCCGCCGTCGCGGACGTAGTTCTCGAAGGCTGTCTTCAATGCCGCCGGCCACCGCTCGTCGGGCGCGTCGTAATTCAGCACGATGGCGCCACGCCCCGAGAGCGGCGGGTTGAAGCCGGTGAGCTCACCGGTTGTGGCCGGCGCGGTCACGACGTCGACTCTGAACAATCCAGTCTCCGCGAGGATCGTTTTCAGCACCGGCGTGGTCACCTGCCAGCGGTGATACGGTCCACCGCTCTCGCCGTCAACAATCATCACGCCGATCGACGGCGCGGCATCCGTGAAAGAAAACGTGGCCGTTATCGCTAGCGCAACGGCCGTGCAGATCGTCCGCTTCATGAGCGCATCTCCTCGATTTCGACCGCCAGCCGCTCGGCTAAAGCCGTCGCGCTCCGTTCGTCTCTTCGTGCCTTCGTCGTGGCGGCTCCGCACGCAGCTATCCCTATCTTGCGCCCAGCAATACGTCCATCGTCAGCTGATCGAGGCGTTCGTAGCCGAGGCCGCGACCGGCGAGCGCACGGCGATCGAACGCCGTCGCGAGCAGCGTGTCGCGGTGCCGCGCGGAATAGGATGAGAACGCGGGCGCATCGCCTTCGCGAAGCGCGGCGACGAGCGCCTGGATCTCGCCGTCGGCGTTCCACTGCTTCGCCCGCTCGCGCAGGATCAGGTATGTCCGCATGCAGCCGCGCGCGAACTCCCGAACGCCGGCGTAGTCCTCGGTGCGATACGCATGCGCGTCGAAGTGCCGCGGTCCGTCGTAGCCGACATCCTCGAGAAATTTCACCAGCCAGAACGCAGCCTTCACGTTCGCCGAACCGAAGCGGAAATCCTGGTCGTAGCGGCCCGGCGCCTGGTCGTTCAGGTCGATGTGGAACAACTTTCCCGCTTCCCACGCCTGTGCGACCGCATGCAGGAAGTTGAGGCCGGCCATGTGCTCGTGCGCGACCTCGGGGTTGACGCCAACCATCTCGGGATGCGCCAGCGTCGGGATGAACCCGAGGTAGGCGGCGGTCGTCGCCATGTAGATGTCGCCGCGCGGCTCGTTCGGCTTCGCCTCGAGCGCGAACCGGAACCCGTACTTGCGATCGATGGAGTACTCGCACAGGAAATCGATCGCTGCGCGCAGGTGTTTGATCGCCTCGTCCGGCCGCCGGCTCGCATCGGTCTCGGTCCCCTCGCGGCCGCCCCAGAGCACGAAGATCCGCGCGCCGAGCTCGGCGCCGAGATCCATCGCGGTCATCGTCTTCTGCACCGCGTAGGCGCGGACGCGCGGATCGTTGGCGGTGAAGGCGCCGTCGCGGAACACCGGATCGAAGAAGAGGTTCACGGTCGCCATCGGGACGACGACGCGGTGACGTTCGCAGGCGCGCTGGAATCCCTTGACGATACGGTCGCGTTCGGCCGGCGGCGCATCGATCGGCACCAGGTCGTTGTCGTGGAGGTTGACCCCCCAGGCGCCGACTTCGCCGAGCAGCGCCACGGCGTCTTCCGGCGGCAGCGGATCGCGGACGGCGTCGCCGAAGGGATCGCGGCCGCGGTTTCCGACCGTCCACAGGCCAAACGAGAACTTGTGCTCCGGGCGCGGCGCAAAGGCGTCAGACATGGTAGATTCCGCGGCGATGGCGAACCGGCTGCAGAATGTAACAGAATCGCTCGCCGTTGTCGTTCTGCTTCATGGCGGCGTGCAGGCGCAGGCTCCGGCCGCGACCGAACAACTCCAGACCGGGCAGCGCGTGTTCGCAGCGCAGTGCGGCTTCTGCCACGGCCGCGACGCGATGGGCGGCGAGACCGGGCCGAGCCTCACCAAATCGCCGCTGGTTCGCGACGACCCCACCGGCGACAAGGTGCGCGCGCTACTCCGCGACGGCCGCGTCGACAAAGGTATGCCGGCGTTCCGGCTTGCCGACAACGAGGTCGCCGCCATCATCGCCTTCATCCACGATCAGCGGACGAACGCGAACGGCGCGCGGCGAACGGTCGAAGTCGCCGATTTACAGTCGGGGAACGCCGAGCGCGGCCGGAGCTACTTCAACGGCGCCGGCCGCTGTGCCACCTGCCACTCGCCGAGCGGCGACCTCGCCGGCGTCGCAAATCGGCTGCAGGGGCTCGAATTGCTGCAGCGCATGCTGTACCCGGCGCGCAGCCACGCCGCCAAAGTCACCGTCAAGACGCGGACCGGCGAAACCATCGCCGGGACGCTCGCCTACCGTGACGAGTTCACCATCGCGCTCACCGACGCGGCCGGACGGTATCGATCGTGGCTGGCGCGCGAGGTCACCTTCACCGTCGACAACCCGCTCGACGCGCACGTCGAGCAACTGGCCAGGTACACCGATGACGACATGCACGACGTGCTGGCGTATCTCCAGACGCTTAGGTAGCAGGGCACGATCGGCTGTAGCGCTGCCCTTCAGGGCTGCCCGCGCGGCCGTTGGCAGGCCTGAAGGCCTGCGCTACGGTAGCGCTTGGCTCATCCTGACGCTGTCGATCGCGCTCGGCGCCGTCGTCATCGCACAGGACGGCTGGACGACCTATCACGGCGACAACACCGGCCGCCGTCACAGCCCGCTCACCCAGATCACGCCGGCAAACGTGCACCAGATGACGCTCGTGTGGGCGTTCGCGACCGGCGACACCTCGCAGATTAAAGGCACGCCGATCGTCGCCGACGGCATCGTCTATGTGACGACGCCCGATAACGTGTGGGCGATCGACGCACGCTCGGCGCACCAGTTGTGGCGCTACGCGTATCCGAAGAACGAGGGCTTTCACATCGGCCATCGCGGCGTCGCCATCGCCAACAACTCGGTGTTCTTCACGACGCCGGACGCCCACCTGATCGCGCTCGATGCCTACACCGGCAAGGTGAAGTGGAACGTCGTCGTCGCCGACGCGAAGAAAGGCTACTGGTCGACCAACGCGCCGCTGCTCATCCGCAATCACCTGATCGTCGGCGTCGCCGGCGACTTCGACAACCTGCCGGGGATGCTGACCTCGTTCGATCCGGAAAGCGGGACGAAGCAGTGGGTGTTCTACAGCACGCCGCCACCAGGCACCGACGGCAATCCGAGCGACGGCGCGACCGGCGGCCAGATGTGGATGACCGGCACCTACGATGCGCGGCTGAACCTGCTCTTTGTCGGCACCGGCAATCCGACGCCGGTGCTCAACGGTCCCGCACGCGCCGGCGACAACCGCTGGACCGACAGCATCGTCGCGCTCAATCCCGACACCGGCAAACTGGCGTGGGGATTCCAGGCGACGCGGCACGATACGCACGACTGGGATGCGGCGGAAGTTCCGGTACTCGTTGATGCCGCGTTCAACGGCACGCCGTCGCAGCTGCTGCTGCAGGCGTCGCGCAACGGTTACTTCTACGTGCTCGATCGCACGACGGGACGCAGCCTGTTGACCAAGCCGTTCGCGACTGCGAACTGGGCCAAGGGGATCGATCAGGATGGCCGGCCGATTCCGAATCCGGAGAAAGAGCCGGCGCGCGACGGCCGCCTCGTCGCGCCGGACGAGAGCGGAGGCACCAACTATCGGTCGCCGAGCTTCGATCCCGACAGCGGATTGCTCGTCGTGAGCGCGCACGATGCGTACGGCATTTACTTCTTCCGTCCCGATCACGGCGCCTACGGCTGGGCGGGCGCCGACTACGGCGTCTACGGCACGAGCGTGCTGCGCGCGATCGACTACCGCACGGGTGCGGTGCGCTGGCATCACGATCTCGGCGAAGGCGCGTCCGGCGCCGGCGTGTTGACGACCGCGTCCGGGCTGACGTTTACCGGCGACACCGCGGGAAACGCGATCGGGCTGCGCACCGCCGACGGCGCGACGTTGTGGCACGCCGCGATCGGACGCGTCGGCAACTCGCCGATCACCTACGAGCTGGACGGCCGCCAGTTCATGCTCGTCGCCGGCGGATCGTCGTTGTACGCATGGGCGTTACCCGAAGCGCCGGTGGGACGATGACTTTCACGTCCGTAGCGCAGCCCTTCAGGGCTGCTCGCGCGCCGGTTAGCAGGGCTGCCCGCCTTCGCGCTTCGCGCTTCGGACGGGTCCGCCGTAGCTCCGCGCGCAATCCAGCGGAGCGGAGGCGGAAAGGCCTGCGCTACGAGAGGGCACGCGTCTGATGAGTGAAGGCCAGCACGACAAGGCCGTTCGCTTTCGCGCGCTTCACGAACGTCCGGGCGTCTTCGTGATTCCGAATCCGTGGGACGTCGGTTCCTCGCGCCTGCTGGCGGGGCTCGGCTTCGAAGCGCTCGCCACCTCGAGCGCGGCGGCGGCGATCGCGATCGGCCGGCGTGACGGCGGCCTCACGCGCGATCAAGCGCTGGAGCAGGCGCGGATCATCGTCGAGGCGACCGATCTCCCAGTGTCAGCGGATCTCGAGAACGGATTCGGCGACGCGCCGGCGAGCGTGGCGGACACGGTCCGCAAGGCCGCCGCCGTCGGACTCGCCGGCTGCACGATCGAGGACACGACCGGCGATCGCGATCGACCGCTGTATGAGGACGGTCTCGCGGTCGAGCGCATCGCGGCGGCCGCAAGCGTCGTGCGCGCCCTGCCGTTTCCGTTCCAACTGACGGCACGCGCACACAACCTGCTGTTCGCGGGCGCGAGCGTCGACGACACCATCGCGCGGCTGCAGGCATTCGAACGCGCCGGCGCCGATGTCTTGTTCGCGCCGGCCCTCCCGGATCTCGGCGCGGTGCGCGCGCTCTGCGCCGCCGTCTCGAAGCCCGTGAACTTCATGGTCGGCATCAAGGGCAAATCGTTTTCCGTGTCGGAACTCGCCGCCGCCGGCGTAAAGCGGATCAGCCTCGCGACGTCGTTGTATCGCGCGGCGATGACCGGCCTCCTCGACGCCGCGCGCGAAGTCAAGGAGAGTGGCCAGTTCGGATTCCTCGATCGCTCGACGACGACGGCAGAACTCGTCGCGCTGATGCGGATCTGATCGCTCATCCGCCGATCGCCCGGCTAAAGCCTTCGCGTTCCGTTGAACGACAAAGATCGAAACGGGCTACTGGTGCCGCAGCGCGCTGAGCGGATTGGTTCGCGAGGCGCGCCACGCCGGGACGAGCGTCGCGACGATCACGCCGCCGAGCACCAGCGCAATCGCGCGCGCGAACGACACCGGATCGGTGGCGCTGACGCCAAACAGCAGGCTGCCGAGCAGCCGGGTCAGCGCCAGCGCCGCCGTGAGGCCGAGCGCGGTGCCGAGCGCGGCGAGCCTGACGCCGCGGCTCAGAAACGCCATGACGACGGATCGGCCGGTCGCGCCGAGCGCCATGCGGATCCCGATCTCGTGGGTGCTCTGTTTCACGGTGTACGACACGAGGCCGTAGGTGCCCAGCGCCGCCAACGCCATCCCGGTCGCGCCGAAGACGAACAGCATCGTCGCCATCAGGTCGTAGAGCAGCGTTGCGCCCCGCATCGCGCTGACCATCGATCTCGCGCTCAGAATCGGCAGGTCGGCGTCGAGCGCGGCGATCCGCGCGCGCGCCTGCTCGACGAGCGCGTCCACCGGCCCGGAGCCGCGCGTGTGCAGGATCAGGCTCGCCCGGTACCACTGCAGCGCCGGGAGGTAGATGTACGGCCGGGGCGGCTCGTTGATGCGCGCGTACTTCACGTCGGCGGCGACGCCGATCACCGTTCGCCAGTCGCCGGCGCCGGTGACGCGGATGCGCTTGCCGATAGCGTTCGCGGCGCCGCCCCAGAACCGCTGCGCGAGCGTGTTGTTGACGACGGCCACGGGCGCCGCCGCCTCGTCGTCGCGATCTTCGAAGCCGCGCCCGGCGAGGACCGGAATCCGCAGCGTGCGGAAGTAATCCGGACCGACGGCGTTCGACATGAACGCCAGGTCTTCGCCACGACGCGGCTCGTAGCCCTCGACGGCGACCCGTCGCGCCGGCGTGTCGAGGAACCCCATCGGCACGACCTCGGCCAGCGTCGCCGATTCGACGCCGGCGCCGGCGCGTGCCGTGTCCAGCAGTTTGCGGTAGAAGACACGGCCGCGCGCTTCGTCGTAGCCGTTCTGTTTGACGTCGATCGACACGGCGGTCACATGATTCGGATCGAACCCCGGATTCGCCGTCCGCGCCGCTTCGACGCTTCGCGTCGCGAGGCCGGCGCCGACCAGCAGCATGAGCGACACCGCGACCTGCGCCACGACCAGGGCCGTCCGCAGCCGTCCGCGTGCGGCGCCGCGCGGCGATGCGTCGGCGTTGATCACCGACAAGAGATCGACGCGCGAACTCTGCAGCGCGGGGACGAAGCCGAAGGCCAGCGCGCTGCCGCATGCGACCAGCACCGCGAAGCCGATCACCAGGCTGTCGACACCGAGGTTGAAGAAGATCCGCTGCGGCGCCGCGAGCTGCTCGGCGTAGCCGACGAGCACCGGGATGCCGCGCTGCGCCAGCAGCACGCCGAGCACCGCGCCCGGCAAGGCCAGCACCAGGTTCTCGACAATCAGCAGGCGGACGACTCGCGTGCGCGTCGCGCCAAGCGCGAGCCGCACGGCAATTTCACCGCGTCGCGACAGCCCGCGAACCAGCACGAGCCCGGCGATGTTCGCGCACGCGATCAGCAGCAGCAGCAAACCCATCGCCACCAGCACGCTGAGCGTTGGCAGAAGAATCAGCGGCGCCCCGAACGGCGCGCGCCAGAACGGCACCACGCGGAGGCGCTCTGCCGCATCGGCGAGCGGCCGTTCGCGCGCGAGCGTCGCCGACAGCGCATCGATCTGCGCGGCGGCATTCGCGAGCGTCGTGCCCGGCCGCAAGTATCCCTGTGGCTCGAACACGGCCGCGTGGCGATCGGCCAGAATCGCCGCGGGCGTCGTCTCCTGGCTCCCAAAGCGAAACCCGAGCTGCGGCGCCGTCATAATCGGAACGAACAATTCGACGTCGTACACCACCGTTGTGCCGTGGAACGCCGGATCGGCGACGCCGACGACGGTCAGGAAATCGTTGTTGATCTCGAGCGTCTTGCCGACGATGTCGGGATCAGCCGCGAAGTCGCGACGCCAGATCCCGTCGCTCAGCACGACGACCGGGTGACGCCCGGGCGCAATCTCGTCCGACGACAGCAGCGTTCGCCCGCGCTCGGGACGGACGCCAAGGATCTGAAAATAATTGCCGCTCACGAGCTCGCACCAGGCCTGGCGTGCGCTTCGCCCTCGGCCGAGATTCACACGGCCAACGGTCGTGCCGAAGAGGCCCGTGAACGCGCGATCGTGATCGCGAAGGTACTGGTAGTCGGGATACGACACGGACAGTTGCCGGCCGTTGCTCGTCTCGGCGAACACGACGGCGAGCCGCGCGGCGCCGGCCACGCCGGCAATCGGGCTGAGCGCGATGCCTTTGAGCATCGTAAACACCGCCGCGTTCAGGCCGATGCCAAGCATCAGCACGCCGACGACGGTGAGCGAGAACACAGGGTTCTTCGCCAGCGACCGCAACGCGTAGCGGACGTCGCTTATTTGGTCGTTCAGCGCGTCGACCCACCACGGCGTCCAGACCCGCCGCGCCGCCTCGGTGGTGAGCGTCAGGTTGCCGAAGTCCTTCAGCGAGGAGAGCCGGGCGTCGCGCGGATCGGCGCCATCGGCGACTTTGTCCTCAGCCGCGATCGCGAGGTGCGCGCGAATCTCGGCTTCGAAGTCGTCCTGATCGAGTCGCCGCCGCTTGAGCCATGCTCGAATTCCCACGTGCTATTCATCCGTTCCTGGTGTCGCCACCGGTTTCATGACCCGGCCGATCGCGTTGACCAGCTCGGACCACCGTGATTCCTCGCGAAGGAGCTGCTTCTTCCCTTCGGGCGTGAGCCGGTAAAACTTGGCGCGCTGGTTGGCGTCGGTCTGGCCCCATTTCGCCGTGACCCAGCCTTTCTTGGCCAGCCGCTGCAGCGCCGGATAAAGCGAGCCGGCCTCCACCTGCAGGACGTCGGACGACTGGGCGCGGATCGTCTGGCCGATCGCGTAGCCATGCTGGGGTCCCCACATCAGCGTGCGCAGGATCAGCATGTCGAGCGTGCCGTGCAGCAGGTCGGCGCGGGCGTCGGATCGCGAGGAATGCAGCGTCATCGTATAGAGAGTCTATAGCCCTTGGACGTAGAGAGTCTATAGCCTGTTCCCGCTGCGCGGATGCGGCCACGCAGGCCGCCGATATGTTCGCAAAACCGCACACGGCGGCCACTGTCGGCTTCCAACCATTTGGACGGCGCCGACGATCGCCGAATGCCCTCGAGGTCGATGCCGGCGGCGCAGCGGCGTACGGTACATAGGAGGCACCATGGCGCTGCCGTCAACCTTGACCCGCAGACAGGCGATGCGGCTGTGCGGCGCCGCGCCGCTGACGGCATGGGCCGCGGCCCGCGCCGATTCACCGCCGCCGCTCGCTCCCGGAACGCCAACATCACCGGAACGGCTGGCATTGATCGAAGCATTCCGCCGCAGGAATGGGCGTTCACCGAACCAGCGTTGCCGGAGTGGCTGTTCGCCCAGCGCCGATCGACGTAGAATCCCGGCGTTGTGCGCAGCGATCTTCGTCACCTCTCGCGAAGCATTCGCCGAGCACCGGCGAGCGCCCTCGCCGCGGTCCTGACGCTCGCGTTGACGATCGGCGCCGGCGCGTCGATCTTCGCGGTCGTCGATGCCGTCCTGCTGACGCCGCCGCCTTTTACCGACCCGAACGCGCTCGCCGTCGTTGGCGAAACGCCGCTGGACGATCCAGCGTCGGCGCCTCGCGCCGTTCCCTACGCAACATTCGACGGCTGGCGTGAGCGCGCGCAGGGGATCGCAGCGCTCGAAGCGTTCGACGGGACAAACCTGACGCTGACCGGCACCGGCGTGGCCGAGCGCGTCAGCGCAACCGACGTGACGCCGGGGTTTCTGTCGCTGCTCGGTGTCGTGCCCGCACGCGGCCATTCCTTCGAACCCGGCGACGCGGCGCGTCCGGTGGTGATCGTCAGCGCCGCCTTCTGGCACGGCGCGCTCGCGTCCGATCCGGCCGTTCTCGGTCGGCAGCTCGTCTTGAATGGCCGCGCGCACACGGTCGTTGGCGTCCTGCCGGAGCGGTTCGTCTTCGCAATCAACCCGTGCGAGATCTGGCGACCGATTCCGCTATCGCCAGCCGAAGCGTCGCGGACCCGGTATCGCGTTCGGGCGCTCGCACGCCTGGGATCGGGCGTGTCGTCCGCACACGTTGCGAACGCCCTGGACGAGGTGAGCCGCCGATCGACGCCGCCGGCGCGTACCTCGGTCGCGCCGGTGGCGACGGTCGCCGCCGGCGATACGACGAGAACGTTGACGCTGCTGGGGGCGGCAGCCGCTGCCGCGGTGATGCTCGCGTTCGTGAACCTCGCCGGGCTGCTGGTCGTCCGCTCGATCGATCGACGGCGCGAGCTCGCGGTGCGGACCGCTCTCGGCGCCCGCCGATTCGACATCGTGCGCCAGGTGCTGGTGGAAGCCGTTGCGCTCGTCGCGGCCGGAGCCGCCGCCGGCGTGCTGCTCGCTTCGTGGACGACGCCGGTAGTCGGACGACTCGCGCTCCAGCAGGTCAGCGGCCTCGCGAACCGCGACATCGCCACCAGCTGGCGTGTGATCGTCGTCGTGGCCGTTGTCGCATTCGCCTTCGCGTGCGCTTGTGCAGTGCTGCCAGCGGTCGGGGCACTGCGATCGAGCACGAGCGGCGTGCTGCGACAAGGTGCGACACCCGCGCGGCGCGAGCTCATGCTGCGGCGTGCGTTCGTCGCCGGCGAGGTTGCGCTGGCGTTCGTGCTGCTGGTATCGATGGCGCTCGTCGCGCGGACGATGGTGCATGTACTCCAGGTCAACCCCGGCTTCGACGCACGAGGTGTGTTGACGGTGCACCTGTCGCTGCCGGCCGCGGCCTACCCAGGCCGTGAACGGATCGCTGCGTTCTACTCCGCGCTGCAGAGCGCGGTGCAGGATCGCCTTGGCGACGACAGCGTCTCGGTCGTCGATGAACTGCCGTTAACCGGCGATCGCGGCCGCGCGATCGTTGGCGTCGGTCCCGGCGATCCGCCACGCGAGGCCGTCCTGCGAGCGGCGAGCCCCGGCTACTTCGAAGTGATGCGCATTCCGATCGAGGCCGGGCGGTCGTTTGCTCGCGACGACGACGCTGCCGCTCCGGCGCGCGTCGTGATCAGCCAGTCGCTGGCGCGGCGGCTCTTCGGATCAGATCCGATTCTCGGCCGGCGCCTGCGTCTCGGCGTCAGTGCCCAGCCAGTCGAGATCATCGGCGTCGTCGGCGACGTGAAGCACCGCGCGCTCGACGAGCCGTTGCTGCCGACTGTTTATGTGTCCGCGCTCCAGTCTCCGTCGCCGTCCAGCATCGTGGCGGTGCGCAGCGCGCGCGCTGACGCCGATGTGATCGCTGTGCTACGCGAAGAGACGGCGCGGCTCGATGCCAACCTGCCGGTCTACGGCGCGCGCCGGCTGGAGGAACTCGTCGGTACGTCCCCGGGCATCCCGGCGCGACGGCTGCTGACGGCGGCGTTCACCGCCTTTGCACTGCTTGCGGTGGTCCTCAGCGCCATTGGACTGTTTGGCGTCGTCGCACACGACATCGCCAGCCGGCGCACGGAACTGGCGCTGCGGCTGGCGCTCGGTGCGGATCCGATTCGCCTCGCCATCGCGACCCTGCGACAAGGCGCAGTGATGGTCGGCGCTGGTCTGGCTGCCGGCGCTGTACTGTCGACGTGGACCACACGCGGCCTCGGTACGCTGGTGATGTCGTCGATCGAGTCGGACGTCGTCAGCGCTGCAGCAGCCGCAGCCATCCTCGTCGCCGCCGGGACGGCTGCCGTGCTTCCGGCCGCGCTGCGCGCCGCGCGCACGGATCCGCTGATCACGCTGAGAGCCGAATGACCCCGGCGCGACCGTCCGGCTAAAGCCGCCTGCCAGGTGAGATACGGCTTGAACGTGTCCGCCGCGTCTGGAGCGGCAATCTCGAACGATCCGATGAGGAGGCCCGATAGCGGCGGGTCCAATCGGCGCGTCTGTGGAGGGCGCCTTCGCGTCTGGTACAGTGTTGCGCGTCGATGGCAGCTTCACCGAGCAACGACATCGTGCTGATCAGGCCCTATGACGCCTCGGACTGGCCGCGCGTCTGGGCGATCCTACAGCCAGTATTTCGTGCCGGCGAGACCTACGCGTTTCCGCGGGAGATCTCGGCCGAGCAGGCGCGCGACGCATGGACCGCGACCGGCAAGCACGTCTTCGTCGCCGTCGACGACGCGACCGGCGCGATGCTCGGCACCTACTATCTGAAGCCGAACTTCGAGGGCGCCGCCTCGCACATCTGCAACTGCGGCTACGTCGTGTCGGAAGGCGCGCGGGGCCGGGGGATCGCGGCGCGGATGTGCGAACACTCGCAGCGGGAGGCGCTCGCCCACGGCTTCCGCGCGATGCAGTACAACCTCGTCGTGTCGTCGAACGAGAGCGCGGTCCATCTATGGAAGAAGATGGGCTTCACAATCGTCGGGACGATTCCGGAAGCGTTCCGCCACCCGCGGCTCGGCTTCGTCGATGCGTATGTAATGTACAAGCGCCTGCGCGCCGCCGAGCCGAGTGCGTAGAATGGATCCGATGAAGATATTTGCGAGCGCCATCGCGATCGCTGCCGCGCTGAGCACGGCGCTCGCGGGCCAGGAAAGAAAGCCGGTGCCGAAGGACTCGGTGCGGGTCGCGGTCCCCGGCTGCACCAAGGGCTACATCTTCACGGCCGGTCCGAGGACACTCGAGGAGCCCGGCAACTTTGAGATTCGCGACGGCATGCATCTGCGGATGAACGGGCCGAAGAAGCTGCTCAACGAGATCAAGGCGCACGAAGGCTCGATGATCGAGCTCACCGGGCTGATGAAGAAGGGCCAGTTCAACGAAGGCGTCAACATCGGCGGCGGCGTCCGCATCTCGCCCGGCCCGAACGGCGTCGGCGGCGGGATGAGTCCCGCCACCAGTCAGATTCAGATCGACGTCGAAGGCTGGCGCCAGATCGAAGGCGCCTGCCGCACGCAGTAGCCGATCGCCGTCTTCAGCTGCGTAGACTCGTGTGGCCACCTACTGCGTCGCGTCCCGTGGCGATGGGTTGCATGCGGCTGTCGACCAGTGCCGATCGCGACGACGCTGCGGCGGTCGCGGTGCTTCGGGCGGCGCTCGAGGCGGGCGTGACCCTGTTCGATACCGCCGACGCCTACTGCCGCGACGACACGGACTTCAATCACAACGAGCGGCTGATCGCGACCGCCCTGGCGAGCTCGACGCTGGATCGTTCGCGCGTGCTCGTGGCCAGCAAAGGTGGCCTGACCCGCCCGGACGGCCGCTGGGTTCCCGACGGCCGGGCGCGGCACCTCGCCGCCGCGTGCGAGGCCAGCCTGTCGGCGCTCGGCCTCGAGCGGATCGCCTTGTATCAACTGCACACGCCCGATCCGCGCACCCCGCTGACGACGAGCGTCCGCGCACTCGCCGCGCTGCAGCGGCGGGGGCTCGTCGACGAGATCGGCCTGTGCAACGTGACCGTCGGGCAGATCGCGCAGGCGCGCACGATCGTCGACATCGCGAGCGTGCAGGTGGAGTTGAACCCATGGAAGGACGCCAATGTGTTGAGCGGCGTCGTCCGGTATTGCATCGACCACCGCATTCGCCTGCTCGCGCATCGGCCACTCGGCGGACCTGAGCGAGCGCGGAAGGCGGCACGCGACGGCGTGTTGCTCGATGTCGCAGCGCGACACGCGGCCCCCCCTGCCGAGATCGCGTTGGCGTGGCTGATGGATCTCTCGGATGTCGTCGTGCCGCTTCCAGGCGCGACGCGCGTCGAGACCGCGCAATCGATCGCGCGTGCGCACGCGATCCACCTGACCGATGCCGATCGCGCGCAGCTCGACGCGCACTTCCCGTCCGGCATCCTGCGCCGTGCGCCGCGCGTCTCGGTCCCAGCCTCACGCGCAACGGCTGTCGGCGGCGATGCGGTGCTCATCATGGGCCTGCCCGGCGCCGGCAAGACGACCGCAGCAGAAGGGTTCGTCGCGCAGGGCTACACGCGAGTCAATCGCGACGAACAGGGTGGATC
>Ga0075425_100004461_pt1 | contig 14452 bp, 11 predicted proteins | sample SoiMethybrSBSTD4_FD_75300 | JGI IMG/M metagenome (GOLD analysis project Ga0075425, IMG submission 75300) | Bulk soil microbial communities from a Populus tree surrounding site in Tennessee, USA - Soil MetaG P. TD hybrid SBSTD4 | ecosystem: Environmental > Terrestrial > Soil > Tree plantation...
CGCCGGCCTTGAAGCGCACCACCTGGGCGTCGTCGCTGGGCACGAGCAGGAAGACGAGCTCGTCGAGATAGGGAAGGGGGCGGCCCCCGGAATCGACCTTCCAGTAATACGGGTTGCGCTCGAGCACGATGCGCTCGCCGGGGACGTAGGACTTCAGGCGGAAGGCACCGAGCCCGGCGATCTCGGAGGGGGCCGTGCTGAGCCCCCAGGCTCCGCCGAGCCGGCCCTCGTCCTGGGCCTTCTCGAGAAGGTGCCGGGGCAGGATGGCCAGGCTGTCGAAGAGGCGCTCGGCCGCCGCGTAGGGCTGGGCCAGATCGAATGCGACCCGGAAGGCGTCGAGCTTGCGCACCCCGATGGGCTGGCCACCGATCACGAGCAGGTCGCGCTGGGGCGAGGCGTTCCGCTCGTCCAGGTAGCAGCGGAAGGTGAAGACGACGTCGTCCGCGTCGAACGGGTGGCCGTCGGAGAAACGGAGGCCGCGCCGCAGGAGCAGCGTGTAATGGAGACCGTCGGGCGAGACGGTCCACGACTTGGCGAGGGCGGGCCCCGCGCGCTGGGTCTGGCGGTCGATGTGGATGAGGTCGGCCTGGAGCCGCCCGACGACCTCGCGTGAGACGACGTCGACCGCGGTCACCGGGTTCAGGGTCTTGGGCTCGGAGCGCACGGCGGAGACGAGACGGCCGCCCGGACGGCCGGCCTCGTGATCGGTACGCAGGAGCTCGGCGGGGGCGGCCGCCTTCTGGGCGGACGCGGGCATGGCCAGCAGAAGGGTCGCCACCGACAGGACTGCCCGCAGCGGTGCCTCCAGGTTGGGCAAGGGTCTCAGGGAGACGCGGGTCCGACGCGAGACTGCAGCGCTTCCGACAACGCCGAGTATGCGAGGAAGACCGGGATCAGGGCAAGGCCGGGCGCCCACATCCACCAATAGGAGGAGAGCACGTGATAGCGCTGGAGCGCGGCCAGCATGTTCCCCCAGCTCGGCACCGGCTCTCCCACCCCGAGCCCGAGGAACGAGAGGGTGACCTCGGCCAGGATGTACTGCGGGACGAGCAGCGCGCCCTGGGTCAGGAGCAGGCCGAAGGTCTGGGGCGCGATGTGCCGCCGGACGAGGTAGAGATCGCCCGCGCCGAACCCCCGCGCCGCCCGCACGTAGTTGCGCTCGCGCGCGCTCAGGACGAGGCCGCGCACGAGGCGCGCCGGCCGCGCCCAGTCCACGAGGCCGATGACGAGCACGAGCATGAGGAACGCCTGGTTCGCGGGGAGATGGAGGGGCAGGGCCGCGCGCACCGCGAAGAGGAGGTAGAGCCAGGGCAGGGCGAGGAAGACGTCGGCCGCCCTCATCACGACGGTATCCGTCCCTCGGCCGTAGAACCCCGCCACCGTACCCAGCACCCAGCCCAGGCCGAGAGAGATCACGGTCGCGAGCAGTCCCGCGAAGAGCGAGATGCGGGCGCCGTGCAGCAGGCGGGAGAGCTGGTCCCGGCCGAAACCGTCCGTGCCGAGCAGGAACACGCGGGCGGGCTCGTCCACGCCGAAGAGGCGCCAGCCTTCGCCCGCCCCCAGAACGGCCGGGCTCCGCACGAAGAAGTGGATGGGAAAGGCCTGGCTCCGGTCTTCCCGGTAACGGCCGGCCGCGCTCTCGTCGTCGACGAGGGCATGGACGAACGGCCGCAGGTGAAGGCGTCCGGCGTCGTCGACGAAGTGCACGCGCGTCGGCGGCGCGTAGGGCAAGGCGCGCGCCTGCTCGGCCGGCCCGTAGGGCGCGAGGAAGGCCGCCCCGAGGGCCACCGCGTGCACGCTCGCGAGGACGGACGCGGCCAGGGCCAGCTTGCCCGGGGCCCTCACGTCTCCTCCGCGCGGATGCGTGGGTCGGCGGCGAGGAGGAGCACGTCGGCGAGGATGTTCCCGGCCAGGAGCAGCACGGTGGAGGCGAGCACGAGGGCGAGGACCAGGTGGAAATCGCGGGCCAGGATCGCTTCCAGCAGGAGCGGGCCCAGGCCCGGCCAGCTCATCACGATCTCGACGAGCAGGGACATGCTCGTGAGCGTGGCCACGGACAGGCCGAACAGCGAGACGAGCGGGTTGGCGGCGGCGGGCAGGGCGTGCCGGAGGACGACGCGCCATTCCGGAATGCCGTGCCCGCGGGCGGCCTGGACGAAGGGGGCGTCCAGGGTGGCGGCCAGGCTCGCGCGCACGTGTCGCGTCAGGCTGGGCAGGATGCAGAGGACGAGCGCGAACGCGGGCAGGGCGAGGTGGGCGACGACGTCGCGGAAGCGGGCGGCCCGCGACATCTGCTCGTGGCCCACCGACGTCATCCCGCCCGCCGGGAACCAGCCCGTGCGCACGGCCAGCAGCAACAGGACGAGCGCGAGGAGGATGTCGGGAATGGCGAGGAGGGTCGCCATCAGCACGGCCAGGCTGCGCCGCACGGTGGCGCCGCGCGCCGTCGCCCACCACACGCCGATGGGGAGGGCCAGGGCCCAGGCCATCGCCGTGGCCGTGCCCGTGAGCAGGAGCGTGTTCCGGAGGCGGGGCCACAGCAGCGGCGCCACCGGAGTCCCGTAGGCGAACGAATATCCGAGCTCCCCGCGGGCGAGGGAAGCCACCCAGCGAACGTACCGTTCGGGCAAGGGACGGTCCAGGCCATGGCGCGCGCGCAGGGCCTGCAGCGTCGCCTCGGAGATGCGCGGGTCGAGGCGCATCTCGGCGAAGAAATCGCCGGGGGCGAGCTCCACGAGCACGAAAGAAAGGACGGAGACGCCGAAGAGTACGAAGAGGCCGTGCCGCGCGCGTCGGGCGAGCCGGGACACCTTACGGGGTCGCCGTGGCGTCGGCCAGGGGCGGCACGGGCAACACCGCCGCCACCAGCGCCCGCGTGTGGGGATGCGCGGGCGCGGCAAAGAGGCGCGCCGCTTCCGCGCGCTCCACGATGCGGCCCTCGAACAGGATGGCGACCTCGTCCGCGAAGACGGACATGAGCGCGAGGTCGTGCGAGATGCAGAGGTAGGTCAGCCCTTCCCGCAGGCGGAGGTCTTGCAGCAGGGCCGCGACCTGGGCCTGGATGGAGGCGTCGAGGCCGGTGAAGGCCTCGTCCAGGATCAGGAGCCGCGGCTTCACGGCCAGAGCGCGCGCGATGGCCAGCCGCTGGCGCTGGCCGCCGCTCAGCTCGAGGGGCCGGCGCGCCGCCTCCGCGGAGGAGAGGCCGACCGTCTCCATCAGCTCGAGCGCGCGGCGCCGCCGCTGGGAGCGATCGCCGCGGCCGAGGATCTCCAGCGGCTCGGAGACGATCTCGGCCGCGGTCAGCCGGGGGGAGAGCGCGGCCGCGGAATCCTGGAACAGGAGCTGCACGCTCTCGCGGAACGCGCGGAGCGCGGTCCCGCGGAGGGACGACACGTCGGCGCCGTCGAAGCGGATCTCGCCGCTCGTCGGCTCTTCCAGCCGGGCGAGGCAGCGCGCGAGCGTCGACTTGCCCGAGCCGGATTCCCCGACCAGGGCGACGACGCGACCGCGCTCGATGGTGAGGTCGGCTCCGGCCAGCGCGTCCACGGGCGCGGACCGGCCGCGGGCGCGGCGGCGGTAGCGCTTGGTCAGGCCATGGATGCCGACCAGCGGCTCGTCACTCATGGCGATGGCCGCCGCCATTGCGGGCGCGGATAGGCGCGCGAGAGAGCGCGTGCGTGCGGATGCCGCGGGGCCCCGAACACCTGGGCCGGCGTCCCCTCCTCGACCAGCGCTCCCTGGTGCATCACGAGGACGCGCCGGGCCAGGGCGGCCAGGGTGCCGAGATCGTGGCTGGCCAGGAGGACGGCGAGCCCGAGGCGCGACTGCAACGAGGAAAGGAGGGCCAGCACGTCGGCCTGGGTCGTGGAGTCGAGCGAGGCCGTCGGCTCGTCGGCCAGGAGGAGGGCCGGGCGGCAGGAGAGCGCCTGGGCGAGGACGACGCGCTGGCGCTGGCCCCCGCTCAGCTCGTGCGGATAGGCGTCATAGATCCGGTCGGGCTCGCGCAGCCCCACCGCGTCGAGGGCGGCCACGGCGTCGTCGTGGCAGCGGGCCCGGCTCTGCGCGCGGTGCGCGCGCACCACCTCCGCCACCTGCGCGCCGACGCGGCGCACCGGGTTGAGGGCGAGGTTGGGGTCCTGGAACACGATCGCGATCTCGGCTCCGCGCACGCGCCGCAGCTCGGACGGGGGCCGGCCGAGCAGCTCGGCCCCGCGCCACCGGACGGATCCACGAATCACGCGCGCGCCCGGAGGAAGGAGACCGAGAAGGGCGAGGAGGAGCGTGGACTTTCCGCAGCCGGATTCGCCGAGGAGACCGACGACCTCGCCCTCCTCGATGCCGAAGGTGACGTCCCGCGTCGCGAGGGCCGGCGCCTCCCTGGCCTCGTATGCGACGGCGAGGTCCGTGACCTCGAGCAGTCCCGGCACCCGGGCATGATAGGGCGGCCCCGCGGCCGCCTGAAATTCGGAATCGTCGTCCGCCCTTGATGCCCGGGCTGTCCTATGATTTTTCCAGGGTCGGGTCGCCATGTTTCGGGCGGCCGAGGACGGGCCGATGATGGCGCAAGAGAACGCGGGTTCCGGGCACGAGCACTTCCGGGAAGAGGATTGGCTCGACTTCGCGCGCGAAGTCGGCGACCGCGAGCACCGCGCACGCGTCGCCCAGCACCTCGAGGCCGGATGCGCCCAATGTGAGGAGACCTTCCGGCTGTGGGCGGCGGTCCTGAGCGTCGCCGACCAGGCGACGCAGGCCGGCCCTCCGGAGTCCGTGCTGGGGCGGATGAAGGAGCGCTTCTCCGCCCAGCGGCCGAAGAAGCTAAGGGAGAGGATCGCCGCCCAGGCCGCCCTCGTCTTCGACAGCTTCCGCCAGCCGATGCTGGCGGGGATGCGCGCCTCCGCGGGCGTGCCCGCCCGGCAGCTCCTCTACAAGGCCGGCCGCTACACGATCAAGCTCCAGGTCGAGCCGGCCGAGGAGCGCCTGTCGATCGTGGGGCAGATCGTGGACGACAAGGACCCATCGGGAGGGATGCGCGACATTGCCGTGCTCGCGCTCCGCGGCAACAAGACGCTGGACCGGACGGTCACGAACCCGTTCGGAGAGTTCCACCTCGAGCCCGATGCCAAGGGCAAGCTCCAGCTCTCCGTCGACGTCCCCGAGATCGGCACCTTCACCGTCGAGTCGCCGCGGCGGACGGCGAAGAGCGAAGCAGACACGGACGCGGAGGAAAAGGCGGCCGGGGACACCGGTCGCGGCAGGAAGGCGCGGCCGCGCTGAGCGCAGCCGAGCGCCGGTACAGGAAGGCGAGTTCACCATGAGGCGATCGATCTTTTGTCTGGCCGCGTTGCTGGCCGCCCTGGCCACGCCGGCGGCGGCGGTGGAGACCCGCACCATCGTCCGCATCCAGCCGAACCTGGTCGGGCGCACGGTGATCCAGACCATCTGCACCGCGCTCAACTGCCAGGTCGCGGGCTCGCTGGACACCCTCCCCGACAGCACGGACCCGAGCTCCCTCTTCCTGGTGAAGAACCTCCCGCCGCCCAGCTGGCTGGTCAACTACGCGCTGCTCGGCATCGAGGCGGTCGAGCCCGACCTCAAGGCGGGCGTCGACGAGGAAGACGAGTACTGGTACTCGTCCCAGGCCACGGCCGCCGTCCTGGACCAGTTGTGGAATCGCGAGCCGACCAGCTACTTCGGAACCTCGGCCTGGCGCTCCTACCTCGAGCAGCCGGCCGGCGTCATCGTCCGCATACGGGAAGCGCACTGCGGCCTCCAGGCGACCGGTGGCGGCACCGTCGCCGTCATCGACACGGGCGTGGATCGGACCCACCCCACGCTGGCCCCCGTCCTGACCCAGGGCTACGACTTCACGCGCAACGTCGACGGCGGCAGCGAGCGGGCGGACGTCGATCAGGCCACCGCCGCCGTGCTCGACGGAATCTACAGCGTCAACCCGGGGACGGCGGCCGTGCTCGACCAGGCGACGGCGGCGGTGCTCGACGACGGCGCGCATTCGCATTTCGGCCACGGCACCATGGTCGCGGGGCTGGTGCACCTGGCCGCCCCGACCGCGTCGATCATGCCCCTCAAGGCCTTCGACGCCAGCGGCGCGGGCTACACCTCCGACATCATCCGCGCCCTCGTCTACGCCACGCGCCGGGGAGCGAAGGTCGTGAACATGAGCTTCAGCCGGCCCACGCCGTCGCAGGAGCTCAAGCGCGCGCTCGACTACGCGACCAGCCAAGGGCTCATCCTGGTGGCTTCGGCCGGCAACGACGGCCAGTCGACCCTCATGTACCCCGCGGCCTATCCGAACGTGATGGGCGTCGCCTCCACCACCAACGACGACGTCCGCTCCTCCTTCTCCAACTACGGCGCGAACCTCGTCTGGGTGGCGGCCCCCGGAGAAGGCGTGCTCACGACCTATCCCTGGGCCAGCTTCGCGGCAGCGTGGGGGACATCGTTCAGCACGCCCCTCGTCGCCGGAGGAGCCGCGCTGCTGGTGGGACTCGAAGGCAGTGCGAATGAGGACCAGGCGGCGGGGGCGATCGCGAACGCTCATGCGCTCACTCCCGAGCTCGGATATGGGCGGCTGGATCTCTTCCAGGCCGTGAGCGCGGGGCGCAACCTGTGGCCCAATGCACCGGAGAGCGCGCTGCCGGACAGTTGCGCCGCCTCCGGCGTCGATTGGTCGCCCGAACCGCATTAACCGTGACCGTATCCCCGCTCACGTGAGTGGGCACGGGCGTTCTGCTATCCTCTCCGCCCCATGCACGCGTTGGGCGGCCCTCCCATCAGCCCGTGAAGCGCCGCGAGGGGGGACTCGCGCGGCCCGACCGCCGGCCACCGGCGGACGAGCCCGAGCCGGCGGTCCCCCCTTCCGCGCAGTCCGACCGTAACCTGGCTGAACGTTCCCCGCTCACCGCGAGGCGTGAGCTGTCCTGGCCGGACACCCGCCTCGTCCGGGAATGCCGCAACGGCAACGAGGAAGCGTGGGCCGCGCTCCTGGACAAGTACAAGAACCTGATCTTCTCGATCCCCATCAAGCGTGGGCTGCCCCGGGACGAAGCCGCGGACGTCTTCCAGCGCGTCTGCGTGCTCCTCCTGGCCGAGCTGCCGCACCTGCGCGAGCCCAAGGCGCTGCCCATGTGGCTCATCCGCGTCACCTCGCGCGAATGCGCACGCTGGCGGCGCCGGGAGCATCCGGCCTCCGCCCGAGACACCGTCGACGTGGAAACGGCGGCCCTCGCCGACGAGAAGCCGCTGGCGGACGAGCTGCTGGCCCGGCTCAAGGACGAGCAGACCCTGCGCGACGCCGTGCAGACCCTGCCCCCGCGCTGCCGCGAGCTGATCGCGATGCTGTTCTTCGAGACGCCCGCCCGGCCCTACCAGGCGATCGCGGCCCAGCTCGGGCTGGCCGCGGGATCGATCGGGTTCATCCGCGGCCGCTGCCTGACCCGGCTGCGGCGCGAGCTCGAGAAGAAGGGATTCCGGTGACATCTTCCACGGCGCGGCCTCGCCGGCCGGCGCGCAAGCGCGCGCGCGCGGATCCCGAGCGCCTCTACGCCCAGCTCGGCCGCCTCACCAGCGTCGCGCGCCGGCGGAAGTTCCTCGTTCGCCACCCCGAGCTCGTGCAGGCGGAGACGGTGACGCGCCTGAGTGAGGCCGTCATCCAGAAGGTGCGCGTCGACGTCAAGGAGGCCATGGCCCTGGCCGACGCCGCCGTGCTCATCGCGCGCAAGCTGCGGCGGCCGGAGTCGGTCGCGCAGAGCCTGCGCGCCAAGGGCAATGCCCTTTACGCCCTCAACCAGCACGCGGCCGCCGTCGAGCGGCACGACGAGGCGGCCCGGCTCTTTGCCGCGGCCGGCCAGGCCCGCGAGGTCGCGCGGACGCTCAGCACGTCCATCCAGCCCTTGATCCTCCTCGGCGACTACGCGCGCGCGGAGGCGGCGGCCGCGCAGGCGCGCGCGATCTTCACCCGCGAGGGGGACGAGCTCCGGCTGGCCCGGCTCGACGTGAACGTCGGCAACATCTTCCACCGCCAGGATCGCTTTGCGGAGGCGCTGCGGTCCTACGAGCAGGCCTACGAGCGCCTGCTCCCCCACCGCAACGCGGAGGGCATCGCGGTCGCCCTCGGCAACATGGCCGTGTGCCTCATCAGCCTCAACGACTTCACGCGCGCGCTGGAGACGCACCAGCGGGCGCGCGCGTTCTGCGAAGAGCACGGCATGCCGAAGCTCGTCGCCCTCGCCGACTACAACATCGCCTACCTGTATTACTTCCGCGGCCAGTACGGGCGCGCGATCGAGGAGCTCAAGGCCACCCGCGACGAATGCGAGAAGGTGGGCGACGCCTACCTGTCCGCCCTGTGCCGCATGGACCTCGCGGAGATCTACCTCGAGCTCAACCTCAGCGAAGACGCGGCCCAGATGGCGGAGGAGAGCCTCGCGGAGTTCCGGCGCCTCGGCATGGGCTACGAGGCGGCGAAGTCCCTGGCCTATCTCGCCATCGCCCACGGCCAGCAGGGCAAGGTCCTGCGCGCGCTCGAGCTCTGCGGGGAGGCACGCGTCCTGTTCGTCAAGGAACAGAACTCGGTGTGGCCGGCGCTCCTCGACCTCTACCAGGCTCTCATCCTCTTCGGAGCCTCGCGCCTGTTCGAGGCGCGGCGGCATTGCACGGCCGCGCTGGAGGCCTTCAAGTCGACGGCGCTGGCCAGCAAGGCCATCCTCTGCCGGCTGCTCCTGGCGCGCCTGGCCCTGCGCATGGGCGAGCTCGACAACGCCCGCCGCCAGTGCGAGGCCGCGGGCGAGACGCTGCGCCCCCTCGACCTCCCCGCCCTGAGCTTCCAGCTCGACTTCGTGCGCGGCCAGATCGAGCAGGCGGCGCTCGAGCCTTCGGCGGCCTACGAGGCCTACCGGCGGGCCCAGAAGTCGCTGGAGATGCTCCGCAGCAGCCTGCGCGGCGAGGAGCTGAAGATCGCGTTCATGAAGAACAAGCTCGAGGTATACGAGGCCCTGGTCGACCTCGCCCTCGAGCGCCGCGGCCGCGGGGACGGCGTGGCCGAGGCCTTCTCCTACGTCGAGCACGCGAAATCGCGCAGCCTGCAGGACCTCCTGCTGCGCGCGAACACGCCGGTCAGCCCCGTCGCCGCGGGCAAGAGCGAGCTCGTGCGCCGGGTCGGCGACCTGCGCGAGGAGCTCAACTGGTACTACCACCGCATCGAGTCGGAGCAGATGGCGGCGGAGGCGCGCGCGGAGGAGCGCGTGGAGGCCCTGCAGGAGCAGGTCCTCGCCCGCGAGAGCGAGCTGCTGCGCGTGATCCGCGAGCTCCCCGCGTCCGAGAGCGGGTCCGTCGAGGACCTGGCTCCGGTGAGCCTCCCCCTCGACGACATCCGGCGCGCCCTCCCCGCCGACGCCATGCTCGTCGAATACTTCCGCATCGGCTCGCGCCTGCTCGCGTTCCTCGTCACCCGCGACCGCCTGGAGGTCGTGCCCGTCGCCCTCGTCCCGCGCGTCCAGCACATCCTGCGCCTGCTCCAGTTCCAGCTGGCCTGGGCGCGGCCCAACGCTGCCGACGTCTCGCCCGGATCGCGCGAATCGTCGCGCGTGGCCACCCAGGCCCATCTCACCGAGCTGTACTCGGAGCTGATCGCGCCCCTGCGCGCGCGGCTCGACGCCGCCCACCTGATCTTCGTCCCCCACGACCTGCTGCACTACGTCCCCTTCCATGCACTGCACGACGGGCGCCAGTACCTGATCGACTCCTTCTCGATCTCGTATGCGCCGAGCGCGACCATCTACGCGCTGTGCCACGCTCGCGGCGGGGGCGAGGGCGGATCGTCCCTCGTCCTCGGCGTGCCCGACGCGAACACGCCGTTCATCCTGGACGAGCTTCGCTCGGTGGCGGCGCGACTTCCGGGCGCCGACCTGTACGTGGGTGAGGAGGCGACGGTGGACGTCCTGCGCGCGAAGGCGGACGGCCGCCGCGTCGTACACATCGCGGCGCACGGGTTCTTCCGGCCGGACAACCCGATGTTCTCGGGCATCCGCCTCGGCTCCGGGTCCTACCTCACGCTGTACGACCTGTACAACCTCAAGCTGCCGGCGGAGATGGTCGTGCTCAGCGCCTGCGTCACCGGCGTCAACGTGATCGCGGCGGGCGACGAGCTGCTCGGGCTGGCCCGCGGCTTGTTCCGGGCGGGAGCGGCGTCGCTGCTGCTCACCCTCTGGGAGGTGCCGGACCAGAGCACGGCCGAGTTCATGAAGGCCTTCTACGACCGCGTGTTCACCACTCCCAATCGGGCCACGGCCTTGCGCGACGCCGTCCTGGCCATCCGGGAACAGTACCCGCATCCCATCTACTGGGCGCCCTTCGTATTGATGGGCAAGACCTTGGCGACCTAAGGCCCGCTTTTTTCAGCTCCCCTATATCAGGCCGGTCTCCCCACGTCTCTTTATCGCTGCCCCCATCCTGGTGGCCGCGGACGGAGAACGTGATGGCCGACACTGACGCTCGAACCCGCAACAGCGAGCATTTCACCGAAGAGGACTGGTTCGACTTTGCGCACCAGCAGGCCTCGCCCTCCGTCCGGGCGAGCCTGGAGCGGCACCTCGAAAAGGGCTGCTCACGGTGCACGCAAACCGTCCGGCTTTGGAGAGCGGTGCTCGATGTCGCCGACCAGGAGGCTGCCTACCGTCCCCCGGATGAGGCCCTCCGCCAGCTCAAGGGCGACTTCGCTCTCCGGCGCCCGAAGGGCCTCCTGGAGCGCGTGGCCGAGCAGGTCGCGCTCGTCTTCGACAGCTTCCGCCAGCCGCAGCCGATGGGCGTGCGCGGCGCGGCCCCCTCGCCGCGCCAGCTCCTCTACAAGGCCGGCCGCTATGCGATCCGCCTCCGCCTCGAGTCCGCGCCGGACACGGAGCGGCTCTCGATCGTGGGGCAGCTCGTCGACGAGCATCAGTCCCGGGCGGCCGTGCAGGACATCGCGGTGCTGGCCCTGCAAGGACGCAAGACCCTGGATCGGACGTTGACGAATCACCTCGGAGAGTTCGTGTTGGAGCCCGACGCGGCCGAGAACCTCCGCCTGTGTGTCGGTGTCGCCGAGATCGGAACCTTCACCGTCGAGCCGCGCCAGGCGACGGCCAGGACCGAAGGCGACGCCGTCCGGGCGCTCGACGTGTCGGGTCGTCGTGGAAGGGCGCGGCAGCAGTAGTGCTGCCGAGACGCTGAGGCAAGGGAACCGATGAAGTCACGATGGTTGGTCGGGCTGATAGTGGCCGTGTTCGTGCTGTCGCTCGCGCCTCCGGCGCGGGCGGCGAGCGGCGACAAGATCGTCCGCACGAAGAGCCTGACCGGCTTGCCGGTGATCAACACGGTCTGCGCGCTTCTCGGCTGCGTGAACCTGGGAGCTCTCGACACGCCTCCCGGCTCCACGGCGCCGAGCTCGCTCTTCCTGGTCCGAGGCCTGGTCGACAACACCGTGAACTGGCTCCTGAGCCTGCTCGGCCTGGCCGCCATCGAGCCGGACCTCGAGGTCGGGATCTCGGAGAGCGGCTGGGGCAACGACCAGGCGACGGCCGCCGTGCTCGACCAAGCGACGGCCTCGGTCCTGGACCAGCTCTGGGACCGTACGCCCATGACCTACTACGGGAGCACGGCCTGGCAGTCCTACCTGACCCAGCCCGCGGCGGACATCATCCGCCTGCGTGATGCTCACTGCGATCTGCGTGCGACCGGCGCCGGCCTCGTGGCCGTGATCGACACGGGCATCGACCTCGACCATCCGACCCTCAAGCCCTCCCTGGTGCCGGGCGTGGACTTCGCCGGCGGCACCGGCAACGGCGACGAGAAGAACGGAGTCACGCAAGCGACCGCGGCCGTTCTCGACGGAACGAACTGGGTCAACGGCGGCACCGTCGCGGGGGTGGACCAGGCGACGGCGGCCGTCCTCGACGACGATCCCTCCCAGGCCGCGTTCGGGCACGGCACCATGGTGGCGGGCGTCGTGCACCTCGTCTCGCCCAAGGCCAAGATCATGTCCGTGCGGGCCTTCCGTTCCGACGGCAAGGCGAACACCTCCGACATCCTGCGCGCGATCTACTACTCGGTGAACAAGGGCGCGAAGGTGCTCAACATGAGCTTCAGCCGCCCCACTCCGTCGCTGGAGATGAAGATCGCGCTCGACTATGCGGCCCTCCGCGGTGTCATCGCGGTGGCGTCCATGGGCAACGAAGGGACGACCCAGCCGCGCTACCCGGCGGCCTACGACAACGTCATCGGCGTCGCCGCCACGACGAACCAGGATGTCCGCTCGTCCTTCTCGAACTACGGATCGAAGACAACCCTGGCCGCTCCCGGCAACTGGATCATCACCACCTACCCGTTCAGCACTTTCGCCGCCACGTCGGGGACCTCCTTCAGCACCCCCATGGTCGCGGGAGCCGCCTCCCTCCTCGTCGGGATCCAGGGCAACGCGTCTCCGAGCCAGGTGGAATGGGCGGTGACGCACGCCAAGGCGCTGGCGACGGAGCAAGTCGGCGCCGGACGGCTCGACCTCTTCCAGGCCATCAGCGCGGGCCGCGCGCTGTGGCCCTGGGGCGCCTCCAGCGCCGTGCCCGCGAGCTGCGGCGCCGACGACGTGGACTGGACCGAGGCTCCGTGAAGTCCGACCTCTTCCCCAACGTGCCCTTCTCCTGGAGCCCGCTCAAGTTCCAGGAGCTCGAGGAGCGCGTGCGCTCCACGCGGGAAGCGACGATCTGCGCGCTCAACCAGATGCTGGACCTCAAGGACCTCAACACGGGCGTGCACAGCACGCGTCTGGCCGAATGGGCGGTGCGGGTCGGGCAGGAGCTGGGGATGGAGGAAAGCGGCCTCGCCGACATCGAGGTGGCGGCGCTGCTGCACGACGCGGGCAAGGTCGGCGTGCCCGACGCCATCCTCAAGAAGCCGGGTCCCCTCGACCCCGACGAATGGCGCGTGATGCGCATGCATCCCGAGTTCTCGTGGGCCGTCCTGCGCCTCGTGCCCGGGCTGGAGAAGGCCAGCCTGTACGCCCTGCACCACCACGAGAAGTTCAACGGCAGCGGCTACCCCTCGGGACTGAAGGGTGACGAGATCCCCATCGGGGCCCGCATCGTCAGCGTGATCGACGCCTTCGACGCCATGGTGGCCAGCCGTCCCTACAAGGAAGGCCTGCCCCTGGAAGAGGCGCTCAGCCGCCTCGTGAAGGACTGCGGCACCCATTTCGACCCCGCCGTCGTCCACCACTTCATCCCGATCGCGCACGCGGAGATGCCGTCGGTCTTCGCCGCCACCGGCGTGAGCCAGTCGACCGAACTGTAGTTCCTCTCCTGAACGTTTCTCGTTGACAGGCCGCCCGGCCTGACCGTATGGTGGCGCACCCTCGCGATTGAACAACCCACCGAGCCCCTGTCCGTGCTCGCGGACGGGCCGCTCACGAAGACTCCGCGTGCCGGATCCTCCGGCGCGAAGAGTCGTTGTCCGCACGAACTGAAAGGAACCCTCCGATGACCAAATCCCTCCGTCGAATCGAGGTCCTGGCTAGATCGTGGGGGCGCACGGCCCTGGCCGGCGGCGCCCTTCTGGCTCTGACCCTGACCCAGACCATCGCCGTGGCCATCCAGCCCGGCAACGTCGACGCCGTCCTCAACGAAGCACGCAACTACGACCGCCGTCTCGATCTCAATGCCGGGCTCGAGGCCGCCACGTTGGCCGCACCCGCCGCATTGGACGCGTCCGGCGCGCTTGCCGCCGTTCCGGCCCTCGCGGCCGCCCGCGATCTCACCCTCACGCGCGACGACGACTTCGGAACCGTCCGCACCCTGACCAGCCCGCGCGCCTACCTGACCGCCGCCCGCAAGGGCGAGGATCCGATGACCATCGCGCGCGAGTTCGTGGGCGATCCGGCGGTGCAAGCCCTGCTGGGCCTGACCGCCGACGACCTGCTCGACTACGAGGTCACCGACGTCGTCCCTTCGAAGGTCACGGGCGCGACCCACATCTACCTGCGCCAGACCCTGTACGGGATCCCCGTGTACAACGGCCAGCTCCAGATCAACGTCAACCGCGACGGACGGATCATCAGCGTCAACAACTCCTTCGTGCCCGACCTCGCTCCTTCGGTGACCGCTCTCGCCCCGAGCGTCGGTCTGGGCGCGGCCGTGCAGAGTGCCGCGCGCCATCTGGGGCGGCGGATCGACGCGGAGCCCCGCATGCTGAAGGCGGCGGAGGGAGTCCAGCAGGCCACGACCGTGGACGCGGCGGGAATCTCGCGTGCCCCGATCGAGGGACGCCTCGTCTGGCTGCCCGTGCGGCGCGGCGAGGTGCACCTGGGGTGGAACCTCCAGGTGGACACCACCGACCGCCAGCACCTCTACGACATGGTGGTCGACGCGGCGGACGGCCTGGTGTGGACGCGCTTCGACTGGACGGCCGCCGA
>Ga0075425_100004462_pt1 | contig 14449 bp, 11 predicted proteins | sample SoiMethybrSBSTD4_FD_75300 | JGI IMG/M metagenome (GOLD analysis project Ga0075425, IMG submission 75300) | Bulk soil microbial communities from a Populus tree surrounding site in Tennessee, USA - Soil MetaG P. TD hybrid SBSTD4 | ecosystem: Environmental > Terrestrial > Soil > Tree plantation...
GCGCAGCGGCAATCTGAGAAGGCTGCGCGAAGCGCTGCAGCAGGAGTATCCCGACAAGAAGATCTTCCTGGGCCACGTCCCGCTCGCGATCTTCGGGCATGCGCCGTTTTGCGGTCACGTCCCTCAAACGCAGCCGGGGGACGACACGGGCGATCCGCCCCCGGACGAGTAGCGTCCGGACTCGGTGCCGATGCCCACCGGCTCGCTGACCGTCGTCGGCACGGGAATCCAGGCAGCCGGCCATCTGACGTCAGAGGCTCGGCTAGCCGTCGAGCAGGCGGACGAGGCCCTCTACCTCGTCAACGACCCGGTAACCGCGGCCTGGATCGAGCGGGTGAATCCGAAGCCGCGCTCGCTAACGCCGTTCTACGAGCAGGGCAAGAATCGGCGGGAGATCTATCGCGCGATCGTCGACGAGATCGTCTCCCGCGTCAGAGAGGGGGTCGACGTTTGCGCGATCCTGTACGGGCATCCTGGCGTCTTCGCCTGGCCGGGCCACGAATCGATACGGCGCCTCCGCGCTGAAGGTTTCCGGGCGCGAATGCTGCCCGGTATTTCGACGGCGGACTGCGTTACTGCCGACCTCGGTCTCGATCCCGCTGACACCGGCTGCCAGAGTTACGAGGCGACCGACTTTCTCGTTCGGCCGCGAACCATCGACACCGGCGCGCTCCTGATCCTTTGGCAGGTCGGCCTCATCGGCGAGTGGCGCTTCAACCCGATTCCCAGCATGCGGGGCCTCCCGCTCCTCGTCGAGCGTCTGCTGGAGCTCTATCCACCCGAGCACGAGACGATCCTCTACGAGGCGTCTCCTTACCCGACGAGCGACCCGATCGTGCAGCGGCTCGAGCTCGGCGCGGTTCCCAAGGCGGAGATCTCACCCGTCGTGACGATGGTGGTACCGCCGCTGGCGGAGCCGGAGTTCGATCAAGAGATGCTCGAGCGCGTCAGGCAGCGCCTGTCTTGAGCGCCGGTGCGACCGCCGCCCGCGCGTTCTCGGCCGCGACGAGGTTGCCCTTGGCCTCGTAGAGCCGAACGCCCTCTGCCGCGTACCCGGCCGCATCTTCGGCTTTGTCGGCAGCCTCGAGCACTTGCGCGAGGCTGATCAGCGCATGCGCTCGCATGTTCAGCACGTCCGACCCGGCGATCAGGTCCACGGCTTCCCGGGCCAGCCGCTCCGCATTGGCGAGCTCGCCGCGCTGGGCTAGGATCTTCGCCCGCGCGGACCGCCATGCGACCTGCGCCCAGACATCGTCGGCCGACGTCGCCTCCTCGCTTACCACCGTCAGCTCCTCGGCCTCTTCGATTCGGCCCTCGAGATAGAGCGTCTCAGCGAGCGAAACCGCGATCGACGACAGGTTGAGCTTCTCGCCTAGGGACACCAGCGTCTCGTAGCCGGACCGGAAGATCCGTTCGGCCGCCTGGAGATCCCCGGCCAGAAACTCGACGATTCCAGGCCACTGGCTCCAAGTCGCAAGCGAGAATGGTCGGCCGAGCTCCTCGTAGATGGCCGTGCTGCGAGCCGCGAGTTCTCGCGCTTCGTCGAACCGGCCTCGCATCGCCTCCGCAAAGGCCATCGCAAAACCGATGTCGGCGTCGAGCACCTGGTCGTCGGGCGCCTGTGCGAGGAGCTCGCGGCAGCGCGCAAGCGCTTCGGGTACGGGCCTTGGCCCGTCGACCGCGGCGAGTGCGAGATACGTCCGGGCACGCAAGACCTCGCGTTGGGCCCCCGCCCGCTCGGCGTGGCCAAGCGAGCGCTTCATCTCGTCCTCCGCGGCGGCGAACTCGCATCGCAGCCAGTGCATCTCTCCGACCACCCACCAGGCGCGAGCCAGAGCGGCGTCGTCGCCGGCCTGCTCCAGGGTGGCGATGGCGCCCTCGACGTGTTCGAGCGAGTCGGCGATGCTCGCCTCGCGCTGGATCGAGAGACGCATCTGGGAGAGCTCGAGCTGGGCGCGCGCGGCGAGGATGTGATCCTCGCCGGCCGCGGCGGCCTCGGTAGTTTCGCGCAGCACCTCTTCCGCGCGGGCGAAGTTGCCGCTCTCCTGCAGACTCCTCGCGAGGTCGAGCAGGACATCCGGACGGCTCGGCTTGTCCCCCAGCAGTGCCGCCGCACGTTCGAAGAGACCAATCGACGCGGGCGTGTCGCCGCGGTCGGACGCACGCCGCGCCGCGCCGGCGAGCAAGTTGCCAGCCCGGGCCGCAAGCTCCTGGTCGTGGGCGTCCAGCGGGCCTAGCTCGGAGCGAAACCGAACCGCCTGCTCGAGGTGGAAGGCGACGAGCTCGTCGAACTCGACCCCTTTCTGTGTGAGCCAGCGCGAGCAGCTTTCGTGGAGGGCGGCGCGCACCTCCTTCGGTATCGCGTTGTAGGCGGCTTCGTGGATCAGCAGATGCCGGAACCGAAACGCGTCCTCACCCGCAAAGGTGGCCCGGTGCGGCCGGATCAACTCCTTGCGAACGAGTGCGAGGAGATAATCGCCGACGCCTCCGCGTGCCTCGGGCGGAGTCATAGCCTGGACCGAGCCCAGGTGGAAGATGTCGCCCTCGACGGCGGCGCACTCGATCGCTTGCCGCTCCCGGGGACCGAGCTGGTCGAGCCGCGAAGCGAGCAAAAGCTGGATCGTCGACGGCACGCGAACCTCCGACAGCAGGCCGGCGACGACCCAGCGGCCGTTTTGGCGCACGATCAAGCCGTCCTCGATCAGCATCGCAAGCGTCTCCTCGACGAATAGCGGGTTTCCCCCGGCCGCCTCTTGCACCTTCGCCTGAACCTCGACGGCAAGCGCCGCTTGGCCGAGCAGGTTGTTGATCAGCTTCCCGGATTCACTGTCGGAGAGCGGCTCGAGGAAGATGGTGGTTGCGTTTCTCTTGCCGCCTGCCCAGCCCGGTCGCATCTCCGTCAGCTCCGGGCGGGCCATGCCGACGAGCAGGATCGGCGCGTCGCGGGACCAGTCGGCGACGTGCTCCAGGAGGTCGAGGAACGTCGGCTCGGCCCAGTTCAGGTCGTCGAAGACGAGCACAAGCGGGGCGCGGCGCGCCAGAGCTTCGAACAACTTCCGCATTCCCCAGAAGCCCTCATCGGCCGAGGCAGTCGTCTCGTTAAGACCGAGCAAGCCCGCGGCACGCTCTGCCGCCAGGGACGAAGCGTCTTCTCCCGACAGCAGCTCGGCGATCTTCGCGCGTGCAAGCTCCGGAGGGTCTCCCTCCGTCAGACCGGCTGCCTGGCTGACAGCCTCGAGCACGGGCCAGAAGGTGATCCCTTCCCCGTAGGGGAGGCACCGGCCCGTGAGCACGGTTGCCTCGGGTTGCAGCCCGTCCACGAATTCGGAGAGCAGGCGCGACTTGCCAACCCCGGCCGCGCCGAGGACGGTGAAGAAGTGGCAGGCCCGTTCCGAGACGGCACGTCCGAAGGCCTGTCGGAGGAGCTCGAGCTCGGCCACCCGCCCGACCATCGGCGAGTCGGAGCGGCGCTCGTGGGCGGGCGCTCCGGGTTTGACGTTCAGGAGCCTGCAGGCGATTACCGGCTCTGCTTTGCCTTTGACGTCGAGCGGCTCGAGCGGCTCGAGCTCGACCGCATCCCGCGCGAGCCGGCAGGTCTCCTCCGAGATCACGATCTCGCCCGGCGCGGCGGTCCTCTCCAGACGCTCGGCCAGGTTGACGGTGTCCCCGGTGACGAACCAGTCGCCTCGGCCCGGGTCGCCCGCGACCACCTCGCCGCTGGCCACGCCCATTCTCACTTGTAGCCGCATCCCGTAGTCCGCTTCGAGCTGCTCATTCAGCGCGTCGAGACGCCCCCGCATCTCGTCCGCCGCCCGGACGGCGCGGAGGGCGTCGTCCTCATGCAGGTGAGGAATCCCGAAGACCGCCATGATCGCGTCGCCGATGAACTTTTCGACTGTGCCGCCGTGGTGCTCGAGGATCCGATGCATCTCTTCGAAGTAGCGCTCGAGCACGCGGCGCAGCAACTCAGGATCGACCTGCTCGCCGAGCGAGGTCGACCCGTTGATGTCGGCGAAGACGACCGTGACCAGCTTGCGTAGCTCGCGCGCCTGACCCGTCTCGCCCGTGAGCGGCGACCCGCACTCCCCGCAGAACTTGAACCCATCCGCGTTCTCGCGCCCGCAGCTCACACACGTCTGCATAGGAGGAGTCTAGGTCCCGAAGTCCCCGAATTACCAGCGCGGAGCCGATATCAGGGCCGAGTGCCGAAGGTGGGAGTCGAACCCACACGGGGCGTGAGCCCCACCGGATTTTGAGTCCGGCGCGTCTGCCAGTTCCGCCACTTCGGCTCGGCAGCAAGAGTAACCCGCGCAGAAAAATTTGAAGCGACGGGCCGTTGCCCTGATACTTCCCGCCGGCAGAGAGCAGCGCCCAGGCCCTCAAGCCCATGGACTGCTCGGGAACCCGGGAAGGGGGAATAGTGACGAAACGCTTGAGGATCGGACTACTCCTCCTCGCCGCCGCTGCGCTGGCTCTCACCGCGGCAGGCTGTGGAGGAGGAAGCAAGAAGAGCAGCAGCGGTGGGGGAGGAGGCAAAGGGGTCACAGCTTTGCCGGCGTCTTCCTGCTCGCCGGTGCAGTACAAGGGCTCCGGCAAGGCCGATTACCTGATCGCCTCGGACCTGCCGCTGATCGGAGGGTCGCGGCAGCAGACGACGCAGATGAACCAGGCGATCGCTTACGTCCTCGACCAGCAGGGGTGGAAGGCCGGCAAGTACAAGATCGCCTTCCAGGCGTGCAACGACGCTTCTGCGCAGCTCGCCAAGTGGGACCCGACGAAATGCAGCGCCAACGCACATGCGTACGCAGGTGACAGCAGCCTGGTCGGCGTGATCGGCACGTTCAACTCAGGCTGCGCGGCGATCATCATCCCGGTCTTGAACAAGGCGCCGGGGGGCGGGTTGCAAATGATCTCGCCGGCGAACACGTACGGCTGCCTGACCGAGCCGTGCGCCGGGAATGAGCCGGAGAAGTACTACCCGAGCGGGAAGCGCACGTATGCCCGCGTCGCGCCGAGCGACCCGAACCAGGGGGCCGTGCAGGCGAAGTTCATGCAACAGCAGGGCGTCAAGAGCCTCTACATCCTCAACGACAAGGAGGCCTACGGGCTCGGCGTGGCCAAGAACACCGAGGGCGCGGCGAAGGCGCTCGGGATCAAGATCCTCGGCTTCTCCGCCTTCGATCCGAAGTCGAGCAATTTCCAGGCGCTGTTCACCCGCATCAAGAACACGAACCCCGATGCAGTCTTCATCGGCGGCCTGATCGACGAGAACAGCGGTCAGCTGATCAACGACAAGGTCAGCGTGCTCGGCCCGAACACGAACAAACCCGCCAGTGCGGGCGGAGGCGTCATGCTCTTCCTCCCGGACGGGTACACGACGCCGGCGATCTTCCAGCGCTCACAGGGCGGGACGCCGAATGCCAAGGGCGCCTACTTCAGCGTTGCCGGGGTCGGCCTCGACAAGTACAAGGGAGCCGCGCTGACGTTCATCGACGGCTTCAAGAAGACGCTCAACGGTGCCGCGTTGAACCCGTACGCGATCCTGGCGGCGCAGGCCGCTCAGGTGATGCTCTCCGCGATCTCGAAGTCCGACGGATCGCGCTCGAGCGTGATCTCGGAGGTCTACAAGACGAAGGTCACCAACGGCCTGATCGGCAGCTTCACCTTCAACAAGAACGGCGACCTCTCAGGCGCCACCGGAGCGTCGGTCCTCTACACGATCTACATCGGCAAGGGCAACAACCTCGTCACCTTTGTGAACGGGGTCGGGCCCGTTCCATCGCTCACCCAGGCTGCCAGAAAGGAGGCAGCCGGCTAAGTCGTTCGCGACTTCAAACGCTGATGAGGGAGGGTCGAAGACCCTCCCTCATCGCCTTAGAATCCCGCAATCGCAGCCGCAGCCCCCACCGCGTCGCCGCCGGCGCCCTCGGCGTTTCGCAGCCGCCGGCGGCCTGCCCTCCTTTCGATCCTCGGCGTTCTCTTCGTCGTCCTGCTCATCGCCTGGCTGGTCGTCAACGCGATCAAGACGCCGACCGACTTCTTCAACGTCCTGCTGATCGGCATCACGCAAGGATCGGTCTACGCGCTCGTCGCCCTGGGGTACACGCTCGTCTACGGGATCCTGCAGCTGATCAACTTCGCCCACGGGGACGTGTTCGCGCTCAGCGGCCTCTTCTCGACGACGGTAATTCTCAGCTGGTTCGGCCTCAGCGATGCGAGCACGACGCTCGCCATCGTCGTCGGGCTCGGGGCGACGTTCTTGATCGTCGCCGCCTTCGGAGGACTGGTGAACTCGACGATCGAGTTCGTCGCCTACCGCCGCTTGCGGAACGCGCCCCGCCTGGCCGTACTGATCACCGCCGTCGGGATGTCGTTCATCGTCCAGAACATCTCGCTCGCGATCTACGGCGTCAACGCACACAGCATCCCGCCGTTGATCTCGACCAACAACATCTTCTCGATCCACGGCGTCCATTACTCATGGGATGCGTTCTTCGTGGTCCTGGTGACTGCGCCCGTCCTCGTCCTGCTCAGCTGGCTCGTGAAGTCGACGCGGCAGGGCAAGTCGATGCGTGCAACCTCTCAGGATCCCGAGGCCGCCGCGATCATGGGCATTGACGTCAACCGGACGATCTCGTTCACCTTCGCCCTTGCCGGCGCGTTGGCGGGCGTCGCCGGCGTGCTCTACGTCGTCGAGTTCAACATGCGCTACGACACCGGCTTCACCCTCGGCCTGATCGCTTTCACAGCCGCGGTTCTCGGCGGGATCGGAAACCTGACGGGCGCCGTGGTCGGGGCGCTCATCATCGGTCTGATCCAGGCTTTCAACGAGGGACTCTCCTGGTTCGCGCCTGGCAGTGACTGGACGCGCTCGCTCGTCTTCGCGATTCTGATCGCGATCCTGGTCTTCAGGCCAGAGGGCTTGCTGGGGGAGCGGACGCCGGAGGGGGCCTGATGGGACCCCGCGCGCGTCAGCTCCGTGCGCGCGTCGACGCGAGCGCCGATCGGCTCGCGACGCGCACCGGCCTCAACCGGCTCGCAGCGCGGTGGCGGCGGATCCCGCGGCGCTACCGCAGCTGGGTCCCGTTTCTGATCCTCCTCGCGGTTGCGATCGCCTACCCGTTCTACGTCACGCACACACCGACGAACATCCCGCTGATCCTCACGCTCCCGACCGTCCACGACACGGTCACGATTCTCGTCTTCGTGGTCATGGCCGTCGGGCTGAACGTGGTCGTCGGCTACGCCGGGCTGCTCGATCTCGGGTACGTCGCCTTCTACGCGATCGGCGCCTACACGGCGGGGTGGCTGGCATCGGGCCAGTTCCAGCAGATCAATTTCCATTTCGGCGCGGTCGGCGTCGGGTCTTCGGAGACCGGCATCCACATCTCGGTGTGGCTCGTGCTCCTGATAGCGGGCGTCGTCACGTCGATCGGCGGGATCCTGATCGGCCTGCCGACCCTGCGGCTCCGCGGTGACTACCTCGCGATCGTGACGCTCGGATTCGGCGAGATCGTTCCCCAGTTCGTCCGCAACGCGGACAACCTGCACGGCTTCGACCTCACTCACGGCACATTCGGGATCAGCCCGATCGACGCGCCCGGCTTCGGCCAGTCGCTGCACAACACAGTCGGTCTGCCGGTGCGCTACGACGATTCCTTCCCGCCGACGCCCGACCGGCTCTTCTTCTGGACGGTGCTCGGGATTTTGCTGCTGACGATCTTCTGCTCGATCCGTTTGCGCGATTCGCGCCTCGGGCGCGCCTGGATCGCGATCCGAGAGGACGAGACGGCCGCCGGCGCCATGGGCATTCCGCTGATGCGGACGAAGACCTGGGCCTACGCGATCGGCGCCTTTTTCGGCGGGGTCGCGGGGGCTTACGTCGCTACCTTCAACTCCGGCGCCTTCCCGAGCCAGTTCGACTTCAACATCTCGATCTTCCTGCTCTGCATGGTCATTCTCGGCGGCATGGGCAGCATCTGGGGGGTCGTTCTCGCCGGGACGATCCTCGCGTGGCTGAACGTCGAGGGCCTGGCGAACATCGGCTCCTGGCTGAACGCGAACATCTTCCCGGCGAGCCACCAGATCGATGTGCCGAAGTACGAGTTCGGCATCTACGGAATCATCATCGTGCTGATGATGTTGTTCCGCCCCGTGGGCCTGATCCCCGAGCGCCGGCGGAAGCGTGAGATCGAGGAGGGCACGCGCGGATCGCTCGACGAGCCGCTGTACGAGATGCGCGGCGCCGACGAACCTGGAGCCGGTGAACGTGGAAGCCCTGGCAGAGTCCCTCGCGGATGAACGAGCCTGAGGCCAACGGCGACCTGCTCGTCGCGAGCGGAGTGCGGAAGGAGTTCGGAGGGCTGCTCGCAGTCAACGACCTCGACTTCACGATCCCGCAGCGCTCGATCGTCAGCCTGATCGGGCCGAACGGGGCCGGCAAGACGACCTTCTTCAACATGCTGACAGGGCTCTACCGTGCGACGGCCGGATCGATCGTCTTCGACGGCGTCGACATCACCGAGAAGCCGCCTCACGCGATCACGAAGCTCGGCGTCGGTCGCACGTTCCAGAACATCCGCCTGTTCCCGCAGATGACGGCGCTCGAGAACGTGCTGGTCGGCATGCACGCCCGCCTGAAGGGCGGCATCCTCGGCTCGATCTTCGGGTTGCCCCGCGTCCGGCGCGAGGAGAGCGAGGCCGAGGAGAAGGCGCGCGAGTTGCTCGCCTTCTCGGGGCTGCGACGAGCGGACGACGAGCTCGCAGAGAACCTCTCCTACGGCGACCAGCGTCGGCTCGAGGTCGCCCGCGCGCTCGCGACCGAGCCGAAGCTGCTGCTCCTCGACGAGCCGACCGCCGGGATGAACCCACAGGAAACCGCCGCGTTCCTCGCCTTCGTCGGCACGCTCCGCGAGGAGCGCCCGATCGCGATTCTCCTGATCGAGCACGACATGAAGGTCGTGATGGGCGCATCCGAGCGCGTGACCGTGCTCGACTACGGCGAGAAGATCGCGGAGGGCCCGCCGAAGGAGATCCAGAAGGACGAGCGGGTGATCGAGGCCTACCTCGGCAAGGCAGCAACCTCGTGAACGCCGCTCGGGAGGCGACGCTCCGCCTCGAGGACGTCCATACGTTCTACGGCTCGATCCAGGCATTGAAGGGAATCTCGCTCGAGGTTCGGGAGGGCGAGATCGTCACCCTGATCGGCGCAAACGGCGCCGGGAAGTCGACGACGTTGCGCTCGATCAACGGGCTCAACACTCCTCGCGAGGGGAAGATCTACTTCCAGGGGAAGGACATCACGCGACGCGCACCCCACGACATCGTCGAGATGGGCATCTCGCAATCGCCCGAGGGCCGGCGGCTCTTCCCCCGCATGACGGTGCTGGAGAACCTCGAGATGGGCGCCTTCCAGCGCCGCGACCGCTCGCGGATCAAGGAGGATCTCGAGCGGGTCTATTCGCTCTTCCCGCGCCTCGCCGAACGAAAGAGCCAGAAGGCGGGGACGCTCTCGGGCGGAGAGCAGCAGATGGTCGCGATCGGCCGGGCGCTGATGGCGCGGCCGAAGCTGCTGATGCTCGACGAGCCTTCGATGGGGCTAGCCCCGATCTTCGTCGAGCGGATCTTCGACATCATCCGCGAGATCAACGAGCAGGGAACCACGATCCTGCTCGTCGAGCAGAACGCGCTGATGGCGCTCGACGCGGCCGATCGGGGCTACGTGCTCGAGACCGGGCGGATCGCGCTCGCCGACGACGCCAAGAGCCTGCGCGCCAACGAGGACGTACGAAAGACGTACCTCGGAGAGACGTAACACGCCGCCGAGTACCATTCACGGCGACTTTGTCAATTGGGACGCGGTGCCCAGGTTTCCGCAGACGAAAGGACTGAATATGCAGCGCCCGAAGCTCCTGTCTCTGGCAGGTTTGGCGGTACTCGCTTTGATAGTGGTCCTCGCGGCCGGTTGCGGCGGTAGCAAGAAGAAGGCCGCCAGCACGACGACCTCCGCTACGACTAGCACCACCTCGACGAGCGGCACATCGACGATCACGACGGACAGCAAGATCGCGGCCGCGGTTCCGGCAAAGATCAAGTCCAAGGGGACGCTGACCGTCGCCACGGACGCGACATACGCGCCGAACGAGTTCGTCGCGTCCAACGGGAAGACGCTGACAGGGTGGGATGTCGAGCTTGGCCAGGACCTCGGAAAGGTCATGGGTCTCAACTGGAAGTTCGTCAACGCCACCTTCGACTCGATCATTCCGGGCCTGCAGTCCGGTAAGTACGACATCGGGATGTCGTCCTTCAGCGACACGAAGGAGCGCGAGAAGGTCGTCGACTTCGTCACCTACTTCACGGCCGGTACCTCGTTCTACGTGAAGTCGGGCGGCCCGACTATCAACTCGCTCGCCGACCTCTGCGGCCACTCGATCGGGGTTGAGCGCGGGACGACGCAGGCCGCCGACGGGGCCACCCAGAACACGAAGTGCAAGAAGGCCGGCAAGAAAGGGGTCAGCGTCCACGTGTATCCGGACCAGAACGCCGCCAATCTTGCTATCGACAGTGGGCGCCAGCAGGTCGGTATGGCTGACTCGCCCGTCGCGGCTTACATCGTCAAGCAGTCGAACGGGAAATTCAAGCTGACCGGCAAGCCGTACAACACGGCTCCGTACGGGATCGCGATCCCCAAGGGTAATGGGATGACGAAGCCGATCCAGCAGGCGCTGAAGAAGCTGATGTCGGACGGCACCTACACGTCTCTTCTAAAGAAGTACGGCGTTCAGGAGGGCGCGATCACTAACCCGAGCATCAACGCGGCGGTCAGTTAACTGGTAAGCGGCGCTGAGGGTTGATGGCGACCGAAACCGCAGAGGCCCCGGAGGCCGTCAGACCCGACGAGATCAAGGCGATCCCGGTTCGCCACCCAGGGCGCTGGGTGGCGACCGGGATCGTGCTCTTCCTCGCGGTCGCGCTCGGCAATTCGTTGGCGTCCAACTCGCGCTTCGAGTGGGGCATCGTCCGTCACTACTTCACGTCGAGCCGGATTCTCCACGGGCTCGTCCTGACGATCGAGCTCACGGCGGCAGCGATGGCGATCGGGATCGCGCTGGGCGTCCTGCTGGCCGTTATGCGCCTGTCTCCGAACCCGCTCGTGACGGGTGCGAGTTGGCTCTACATCTGGCTTTTCCGGGGAACGCCGGTCCTGGTGCAGATCCTGCTCTGGTACAACATCGCGGCGCTCTACCCGCACTTCTCTCTCGGCATCCCGTTCGGCCCTACCTTCACACAATTCAGTGCGACGTCGGTCATCACACCGTTCGTCGCCGGGATGCTCGCACTCGGGTTGAACGAGGGGGCCTACATGGCAGAGATCGTTCGTGCCGGGATCATCTCCGTTCCCGAGGGCCAGACGCTTGCAGCGCAGAGCTTGGGGATGACGCGGCTGATGACGCTGCGGCGGATCGTGCTTCCGCAGGCGATGCGGGTAATCGTCCCGCCGACCGGTAACGAGACAATCTCGATGCTGAAAACGACCTCGCTCGTCAGCGTGATCGCGGTCACTGAGCTGACCTACTCTGCGCAGCTGATCTACTCGGTCAACTACCGGACAATCCAACTCCTGATCGTTGCGAGCCTCTGGTACCTGATCGTCACGACGCTGCTGACCATTGGCCAGTTCTACGTCGAGCGCTACTTCGGCCGGGGCGCGAGCAGAGAGCTACCGATGACGCCCATGCAGCGGCTCCGGCGGAACATCGGGCTCAGGCACGGGTACTGATGAGCACGCCCATGGTCAAGGCCGAGGGCGTGCACAAACGCTTCGGGCGGCTCGAGGTGTTGAAGGGCATCTCACTCGAAGTCGAGGCGGGTGAGGTGGTTTGCATCATTGGAGCTTCGGGCTCGGGCAAGTCGACCTTCTTGCGTTGCATCAACCATCTGGAGAAGATCGACGCCGGGCGCCTCTGGGTCGACGGCGAGCTCGTCGGTTACCGCCAGGTCGGCGACAAGCTCTACGAGTTGCGCGATGCAGAGGTCTGTCGAGACCGGGCCGAGATCGGCATGGTCTTCCAGAGCTTCAACCTCTTCGGCAACATGACTGCCCTCGAGAACGTCATCGAGGCCCCGATCCGGGTCAAGAAGGTGCCCAAGCGGAACGCGGTCGCCCAGGCGAAGGAGTTGCTCCAACGGGTTGGGCTGGGGGACAAGATCGATGCCTATCCGGCGCAGCTTTCGGGTGGCCAACAACAGCGCGTTGCGATCGCGCGGGCCCTCGCGATGACGCCGAAGCTGATGCTGTTCGACGAGCCGACGTCGGCGCTTGATCCAGAGCTGATCGGCGAGGTGCTCGACGTAATGAAGGGTCTCGCGAAGGACTTCCAGACGACGATGGTCGTCGTCACCCACGAGATGGGATTCGCCCGCGAGGCCGCGAGCCGTGTGCTGATGATGGACGAGGGTCGGATCATTGAGGAGGGGACGCCCGAGCACTTTTTCCGCGAGCCGCGGGAGGAGCGGACGAAGCAGTTTCTCTCCAAGATCCTGGACTAGGGCGTTACGCGCAGCGGGAAGTACGGCGGCGATAGCAGATAGCCGATGCGAGGTGGGCCGCCCGCGCGGCCGTGGGCCATCTCCATCGCCGTGCCGATTCCCTGGGAGGGGACGAACCCGAGCTGCCGCGCGGCGACCGCATCCCGGCAACCGGCGACGATGACGGCGCCGAGTCGGCCGAGCGCCGGGGCGCAGGCATTCCAGTCGGCAAAGGGCAGCAACGGGTGGCAGGAGCGCCTCCCGCGGTAGGCGTCGACCGCCCGCGCGTCCTCGGCGGCGGCGCGCTCGGCTTCGATCAACTCGAGCGGCTCGCGGCCGAGACGCGTCGTCGCCTGGAAGAAGGTGCGGTAGGGCTGCTGGGTGGGATGCGCGAAGTGGCGGTGAAAACGGTGGAGCAGAATCGCGGTTCCGCCCTCGACGAGCGGAAACCCGTCGCGCCACAACCTTAGGGCCAGGCCGAGCGCGAGATAGGCGGCGAGCAGCGGGTTCGGCCGTTCGCGCGGCAGGAACGGGGTCGTGCGCGGGATTCCGATCACGATTGCGTCCAGCTGGCCCAACAGCGTCGCCGAACGTGTCTCGACGCCTCGGAGGAGCGCTTCGGCATGCGCGACCGAAGGCGGACCGCCGTAGGCCGCCGCGAGGGAGAGCTCGCGTCTCAGCGAGCGGATGATCCGGTCTCGAAGCGCCCCCGGCAGCAGCCCGAACGGCCGGCGGAAGGCGGAGCCCGCGATCCGCTCCAGAGCCTCCTCCTCGTACGGGTAGCCGCGGGCGGCGCCGCCGATGCGGGGGTTGTTGAGCGTCAGGGACGCGGCGATCACGGGAACCCGGCGGGAGAGCTCGCGCTCGATCGCCACGGCGAGCTGCCAGCCCTGGGAGGCGCTGGTCTCGAGCAGCGAGTAGGCGCTCGCGGCGCGGAGCGAATCCCGGCCGGACGCTGCCAGGAGGGCGGCGGGGCCGCCGTGGATTACGGTTTCTGCGGCCGTGACGACGACGATCACGTCGGTCTCGAGCAGGCTGGGATTGACACGGAGCGGGATCCGGCCCGAGTGGCCGATCTCGACCAGGCCTGGGTCCTCGACGTCGTGGATGACGACACGGCCGCGGAAGCGCCGGGCGAACGCCGGCGAGACGATCCCCAGTTGCTCGAGATCGCGCTCGCCGAGTCGCCGAGCGAGTCCTCCGGCGACGAGCAGGGTCTGGTTCTCGACCGGGACGCCGGCCCGGCTGAGCTCGTCGACAACGGCGCCGATCGCGGCTTGCCGCGGGTCGTTCTGGGCGGTCGGAATCGGAAGTGACGGCGGCTCGATCACGATCGTCGCCCGGCCGCCTCGCGGAACGAGCGCCTCGAGTGGCTCCCCGGCGAGCGGGAAGCGCAGCGCGTCCCGGACGGCCGCGCCGGTGTCTCCGATTGCCTCGCCTGGCCGGCGCGGCCGCAGGATGACGGCATCGTCGGGCGTGTTGACGACAACCAGCCGCGATCCCGAGAGCATCGGGACGCGGTTCACGGGAGGGCGCGGTAGAGCCTGTAGTACGTCGGCCGGAAGCCTCGACGCGGCCAGAACCGGGACGAGAGCAGGTTGACCGAGCGCCAGTCGACCGTCATCGATCGGAAGCCGTTCTCGTACGCCCAGGTCAGGGCATGCCCGGTCAGCGCGAGGCTCACGCCCGAACGGCGAGCGGCGGGGAGCGTGACTGCGTGCGAGAGATCGATGTTGTGGTTCGGAACCCGGAGGTCGCCGGTCGGGCGACGGTAGAGCACGAGGTGCCCGACGGGCAGGCCGTTGCGCTCGGCGACGAAATGCGTGTAGGTGTCCACGTCGTCCCAGAGATCGCTCCAGTCGACGCGAAACTCCTCGTCGCTCGCGATCGGCACCCCCGAGAAGCTCGGCGGCCCTGCCTG
>Ga0075425_100004466_pt1 | contig 14441 bp, 14 predicted proteins | sample SoiMethybrSBSTD4_FD_75300 | JGI IMG/M metagenome (GOLD analysis project Ga0075425, IMG submission 75300) | Bulk soil microbial communities from a Populus tree surrounding site in Tennessee, USA - Soil MetaG P. TD hybrid SBSTD4 | ecosystem: Environmental > Terrestrial > Soil > Tree plantation...
GTGAGTATTCCGGGCGCCTTGCCCGCCCGGCGGATGCGCCGCACTGCCTCGTCGATCACCGGCTTCACCTTGGGATTGGCGATCTCGCCCGGGTGACCGAGCGAGGCGTGCAAGTCCGCCGGACCGATAAACACGCCGTCGACCCCTTCGGTGGCGCAGATCGCTTCGATCTGGTCCAGCGCGGGCTGCGTTTCGACTTGCACCAGCACGCAGATTTCCTCGTGCGCGCGGCGCGCATAGTCCTTGATGCGGCCGAAGCGCGTCGCGCGCGTCGTGCCGGCGACGCCGCGCACGCCCTGCGGCGGATAGCGCGTGAATGACACTGCGGCGCGCGCTTCCGCAGCGCTCGAGACGTAAGGCACGAGCAGCGACTGCGCGCCCACATCGAGCACCCGCTTGATGCTTACCATGTCGTTCCACGGCACGCGCACGACCGGATGCGTTGCGTAGGACGCCGCCGCCTGCAGCTGCGCGAGCAGGCTCTCGAGATCGTTGGGCGAGTGCTCCATGTCGAGCAGCAGCCAGTCGAAGCCGGCACCGGCGATCACTTCCACGCTGTAGTTGGAGGACAGGCTCGACCACAGGCCGATCTGCGTCTCGCCGCGCGCGAGCGCGCGCTTGAAGCCATTGCGCGGCAGCTCCATCCGCCTAGTGGATTTCCGGCTCGGCGATCGCCGCCGTGCCCTCGAGGAAATCGAAGTCGCAGCCCTCGTCGGCCTGCTTGATGTGCCGCGAGAAGAGCGCGCCGTAGCCGCGCGGAAACTTCGCCGCCGGCGCGCGCCACGCGCTCTTGCGGCGGGCGAGCTCGGCAGCGTCGACTTTCAGGTTGAGCTCGCGCTTGTCGACGTCGAGCTCGATCAGGTCCCCGCTCTTGACCAGCGCGAGCGGCCCCCCGACGTACGATTCCGGCGCGGCGTGCAGCACGCACGTGCCATAGCTCGTGCCGCTCATGCGCGCATCCGAGACGCGCACCATGTCGCGCACGCCTTGCTTCAGCAGCTTCTTCGGCACGGGCAGCATGCCCCATTCCGGCATGCCGGGACCGCCCAGCGGCCCCGCGTTGCGCAGCACCAGCACCGAATCGGCGTCGACCTCTAGATCGTCGCGGTCGATGCGTGCCGCCATGTCGTTATAGTCGTCGAACACCACCGCGCGGCCGCTATGTCGCAGCAGCCGCGGGCTTGCTGCCGCCGCCTTGATAACGGCGCCGCGCGGCGCAAGGCTGCCGTGCAGCACCACGAGTCCGCCGGAGCTCTTCAGCGGCCGCGAGCGCGGCCGGATCACGTCGTCGTTATAGACGCGCGCGCCCTCGAGGTTCTGGCGGAGCGTCTTGCCATTTACCGTGCGGCAATCGAGCTGCAGCAGATCCTCGAGCTGCGCCAGCAGCGCCCGCAGGCCGCCGGCATAGTAGAAGTCTTCCATCAGGTAGCGATCGCCCGAGGGGCGCACGTTGGCGAGCAGCGGCACCTTCGAGGAGAACTGGTTGAAGCGCTCGAGCGGCAGCTTGATGCCGGCGCGGCCCGCCATGGCGATGAGGTGGATGACGGCGTTGGTCGAGCCGCCCATCGCCAGCAGCGTCACGAGCGCGTTGTCGAACGACTTCGCATCGAGGATATCGCGCGGCTTGAGGTCTTCCCACACCATGTCGACGATGCGCTTGCCGGTGAGCGTAGCCATCTTCGAGTGGTTGGAGTCCGGCGCCGGGATGGAGGAGGCGCCGGGCAGCGTCAACCCGAGCGCCTCGGCGAGGGACATCATCGTGGCGGCCGTACCCATGGTCATGCAGGTGCCGGGCGAGCGCGCGATGCCGTCCTCGATCTCCTGCCAGTCCTTTTCCGTGATGGTGCCGGCGCGCAGCTCCGCCCAGTACTTCCAGGTATCGGAGCCCGAGCCGAGCGTCTGGCTGCGCCAGTGCCCGGTCAGCATCGGCCCTGCGGGCAGGTAGATCGCCGGCAGGTTCATGCTGGTCGCGCCCATGATGAGCGCCGGCGTGGTCTTGTCGCAGCCGCCCATCAGCACCGCGCCATCGGCTGGATACGAGCGCAACAGCTCCTCGGTCTCCATGGCGAGGAGATTGCGGTACATCATGGTGGTCGGCTTCTGCAGCTGTTCGCCCAGCGAGATCGCGGGCATTTCCATCGGGAAGCCGCCCGCCTGCCACACGCCGCGCTTGATTTCCTCGGCGCGCTGCCTGAAGTGCGTATGGCAGGTATTGGCGTCCGACCAGGTGTTGATGATCGCGATCACCGGCTTGCCCGCGTAGTCGCTGCGGTCGTAGCCCATCTGCGCGGTGCGCGAGCGGTGGCCGAAGGCCCGCAGGTCGTGGGCGCCGTACCAGCGGTAGCTGCGGAGCGCTTCGGGCTTCTTGCGCATCAGGAGACGCTGCTATTCAAACTTCGCGCCCGATTCCTTGACGACGCGCGCCCATCGCGCCTGCTCGTCGCGCAGCCACGCGCCGAGGCTCGGCGGCGTGCCGCTGCGCACTTCGGTGCCCTGCTTTGCGAAGCGCTCGCGCATTTCGGCGGTGGCGAGAATGCGCCCGAGCTCGGCGTTGACCTTTGCCACCGTGTCGCGCGCCATGCCGGCCGGCCCGACGACGCCCTGGAACGACCCGGTTTCAAAGCCCGCCAGCCCTTGCTCGGCCACCGTCGGCGTATCCGGCGCGGAAGGCACGCGCTGCGCGCTCGAAATCGCGAGCGCTCTCAATCGTCCGCCCTGCACCGTGGGCCACGTAGCGAGCATGCCGTTGAAGAGCACATCGGCTTGGCTCGCGGCGACGGCAGCAACCGCGTCCGAGCCGCCTTTGTACGGTATGTAGGTCCATTGCACTCCCGTGCGCTGCGCGAATTCGATGCCGGCGAGGTGCGGCGCGCCGCCGATGCCGGAAATGGCGAAATTGAGTCTCCCCGGCTGCGACTTGGCGAGAGCGATGAGCTCCTTGACGTCCTTCGCCGGCACCGCGGGATGCACGGCGAGTACATGCGGCGAGTAGGACACCATGATGACCGGCGCGAAATCCTTCGCCGGATTGAACGGCAGTTGCGGATAGACGCTCGCGCTGATGACCAGGCCGCCAAGATCGGTGAGCAGCAGCGTGTAGCCGTCGGGCGGGCTCTTGGCGACGAAATCGGCGCCGACATTGCCATTGGCGCCGGGCTTGTTCTCCACCACGACCGGCTGTCCCCATGCCTCGGAGAGCTTCGGGCCGAGCTGGCGCGCGAGGATATCGGAAGTGCCGCCCGCGGCGTAGGGCACGATGACGCGCACGGGCTTCGCCGGATAGGTCTGCGCCTGGCCGGCGGAAAAAACCAGCCAGGCCAGCGCCGCCGTCAGGGTTCGCATAGTTCTTAGTCTAAACTGCCGGCCTCGCACGAGGAGAAAAGTGATGCCTTTGCGGTTCCGCGGTGTGGCGCTGCTCGCCGCCGCGATCGCTTGCTGCGCCCTGCCTGACTGATGGAAACGCTTATCAAGCCTGAACCGCTCAGGCGGGCGATCGGGGCCATCGTCGCCGCCGGCGGCAGCGAGTCGGCGGAGGCGCGCCTCGTCGCAGACAACCTGGTCACGGCCAATCTCCTCGGCCACGATTCGCACGGCGTCGGCATGATTCCGCGCTACATCGACGCCGTGCTGGAAGGCGGCCTCGCGCCCAATCAGCACCCGAAGGCGACGCTCGATGCGGGCGCGCTGCTCGCGCTCGACGGCTGCAAAGGCTATGGCCAGGCCATCGGACGCGAAGCGATGCAGCTCGCGATCCAGCGCGCAAAGCGCGCGGGCTCCTGCATCATGGCGCTCGGCAATACGCATCATCTCGGGCGCATCGGCCACTGGGCCGAGATGGCCGTCGCCGAAGGCCTGGTGTCAATCCACTTCGTCAACGTGATCTCGCATGCACGAGTCGCGCCGTATGGCGGGCGCGATGCCCGCTTCGGTACCAACCCCTGCTGCATCGGCGTGCCGCTGCCGGGCGAGCCGCCCTTTCTGCTCGACTACGCCACGAGCGCCGTGGCGCAAGGCAAGCTGCGTGTCGCGCACAACAAAGGCGAGAAAGTTCCCGCCGGACGGCTGATCGATCCGGAGGGCAACCCGACCAGCGACCCGCGCTACGCGGTGGTGCCGCCTTTCGGCGCGATGCTCGCCTTTGGCGAGCACAAGGGCTACGGCATGGCGATCGCGTGCGAGCTGCTGGGCGGGGCCCTCACCGGCGGCGGGACGTGGCATTACGACGAGTCGAGCAAGCAGCGCGTACTGAACGGCATGCTCACCATCGTGCTTGACCCGCGCCAGCTCGGCACCGCGGCGGCGTTCGAGCGCGAGGCGCGCCTGTTCCTCGACTGGCTGCGCAAGAGCCGTCCCGCGCCGGGCTTCGACCGCGTGCGCATCGCCGGCGAGCCCGAGCGCGAGATGCGCGAGCGGCGCACCCGCGACGGCATCGCGGTGGACGAAGCGACCTGGGAAGAGATCCTGCGCGCGGCAGACAAGCTGAAGCTCGCGCGCTCGCGCGTTCAGGCCCTCGCACGAGGCGAATAGCCGAGCCGCTCAGCCGGGCCGCAGCGTGTAACCCTTCCCGCGCATGCAGGCCTGCACGCGCTGCCCCTCCTGGAGCTGCCGGTCCGCGTCGCGATCGCTCGGATGCGGCTGAATCTCCATGCCGGTGGAGGTGGTCTTCAGTTGAGGGACCGTGGGAACGGCCTGCGCGGCGCTCGTGCAGGCGCGCAGATCTGCATCCACGCTCGCGGCTGTAGCGCCAGGCTTGTCCCATTGCATGCTGGAGCAGCCGGCAAGCAGTAGTAGAGCGAAGCATTTTCTGTTCATGTCAGCCGCCCATTTTGCCGCGCCGAGCGCGGGCCCGGCAACCAATGCTGCTGCGTTGCCGGATAGACGCAGGCGCACGCAGCCGATGCAAGCTACGCGCCTGCAGGGCAAGCCAGTAGAATTTCCCTCCCCTCGAGGAGACCTAATGGCGAAGAAGTCTCGGCCGCCGGAGCCAAAGCAGGTGCGTCCGGACGACATCGATCCGCACCACCGCTGGGACCGGCCGCTGCAGGCGCCGGGGCGTACGCAGGTGGATTTCGAGGAGCGCGTCGATTTCCGCCGACTGCACAACTACCGCCTCGGGCGCCTGCGCGCGGCGCTCGCGCATTCGGGCCTCGGCGCGCTGCTGTGCTTCGATCAGCACAACATCCGCTATACCACCAGCACGGTCATCGGCGAATGGGCGCGGGACAAGCTCACTCGCTATTCGCTGATTAGCACAACCGGCGATCCCTATATCTGGGACTTCGGCAGCGCGGCGCGCCACCACAAGCTCTATGCGCCTTGGCTGCACGTCGACCACTGCAGGGCAGGACTGCTTGGGCTGCGCGGCGCGACCGGCGGCGACATCACGCTGTTTCGCGACGCGGCGAAGGAAATCCGCGGCATCCTGCAGCAGGAGGGCGTCGCCGACATGCCGCTCGGCGTCGACGTGGTCGAGCCGCCAATGCTCTTCGAATTGCAAAAGGCCGGCCTCGAGGTGCGCGACGGCCAGCAGGTGATGCTGGAAGCGCGCGAAGTGAAGAACATCGACGAGCTTACGCTGCTGAACATGGCTGCCGCCATGGTCGATGGCGTCTACCAGGACATCGCGGAGGCGCTGAAACCCGGGGTGCAGGAGTCGCAGATCGTCGCGCTTGCCACCAAGCGCCTCTACGAAATGGGCTCGGACTGCGTCGAGGCGATCAACTCGATCTCCGGCGAGCGCTGCTCGCCGCATCCGCACAACTTCACCGATCGGCTGATCCGCCCGGGCGACCAGGCGTTCTTCGACATCATCCAGTCGTTCATGGGCTACCGCACGTGCTACTACCGCACCTTCAACGTCGGGCGCGCCACGCCGCCGCAGCGCACTGCCTATCGCAAGGCGCGCGAATGGATGGACCGTGCGATCGAGCTGCTGAAGCCCGGCATATCGAGCGACAAGATCGCGCTCGCCCTGCCGCAGGCAAAGGAAATCGGCTTCGCCAACGAGATGGACGCGTTCGGCCTCAATTTCTGCCATGGCCTCGGCCTCGGCCTGCACGAGCGTCCGCTGATCTCGCGTCTCACCTCCTTGCGCGAGCCGATCGAGCTCAAGGCCGGCATGGTGTTCGCAGTGGAGACCTATTGCCCGGCGAGCGACGGCATCTCGGCCGCGCGCATCGAGGAAGAGGTGATCCTCACGCCCAAGGGCGCGCGCATCATTTCGCTTTACCCTGCAGAGGAGCTTCCGATTGCCAACCCCTACTGAACTGAAGCTCGGCTGGATCGGCACCGGCCGCATGGGTTTCGAGATGGCCGCCCGCCTTGCAAAAGGCGGCTGCGACATCGCCGTTTGGAACCGCACCCGCGTCAAGGCCGAGCCGCTCGCGCAGTACGGCGCGAAGATCGCCGATTCCCTCGCCGAGCTCGCGCGCCGCGACCTGGTCTTCTGCATGGTCTCCACCTGGGACGACGTCAAGGACGTGATGGCGAAGCTCCTCGCCGGACCGGCAAAGCCGCGCATGGTGATCGAATGCTCATCGATCTCGCTCGAGGGCTCCGCGGAGCTGCGCGCGCTGCTGAAGCACAAAGGGGTCGAATACCTCGCCGCCCCGGTGAGCGGCAACGCCAAGGTAATCAAGGCGGGCAAGCTGACCATCGTGGCGTCGGGGCCGAAGCAGGCCTACGACGCAGCGCGCCCGTTCCTCGAGCTGCTCGGCAGCGGCTCGAGCTACGTCGGCGACGGCGAGCTCTCGCGCATCGCCAAGATCTGCCACAACGTCATGCTCGCTGTGGTGATCCAGAACTTGTGCGAGATCACGGTGCTCGCGGAGAAGGCCGGCATGCCGCGTCATGCGTTCCTCGACTTCCTCAATAAGAGCGTGATGGGCTCGATGTTCACGCGCTACAAGACACCGGCGCTCGTCAACCTGGACTTCCACGTCACTTTCACGCCGCAGCTCTTGCGCAAAGACCTCGACCTCGGCCTGGACGCCGGCCGCCGCTTCGGCGTGCCGATGCCGCTGACCTCCATCACGCGCGACCTCTTGCAGCAGATGATCGGGCAGGGGATGAGCGAGGAGGACTTCTCCACGCTGCTCGTGATGCAGGCCAGGAACTCAGGCCTCGAGGTCAAGCCCGAGAACGTGCAAATGGGCGACGGCTTGTCGAGCTGATGTACACCGCGACCGCCGGCGTCGTCTTGCCCACCAGCATCATCGGCTCGCTGCCGCGGCCAGGCTGGTACACGCAGAACCTCGGCGCACGCGACTTTCGCGAGGCGATGGTCGATCGCGGCTATCGCGAGCAATATCTGGATGCGCTCTCGGTTTACCTGCGTGACCAGGAAGTGGCGGGGCTGGACATTGTCACCGACGGTGACTGCCGCTTCGATGCGGATGTCGCCGGCCACCACTGGTTCTCGTATGCGCCGCTGCACATGGATGGCTTCGCGGGCGCGCGCCCGTATGCGGTCAAGGGCGGGCTTGCCGGCATCCCGCACCAGCCCGGGCACATCCTGCACGATGTGCTCGAGACGCGCGTCATGCCCGATCTCATCGGCCCGGTCGGGCGCGGCAAGCTGCGCTACGCGGCGATCTGGAAGGCGGCGCAGCGCCAGACCACCAAACCGGTGAAGTTCGGCACGATCACGCCCGAGCTGATCGCCATGTCGGTGCGCGATCTGCACTACAAAGACCTGCGCAAGAGCATTCTGGCGGTCAGCGACGCTCTCAACCAGGAGCTGCACGAGCTGGCCGATGCCGGCTGCAAGGTGATCCAGCTGGAGGAGCCGCAGATCCATCTGCTCGCCGCCAAGGGGCTGAGCGACGCGGTGCTCAATACGAAGTTCATGGTCGAGGTTTTCAACAACACGGTGCGTGGCCTGCGCGCGAAGACCGAGGTGTGGTGCCACACCTGCTGGGGCAACCCCGCTGCACAGCGCCTCTTTGCCAAGCCGCCGAGCTACGCGCCGGCGCTCGATGCGCTGAGCGAGGTGGATGCCGACGTGCTCACCTTCGAGACGTGCAGCTCGGGCGGCATGGACCTCGAGGCGATCGGCAAGCGCATCCACCGCCAGAAGATCTGCATCGGCGTGGTGGATCACCATACGCTGCAGGTCGAAACGCCCGAGCAGGTGGCGGGGCTGGTGCGCCGGGCGCTGCAACACATCCCGGCGGAGCGGCTGGTGCTCGGCTCCGACTGCGGCATGGGGCGGGAAGGCATGAGCCGCCGCCACGCGTTCTACAAGATGGTGTCGATCGTGCTCGGCACGAACCTCGTGCGGCGCGAGCTGCGCCTACCGCTGGCGGCCTGCTTGGCTGCAGAGTCCCGGTATTCGATGATAGAAGCTGAAGAGCGCTAACTTGGAGGAGGAGGCAGATGAGGATCAACCGCAGGCAGTTCATCAAGGCCGCGGGCGCCGCGGCCGGCGCGGCGCAACTCGGATTTCCGGGCCTGGTGCGCGCGCAGGGCGAGCCGATCCGGATCGGCTTGCTTACCATCAAGACCGGCGCGCTCGCCTCCGGCGGCATCGACATGGAGCGCGGTCTCACCCTCCTCCTGAAAGAGAAGAACTACACCATGGGCGGGCGCAAGCTGACCCTCACCGTGGCCGACAGCGGCGGCGTGCCGGCCCAGGCGCGCACCAAGATGCAGGAGCTGGTCGAGCGCGAGCGCGTGCAGGCGGTCGTCGGGCCGCTCGCCGCCTTTGAGGCGCTCGCCATGGACGACTACATCCGGGCCGCGCAGATCCCGACGCTGCCGATCGCCGGCGCCGAGGACATGACGCAGCGCAAGGCGAATCCCTGGTTCGTGCGTGCAACGTCCACTTCGGCGCAATGCGGCCATCCGGCCGCCGATTACTGCGCCAAGCATCTCAAGTACAAGCGCATGGCCGCCATCGCCGATGACTTCGCCTACGGCCACGAAATGCTGGGCGGTTTCCAGAAAGTCTTCGAGGACGCCGGCGGCACGCTGCTACAGAAGCTGTTCTCGCCGCTGAACGCGCCGGACTACGGCAGCTACATCGCGCAGCTCAAGCCCGACATCGACGGCGTGTTCCTCGGCTTCGCCGGCTCGAACGGCTTTCGCTTCTTCAAGCAGTACAACGAATACGGCATGAAGACGCCGATCATCGGCGGCATGACGGCGTTCGACGAAGTCGCGCTGCGCAACATGGGCGACTACGCGCTCGGCTCGATCTCGAGCTGCTGGTACAGCGCGCAGCTCGACAATCCGATCAACCGGCGCTTCGTCGCCGCGTATCGTGCCGACAACGGCTATGACCCCGGGCAATACGCCGCGGGCACCTACCTCTACGGCGAGGTGCTGTACGCGGCGATCGAGGCGCTGAAGGGCCGGGTGGAGGACAAGCAGGCCTTCATCAAGGCGCTGCGCGCGGTGCGCGTCGAAACGCTGCGCGGGCCGATCGCCTTTGATGAGTTCGGCAACGTGGTGGGCAACATCTATATCCGCAAGGTTGAGAAAAAGGACGGGCGGCTGGTCAACGCGAACATTTATACCTATTCGAACGTGAGCCAGTTCTGGACCTACGAGCCGAAAGAATTCCTCAAGCAGCCGGTCTATTCGCGCGACTGGCCGCCGATGAAGAGCGCGACCTAGGAGGCAGCGATGAGCGGCAAGCAGCGCATCAGCTATTTCCCCTTGGAGCACATGGACGGCGAGATGCGCGCGGAGCTGGAGCGCTGCCGGCGCGAAGGCACGCCGCGGCCCGAAAGCTCGGCCGTGCGCGCGCACGTGCCGGCGGCGTTCTGGTCGTTCGCCAATTCCTGGCGTGATCTGTTCCACCGTGGCGTGTGCGGTCACGCGATCAAGGAGCTCTGCCGGCTGTACGTTTCGCGCTCGGTGCAGTGCGATTACTGCGGCAACCAGCGCTCGATCAAGGCGGCGGGCGCCGGCGTGATCGAGGATCACGTGCGCGACCTGCTCAACTTCGAAAAATCGACGCGCTACAGCGAGCGCGAGAAGGCCGCGCTCGCCTATGCCGAGGCGATCACCTGGCATCTGGACACCGACGACGCTTTCTGGGAGCGGCTGCAACGGCATTTCAGCGAGCCCGAGCTGGTGGAGCTCGGTTGCTTCATCGCGCTCACCATGGGCCAGCAGAGCTGGCTGCGCCTGCTCAACATCGAGCATCACCAGGTGCTCGCGGGCACGCCGGCGTCGATGGCGCCCGGATACGAGACGCCCGAGGCGCTGCAGCAGTCAAAATCGGCGGCCGACTACTGGGCGAAATCGAAACGCGCCTGAGACGTCAACGCGTCGCCGTGTGCGCGCGTTGCAGAAGAAGATCAACTAGGAGGATGGAATGAAACGCTGGAAGTTCGTAGTGCTCGCCGCGCTTGCGGCGTGGGCGGCGCAGGCCGCGGCGCAGGCTTATCCCACCAAGCCGGTGCACATCATCATCTCGTTCACGCCCGGGAGCTCGACCGACATCGTCGGGCGCATCGTCATCCAGAAGCTTACCGAGATCTGGGGCCAGCCGGTCGTGCCGGAGAACAAGTCGGGCGCCGGCGGCTCGATCGGCTCGGCGGTGGTGGCCAAGGCCGCGCCCGATGGCTATACGCTGCTGATCAACTCGAATGCGCATTCGGTCAACCCGGCGATCTACGCCAAGCTGCCCTACGACACGCTGAAGGACTTCACCGAGATCGCGCCGCTCGCGATCCAGCCGAACGTGTTCGTCGTGCCGGCGGAGGCGCCGCACAAGACGCTGGGCGACTTCATCAAAGCGGCGCGCGAGAAGCCCGGGGCGCTCAATATCGGGCACGCCGGCATCGGCAGCGGCACGCACCTCACCACCGAGAAGTTCATCGCCGCGACCAAAATCAAGGTCACCGAGGTGCCGTTCAAAGGCACGCCGGAAGTGATCGCCGCGATGTTCAGCGGCGACGTGCAGGCCTATTGGGCGCCGATTTCGGCGGCGATGGCGCTCATCAAGGGCGGCAGGTTGCGCCCGCTCGCCGTCAGCACCGCCAAGCGCAACCCGCAGCTTCCCGAGGTGCCGACACCGACCGAAGCGGGCGCGCCGGGTACCGAGTCGCCATTGTGGTTCGGCCTGTGGGGTCCGGGCGGCATGCCGAGCGATCTGGTGAGCAAGATCAATGCGGACGTGCGCAAAGCGCTGGCCGATCCGGCGGTGAGGGAGCGCCTCATCCAGACCGGCAACGACCCGATGGACCTCTCGCCGCCGGAGTTCGTGAAGCTCGTGCGAAGCGAGATGGAGGACTACGCGCGAGTGCTGAAGGCCGCCGGCGTCAAGCCGCAGTAGCGAGGCGCTTCAGCGGCACGCCGGTCAGGCGCTGCAGCTCGTCGAAGGAAAGGCCCTCGACCATTTCCACGACGTGAAGCCCGTCGGGCTTCACGTCGATGATCGCGAGATCAGTGTAGATGCGGTCCACGCAGCGCGCGCCGGTGAGCGGATAGCTGCAGCGCTGGACGATCTTGCTCTCGCCCTTCTTGGTCAGGTGCTCCATCATCACCAGCACCTGCTTCGCTCCCATGGCAAGGTCCATCGCGCCGCCCACGGCAGGGATCGCGTCCGCGCCGCCGGTGTGCCAGTTGGCGAGATCGCCCGCCACCGATACCTGAAACGCGCCGAGCACTGCGACGTCGAGGTGCCGGCCGCGGATCATGGCGAAGGAATCGGCGTGGTGGAAGTAGGCGCCGCCCGCGAGCAGCGTCACGGGCTCCTTGCCGGCGTTGATCAGGTCCTCGTCCTCCGCGCCGGGCGCCGGCTTCGGGCCGATGCCGAGAACGCCGTTCTCGCTGTGCAGGATGATCTCGCGGCCCTTCGGCAGGTGGTCCGCGACCAGCGTCGGCAGGCCGATGCCGAGATTGACGTAGGAGCCTTCCGGAATATCGCGCGCCACGCGCGCCGCCATCTGGTTGCGATCGAGCTTTTTCATCACGCGGCCTTCCTCAGCGACGAACCGATCCTCACCACGCGCTTGACGAAGATGCCCGGCGTGACGACCGCCTCGGGATCGAGCGCGCCGAGCGCCACGATCTCGCGCACCTGGACCACGGTGCAGCGCGCCGCGCTCGCCATGATCGGCGCGAAGTTGCGCGCCGTCTTGCGGTAGACGAGATTGCCCCAGCGATCGGCACGATCGGCCTTGATCAGCGCGTAGTCGGCGTGCACTGGGTATTCGAGCACGTGGTCGCGATCGCCGATGCGCCGCGTCTCCTTGCCTTCGGCGAGCAGCGTGCCGAACCCGGTGGGCGTATAGAAGGCGCCGATGCCCGCGCCGGCGGCGCGGATGCGCTCGGCGAGCGTGCCCTGCGGTACCAGCTCGAGCTGGATTTCGCCGGCGCGGTATGCGCGGTCGAAGTGCCAGGAATCGGCTTGGCGCGGGAACGAGCAGAGGATCTTGCGTACCCGCTTTGCGGCGATCAGCGCGGCGAGGCCAGTATCGGCATTGCCGGCGTTGTTGTTGACGATGGTGAGCTCGCGCGCGCCCTGCGCGATCAGCGCATCGATCAGCGCGGCGGGCATCCCTGCATTGCCGAAGCCGCCGATCATGATCGTTGCGCCATCCGGGATATCGGCGAGCGCCGCTTCGGGGCTCGCGAAAGTCTTGTCGAACATGGGGGCGCCAATTATGGCACCGGGTCCATCTGAGGAAGCACATTCAGATCGGCCGATAACCAACTGATTTTCTGCGCTACTTTCCGTCTGGAAATAGATGTAAAAAATCACAGTAAGTGCTTGTCCGGCTTGGAGAATCGCCCTTGACTGCCCAGCGGTTTGTATATAAGGTGGTAAAAGGTAGAAAAAAGTGGGACAGAGAGCCCAATGGAGTCAGCGTTTCACGGAGCGGCGGTCATCACGCTCGACGCCAAGGGACGCGTCGCTATCCCGACGCGCCACCGTGCAGCGCTGCTGCAGTCGGGCAAGTCGCTTGTCCTCACGGCGCATCCGGACGGCTGCGTGCTCATCTATCCGCATGCCGACTGGGAGCCGGTGCGCGCGAAAGTCACGACTTTCCCGAGCTTCGATCCGACGGCGAGCTGGTGGAAGCGCTTGCTCCTGGGCTTTGAGGAGCACGTGTCGCCGGACAACTCGGGGCGCATCCTGCTGCCGCCGGCGCTGCGCCTGCACGCGAAGCTGGAGCGCGACGCGATGATGGTCGGCCAAGGCCATTACTTCGAGCTGTGGGATGCCGGCGTCTGGTCGGCGAAGCTCGACCGGGCGCTTGCGGCAACGGGCGCGCCTCCTGCCGGCATGGAAGATTTCTCGCTGTGAGCGCCACCGATGCACGAGCCCGTGCTCCTTGGCGAAGCGATCGAAGCGCTCGCTGTCCGCGCCGATGGGCTGTACGTGGACGGCACCTTCGGGCGCGGTGGCCACAGCCGCGCGATCCTCGAGCGCCTTGGGCCCGCCGGGCGGCTGATTGCGCTCGACCGCGATCCGGCGGCCGAGGACGCAGCGCGCGCGATGCACGATCCGCGATTCACCTTCGTGCGCTCGCGCTTCTCGGCGCTCGCCGAGGTGCTCGGCGAGCGCAAGGCGCACGGCATGCTTTTCGACCTCGGGGTCTCCTCGCCGCAGCTCGAAGATCCCGGTCGCGGATTTTCCTTTCGCCACGACGGCCCGCTCGACATGCGCATGGATCCGCAAGCCGGTGAGCCTGCCGCCGCGTGGCTCGCGCGGGCAGAAGAACAACAAATCAGGGAGGTCATCCGCGACTATGGCGAAGAACGGTTTGCTAAACAGATTGCAGCGGCGATTGTTGCTGCTCGCCGCCGCGAACCCATCCTTCGCACCCGTCAACTGGCCGATCTCGTGGCAAAGGCGGTCCGCACACGCGAGCCGGGCCAGGATCCGGCGACGCGCACCTTTCAGGCTCTACGGATTCACGCCAATCGGGAGCTTGAGGAAGTGTCGCTGATGCTGCCGCAGGCCACCCGGCATCTGGAGCAGGGCGGGCGGCTTGCCGTGATCAGCTTTCACTCGCTCGAAGACCGCATCGTCAAGCGCTTCATGCAGGCGGCGGCGCGGCCGGCGGTGCCGCGCGGGCTGCCGCTGCGCGAGGCCGAGATGCCGCAGCCCACGCTGCGCATCGTCGGCCGTCCGCTGCGCCCGGGCGAGCAAGAGACAAGAAGAAACCCGCGGGCGCGCAGCGCCATCCTCCGGGTGGCCGAGCGCACCGCGGGGCCCTACCTATCCGACAACCGAATCGAGCCCGGCGCGCGGTGGCGAAACTGAACCTCCTCCTCCTCGCGGTTCTCGTCGCCTGCGCGCTCGGGCTCGTCACTTCGCAGCACAAGGCAAGGAAGCTCTTTTCGGCGCTCGAGCGCGAGCATGAGCACGCGCGCGAGCTCGACGTGGAATACGGCCGCTTGCAGCTCGAGGCGAGCACTTGGGGCCAGCACTCGCGCGTGGCAAGAATCGCCGCCGGCACGCTCGGGCTGCGCGTCCC
>Ga0075425_100004467_pt1 | contig 14440 bp, 15 predicted proteins | sample SoiMethybrSBSTD4_FD_75300 | JGI IMG/M metagenome (GOLD analysis project Ga0075425, IMG submission 75300) | Bulk soil microbial communities from a Populus tree surrounding site in Tennessee, USA - Soil MetaG P. TD hybrid SBSTD4 | ecosystem: Environmental > Terrestrial > Soil > Tree plantation...
CGGCGCGACAGCGTGGTCTTGCCGGCGCCCGACGGCGACGACAGCACCAGCATGATGCCGCGACGGGCAACGGCGGTCTCGGCTTGGCGCGGCGGCTCCGCCATCCGTCACTCCAGATTCTGCACCTGCTCGCGGAACTGCTCGACCACGGTCTTCAGCTCGAGGCCGATGTTCGTGAGCTCCACGTCGTTGGACTTGGCGCACAGCGTGTTGACTTCGCGGTTGAGCTCCTGCGCCAGGAAATCGAGGCGCCGGCCGATCGGCCCGCCGTTCTCGATGAGGCCGCGTGCCTGCACCACGTGCGACGCCAGCCGGTCAAGCTCTTCGCGCACGTCGGCCTTCGACGCCATGAGGATCGCCTCCTGATACAGGCGGTCGGGGTCGAAGCGCTCGGAGGCCTCGAGCAGGAGCGACACCTGCTCGGCGAGACGCGCCTTGATGGCCTCGGGACGGCGCCCGGGCGCCGCTTCGGCGCGCCGGGTCAGTGCCGCGATGGCGTCCAGGCGCGCGGTCAGCACGCGGCCGAGCGCGCCGCCTTCGCGGCGCCGCATCTCGGAGAGGCCCGTCACCGCCGCGTCGAATCCGGCCATGATGGCAGCCTCGGCGGCGCGCCGATCCTCCTCGCTTTCGTCCGGCTCGCTCACCTCGATGATGCCGCGCAGGGCCAGGATGCCGTCGAGCGTCGGCGGCGCCGCGTGCACGCGATGGCCGATCTCCTCGATCGTGGCGAGCACCGCCGCCAGCACCGGCTCGTTGACCCGCACGGCGGGCGCCACGCCTTCGCGGCTGACCGAGAGGTTGGCGTAGACGGTGCCGCGCGTCAGCGTTTCGCCGGCGCGCGTGCGCGCCGGGATTTCGATCGCATCCCAACCCGGAGGCACGCGCAGCCGCAGTTCCAAGCCCTTGGCGTTGACCGACTTGAGCTCCCACGCCCAAACATAGGACCCGGCGACGCCATCGGCCCGCGCGAAGCCGGTCATGCTCGACAACGCCATCTCGAGTGAACTCGGGGCTATTGTGCTTGGAGCATGATCTTTTCCAAAAACCGGTATCCGGTTTCGGGATCATGCTCGGGTGAAAATCGCGCGGCCCGCAAGCGGGCCCGTGCGGCGGAACTTAACGGGACGCTGTCGCGCCCACAAGACGCTACCGCATTACTGGCGGGTGGACGCCGCCGGCACCTGGGCGCCCTGCGCATTCGGCGCAGCCTGCCCCTTGGACTTGGGCGCTTGCGGGCGCGCCGGCGCATTCGGCGGCGGCGAAGCCGGCGGCGTCGCGGGAGCCGCCGCGCCGGCGGGCGCCAGCGCGCTGGCGGCATTGCCCGGCCCGGCATCCACCGGCGGTTTCAGGGGGTCCCGCTGCTGCTGCTCGAACTGGCGCAGGCGCGCGACGTTGCGTTGGTGCTGCTCGAAATTCTCGGCAAACGCATGGGCGCCGGTCCCATCGGCGACGAAATAGATTTCGCGGGTGCGCGACGGATTGGCGGCGGCCTCGAGGGCAGCGCGCCCGGGATTGGCGATCGGTCCCGGCGGCAGGCCGTTGATGACGTACGTATTATAAGGCGTGGGCTGGCTGATCTCGCTTTTCATGATGGCGCGGCCAAGGGTGCCCTTGCCGCCGACCAGGCCGTAGATGATGGTCGGGTCCGAGTCCAGCCGCATTTTCTGCCTGAGCCGGTTGACGAACACGGCCGCCACCCGGTGGCGCTCGTCCGCACGGCCGGTTTCCTTTTCGATGATCGAGGCAAGGGTGACGAGCTGTTCCGGCGTCTGGATCGGCAGGTCGGGCGCGCGCCGCTCCCAGACTTGCTGCAGCGCCCGCCGCTGCGCCTCGTGCATGCGCGTCAGGAGCTGATCGCGCGCCGTGCCGCGGGTGAAGCGATAAGTTTCGGGCAGCAGTGTTCCCTCTTTCGGAATTTCCTTCACGGGTCCGCTCAAAATGTCCTGCTCGAGCAGCCGCGCCACGATCTGCTCCGACGTCAGTCCTTCGGGGATCGTGACCTGGTGCTGAACCACTTTGCCTTCGATCAGGGTGTCCACGACGTCGCGCAGGCTGGCCTGACGGTGGAATTGATATTCGCCGAACTTCAGCTGATCGCGCGCCTTCAGCGCGATCACGCCGCCCATGAACACCCACGGCTGATCGATGACGCCTTCCCGCTGCAGTAGCTCGGCGATGTCCTTGATGCCGAGCTTGGGCGGGATGTTGACGATGCGGTCCTGCTCCAGCGGACCGGGTGCCTCAAAACGATTCTTACCGACGACAAGGCCCACACCGGTCACCAACGCGACCAGCAGCACGACCGTAATCACCGCATTGCCGACAATGACGAGCGGATGGCGGGCGCGGCGGGAAGGGCGCGAGGGTTGCGACATGCGTTCAGGCTCGAGCGCGGCGCGCGGACTACGCGGAGCAATACGCGACGCGCCAGAGTTCCCAGCCTCCGGTGTCTCGTTCAAACGCCTTGCCCCTCTGCCTTACCAACGGACGGCACGCATGGAAGGTCATTTTTTTGTTTCCTGCAAGCAGGTTAGGCCAAATTATGGCGAAAGGGCGACGGGGCGACAAGCGCCATCTTGGAGCATATCAGGATGCCAAGCGACGGAACACCAGCGACGCGTTGGTGCCGCCGAAGCCGAACGAATTGGACAGCACCAGGTCGATGTCGCGTTTGTGCGCCTTGTGCGGCACCAGGTCGAGGGGCGTGTCCACCGATGGATTGTCGAGATTGATGGTCGGCGGCGCAACTTTATCGCGAATGGCGAGCACGGAAAAAATCGCCTCGACGGCGCCGGCGGCGCCGAGCAAATGGCCGATCGAGGATTTGGTCGACGACATGGAGATGCGTCCGGCGGCATTGCCCACCACGCGCTCGACCGCCTTCACCTCGATCTCGTCGCCCAGCGGCGTCGAGGTGCCATGGGCGTTGATGTAGTCGATGGACGCCGCCGGAATGCCGGCGCGGCGGATGGCCGCCGACATGCAGCGATAGGCGCCGTCGCCGTCGGACGCCGGCGCCGTAATGTGGAACGCATCGCCGGACAGGCCGTAGCCGATGAGCTCGGCATAAATGCGGGCGCCGCGGCGCTTGGCGTGATCGTATTCCTCGAGCACCACGCAGCCGGCGCCCTCCCCCATGACGAAGCCGTCGCGATCGCGATCATAGGGCCGCGAGGCTTTTTCCGGCGTGTCGTTGAACGCGGTCGACAACGCGCGGCAGGCGGAGAACCCCGCCAGCGAGATGCGGTTGACCGGGGATTCGGCGCCGCCCGCCACCATCACGTCGGCATCGCCCAGCGCGATCAGCCGCCCGGCATCACCGATGGCATGGGCACCCGTGGAGCACGCGGTGACCACGGCATGATTGGGGCCTTTGAGCCGGAACTCGATCGACACATAGCCGGCCGCGAGGTTGATCAGGCGGCCCGGCACGAAGAACGGCGACACGCGGCGCGGGCCGCGCTCCTTCAACACGACTGCGGTCTCGGCAATGCCTTCGATGCCGCCGATGCCGGAGCCGATCAGAACGCCGGTCGCCGCCTGGTCATCATCGGTGGCGGGCTTCCAGGCGGCGTCGTCGAGCGCCTGGCGGGCCGCGCACATGGCGAAGACGATAAAGTGGTCGACCTTGCGCTGTTCCTTGGGCTCCATCCACTGGTCGGGATTGAACGTTCCGTCCGCGCCGTCGCCGCGCGGGATGGTGCAGGCGATCTTGGCCGGGATATCGGACACGTCGAACGTGTCGATGCGGCGGGCGCCACTGCGGCCGGCCAGCAGGCGCTCCCAGGTCACGTCGACGCCGCACCCGAGCGGCGTCACCATGCCGAGCCCCGTGACCACCACTCGCCTCATGTCCGGCTCCTAGCATGTTCGGGGACAGGCGCTCGGCCGCGAATGCCTGCCCGGTCGGACCTTGTCCGGTCCGCTTTACCCCGACCCCCGTATGGATGAATCCTCACCGACGTCTGCGGGCTCGCCTTAAGGCTTTCCCTTTGCGACACCCATGTCCGGTCCAGGCGTCCGCGCCGCGTGCAGAATCCCCGGTGCCGGCGCCAACCAATTCAACTCTTTGCGTTCTTTTCCAGGAATTTGACGGCATCGCCCACGGTCAGAATCGTTTCGGCCGCATCGTCCGGGATCTCGCAGCCGAACTCTTCCTCGAAGGCCATCACCAACTCGACGGTGTCGAGGCTGTCGGCGCCCAGATCGTCGATGAAACTGGCGTTTTCGGTGACCTTGTCGGGCTCGACGCCCAGATGTTCCACGACGATCTTCTTCACCCGTTCGGCAATGTCACTCATCTTCAACCTCGCACGTTTCGCAAATTGGCTCGGTCGACCGCGCGACTTCGAACCCTGTGACTTAAGCAAGTCGTGGTTGACACGGGCGGGCCGCACCCATTGTACGCGGACCGCACATGAGTCAATGCCCCGCCCACTTCGAAAGGCCCAGCCGTTCAATAGCCCAGCCCGGCGCGCCCCGGTTATCATACTTCACCGCGCTTGGCCAGCACGACAACAGCGGCCGCTCCGTCGCGTCGGCCCGGAAATTTTGCGTCATATCATGGCCATCCCGCCGTTTACGTTCAGCGTATGGCCGGTGACGTAGGCGGCCTCGGCCGAGGCCAGGAACACCACGGCCGCGGCGATCTCGGCGGCGGTTCCCAGCCGACCGGCCGGCACCGCCCCGAGCAGCGTCTCGCGCTGCTTCTCGGAGAGCGCCCCGGTCATGGCGGTCTCGATGAAGCCGGGCGCCACGCAGTTGACCGTGACGTGGCGCGAGGCGACCTCGCGCGCCAGCGCCTTGGTCATCCCGATCATACCGGCCTTGGCGGCGGCATAATTGCCTTGGCCGGCATTGCCGGTCACGCCCACCACCGACGTGATGCCGATGATTCGCCCGTAGCGCCGCCGCATCATGCCGCGCACGGCCGCGCGCGCGAGCCGGAACCCGGCCGTCAGGTTGACGGCGATCACCTCGTCCCACGCCTCGTCGCTCAGGCGCACGAAGATGTTGTCGCGCGTGATGCCGGCGTTGTTGACCAGGATGTCGAGGTTCTGCATCGCCTCCTCGGCGCGCGGCACCAGGGTCTCGACGTCATCCTTGTCGGCGAGATTGCACGGCAGGACGTGCACGCGTGCCCCGAGTTCACTGGCGAGCTGATCCAAGACCTCGCGGCGGGTCCCGGAGATCGCCACGGTCGCGCCCTGCCCGTGCAGCGCGCGCGCAATGGCGCCGCCGATTCCGCCGGTGGCACCGGTGACGAGCGCGGTCTTGCCGGTCAGATCGAACATCATCCCTCCCCTGGCGCGATCATCGCGCGGCGGCCTTGAACGCCGCGATGTCTTCCGGCGTGCCGATGGGCGTGCCGGTGGCGCCGTCGGCAATGCGCTTGACCAAACCGCTGAGCACCTTTCCGGCGCCGATCTCGTAAAACGTCGTCACGCCCTGCGCCGCCATGAAGGCCACCGATTCGCGCCAGCGCACCGTTCCGGTGACCTGCTCGACCAGGTTGTGCACGATCGCGGGCGGTTCGGTGATGGCAAATGCCAGCACATTGGCGACCAGCGGCACGGTCGGCGAGTTCACCGGGACGGTGGCCAGGGCCTGTTTCATGGCGTCGGCCGCCGGCTGCATCAGCGCGCAATGGAACGGTGCGGACACCGGCAGCATCAGGGCGCGCTTGGCGCACTTGGCCTTGGCGATCTCGACCGCGCGCTCGACCGCTTCCTTGTCGCCGGACACCACCACCTGGCCGCCGCCATTGTCATTCGCGGCTTGGCACACCTGCCCCTGGGCGGCTTCGGCCGCGACGGCGGCCGCGTCATCGAACTCGAGCCCGATCAGGGCCGCCATGGCGCCAACACCCGCGGGCACCGCCTGCTGCATGGCGCGCCCACGGATGCGCAGGAGACGCGCCGCGTCGGCCAAGGTGAATGACTGGGCGGCCGCCAGGGCCGAATATTCCCCGAGAGAATGCCCGGCCACGAAGGCGGCATCGCGCTTGAGATCGACACCGGCCTCGCTTTCCAGGACGCGCATCGCGGCGAGCGAGACCGCCATCAGGGCGGGCTGCGCGTTCTCGGTCAGCGTGAGGCGCTCCGTCGGCCCCTCCCACATGATGGCCGTGAGCTTCTCGCCGAGCGCGGCATCGACCTCGTCAAAAACCTGGCGCGCCACCGGAAAGGATTCGGCGAGCGCCTTGCCCATGCCGACGGCTTGACTCCCCTGGCCGGGGAACACGAAAGCGACCGCCATGCTGTCCTCTTCAGGCTGCCCGCGGACGACGCAGCCACACGTGGGCCGCGACGCAGGCGGCAGGTTGCTAGTCAGCAGGCCACGGCCGGTCAAGCGCTCACGCGGCGGGCACGCCTTGCCTTTTCGCCCAGGCCGCCTATAAACCCGCTTCGCTCGGTCCCGGCCGGGGGCTGAACGGACGGCCGCTTAGAGCGAGATGACTTTTCTTCGAACCGCCATCTCGCTCTAAGTTATGCTTGGAGCATGATCTTTTCCGAAAACCGGTATCCACTTTTCGGGATCATGCTCTAGGCGGCAGGGCTTTTTTGCCCGGCGTCCCGTGTCCCCGCATCTCGAGTGTTCGAGCCTTCCCGAAAGGCTCGAGTGGCTTGGCGCCGGAACCGACATGAACCGAGGAAAGGCGATCCATGCCGCTTTACGAGCACGTGTATCTGGCGCGTCAGGACGTGACGCCGCAGCAGGTCGACGAATTGACCGCCCAGTTCAAAGGAATCATCGAACAGATGGGCGGTACCCTCGGCAAGACCGAATACTGGGGGCTCAAGTCGCTGAGCTACCGCCTGCGCAAGAACCGCAAGGCGCATTTCACGCTCATGAATGTCGACGCGCCGGCCGCCGCGCTGGCCGAGATCGAGCGGCAGGAACGGCTCAACGAAGACGTTCTGCGCTATCTCACGGTGCGGGTCGATGAGCACGAGACCGGCCCGTCGGCCATGATGCGCAAGGCCGACCGCGAGCGCGACCGCGAGGAGCGCCGTGGCGAGCGCCGCCGCGAGCGCGAAGGGCGCGGCGGCCGCGACGAAGGCGATGAAACCGAGGCGACGGAGGAGTAGGCCATGAGCTTTGCCCAATTGCCGGCCCGCCGGCCGTTCTTCCGCCGCCGCAAGACCTGCCCGTTTTCCGGCGCCAACGCCCCCAAGATCGACTACAAGGACGTCAAGCTCTTGCAGCGCTACGTGTCGGAGCGGGGCAAGATCGTCCCCAGCCGGATCACGGCGGTCTCGGCCAAGAAGCAGCGCGAACTGGCACGCGCGATCAAGCGGGCGCGCTTCCTCGGCCTTCTGCCCTACGTGATCGGGTGAAGCCAAACGACAGAGGACAGACGACAGGGGGACGGAGGACAGAGGACGACAGGCGGAGCGAGCTCATCGGTCGTTGTCTGTCGTCCGTTGTCCGAGATCAGGTTGGGACGGACAAGATCCGTCTCTAACCGCTCAACGAGCGGGACAGCAGATGGCGCAGATCGTGATCATCGGGATTGGGGCGGGTCTCGCGGCGGCGCTGCTGGTCGCCGCCCCGCTGGCGTCGCTGCTCTCCGGTGCGAGCCTCGGGCTGGCGGTTCTGTTGGGCTCGATTGCGCCGCTGCCGATCCTGATCGCCGCGATCGGGTGGAGTCACTGGGCCGGCCTGATTGCCGCCGGGGTCGGCGCCGCGGCCCTCGCGTTGGCGCTGTCCGGCGTCCTGTTCCTGCCGTTTCTGATCGGCGTCGGGCTGCCGGCCTGGTGGCTCGGCTATCTCTCGCTGCTGGCGCGTCCGGCGCCGGCGCGCTCAGCCACATCGGCGCTGCCCGGCGCGCCGCCTGCTGCGGACAATATGGAGTGGTATCCGGCCGGGCGCCTGGTGATCTGGACCGCGCTCCTCGCCACCGCGGTGGTGACCGCCACACTCCTGAACATCGGCCTCGACGCCGAAACCATCCGCGCCGGGCTGCGGCAGAGCCTTGAAAAGGTTTTGCGCCTGCACATGCACATCCCGGCGGGCGCCCCGCTGGATGTTTCCGGGCTGTCCGACCCGAACCGCCTGCTCGATGTCTTTGCCATCATGTTTCCGACGGCCACCGCCGTCTTCACCACAATCGCCACTCTGATCAACCTGTGGCTGGCGGCGCGGATCGTAAAAATCTCCGGCCGGCTCAAGCGGCCGTGGCCGGATCTGGTGGCGATCAGTTTTCCGCCGGCCGTTGCGGCGCTGCTGGCGGCCGCCATTGCCGGAGGCTTTTTGCCCAACCTTGTGGGGCTCATTGCCGGCGTCCTGGCCGCCACCCTGCTCACCGCCTATGCGGCGCTCGGCTTCGCGGTCCTGCACAACATCACCGGCGGCATGCTGGGGCGCGGCTTCGTCCTCGCCGCCGCCTATGCGGCCGTGGGCGTGCTCGGCTGGCCGGTGCTGGTGATGACCCTGCTCGGGCTGGCCGACACGCTCATCGACGTGCGCGGGCGCGTGGCGACAAGGCGGCGCCCGTCGGGACCCGGCAGCTGAGATCGAAAAACTCTTCGCAACGAACGGAGCTGACAATGGAAGTGATTTTGCTCGAACGCGTCGCCAAGCTCGGCCAGATGGGCGAAGTCGTGCGCGTGAAGGATGGCTATGCGCGCAATTTTCTCCTGCCCAAAGGGAAGGCCCTGCGCGCCACCGCCGACAACAAGAAGCGTTTCGAGACCATGAAGGCGCAGCTCGAAGCGCGCAATCTCGAGCTCAAGGGCGAAGCCGAAAAGGTCGGCTCCAAGCTCGACGGCCAGACCCTCACGGTCTTGCGCCAGGCCTCGGAGACCGGCCAGCTCTACGGCTCGGTGTCGACGCGCGACCTCGCCCAGCTGCTCACCCATGGCGGCTTTTCCGTCAACCGCAACCAGATTGAGCTCAATGCGCCCATCAAGATGGTCGGCACCCACAAGGTGCCGGTGGCACTGCATCCCGAGCTCGAGGTCACGATCACGGTCTACGTGGCCCGCAGCAGCGACGAGGCGGAACGGCTGAAGCGCGGCGAGGATGTCACGGTGCGGCGCGAGCAGATCGAGGAGGAAACGCCGGCAGCCGTCGCCGAGGTCGCCGAGGCCTTTTTCGAGAAGCCGGAAGCCGCGGAACGCGCGGCCGGCGAGCCGGAAGCGAGTTGAACCGCCCGGATCGGCCAAGTCCCACAGCCGGGCTTTCGCAATCGGCTTGCGGCAGCCACCGTGCCCTACGGCAAGGGCTCGACGAAGGACGGCTGCGCCGGGGCGGCGGAACGTGGGCGCGCCCCTTCTGTCGCGCTGCCGGTGGCGGCCGGCGGGCTGGCCTCGGTCGCGGCCGGCGCGGCCGGCGCGAAGTTGGGCGGCGGCGGTGGATAGGCCGGCACGTCCGGCATCTCCGGCACCGGCGCGGCGGCCGTCGGCTCCGCATGCCCCGGCCGGCGTGCTTTGCGCCGTCCCTGCGACGGCGGGGCCTGCGGATTGGCGGCAGGATCCAGCGGACGGGCGACCCGTTCGCGCTTCTTGGCCGCGGGAGCCGGTGGGTGGGTTTCTGGCGCAGCCGCGGATGGGACAGATGGGATCGGTTCAGACGGCCGCACCACGCGGGTGCGTCCGGGCGGCGGCGACGGTTGGGCCTGCGGCGGCTGCGTCGCCGCCAGCGGGGCCTGCTTGGCCAGGTCTTTCTGGCGCTCAGCGCGATCCTTTGGCCGCTCGGCACGTGAACCAGGTCCGGCGGCCTGGAGATAAGCCGCCACCGTATTCGCCGAAGCGGCGCTGCTGGTGTAGTGCTGGCGCAGGAAGCTCACCAGCGATCCGCCGGCCAGATTCTTGCTGAGACCCTGCGGGCTGCGATGACAGGCCGAGCAGTCCTGCGCGAACAGCTGGGGGCCGGTCTTGCCGGCGTCCAGGTCCTGGCTGCGCGCAGCCGTCACCGCCAGGGCAGCCGCCACGGCAATCAGGCCTGACCAGACAAGACAGACGTTCACCAGCGTTTCCTTCGCGACGGGTTCCTGGGGTTTGTGTCTAGCTTATTCTCTCGCCATTGTGTCCAATTTTAGCGGCCGGGACCGCATTGCCGGCATTGCCGGAGTTTGTTTTAATAATTATGTCGAAAAGCTGTCGGCCCGCTGCGCATCTGCGGGCCTGGTCGCGTCGGTCCCTGCTCGAAGCGTTCGCCTCAGCGCCGGTGCCGACGTCCGGCGCCGACTTAAGGAGGCGGCCATGGACCGGTTGCTTCAGCGTCTTTTGGGCGGGTTGGTCCGGCACGGAACATTGCACGTGACGACCGCGAGGGGGGCCAAATTCGCCCTCGGCGACGGCAGCGGCCAGCCCATTGCGGTCCGTTTCAACACCAGGCAGGCCGAGCTTGCCATCGTGCTCAACCCCGAGCTCAAGTTCGGCGAAACCTACATGGACGGCAGCTTTGTCGTCGAACAGGGGTCGATCGCCGACGTGCTCGCCCTGATCCTGTCGCAGGATCGCTCCCTCCCCGGTTGGGCGCGCCCGCAATGGCTCCTTCGCTACATCTGGCGGCGGCTGCAGCAGTTCAACCCGCGCACCCGTGCGCGCAAGAACGTCGCCCATCATTACGATCTCGACGGCCGGCTTTATGCTTTGTTCCTCGACGCCGACCGGCAGTACAGCTGCGCCTATTTCGAGACCCCGGACCTGTCGCTCGACGACGCGCAATTGGCCAAGAAACGGCATCTCGCGGCAAAGCTCCTGATCCGGCCGGACGCCCGCATCCTCGACATCGGCTCGGGGTGGGGCGGCCTCGCCCTCTATCTGGCGGAGGCCGGCGCCGGGCACGTGACCGGCGTGACGCTGTCGGAGGAGCAGCTCAGGGCGTCGCGGGCCCGCGCCGAAGAAAAGGACATGGCCGGGAAGGTCGAGTTCCGCCTGCAGGATTATCGCGATCTCGACAGCCGCTATGACCGCATCGCCTCGGTCGGCATGTTCGAGCACGTCGGCGTTGGCCACTACGACGCGTTCTTCGGCAAATGCGCCGAGCTGCTCGCGGACGACGGCGTCATGCTGCTCCACTCGATCGGCCGGTCGGAAGGCCCCAACGTCACCAATCCGTTCATCGCCAAATATATTTTCCCCGGCGGCTATATTCCGGCGCTGTCGGAGGTGCTGGCAGCGGTCGAGCGCGCCGGCCTGCTCGCGACCGATGTCGAGGTCCTGCACCTGCATTATGCCGAGACGCTGAAGGCATGGCGCAACCGCTTCCTCGCCCATCGCGAGCAGGTGGAGCGTCTCTACGACCCGCGCTTCGTGCGGATGTGGGAGTTCTATCTCGCGGCCTCGGAAATGTCGTTCCGCTACTCGGGCCTGATGGTGTTCCAGCTGCAGCTGACCAAGCGCGCCGGCGTGGTGCCGGTCACGCGCGACTATATCGGCCGCGAGGAGGCAAGATTGCGCGTGCTCGAAGGCGGCGCCCGTCCGCCGCTGCGACTCGCCGGCGAATAGGTTTTCTCCGGGCCGCCGATTCCTTAAAACATGTCAATCGGAATCTGATTCGCGGCCGCGATTCGCCGTGGCGGGTGTGAATCAGTCTGGATAGTGGGACGAAACGTTGGTTCCGGCCCAATAAGACACGCTCACCCGCCGCCGTCGTGCTACCCCGCGGGCCGGAGGCTTTTAATGGCATTGCAGGACGCGACGGCGCGCAAGCTGCCGTCCGACACCACCCCGCTCTATCGGGCTGCTCCGCACAACATCGAGGCGGAGCAGGCGCTGCTCGGCGCCGTCCTGGTCAACAACGAGGCCTTCTACCGCGTCTCCGACTTCCTCGAGCCGGGCCACTTCTTCGAGCCGCTGCACCAAAAAATTTTCGAGCTCGGCGGCAGCCTGATCCGGGCCGGCAAGATTGCCACGCCGGTCACGCTGAAAACCTTCCTGCCGGCCGACCTCGACATTGCCGGGCTCACGGTGAGCCAATATCTGGCGCGGCTCGCCGCCGAGGCGACCACGGTGATCAACGCCGCGGACTACGGGCACACGATCTACGATCTCGCGATCCGGCGGTCGCTGATCGTCATCGGCGAGGACATGGTCAACGTCGCCTATGACGCGCCGGTCGATTTCGCCCCCCAGACGCAGATCGAGGACGCCGAGCGGCGGCTCTATGAGCTCGCCGAGACGGGAAAATACGACAGCGGCTTCCAGCGCTTCGCTTCGGCGCTGACCACCGCCGTCGACATGGCGGCGCGCGCCTACCAGCGCGACGGAAAACTGTCGGGCCTGGCCACCGGCTTGACCGATCTCGATCGCATGATGGGCGGTCTGCAGTCGTCGGACCTGGTGATCCTCGCCGGCCGTCCCGGCATGGGCAAGACCGCGCTCGCCACCAACATCGCCTACAACGTCGCCAAGCACTGGCACGGCGAGGTGCGCAGCGACGGCCGCACCTACACGATCGACGGCGGCATCATCGGCTTCTTCTCGCTGGAAATGTCGGCCGAGCAGCTCGCCACCCGCATCATCTCCGAGCAGACCGGCATTCCGTCGTATCGCATCCGGCGCGGCGAGATCGACCCGTCGGATTTTGACCGCATCGCCGGCTGTGCCCGCGAGATGGAGACGATCCCGCTGTTCATCGACGAGACCGGTGGCCTCTCCATCGCACAGCTCGCCGCGCGGGCGCGGCGGCTCAAGCGCCAGCGCGGCCTCGACCTGGTGGTGATCGACTATATCCAGCTCCTGTCGGGCTCGACGCGGCGCGCGCTCGAGGGCCGCGTGCACGAGATCACCGAGATCACCACCAGCCTGAAGGCGCTGGCCAAGGAACTCAACGTTCCGATCCTGGCGCTGTCACAGCTCTCCCGCCAGGTGGAGAGCCGGGACGACAAGCGACCGCAGCTGTCCGATCTGCGCGAGTCCGGCTCGATCGAGCAGGACGCCGACGTGGTGCTGTTCGTGTTCCGCGAGGAGTATTACCTCAAGAACCGCGAGCCGCGCGTCGGCACGGAAGAGCATATCAAGTGGCAGACCGACATGGAGGCCGTGTACGGCAAGGCCGAGGTCATCATCGGCAAGCAACGCCACGGCCCGACCGGCACGGTGCAGCTGCAGTTCCATGCCGATGTGACGCGCTTTGGCAACCTGGCGGACGAGGAGCGGCTGCCCGAAGTGCCGTTCGGGCGGTGATGGCCTGTGCCGACACGGCCGCTCCGCGCCGCGGCTGGCTTGCCGTCGGCGGCCAACCGATCGATGATCGCCGGCCATGCGCGCCTGGACGAGGTCGCCGCGTGGATCGAACAGGGCCAGCCTCGTGCCGCAGCGCGACAGGATCAACACGCACGCGGAATGTCATAGAGCGTTAGCGTTTGGCGCCTCGATAAATGCCGACCAGACGCTTTTGAACGTCTTCGGGTCGTAGTCGATAGCTTCGCCGGCCTTGATGCGGGCCTCGGCCTCCTTCAACGACGTGACTAGGTCAGCGCGCTCTTTTTCCGAGAGCACCGGGATTTCTTCCATCGTGGTGACCGGCACGCTGGTGGTGCGGCGACGCTTGTCCTTGATATCAGCCCTGCTTGCCATGAGGACATTATAGCATATCGGCTGAAATTCGACAGATCGGGCTCCCCCGACTTGCCGTCCGCATTCAACCCGTCGATGATCGCCGCCGTGAACCAGAACCCTGAGCCGGGCGAAGCCGGTGGCATTCTCACCATCGATCTTGCGGCGCTGGTGGCCAACTGGCGCGAGCTCGCCCGCCGTGCGGCGCCGGCGCAGTGCGCCGCCGTGGTCAAGGCCGACGGCTATGGCTGCGGCCTCAAGCCGGTCACCGCCGCGCTCGCCGAGGCCGGCTGCGAGACGTTCTTCGTCGCGCATCTGGCCGAAGGCCGACGCGCCCGCGCCGCGGCGCCGCGGGCCACCATCTATGTGCTCAACGGGCTCCTGCCCGGAACCGCCTCCGCCTATGCCGGCTGCAATCTGCATCCGGTCATCGGCAGCCTCGCCGAGTTCGCCGAGTGGCGGGCATTCGTCGCCACGACGGCGTGGCACGGCGGCGCGGCGCTGCACGTCGACACCGGCATGAACCGGCTGGGGCTGAGCTTCGATGAAGCGGTGTGGCTGACGCAACAGAAGCAGGAGGAGCGTGGCGAGTTGGTGCTGTTGATGAGCCATCTCGCCTGCGCCGAGGCGCCCGACCATCCGCTCAACGCCAAACAGATCGCGGCGTTCGGCGAGCTGCGTGCCATGTATCCAGGCGTGCCCGCTTCGCTCGCGAATTCGTCCGGGATCTTCCTCGGTCCCGACGCACACCACGACATGGTCCGCCCCGGCGTGGCGCTGTACGGCGCCAATCCGACGCCGCTGCACATCAATCCCATGCGTCCGGTGGTCACGCTGCAGGCGCACGTGGTGCAGGTCCGCACCGTCGCGGCGGGCGAGACCGTCGGCTACACGGCGGCGTGGACGGCGCGACGGCCGACACGCATCGC
>Ga0075425_100004468_pt1 | contig 14439 bp, 14 predicted proteins | sample SoiMethybrSBSTD4_FD_75300 | JGI IMG/M metagenome (GOLD analysis project Ga0075425, IMG submission 75300) | Bulk soil microbial communities from a Populus tree surrounding site in Tennessee, USA - Soil MetaG P. TD hybrid SBSTD4 | ecosystem: Environmental > Terrestrial > Soil > Tree plantation...
CCCACCGGGCTTCGAAACCAGCTTGTCGTCAGCGATGAGGCGATACAGCTCCTGAATGGTGTCACCGAACACGGCGTCGTGCGCGAGCACCATCTTGAAGCCGTTGAATTCGGGTGGATTGTGCGAGCCGGTGACCTGAATTCCTCCGTCCACCGGCAGTGTCTTGGTCGCGAAGTACAACGCGGGCGTGGGCAGCTCACCGACGTCGAGCGCAGCTCCGCCGGCCGCGGCGATGCCCTCGGCGATGCCCTGGGCGAGCCGGCTGCCCGACGGCCGGTTGTCGCGGCCGACGGCAACGCGGGGCGGCTTCCCAAGGCGTTGCCAGGCGAACGTCGTGTACGCCTGTCCCACGGCGCGCGCGGTGGCGGGCGTGAGCTCTGTATCGACGAGGCCGCGAATGTCGTACTGGCGAAAGATTGTGGCGGGCAGCTTCACGGTGCGTCCTGCGTTGGATGGTTACTTCAAGGCGGCGTCACAGCCGTCGTCGCCGATGAGGGCTGCACGGTGGTGCCGGCGGACTTTGCGAGATCGAATAGCCGGTTGGGCCACACGCCAAAGAGCAAGATTCCAAGCACCACGGCCGCGACAGCGGTGCGTCCCCACCGGTCCAGACGCACGTCGAGATGCGCCGTTTCGTCCGGCTCGGGCTTCATGTACATCGCCATGATGACGGGAAGATAGTACCCCGCCGATACCACGCTGGTCAGCACCAGAATCGCGGCGAGGACGTTCTGCCCAGCGCTGGTGGCGGCGATCAGGATGTACCATTTGCCCATGAATCCCGCGGTGCCGGGGAATCCCAACAACGACAACATGCAAACGGCTAATCCGAACGCGAGCCAGGGATGACGCGTGGAGAGCCCCGCCAGGTCGTCGATCGTGACGTCGCTCTCGCCTGCCCTGCCCTTGGCCTGCAGAATCGCGAACGCGCCGATGGTCATCAACGTGTAGGCGATCGCGTAGACGAGAAATGCGCTGGTGCCCGACGCTCCGCCGGCGCTGACGGCGACGAGCAGATAGCCCGCGTGCGCCACAGAGGAATACGCCAGCATCCGCTTGACCGACTTCTGGCTGAGCGCAAACAGGTTGCCGCCGACCATCGTGAGGACCGCGAGCCACCACATGATATCGTGCCAGGTGCTCAATGTGCCGAACGACTGATTCAACACGCGAAACAGCGCGGCGAAGGCGGCGGCCTTCACGCCCGTCGCCATGAACCCCGTGACCGGTGTGGGCGCGCCGTCGTAGACGTCGGGCGCCCACATGTGAAATGGCACTGCCGCGATCTTGAAGCCAAATCCGACGATGAGCAGCGCGAGTCCGGCGAGCAGCATGACGCTCGAATGACTGGCCTCGTTGACGCCGGCCTGCGCGCCGATGAGACCGAGGTTGGTCGTGCCGGTGGCCCCGTAGACGAGCGCGATGCCATACAGCAGGAATCCCGACGCAAACGCCCCGAGCAGGAAATACTTGAGGCCCGCCTCGGCAGAACGTGCGCGGCGTCGATCGAACGCGGCGAGCACGTACACCGCGACCGACATCAGCTCGAGCCCGAGGAAGATCACCATCAGATCGGCGCCGGCCGCCATCACCATCATGCCGAGCACGCCGAAGACGAGCAGCACGTAGTACTCGGGTGCGAGCAGGCGCTCCCGCTCGAGGTAGGCGAACGAGACGAGGACCGTCAGCGCGCCGGCGCCGAGGAAGATCCAGTCGGCGACCCAGCGGAAGTCGTCGGCCGCGATCATCGTCACGACTCCCTGCACGCTGGCCCGGTTCCACCACAGCCACCACGTGGCGATACCGGTCGAGACAAAGGCGGCAAACGTCATCCAGCCGGTGATGCGCAGGTCGCGCGGCGTCTGATGGCGCCACGCCACGAACAAGAGCAGCACGAGCGACCATGCAGTCAGCACGAGCTCGGGAAGCAGCGCCAGGAGCAAATCGCGGTACGCGCTGGGATCCAGGCTCATGGCTGTCCTGCGACGCTGGACGGCGGGCGCAGCTGTTCGATCAACGCGCGCGCCGACGGCTCCATCCGCTGGAGGAACGGCTTCGGATAGATACCGATCCACAGGATGCCCGCGAGCAACGGCACGAGCACGACCAGCTCGCGCGGCGTCAGATCGGTCAGCTTTTCATTCTCCGAATTGGTCAGCGGATTGTAGATGATGCGCTGCAGCGCCGTCAGCAGATACGCGGCCGCCACGATCACCCCCGTCGTGGCGAGCACGGTCGCGATCGGATATGTCCTGAACGATCCCAACAGCACGAGGAATTCGCCGACGAAGCCGTTGGTGCCGGGCAGCGCGATCGACGACAACGACACGATCGTGAGAATGCCGGCAAACAGCGGCACGACCCGGGCAATGCCGCCGTACGCTTCGATCAACCGGCTATGGCGGCGCTCGTAAACCATGCCGACGAGAAAGAACAGCGCGCCCGTCGAGATCCCGTGGTTGATCATGATCAGCAGCGCGCCCTGGACGCTCTGGAGTGTCAGCGCCCAGATCCCCAGCATGACGAAGCCGAGGTGTGCGACCGACGAGTACGCGATCAGCTTCTTGAAGTCGGGCTGCACCATCGCCACGAGACCGCCGTAGATGATCCCGATCAGCGACAGGATGACGATCGCGAGCTGGACGGTCTGGCTGAGCGCCACGGCCGGGAAGAACGGCAACGCGAACCGCATGAAGCCGTACGTTCCCATCTTCAGCAGAATGCCCGCCAGAATCACGGAGCCGGCGGTGGGCGCTTCGACGTGCGCGTCGGGCAGCCAGGTGTGCAGTGGGAACAGCGGTACCTTGATTGCGAACGCGAGGAAGAACGCGCCAAACAGCCACCACGCAATAGGCCCGAGATCCTTGGCGTTGCTGAGGAGGTGCGCGTACGCGAAAGAGTAGACGCCGGTCGCGCGCGCGGCGTGCAAATACAGCACGAGGATCGCCACGAGCATGAGCAGCGATCCGACGAACGTATAGATGAAGAACTTGATCGCCGCATACAGCCGGTTGTCCCCGCCCCATACCCCGATGATGAAGTACATCGGGATCAGCATCACTTCCCACATCACATAGAACAGGAAGAGATCGAGCGAGACGAAGACGCCGATCATGCCGCTCGTCAGCACGAGCAGCAGCGCGTAGAAGCCGCCCTCGCGTCGTGTGATGTAGCTCCAGCTGCCGAGGATCGAGAGCGGCATCAGGAATGTGGTGAGCAGCACGAGGAAGAGCGAAATCCCGTCGACGCCCACGGTGTAGTGGATGCCCCACGCCGCAATCCACGGCTTGTCCACGACAAACTGCATGCCACCGTCGGGGACGAACGTCCACCACAGCGGCACCGAGATCGCGAACTCGACGACACTCGCGGCCAGCGCCACGTATTTCGCCAGGCGGCCCGGAAGGAGCAGGACCACCGCACTCGCGAGCAGCGGCCAGATGAGCAGTGCGGTAATGACCCCGCGCGCGTACATCAGCCGAGCGCCCGCCACAGCAGGAGCAGGACGCCCACGACGAACACCGCGACGTACGTGCCCACCTGTCCCGTTTGCAGCCAGCGATTCGCCCAGCCGAGGGCGCGAGCACCGCGCGCCGCGCCGTTCACGGCCCCACCGTCGATGACGCGCTGGTCGATGAATTTCCAGAGCACCTCGCGCGAGAACCAGTTGAGGGGCCGGACGAAGAGCGCGTCGTAAATCTCATTCACGTACCACGCCTTGTTGAGCACGCGGGCAAAGCCCCGCTCCTCGGGTGCCTGCTTGGCCGGCACGAGCTGTTCGGGCTTCAGCAGTCGCCACGCGCCCAAAATGCCGACGACGGCGGTGAGTACGGCGATCCCGACCAGCAGCCACTCCGCGGACGGCGACAGATGCACTTCGGGAACCAGCGCGGCGCCGGGTGCGGTGACCGGCTCGAGCCAGTGATGCATCCAGGCGCTGCCGTGGTACAACTCGGGTACGTTGAGCAGGCCGCCGAGCAGTGTGAGCCCGCCGAGCACGACGAGCGGTCCCGTCATGATCCACGGCGCTTCGTGCAAGTGCCCACGCTCCGCTTCACCGGTGCGGTTCGGACCATGGAATGTGAAGAGCATCAGCCGCGTCATATAGAACGCGGTGAGCAACGCGGTCAGCAGGCCGAACGCCCAGAACACCAGCCAGACCGCCTGCACGTGGCCGCGTGCGTGCGCGGCCGTGAGGATCTCGTCCTTCGAGAAAAATCCTGCGAGCGGCGGCAGTCCCGCGATCGCCAGCGTCGCGATCCACATCAACGTCGCGGTCCACGGCATGTAGCGCGCGAGGCCGCCCATGTTGCGCATGTCCTGCGCGTCTTCGTGCACGTGTGTGTGATGGTAGGCCCGGTGCATCGCAAAGATCACGCTGCCCGAGCCGAGGAACAGCAGCGCCTTGAAGAACGCGTGCGTGGCGAGATGGAAGATGCCGGCCGTCATCGCGCCCGTGCCGACGGCAAGAAACATGTAGCCGAGCTGCGAGACCGTGGAGTACGCGAGCACGCGCTTGATGTCCCACTGCTTCAGGGCGATCGTCGCCGCGAACAGCGCCGTCAACGCGCCGACGCCCGCGACGACGGCGCTGGACACCGGCGCCATCGCAAAGAGCAGATTGCAGCGCGCCACGAGATACACGCCCGCCGTCACCATCGTGGCCGCGTGGATCAAGGCGGAGACTGGCGTGGGACCCGCCATCGCGTCCGGCAGCCAGGTGTAGAGGGGAATTTGCGCCGACTTGCCCGTGCACCCCAGGAACAGAAACAGCGTGATCGCGGTGATCGAGGCACCGCCGGGCGACAGCGCGGTCGACGCGTGGTCGAACACCGTCGCGAAGTCGAGCGAGCCCACCGCCCGGAAGATCAGGAACATCGCGACCATGAATCCGAAGTCGCCGATGCGGTTCATGATGAACGCCTTGCGGCCGGCATTCGCGTTCGCGGCGTCGGTGTACCAGAAGCCGATCAGCAGGTAACTGCAGAGCCCGACGCCCTCCCACCCGACGAACATCACGGGGAAGCTCGCGCCGAGGACGAGCACCAGCATGAAGAACACGAAGAGGTTCAGGTACGCGAAATAGCGCGCGTACCCCGGGTCTTCTTTCATGTAGCCGATGCTGAACAGGTGAATCAACGAGCCGACGCCCGTCACGATCAGCAGCATCACGAGCGACAACTGGTCCACCTGGAATGCGAAGTCCACCTGCAGCGTCCCGACCGGGATCCACGACCAGTACCGGTAGATCAGCGCTTCTTCGGGATGGAGACCTCTGAAGCTGCTGAACACGACGACCGCGATCGCAAAAGCACCCAGCAACACGCCGGCCCCGATGACCGACACGAGCGTCTTGGCGTTCGGACGCGTGAGCGCGAGCGTGCCGTTCAGCAGGAACCCGAGCAGCGCGAGTGCGGGCGCGAGCCAGATCAGGTCGACGGGAGTGCCGGTCATCCGTCCTTCAGGAGATTCATGTTCTGGAGGCTGACCGACTGCTTGTGACGATAGACGGCCAGGATGATCGACAGCCCGACCGCCGCTTCAGCGGCCGCGACCGCCATGACGAAGAGCACGAACACCTGCCCCCCGATCCCTAACACCTGTGCCAACGCAACGAAGGTCAGGTTCACCGCATTGAGCATGAGCTCGACGCACATGAAAATCACGATGGCATTGCGGCGGAACAGTACGCCCGCCACGCCGATGGTGAACAGGATCGCGGAGATCGCGAGAGCGGAGTTGAGCATGCTAGAGTTTCCGCTTCGCGAGCACGACGGCGCCCACGATTGCCGCGAGCAACAGCACGCTCGCGATTTCGAACGGAATCAGATACGCGTCGAACAACGGATTGGCGACCGCCCCGATGATCCCGCGCTGTTGCTGCAGTGCGGCCACCGAACCCGCGGGAAGTTGAATCGATCCGGGCAGCGTCGTCCTGCTCAGCGGGTTCAGCAAGAACAACATGGCGCCGCCGAGCAGCACCGCCACGCCCAGGGCGAGCGGTCCTTTGATATCGCTCGGACCGGGGCGACCCAGGTTGAGCAGCATGATCACAAACAGAAACAGCACCATGATCGCGCCGGCGTAGACCAGCACCTGCAGCACGGCGATGAACTGCGCGTCGAGCAGCACGAACAGCGCGGCGATCGCGAACAGCGTGACCACGAGCCACAGGGCGCTCGCGATGGGACTCCGGCGCGTGATGCAGAGCAGCGCGCTCACGATCGCGATGCCGCCAAAGAACACGAAGAAGTTGTGGAGACTAAACACCTAAATGGCTACTCGCCTTTCGGGTCCGACGGGTCCCATAGCGTCGAGACCGGATGGGTCTGCGCAGTCAGACGCTCCAGGTCGTAGACAAAGCGGTCGCGCGAGTACTCCGAGTTTTCGTAGTGCACGCCGACGTGGATCGCTTCTTCCGGGCACACCTCCTGGCAATAGCCGCAGAAGATGCAGCGAAACTCGTCGATCTCGTAAATCAGCGGATAGCGATGGCCTTCTTCGTCCTCGCCGGGGACGAGCTTGATGCAGTTCGCGGGGCAGATCTGCGGGCACAGGCCGCAGGCCACGCACTTCGCTCTGCCCTGTTCATCGGTGAGCATGCGATGCGTGCCGCGCCAGCGCGACGACAGGGTCCAGTCCTTGGAGGATTTCTCCTCCGGATACTGCATCGTGACTTTGGGGCGGAGCAGATGGCTGAACGTCAGCGCCATGCCCTTGAGCGTCGCGCGCAGATACGAGGTCTGCGCGGTCGGACGCTTCATGACCTTCACGCCGATCGCCATCAGGCTGCCTCCTCTGCGATGCCCGAGACGATGCGGCCGCGGTCGAGCCACCCTCCCAGCGCAATGAGCATCACGATGTTCAAGCCCAACAAGATCAAGGCCATGCCGGGGCCGTAGAGCCAGCCGAGCTGCACGCGGATGAACCAGATCGCCGTCGCGAGGATCGTGATGTAGAACAGCGCGAGCGGCAGCAGCACCTTCCACCCGAGGGCCATCAGCTGGTCGTAGCGGAAACGCGGGAGCGTCCAGCGCACCCAGATGTACGTGAACAGGAACGCGAAGGTCTTGAGACTGAACGCCACGAGCGTGAGCAATGTCTTGACCACCGTCGGATCGCCCGTGTCGTCCCAATGCGTGAGCGGGATATCCCACCCGCCAAAGAACAGCGTCGCCATGAGCGCTGACGCCGTGACCATGTTCGAGTACTCGGCGATGTAGAACATCGAAAACTTCATCGAGCTGTATTCGGTGTGATATCCGGCGATCAGCTCACCCTCGGCTTCCGGCAGGTCGAACGGCAGCCGGTTGGTCTCGGCGAGCGCGCTGACAAAGAAGATCACGAACGCGAGCGTGAGCGGCAGCACGAACCAGAGCCCGTGCTGTTGCTGTGCAATGACCTGTGAGAGTGACACGTTGCCGGCAAGCAGAAGGACCGCGACCGTACTCATCCCCATCGCGATTTCGTAGGAGATCATCTGCGCCGACGCGCGCAGGCCGCCGAGCAGCGCGTACTTGTTGTTGGACGCCCAGCCGGCGAGCACGATGCCGTAGACGCCGAGTGAGCTGATCGCGAGGATATAAAGGAAGCCGACCGGCAGATCGGCGACCACCATGGGCACCACGCCCCAGCGGGTCGGCAGCGGCGACGCGAACGGGATCACGCCGAACGTGAGCAGCGCCGGTACGAACGACACGAGTGGCGCGAGCGTGAACAGCGTCTTATCGGCCATCGCCGGCGACGTCTCTTCCTTCAGGATGTTCTTCAGGCCATCCGCCGCCGGCTGGAGAATCCCCTGCGGACCGACGCGATTAGGCCCGAGCCGGTCCTGCATCCAGGCGCACACGCGCCGCTCGAGCAGCGTGAGCAGCGCCACGCCCACCATGATCAGGTTGAAGACGACGAACATCTTGATGAACGATGAGACGAGGAAGAACGTCATCGCGCCGCCTCGGCCAAGCCCATCGCGTTGATCAGCTCGCTGAGCACCCAGGCCGCGGGCTGGGCCATCCCCGGAGCCGGCTTGGCCTGGTAATAGCGCTGGTCGCGGCCATCGCGATTGGTGAAGGTGCCCTCTTCCTCAGCCACGTTGGCGATCGGAAGAATCACTTCCGCACTTCTACACGCGGCATCTTCACCCAGGACCGTCCCGAGGTAGATCAGTGCGCCGTTCGTTTGCACCGCGCACTCCGAGTCATCGAGCACCAGCACGACCGCGGCACTCTTCGCCGTTTCGAGCGCCTGGGTGTACTCGCGCGTGTAGCCGAGATTCTCCGCGCCCTTGGCGTTGGGGGCACGCTCGGCGCGCAATGCCAGGTTCGGCACGCCGGCGAGCGGCGCCTCTTCGCCCATGACGATCTGGAATGCGCCGGTCCAGCTGAATCCGGAGAGGAGCCGTTTGACGAGCGCGAGCGCTTCCGACGATGCGCCGGCGGAGACGAGCGCCACGGCCTTGCCCGACGCTCCGCGCAAGATCCCCTGGACGCGCGCGAGTGCCTCGTCCCAGTCGGTCGCTTTGAGCTCGCCGTCGCGACGCACGAGCGGTGCCTCGATGCGGTCGCCGCGATTCATCCACTTGTAGTGCATGCGGCCGTGATCGCAGATGAAGTAGCGATTCACCTCGAGATTGGGGCGCGGGCGCACGCGCACGACGACTTCATCCCTCGTGTCGAGCGTGATGTTGCAGCCCTGCGAGCAGCCCGTGCAGATCGACGCCGTCTTGTCGAGCTCCCAGGCCCGCGCCTTGTGCAGGAAATCCTTGGAGAGCAGCGAGCCGACGGGACAGAGATCGACCACGTTGCCGGCCCAGGGATGATCGAGCCGCGCTTCGGGATGGATCCCGATGAACGCGCGGTCGCCGCGCTCCGAGACGTTGAGCACCGGCTCTTTGGCGACGTCGTCCATGAATCGGACACAGCGCGTGCACAGGATGCAGCGGTTGGGCACGTACAACACGTCGGGCCCAAAGTCCTCGACGGGATTGAACCGCTTGGCGAACTCCGCGTAGCGCGTCCGCGCCTGGCCTTCCTGAAACACGAAGTCCTGGAGCTCGCACTCGCCGGCCTGATCGCAGATCGGGCAATCGAGCGGGTGGTTGATGAGCAGGAACTCGAGCACGCCCTGCCGCGCGTCTTTCGCGGGCGCGGTCTGCGTTTTGACGACCATCCCCTCGGTGACGGTCGTCGCGCACGCGATCGCCAGCTTGGGCGCCTTCTCGATTTCGACCAGACACATGCGGCACACGCCCGCGACCGGCAGACCGGGGTGATAGCAGTAGTGCGGTACGAGCACGCCGGCCTGCTTCGCGGCCTCGATCACCAGGGTGCCGGGCGGGACCGAGACGGGCGCGCCGTCTATTGTCAGGTTGATTAGGCCGTCAGCCATCAGCCCACCATCACCGGTTGTTTTTTTCCAGCCAAATACGCCTCAAACTCGCCACGGAATTTTTTGATGCCGCTCACAATTGGCGCGGCGCATGAGTCAGAGAGCACGCAAATGGTCTTGCCCGTCATGTTCTCCGAGAGATCGAGCAGCAGATCCAAGTCTTTGGTCTTGCCCTGCCCCGCCAGGATCCGCTCCATGATCTTCGTGGTCCACGCGGTGCCTTCGCGGCACTGCGTGCACTGCGCGCACGACTCGTGGGCGTAGAACCTCGCGAGCCGCATGATCTGGTAGACCATGTCGGCCGAGTCGTCGAACACGATGACGCCGCCCGATCCGAGCATGGAGCCTGCCGCGACGACGCCCTCGTAGTCGAGCAGCGTGGCCTCGCTCTCTTCGCGCGTGAGGATCGGTACCGACGAGCCGCCGGGAATGCACGCTTTGATCGTGCGTCCCTGTGGCGCTCCGCCACACATGTCGTAGAGCAGGTTTTTGAGCGGGAATCCCAATGTCAGCTCGTAATTGCCGGGTCGCTGCACGTGCCCGCATACGGAGAACAGCTTCGTGCCGGTGCTCTTGGGATTCGACAAACACAGTCCCTTGTACCACGCCGCGCCGCGCTTGATGATGTGCGGCACCGCCGCGAGCGTCTCGACGTTGTTGATCGTCGTCGGCAGCCCGAACAGCCCGGCTGCGGCCGGAAACGGCGGCTTGATGCGTGGATTGCCGCGCTTCCCTTCGATCGAGTTCATCAGCGCGGTTTCTTCGCCGCAGATGTAGGCGCCGGCGCCGCGGTGGAGGTAGACCTTGATGCTGCCGAACACGCCCGCCGCGTTGGCGTCTTCGAGTGCCCGCGACATGATCGTCCACGGCTCGGTGAACTCACCGCGGATGTAGATGTAGGCGACTTCCGCGCGGATCGCGTGCGCGGCGATGGCCGTGCCCTCGAGCAGCGCGTGCGGCGTCCAGCGCATGATTTCGCGATCCTTGAACGTCCCCGGCTCCGACTCGTCGGCGTTCACGCAGAGGTAATGCGCTTTCTTCTTTTCCTTCGGCATGAACGTCCACTTGAGACCGGTCGGGAAGCCCGCGCCGCCGCGGCCACGCAGCCCCGACTCCTTGACGATGTCGGTGACCGCATTGGGCTCCAGCTTGAGCGCCTGCGACAGCGCCTCGTAGCCGCCGCGCTTCACCCAGCCTTTGTAGGTGCGCGCGTCCGCGTCCCCGAAATACTGCGAGAGGACGACGGTCTCCTTTGGGTGCGGTTTGTGGGGATAGCCCATTAGCGATACTTCTTCACGATGTCCGCCACCTTCTCCGGGGTGACGCCATCGATAAAGTCGTCATTCACAATGACCGGAGTCGGGAAGCCGCACGCGCCCAGACACTCGACTTCCACGATCGTCCATTTGCCGTCAGCACTCGTGGCGCCGGCATCACCCGCGCCGGTTTGCGACAGCAGCGCCTTCAGCACATCCTCGGCGCCGCAGATGTTGCACGGCGATGTCGTGCACACCTGCACGAAATTCTTTCCGACCGGATGCTGGTGATACATCGTGTAAAACGTCACGACGCCCTTCACGTACGCCGGCGTCAGTCCCAATACCTCGGCCACCTCGGCCATGATGTGATCGGAGATCCAGCCGTGCTCGCGCTGCGCGATCCACAGTGCGGGCAAGAGCGCCGCCTGCTTGTTCGGGTAGCGCTGCAACACGGTCTGCAGCTCTTCCATCACTTTGCCGACGAAGACCGGCTGATACTCGGTCGTGTCGTGGACAGTGCTCATCGATCGACCTCGCCCATGACGATGTCCACCGACGCATTGATCGCGATCAGATCCGACAGGAGATGTCCCTCCGCCATCTTCGGCAGCGCGGCGAGATTGATGAACGACGGTGGCCGGATGCGCCACCGCACCGGCTTCGCGGTCCCGTCGGAGACGAGATAGTTGCCCAATTCGCCCTTGGGATTCTCGATGCCGACGTACGCCTCGCCGACGGGCGCCTTCACGCCTTCCATCACCTGCTTGAAATGGAAGATCATCGCTTCCATGTCGGTCATGGCGCGCGTCTTCGATGGGAGGATCACGCGCGGGTCGTCCACGTTGATCGGCCCGTCGGGCAACCGGTCGAGCGCCTGCTCGAGAATGCGGTTCGACTGGTGACACTCCTCGAGCCGCACCAGGTAGCGGTCGTACACGTCGCCGTGCTCACCCACGACCACGTCGAAATCGTAGGTCTCGTAGCCGAGGTAGGGCTTGTCCTTGCGGACGTCATAGGCGACGCCGCTCGCGCGGAGCATGGGGCCGGAGAGCGAGTAGTTGGTCGCTTCGTCGGCGGTCAACGTGCCGACGCCCTGCGTACGGCCGGCCCAGACGGCGTTGCGCGTCAGCACGCGGTCGATCTCGGCGAGGGTCTTGGGGAATGTCTTCGTGAAGTCGCGCAGCTTCTCTACGAAGCCATCCGGAATGTCCGCCAACAGTCCGCCCACCCGCGTCAGGCTGGTCGTGAGCCGCGCGCCGGTCCACATCTCCTGCAGGTCGTAGATCTTTTCGCGCTGCTGGAACGCCCAGAGGAACGGCGTGAACGCGCCGAGGTCGATCGAGGTGGTGCCCAGCCACACCATATGCGAGATGATGCGGCTCATCTCGCACGCAATCACGCGCAGCACGGTGCAGCGCGGCGTGATCTGGATACCCATCAACTTTTCGGCCGCAAGCGCAAAGCCAATGTTGTTCGACATCGGCGACAAATAGTCGGTGCGGTCGGTCAGCGGGATGATCTGATTGTAATGGCGATACTCGCCGAGCTTTTCAAAGCCCGAATGCAGGTAGCCCAGATGCGGGATGCAGCGCACCACGGTTTCGCCGTCGAGCTCCACGACGAGCCGCAATACGCCGTGTGTCGCGGGATGTTGCGGGCCGATGTTGACGAGCATGTGCTCTTCATCGAGCCCGGGCTCCGCGGGCGCGCGGTCCGCGGTGAGGGGTACGCGGGTCGCGTGCCCCTGCGCGTCGATGCCCGGCGTTGCAAGCTCGAGCTCGATGGTTCGCGGGCTCACCACGCGCTTACTCATGGGGAGGCTCGGGGATCACGCCGCGCTCGCCGCGCTTCAGGCGCTCGCGCATGTCGTCCGGCAGGTCGTCGCTAGCCTCGGCGATCGACAGCTCTTCCATCGAGTAGTGCGCTTCGGGATTGGCATTCAGCGCCTGGCGCACCTGCTCAGCGCGAGAGAACCGGCCGCGCAGCGGAAAGTTTTTGCGCAGTGGATAGCCTTCGGCGTAGGTCTCCCACATGAGAATCCGTCGCAGATCTGGATGTCCCCTGAAGGTGATGCCGAACATGTCGAAGACTTCGCGCTCGAGCCAATCGGCCCCGTGCCACAGGCCCCACACCGAATCGACCGCGAGCTCCTCGGAAGGATTCAGCTCGACTTTTACGCGAAGGTCCGCTTTGCGCTCGAGCGAGCGCAGGAAGTAGACGACTTCGAGCGGGCGCTCCTTGTCGCGGAACTCGACGGCCGTGACGTCCACCAGGTAGTCGAAGTCCTGGCCGGGCGTCTCCTTCAGCCATTTCATGGTCTCGAGCAGACGCTCGCGGGCGACGTAGACGATTGGCTCGCCGTCGCGCGCTACCGCCTCCCGCAGGGCTCCGGGGATCACGCCGAGCGGAATTGGTGAACGGAGTTGCCGAACGGCTCGGAGATTTCGTCGATCGTTTCGGGGGCGAGGCGGAGGCCCTTGTCGTCGAGCGGCTGCTCCTCGCGCCGCTTCACGGCGTCGAACAGCGACTCGCCCTTGATCTTCTTATGGAGGAGCAGGATTCCGTACAGCAACCCTTCCGGGCGTGGCGGGCAGCCCGGCACGTAGACGTCCACCGGAACGATGGTGTCGATCCCCTGCACCATCGCATAGTTGTCGAAGACGCCACCAGTCGAGGCGCACGCGCCCATGGAGATGACCCACTTGGGCTGCGGCATCTGGTCGTAGATGCGCCGGATGACGGGCGCGAGCTTGAACGGCAGCCGTCCCGCACAGATCAGCACGTCGGCTTGGCGCGGCGAGAACGCCTGGCGCTCCATTCCGAAGCGCGCAAAGTCGTAGCGGCTCGCGGCCGTCGCCATGAACTCGATGGCGCAGCACGCCGTGCCGAACGGCATGGGCCAGAGCGAATTGGCGCGCGAGCTGTTGACCGCCCAGTCCACCAAATTCTCGAACTTCGTAAGCAGATAATTCGAGCTTTTCACCTCACCAACCCGCTTCATACGCCCTCTTTCGACGTCTCATTCGACGCCGTTGATTTGACGCTCCTCATTCGACGTCGTTCATTCGACGATTTCCGTTCGACGTCTTTCAATCCGGCTAGTCCCATTGGAAAGCACCGCGCTTCCAAACGTAGATATACCCAACGAACAGGATCAGCAGGAAGACGAGCATCTCCACGAGGAGGAACCCTGTCGAGACAGAGCCTAATCCTCCACTCCCCAGGTAGATCGCCGCCCAGGGTATCAGGAAAACGGTTTCGATGTCGAACAGAATGAACAGCACCGCGACCAGATAGAACTTCACTGAGAACCGCTCGTGCGCGCTGCCCAGCGGCGGCATGCCGCTCTCGTAGGGACGCTCTTTGACTTCAGTGGGACGCCGGGGGCCGAGGAAATGCGAGATCACGATCATCGTCGCACCGGCGACGATGGCCATGGCGAGCAACATGAGGAACTGGATGTAGGGCTGCATGACGCTCGTGAAAAAATTCACTAAGTAGCGGGCGTTCGTCAAGTTGGCACTGGCCCATTACATTGCGCCCGCATGTCGATCAAATCTGACCGCTGGATCACCAAAATGTCGAGGGAGCATGGGATGATCGACCCGTTTGCGGACCGGCAGGTCCGTGACGGCGTGATCTCCTACGGCGTGTCGTCGTACGGCTACGACATGCGCGTGGCGCCCGAGTTCAAGATTTTTACCAACGCGTTGTCGGCAGTCGTCGATCCCAAACACTTCGATCCAAAGTCGTTCGTGGAATTCAAAGGCGACGTTTGCATCGTCCCGCCGAA
>Ga0075425_100004469_pt1 | contig 14439 bp, 3 predicted proteins | sample SoiMethybrSBSTD4_FD_75300 | JGI IMG/M metagenome (GOLD analysis project Ga0075425, IMG submission 75300) | Bulk soil microbial communities from a Populus tree surrounding site in Tennessee, USA - Soil MetaG P. TD hybrid SBSTD4 | ecosystem: Environmental > Terrestrial > Soil > Tree plantation...
GGCGATGGTCGGCGCCTGGAGGAGCGCGGCGAGCGACATCTCGACGTGCAGCTTCGACGCGAGACGCGCGTTCAGTTGCGTGGCCAGGAGCGAGTGCCCGCCGAGCTCGAAGAAGTTGTCGTGCACGCCGACGGTGGCCACGCCGAACAACTCCTGCCAGATTTCCGCGAGGCTCGTTTCGAGCTCGCCGCGCGGTGCCTCGTACGCATCGCGCAGCGCAGGGCGGGCGTGTCGTGATGCGGGAGACGTCGTTGGGGCGAGCTGACCGCGGCGCTCGATCCACGTCCGCAGCCGCCCGTGCAAATCGCCGGACGAAACGATCACATGGCCGAGCGAGCGCGCCGCGAGAATGCGCTCGCACGCCGACGCGCCTTCCTCGGGCGACATCACGAACTCGCTGACGGTGGCGCCAAGGCCGGCGATGACGGGACGGGTGTCGGCGAGGCGCCAGCTGTCCCAGTCGACGCTCGTCCATTTTCTTTGCGTTGCGAATGCATCCATGAACAGGTTCGCCGCGCTGTACGCGCAAAATCCGAGTCCGCCGAGAATCGCGGAAAGCGAGGAGAGAAGGAGACAGAAGTCGAGCGCGCGATCGGCGAGCAATTCGTCGAGCACCATCAGCCCGCGCACTTTCGCGACGAATTGCGTTTCGGATTCGGAGAGCGGCGCGCGGCGGATCTCGCGGAAGGTCTCGATGCCGACCGCGCCCGCGCCGTGAATGACGCCGTGCAGTGCACCGAAGCGCCGATCGATCTCATCGAGCACGCGGCGCATGTCGTCGCGGTTCGCGACGTCGGCGCGCAGCACGAGCACTTCTGCACCGAGCGCTTCGAGCGCATCGATTGCCGGGATGCGCCGCGCCGAGCGTCCGATCAGCACGAGCCGCGCCTGCGCGCGCTCCGCGAGATGGCGCGCCAGCACGAGGCCGACGCCGCCCAGGCCGCCGGTGATGAGGTACACACCGCGCTGGCGGAACGGTGTGCGCCGCGCATCGACGTCGCCGAGGCGCACCGGCTCGTATGCGGGCAGCCAGCGCATGCCGCGCCGCCATGCGACGACCGGCTCCGTTGCGTCGGCGCGCAACTCGTCGAGCAGCACATGCGCGTCTTCCGGCGCGAGGTCGATCGTGCGAACGATCAAACCGGAGTGCTCCTGCGGCGCGACCATCGCCGGTCCGCGAAGCGTTACTTTTTCGGGCACCACGCCGCCGCTGCCGTTCACGTCGTGCAGTCCATTGGCAACGACGTCGATGCGCACGGCGTCCGGCGCGGGCAGCGATCGAACGATGCGAATCAGGCTGTCGTAGCCGAGCCGCTGCAACTCCTCGAATCGCGTTTCGTCGGTGAGGGACCAGAGATGCACGATGCGCCGCGGCTGCCACTCGCGAATGAGCGACTCGTAGTCCTCGCCGCTGCCGGCTTCGACGATCGCGACGTTCGCACCGCGTTCGCGCAAGTCATTCGCGAGCCTCGCGCCGACGCCGTGGCGATCGGTGAACAGCAGCCACTTGCCATCCCATTCGTCCGTCATCGCGCCGTCGAGCACGGACGGTTTCCAGCAGGGGAGATAGAACCAGTCGGCGACGTCGGGCTTGCGTCGCGTGACGACGTCGCGCGGCTCCGCGGACGCGTCGATCCAGTAGCGCTGGCGCTCGAACGGATACGTCGGCAGTTGCACGCGGCGCAAACCTTCGCGTGCGTGAAAACGCGCGGTGTCGAGTGGCACGCCGATCGACCACAGCTGACCGACGGCGCGCAAAAGCACCGCCAGCTCCGACTGCAGGCCGTACGACCAGCGCATCGACGGCACGACGGCGTTCGCGCGTCCTTCGACACGCGCGCGCTCCGCAATCGCGTGCGATGTGAGTCCCTGTCCCGGTCCAACTTCGACGAGCACGCGATCGGGATCGTCGAGCAGCGTCGAGAGTCCTGACTGGAATCGCACGGTGCGGCAGAGATGCCGCGCCCAGTACTGCGGATCCGTCGCCTCCTCGGCCGTGATCCACGTGCCGGTGATGCATGAGACGTACGGAATGCGCGGCGCATGCAGCTCGACGTCGCGCAAAACATCCGCGAGCGGATCGACGATCGTCTCCATCATCGCGGAGTGATAGGCGTGCGTGCTGCGCAGACGCGCCGCGCTGACGCCGCGCGCGGCGAGTGTCGCGCCGAGGTCTCCGATCGCCGTCTCTTCGCCCGACGCGATGCAGAGACGGAAGGCGTTGACCGCGCCGAGGGAGACGCCGGCGGGGACCATCGGCCGCAGCTCGTCTTCGGTGAGCGGAACGGCGAGCATCGCGCCGGGCGCCACGCGCGACTGGATGAGTTTCGCGCGCGCCGCAACGACCTTCAGCGCATCAGGCAGCGACAGCACGCCGCTGACGTACGCCGCGGAGAACTCGCCGATGCTGTGGCCGAGCATCGCATCCGGCTCGATGCCCCAGCTGCGCAGCAACTCCGCCAGCGCGACCTCGGTGACGAAGATCGCCGGTTGCGCGGCGGCCGGCTGATCGCTCGTTGGTTCGCCTTTTGATTTGCCCAGCATCGCCCGCAGGTCGAGCTTCGGCGCGCTCGATGTCGAAGGCGCGAGCTCCGGCTGACGCCAGTTGCGCTCGGCGTAGAGGAAGTCTCGAATGTCGCCGTCGAGGTGCTCGCGGAGCAGCTCCGCGCAGCGGTCGATCGTCGCGCGGAAGGTTGGTTCCGTGCAGTACAGCTCCCAGCCCATGCGCGGGTAGTGATCGCCGAGGCCCGGGAAGAGGAACGCGATCGACGGTCTGGCTGAAGGCACGACGCCGGTCACCTGCTGCTGCGGATCGCGCAGCATCGCCGCCGCTTCGCCGCGATCGCTCGCGACGACGGCGCGGCGATGCGCGAAGGCGCGGCGGCCGCGGCGCAGCGTGAAGGCGACGTCGGCGAGCGAGTCGTCGGCGTGCTCGAGATGATCGGCGAGGTGTTCGGTGGCGACGTCGAGCGCCGATGTGGTGCGCGCCGACAGCAGCAGCAGTTCGGGATGCGACGCTCGAGCGAGCGAAGGTGTTCGTGCGGGTGCCTCTTCGAGCACGACATGCACGTTCGTGCCGCCGATGCCGAACGAGCTCACGCCGGCGCGCAACGGCTCGCCGTTTGACGCGAGCGGTTGCAGTTCGCGGTTGACGTAGAACGGCGTCGCGTCGAAGTCGATCTGCGGATTCGGCCGATCGTAGTGCAGCGTCGGCGGCAGCTCGCGATGGCGCAGCGCGAGCACGGCCTTGATGAAGCCCGCGATGCCGGATGCCGCGTCGACGTGGCCGATGTTGCTCTTCACCGAGCCAAGCGCGCAGAACGCGCGTTTGCCGCCGCAGTCGCCGAAGGCATCGACGAGCGCGGTCACTTCGATCGGATCGCCGAGCAGCGTGCCGGCGCCGTGCGCTTCGATGAGCGACAGCGAGTCCGGCGTCACGCCCGCCATCGCCAGCGCCTCCGCGATCACGCGCGTCTCTCCTCGGCCGCTCGGCGCCGTGTAGCCGACCTTCATCCGCCCGTCGTTGTTCATCGCCGAGCCGCGAATGACGGCGTGCACGACGTCGCCATCGGCAAGCGCGTCGCTGAGGCGCTTCAGCGCGACGACGCCGACGCCGTCGCTCGAAACGGTGCCGCGCGCGGCGGCGTCGAACGGCCGGCAATGGCCGTCGGGCGAGAGGATGCCGCCGTCTTCGTAGCGATACGCGCCGGCGAGCGGCAGATGAATCGAGACGCCGCCCGCCAGAGCCATGTCGCTTTCGTATGCAAGCAGGCTCTGACAGGCGAGGTGCACGGCGACGAGCGACGTCGAACAGGCGGTGCCGACGCTGACGCTCGGGCCGCGCAGATCGAGTTGATACGACGTCGACGTGGCGAGGAACGTCGGATCGTTGCCGACGGCGACCTGGAAGTTCCCCGCGGCGGACATCACCTCGCGGTTCATCCAGATGTTCTTCAACAGATACATGCTGAGAATGCTGCCGGCGAAGACGCCGATGTTGCCGTCGTACTGGCGCGAGTCGCAGCCCGCGTCTTCGAGCGCGGCCCACGCGGTCTCGAGGAAGACGCGCTGCTGCGGATCGATGAGCGCGGCCTCGCGCGGACTGATGCCGAAGAATCCCGCGTCGAAAGCGTCCGCGTCGGCGAGCACGCCCTTCGCGCCGACGAGGCGCGGATCACGCAACTGTTTCTCGTCGACGCCGGCCGCGAGCAACTCCGCTTCGGTGAAGAACGTGATCGACTCGACGCCGCCGCGGAGATTGCGCCAGAACTGCTGGACGTTGTCCGCGCCTGGGAAGCGGCAGGCCATGCCGACGACGGCGATCTGTCTGTCATCCCGAGCGTCAGTCGAGGGATCCGGGCGTGCGGGGCGCGATGCGGTGCCCGACCGCCCGGATCCCTCGACTTCGCTCGGGATGACAAGTTGGGTCAGACGCCGCGCGAGGCTCTCGACGGTCGGATATTCGAAGAGGTCGGAGATCGGGATCTCGACGCCAGCGTCTTCGCGAATGCGGTCCTGCACGCGCAGGAGCAGCAGCGAGTGGCCGCCGTGATCGAAGAAGTTCGTGTCGAGACCGATGCTGTCGCCGATGCCGAGAAGCTGCTGCCAGATGGCGGCGACGAGTTTTTCGGATTGATTGCGCGGCGGCGCGATCGTCTGTGCGATTGCGGGCGCGGCGGCCGCGGGAAGCGCGCGGCGATCGAGCTTCCCGCTCGGCAGCAGCGGCAGTTGCTCGAGCGGCACGACGACCTCGGGGATCATGTGCTCCGGCAGCTGCTCGCGCAGCCGTTGTCTCAGCGCCGTCGCATCGAACGTCGTCGCTTTTGTCGTCAGGCGCGGGATCGTGCCGTCGCGGAACATCCGCCGATAAAACGGCGTCGATCCGAGCTCGCGTCCGTGGCGCGGCGCGTCATGGCGGAATCGCAGCGTCTCGCGTCCGTCGCGATCGAGCGTTCCTTCGACGAAGTAGTCGGGATGCGGCGCGTCGCTCGCGAGGATCGCGCCGGAGAGCGCGTCGAGGCGATCTCCGGCGCGCACTTCGGGACGTCCGTCGAACAGCGGGAAGAAGACCGGCAGCCAGCAGTGCTCGTGCTCGAGGATGTCGATCGTCTCGCCGCCGCCGGTGTCGAGCGTGAGCCAGACGAGGAGTCCGTCGATGCGGCCGTCGCGTCGAATCTCGAAGCGCGCGCGATGCCGCACTTCGGGATCGACCGTTGCGCGGTAATCGAGATCCTCGAACACGCGCGGCTCGGCGAGGAGGTGCGAGGAGCGAAGTCCCTTCACGCAGAGGCGCAGATCGAACGGACGTCCGACCTCCGCGAAGATGCGCTCGACGTAGCGCGCCGGCAGTTCCGCGAACGCGAGCTCGCCGAGGAGCTCGGACGGAAGCTCGACCGGTGCGTACATCGTCGTGCTGCGGATCGGAACGATCGCGGCGCCGTCGCGCAGAAGATGGCGGACGCCATTCATGATCGCCGCGGCGCCTTCCGATCCGCCGATCGAGCCGACGATCTCGGAGACGCAGACGTCCGCGAGCTCGGGCAACTCGATCTTCGTGGCGTCGCCGAGGATGACGTCGATGCGGTCGTCGAGACCGAGCTCGCGGACGCGCGCGGCGGCCTTGCGATGGCTCTCGGGCAGCAGCTCCAGTGCGTAGACCTTGCGTGCGCCGGCGTCGATGCAGAAACGCGCGAGCAGCGCCTCCGGTCCGGTGCCGACTTCGACGACGACCTTGTCGCGGACTGTCTGCGCGAATGCGGCCCGATACGACGCGTTGCGGCGCTCGTCGCTGGTCATCGCGTGATACGCGAGCTCGTCGTACACGAAGTACTCGGCGATCGACGGCCACCACTCCGCCTTCGAGGTTTTGCGCGGCACGACGTACGCGGCGAGGCGGTCACCGTCCGCGATGACCGCGGCTTCGGCGATGGCGGGATCGCTGCGCAGATGCGTTTCGATCTCGCCGGGCTCGACGCGAAACCCGCGGACCTTTACCTGCGCGTCGCGGCGGCCGATGAATTCGAGCTCGCCGTCGGGACGGAAGCGAACGAGGTCGCCCGTGCGGTAGACGCGCTCGTCGTTCCATGAGACGAAACTCGCGGCGGTCAGCTCGGGACGATTCCAGTACCCAACGGCGACGCCGGGACCGCCGACGTACAACTCGCCGGTGACGCCGATCGGCACGGGACGCATTTGCGCGTCGAGGACGTAGACGCGCGCGTCGCCCATCGCGCGGCCGATCGACGGCTTGCCGCTGCCCGCGCGCACTTCCGCGATCGTCGCGCAGACCGTCACTTCGGTCGGCCCATACGCGTTGAGGAATCGCCGCGCCGGCGCCCATCGCGCGACGAGATCCGCGCCGCATGCCTCACCGGCAGAGACCAAAGTCTTCAACGCCGGCAGCTCGCCGTGCGGAAGGCGCGAGAGCACGGATGGGGGAAGCGTGACGACGCTGATCGCCCAGCGTTCCATGAGCTGCATCAGCTCGCGCGACGGGACGAGCACGCGCCGCGGCGCGAGGAACAGCCGCGCGCCCGCGAGCAGCGCCGTGAAAATCTCCGAGACCGACGCGTCGAAGCTGAGCGACGCGAACTGGAGCACATGGCTCCGCGCATCGATCGCGAACGCATCGATCTGCGATCGCACGAGATGGCTCAGCGAGCGATGCGTAACGGCGACGCCTTTCGGACGGCCCGTCGATCCGGACGTGTAGATGAGGTAGGCGAGGGCGTCGGGGTCGGGGGCGGTGGGGAGGTTCGTGTCGTCGTCGTCGTTGATGCCACGCCCCTCATCCGCCCTTCGGGCACCTTCTCCCCGTCGAGCGGGGAGAAGGGCCACCCGGCCCGCGTGTGTGGCCCCTCGCCCCGCTTGCGGGGAGAGGGTGGCGCGAAGCGCCGGGTGAGGGGCGTTCGCTACGCTCGGAAGTTCATCGAGCACCATTCGCGCGCCGCAATCGTCAACCACGTCGCGCACGCGCGCTGGCGGCGTCGTGTGATCGATCGGCACGTATGCCGCGCCGGCTTTCATCACGCCGAGGATTGCGGCGAGGCGGTCGATTGAGGCGTCCATGCAGATCGCGACGCGATCACTGCGCTCGACGCCGTTCGACTGCAGCCAGCGCGCGATGCGATTCGCGCGGGCGTTGAGCTCGCGATAGCTGACGGTGACGTCGTCGCCGTTGCCGCCGAAGGTCGCCGCAGGTGCATCGGGCGTGCGATCGACTTGCGCTTCGAAGAGTCGCGTGATCGCGACGTCGGCGGTTCCGACATTCGCCTGAGGTCCGCGGCTCCAGACGTCGATCAATTGATGGCGCTCGGCGGCGGTGAGGCAATCGAGATCGCCGAGCGTGAGCTCACCGGCATCGGCCGCCATCGCGCCGAGGAGCGTGCGCAGATGGCCGAGAAGGCGGCGCATCGATTCGCGATCGAAGCGCGCGAGGTCCCATCCGACGCCGAGCCGGCTCTGCGCGCGGATCTCCATCATCACCGTGAGCGGGAAGTTCGCGCGCTCGACGAAATCGAATTGCTCGAGCGTCAGACGTCCGCGCCGGAAGTGCTCGATGTCGAGCGGCACGTTTTCGAAAACGAGAAGGCTGTCGAACAGCGGCGTGCCGCGCGGCACGCTGCTCCATCCCTGCACGTCGAGCAGCGGCGTCTGTTCGTAGCGGCGCGTCTCCGCCTGCCGCTGCTGCAGCTCGTCGAGCCATTCGCCGAGGCGGCGGTCGGGGCGGGCGTGGATGCGGACGGGCAGCGTGTTGATCAGCAGGCCGACCATCTTCTCGACGCCCGCGAGCTCGGGCGGTCTGCCCGCGACCGCGGTTCCGAAGAGCACTTCCTCGCGGCCGCTGTACCGGCTGAGGAGCAGCGCCCACGCCGCCTGCACGAACGTGTTCGGCGTCAGCCGCGCGCGGCGCGCCGCGGTGCGCAGCAACTCGATCTCGTCGTCCGGCACGGCGAGAAACTCGAGACCGTATCCGCGCTCGCCGGTCTCGCGCTCGATGCCGAGCGGCGTCGGCTCGACGAAGCCGTCGAGGTAGTTGCGCCAGAAGTGTTCCGCGTCATCGCGAGCGCTGCCGCGCTGCCACGCGACGAAGTCCTTGAACGGCCGCACCGGCTCGAGCGGCGCGCCTTCGCAGGCCGCGAACAACTCCTCCATCAGGATCGGCACCGACCACGCGTCGAGGATCGCGTGATGCCACGTCCAGATCATTTGCCACGCATCGCTCGACAAGCGGATCAGACGCAGGCGCATGAGCGGTGCGCGTCCGAGATCGAAGCCGGCCATGCGCTCGGCATTCGCGTACGCCGCGAGATCGCCCGGCGTCTCGCGCCAGTCGAGGACCTCGAGCGGCACGCGCACGCGCTCGCCGACGACCTGCAGCGGCTCGGGCAATCCGCGCCATGCGAACGCGGTCCGCAAAACGGCGTGACGCCGGAACAACTCTTCCCACGCGCGGCGGAAGACTTCCGGATCGAGCTCGCCGCGAAAACGACACGAGAGCTGTTGCACGTAAACGTCCGATCCCGGCGCCGACACGCTGTGGAACAGCATGCCCTGCTGCATCGGCGAGAGCGGATAAGCGTCTTTCGAGGTCGAGCTCATCGTTGCGTTTACGTTGGCCGTTTTTCCGTGACTACTCTTCGTCGAACGTGACTTGTCCGAATGCGAGGTCGAGATGTTCCTGCCGCACCTCGAGCGTTGCCAACGCCGCGTCGCCGTCGATCGTGTCGTTCGATGCGCGATCGGCGAGTGCCGCCAGCGCGGCGATCGTGGAGTGCTGGAACAGATCGCTCGGCCGCAGCGCGATGCCGGCGCGTTTGCAGCGCGCGACGATCTGAATGCTGCGGATCGAGTCTCCGCCGATGGCGAAGAAATCCTGCGTCACGCCGGCCTGCGCGAGCCCCAGCACCTCGGCCCAGATCGCGGCGATGCGCTCTTCCATCGGCGTCCGCGGCGCGACCAGCTCCTGCGCCGCGGTGAAGTCCCAATGCGGGGCGGGGAGCGCCTTGATGTCGAGCTTTCCGTTCGCGGTCAGCGGAAGTTTGTCGAGCGTGAGGTACGTCGTCGGAACCATGTACTGCGGCAAACGTTCCGCGAGGAACTGCCGCAGCGCGTCGGATGACGTTTCGATCGCGTCGCGCGGAACGACGTACGCGACGAGCGCGCGCTCGCCGGCGGAATGATCGCGCGCCACGACCGCCGCGCCGGCGATCGCCGGATGTCGCGTGAGCGCCGCTTCGATCTCGCCCGGCTCGATGCGGAAGCCGCGGAGCTTGATGACCTGATCGGTGCGGCCGAGGAAGTCGAGATTGCCGTCAGCGCGGCGGCGGGCGAGATCGCGCGTGCGATAGAGGCGCGCGTCCGGATGTTTGCCGAACGGATCGGGGATGAACGACGCGGCGGTGCGCTCCGGATCGTTGAGGTAGCCGCGTCCGACGCCAATGCCGCCGATGTAGAGCTCTCCGACGACATTCACCGGCACCGGACGGAGACTCTCGTCGAGCACGTGCGCGGTCATGTTCGGAATCGGCGTTCCAATCGACGCCACCGCCACCGATTCATCCGCCTCGGAAAGCTGCCGGATGACGTAGTGACACTGGTCGTCCGAGCACTCCGTCGAGCCGTACGTGTTGAGCAGCGGAATGCGCGGATAGCGCGCGAGCCAGCGCCGGCAGAGCTCCGTCGGCAGCGCCTCGCCGGTCGGCACCATCCAGCGCAGCGACGGCAGATCGACCGGCTCTTCGTCGAGGATCGCCCGCAGCATCGAAGGCACGAGCTGCAGCACCGTGACGCCGCGCGCCACCGTTTCCTCGAGCAGTCGGGCCGGGTCTTCCGCGACGTCGTCGGGAAAGACCACGACGGATCCGCCGCGCACCAGCGGTGCGAGGCATTGCCAGACCACGATGTCGAACGTCGGCGGTCCTGTTTGCGCGAGGACGTCGCGATCGCTCATGCCGAGGTCGGACAACTTCGCGAGCACGTGATTGACCATGCCGCGATGCTCGACCATCACACCCTTCGGCGCGCCGGTCGAGCCGGATGTGTACATGAGGTAGGCGAGATGCTCCGCGCCTGGCGATGGAAGAGTCCCGGACTCGCGTTCTTCATTGAGCACGCGCAACTCGTCCGCCGTCATCCTGAGCGTAGCGAAGGAACTCTTCTGCGGCGGAGATGCTTCGCTGCGCTCAGCATGACGAGAGGTCAGCACGAACAACGCGCCGCTCCGCTCCACGATCTGCCGCGTGCGCTCGGCGGGATGGCGGATGTCGAGCGGAAGGAACGCGCCGCCGGCTTTCGACACCGCGAGCATGGCGACGATGAAGTCGATGCCGCGCGGAAGGAGCAGCGCGACGATCGCGTCGGCGCGCACGCCGCGCCGCACGAGCCCGCCCGCGAGTGCCGTGGCACGTTCGCCGAGCTCGCGATACGTCAGCGACTTGTCGCCGCACGTGATCGCGATCGCATCGCCGCGCTGCGCGATGCGCATGTCGATGAGCGCGGCGACGCTCGCCGCAGGCAAAGTCGTTTCGTTTGCTTCGCCGGCCGCGATTGCTGCGCGGCTCTCGTCGTCGCTGAGGAGCCGCAAATCGGCGATGCGCTTGTCGGGATTGGCCACGATGTCGCCGAGCAGCGTCTCGAAGTGCGCGGCCATGCGCGCGATCGTCGATGCGTCGAAGAGATCGGCCGAGTACTTCCACGCGCCGGCCAGCCGTCCCTGTTCGTCTTCCTTCATCTCGACGTTGAGATCGAACTGGCCGTCCTGCTGCGCGAGCGCGATCGGCTCGAGCGCGAGGTCCGCAAACGGAATCGCCGGCTCGTCTTCGGCCGGGATCATCACGCGCGACAGTTCCTGGAAGCGATGGAATCGCTGCAGCACGAACGTCGTCTGAAAAATCGGCGAGCGGCTCAGATCGCGCGCCGGATGGAGGCGATCGACGAGCATCGAAAATGGCTGCCCCTGATGCTGCATCGTGCCGAGGACTTTCGCGCGAACGCGCGCGAGGAGCTCGCGGAATGTCGGCGCGCCGCTGAGGTCCGCGCGCAGCGGCACCATGTTCACGAAGTCGCCGACGACGTCCTGCGCTTCCTCGCGCTCGCGACCCGAGGTGGGGGAGCCGACGACGAAACTCTCCTGACCGCTGAAGCGGCCGAGGAGAATCTGATACGCGGCGAGGAGCGCCATGTACGGTGTGACGCGTTCCCTGCCGGCGAACAGCTTCAGCTTGCGCGTCAGCTCCGCGTCCATGCGCCGCACGACGGTGCCGCCGCGGAACGATTGCATCGACGGGCGCGGGCGGTCGGTGGGGAGATCGAGCGCGGGCAGCTCGCCCGACAGCTCCTCGCGCCACCAGCTCCACAACTGCTCGCCGATCGGACCGTCGAGCGTGCGGCGCTCGTCCTCGACGAACGCGGACCACGGAAGCGGCAGCGGCGGAAGCGCGGCGATGCGGCCTTCCTTCTCCGCCGCGTACGTCTGGCGGAGCTCGTCCATCAGCACGATCAGCGACCAGAGATCGCTGACGATGTGATGCACGGCGAGGAGCAGGACGTGATGATCGGCGGCGCGGCGGAAGAGCGTGACGCGCAGCGTGGCATCGGATTCGAGATCGAACGGCTCGTGTGCGCGCGACGTGAGAGCGTCGCGAATCGCGGCGTCGCTCCAGCCGGCGGCGTCGATGCGCTCGATGCGGACGCGGTGATCCTCGCGCGCCCGCTGCAGCGGTTTTCCGTTCTCCTCGCGAAATTCGGTGCGGAGCGCGGGATGCCGTTCCGAGAGCCGCTGGAGTGCGCGCTCGAAGACGTCGGCGTCGAGCGGTCCGCGCACGCCGGCGGGCAAAACGATGTTGTACGCCCACGTTTGCGGGACGAGTTTCCACAGGAACCAGAGCGCTTCCTGGCCGTGAGAAAGCGGGTGCCAGCTTTCGGTGGAACGCATGTTGTGAATCGGAACCCCTCGGGAGGTGCCAGCCTGGCGCGAATGCCGATTGGTGTCAAGACATAACTATTGACATCAATTTAATGTTGCGTTTACAGTGCGAGCCTCTCCCCAATTGGGTTCCTGCAGCAGCAAGAGGACGGCGCACCACCGCGACACACGGATGTCGTTCAGCTTTTCCGGCAAGATAGGAGAGTAGAGAGATGGAAGCAACAGCAGATCAGAAAGCCAAGAAAGCGGAAGTGAAGAAGAGCGAGAAGGCCTCGGCCAAGGCGGCTGCGAAGCAGAACGCCAAGGCCACCGCGAAGGGCGAGGCCAAGGCCGCCGCGAAGGCCGCGGCGAAGAGCCAGGCCAAGAGTCAGGCCAAGGCTTATGGCGACAAGGTCAAGGACAAGACCAAAGCCGCCGCGGACAAGGTCAAGAACAAGACCCAGTCCAAGGCCAAGGCGAAGATCAAAGCCGCCTCCAAGGATGCGATGAAGAAGCAGAGTCAGGCTCGGGCCTGACGCTTCGTCGTCCGCGGCTTCTTTTCTCGACGGGCAAACGCCATCGGCGCCGGGCGTTTCGCCTGCGCGTCGTTTGGCGCCCGTCCGCCCGGTCCGAAAGGCTCATCGATGAGCTCCTTCACGGAAACGAACCGCCTCCTGCGGCGCGGTGAGGTCACCGCGCCGCAATCGCTCGCCACCGGAGTTCTCTCCGCGATCGGCAACACGCCGCTCGTTCGTCTGGCGCGCTTCTTCGGACCGGACATTCCGGCGAGCGTGTTCGCGAAGCTGGAGATGCTCAATCCGATGGGAAGCTCGAAGGACCGCGCGGCGGCGTCGATGCTGCTCGCGGCGATTCGCGACGGACGCGTCGAGCCAGGAAGAACGACGGTCGTCGAGTCGACGTCCGGCAACACCGGCGTCGCTCTCGCCAGCGTCTGCAAGTTTTTTCATCTGCCGTTCATCTGCGTGGTCGACTCGCGGATGACGCAGCAGCACGGCGCGGTCATCCGCGCGTTCGGCGGCACGATCGAGGAAGTGACGGTTCCGGATCCCGCCACGGGCGAGCTGCTGCCCGCGCGTTTGCGGCGCGTGCAGGAGCTGCTCGACAGCACGCGTCCGTCGTTCTGGCCGAATCAGTACGGCAACACGAACAACTCCGCGGCGCACGAGATCACCTGCGCCGAGATCTTCGACACGCTCGGCCGCGCGCCGGACTACATCTTCTGCGCGACCGGCACGTGCGGCACGATCCGCGGATGCGCGGACTACATCGCCGCGCAGGGCGTGCCGACGCGCGTCGTCGCGGTCGATGCCGTCGGAAGCCGCATCTTCGGAGACAAGCCGCAGCGTCGCATCATCCCCGGCCTCGGCTCCGCGATCCGTCCGCCGCTTGTCGAAGGCGTGCCGGTCGATCGCGTCGTTCACATCAGCGAGATGGACGCCGTTCTCGGAAGCCGTCAATTGCTCGAGCGCGAGGCGCTGCTCGCCGGCGGCTCGAGCGGCGCGGTCATGGCCGCGCTGACGCGCTGCGAGGACATCCTTCGCTCCGGCGCGACCGTTGCCGTCGTTCTGGCCGACTCCGGCGAGCGATATCTCGATACGATCTTCAACGATCGCTGGGTGGCCGAGCAGATCGGCGAGCCCGCCGTCGCGAATGCCTGACTCCGATCTCACGCTCATCTCCGGTTCCGCCGTGCGGCAGATCCTCGACGGACAGGAAGACCTCGTGCTGTCCGCCGTGAAGAGCGCGTATCTCGCGCACGGCACCGGCGGCACGCGCTGCCCAGGTACGCAGCCGCTCTACGCGAACGGCGGCCGCTTCTTCGCGATGCCCGCGAGCATCGACGACGCGCGGCCGGTGATCGGCGTGAAGTGGGTGGCCTCGTTCGTGGCGAACGTTGCGAGCGGAGGAGAGCGCGCCGCGGCGATGCTGATCGCGAACGATGCCGCGACCGGACGTCCGATCGCGATCGTCGACGGCACGCTGATCAGTGCGAAGCGCACCGCCGCGGCGGCCGCGGTCGCGCTGCAGCTTCTCGAATCACCCGACTCGAAGCCGTCGCTCGCGCTCGTCGGCTGCGGACCGATCAACTACGAGATCTTTCGCTTCGTCGCGCATCTCTTTCCGCTCTCTCGCGTCGATCTCGTCGATCTCGATCCGGCGCGCGCGGATGCGTTTGCGGAACGCCTGCACGCCGAATTCGGCGTCACGGCGGAGAGGGCGACGTTGAACGAAGTGCTCGAACGCTCGGACGTCGTCAGCTTCGCCACGAATGCCACGACGCCGCACGTCGCGTCCGTTCCGTCGCGTCCGTTCACGATCCTTCACGTCTCGCTGCGCGATCTCGCGCCGTCCGTCATCGCCGGCGCGGTGAACGTCGTCGACGACGTCGAGCACGTCTGCTCCGCGCGCACGTCGGTGCATCTCGCGACGATGGAGACCGGCCATCGCGACTTCATCCGCGCCACGATCCCGCGCCTGCTTTCGGGCGACGATCACTACGAGCGCCCGTCCGT